>Ga0181593_10000159_pt1 | contig 53808 bp, 46 predicted proteins | sample 071ome_19_FD_133756 | JGI IMG/M metagenome (GOLD analysis project Ga0181593, IMG submission 133756) | Coastal salt marsh microbial communities from the Groves Creek Marsh, Skidaway Island, Georgia - 071413AT metaG (megahit assembly) | ecosystem: Environmental > Aquatic > Marine > Intertidal... | reverse complement strand
GTCATAAAAAATATGACATATAACGGCGAGCTTAGGTGCGTTGGCCGGCCTCTCGGCAAATTTCAGCGGAAGCGCTGCGCTATAGTCAATATCGAAAGGTCGCGCGACTTCCCGTAAAGGTCTTTTGCGATTGAGAGTGGGCTCTTCGCTACGCTCTCTTTTTTTTAGAGTCTCCCACCGGCGAAAGAACGATGTGTTTTGAAAAAAACCTGGCGCCGTCCGAAAAATTCTATCGATAATTTTGCGTTTGGCCGACATGGAAAGAGGCGCGTAATCGTATAGGAACCGTGCCCCAAACCGTGCCGATCGCTTTAGCGCTAAAGGCAGTGATTTCGGTGCGCGTCGTGCATATCGTAGTGGGGCCGTAATGCGCCAGCTTGTGGAATTCTGAAGGGAGTTCAGTGCGTGTTCCTGTGCGCCGAGCCTAAGAGTTATCTCATCAATCTCTTCGGTGAGCGCGCTTATGGTGGCCCACTGCGTCTCTAACCGTTTGCCCGCATTTTTCAATGCACGGTCGAGCGCGGATATTTGTTCATTAAGCCCGTTGGATTTGAGTTCTAATTCCGCTGATTTGCTTTTTTCAGACTTAAGCTTATTCTCAAGTTCGATGCGAGCGTTGACACTCAGAATCTCAGTCTTCAACGAGCCGCCTAAGCGGCTATACGCGCTCCGAATTGTCGATGCCGCATCCTGATTCTTCGCCGCCTCAAAAAATTCGAGCATAGCGTTGGGGATGTTGGCGCCATACCCTAGAACCCCTAGGCCGTGACCATGAAGAAATTCAAATGATGGATACTGGACTCGAAGGTCTTCCCAAAGTTTGAATACGCCGAAGTTGCGTTCTCTGACGTTGGTGTCATGAAATAAAACAATGGCCTTGTCGGATAATTTTGGCCGCCATGTTTCAAAATCATGTTTTACGTCTTCAAAAAAATGCAGACCGTCAATGTGTAGAAGATCGATAGATCCGTCGGAAAAATGATTAACGGCTTTGTCGAAGGTCGTCCGTACAAGTCGCGAGAATGCCGCGTAATGAGATTCGTTATAGTCTGATACTTGCTGGAAAAACTCTTCCCCGTAAAAGCCGGCGTGCTGGTCTCCCGCCCATGTATCCACGGCATAGCATTGGGTAGGCAGCGAGCCCGTCTTTATGGCTTGGCAAAAGGCAAAATAGGAGTATCCACCGTGGGTTCCGAGCTCGACAAAGGATCGTGGCCTGTGGCGCTCCATAAGCCAAAACGCAAACGGTGCATGATCCGCCCAAGCGGACACCTGCATCAAATGAGGTATCCAGAAAGAGGCTGGTGAAAGGTGTTTGCCCGTTGATGTGTACGCGTTTGTCATGTGAGTAAGGCCCAATACAGCCTCAGCCTATCTGCGGCAAGCAGCATATCCATAATTCATTGATATTGTGAGGGGAATTGAGGGAATCCACTCGCTCTCTAGGCGGGCTCCGTGGCAATTGTATCGCTATAGAGCTGCGCGTGCTGCGCCATGATCCGTTGGGCCGAGAACTCAGCTACCACTTTCTGCCGGGCTGCTGTCCCCCACTGCACGAGCGAGTCGGGGTGAGTCATGGCCCATTTCATGGCCTCGGCAAGAGAATCGGCATTGCCCGGCTCAACCAGAAGGCCGGTTATATCATTCAGTACGATCTCGCGATTGCCGGGTACATCCGAGGCAATCATTGGTTTGGCAAAAGCCGCCGCCTCCAGGAGCGATTTCGGCAAGCCTTCTCCCCCAAGAGATGGTTGAACAACGACATCGCTGTCCGTAAGGACAGGGCGGACGTCTTCCACATGCCCCATAAAGGTTATGCCGGGAATATCCGACCAGCGGGATACTGTCTCTGGCGAGATGGCAGACGGGTTGTCGGGGTCGTACCCGCCGCACACGACAAGTTCTTGTGTGTATCCCGAAGCTCGCAAAGTTTTGTGGGCATCGATGGCAATCTCGATGCCCTTAATGCGAAGCAGTCGAGCTAGGACGAGGAATCTAAAAGATGGGCCTTGGCAAGGCGTCGCAAGTTTAAATTGTTCGGTGTCTACGCCCGAACCTGGAATGAGCCGGAGTCTGTCCTTGCGTACTCCGAGCGTAGCTTCCGCAAATCGCAGGTCGTCCTTATTTTGCAAAACTATGACAGCGCCATTCCTCTTAATGGAGAGGCGTAAGATAAATCCGCAAATCTTTTGCGCAATTCGCGCCAGTATTGACCTGTCGTAAAACAAAAATCCAAACCCATTAACCGAGTTTATGACTTTCACATCTATATTGAGTGCGGCCAAAGATCCGATGATTGAGGGTTTCAGGGCGATATTGTGAAGCACGGTTGGCGCATTCTGTTTGAGTAGCCTGCGCACATTCAGCACTTCAGGAAAAAATTGAGTTGCCGCACGTACCAACGAGTTCGATCGGGTCCAATCAACGTTTATGGCTGAAATGCCGTCGCGATCTGGCGTGTGATTGCCGATGCGGGTAGCAACCCGAACGTCAAATCCGCTTTCTTTTGCGCATTTGGCCAAGTCTTGTTTATGCGATCTGAAATAATAGTATTCAGTAACGAGAATCAGGAGGCGCTTGTTCATTGGTCCGCCAACTCGTTCGCCCGACGCGCTGTGGCAGAGGACGGACAAATATTAATCAAGTTCATTGAGATCGTAGAGATACGTGGAGTATGTCAGCGGTCCGTGCTTGCGCCGTGTCTGCGCCCGTTCGTATTTGGGCAGTACCGAGGCTGGGCAATAGTGTCCGACCAGACTCTGCCGGGTCGAGCCCTCCTTCTTGATCGCCGCGCCCCCGTGCGCCAAATCCGCATGCCAAATCAAGGCGTCGCCCTTCTTCGCTAGGAATGTTTGTTCCTGTAACCCGCTTTGCGCGCTTTGCGACGACAACCAAGAAAGATAGCGGTTCACTTCCTCGGTCGGCACGCCGTGAGAGTCTTTCCTAGCATTGGAAAACGGAAAATCGGGGAGGCGGTGGCTTTTAACGACATAACGCAATTCGCCGGACCCTTCTTCAATATCCTCGAGCGCGATCCAACTTGCCGCTAACTTAAGTGGCTCGTTGTAAACCACATAAGCTGTGTCCTGATGGAGACCTTGCTGCGAGCCTTCTTGAAACGTCAGGGACTGAGTCAATACGGGAGCTTCCTCAAAGATGGCTTTGAGGAACTCAAGTATCGCGGGCGTGCTCAATGCCTCGCGAATTTCAGCAAGAACGGCATGCGCCTCAATAATACGCTTTCCGGAAGGATCCGTGTTCGGTTGGAGAATGAGATGTTCAGTGCCATCGGTATGGTAGCGAAGCCGCTCATCGCCCTGGGCATACGCCGTTGCGATCACCGAGGCCAAACGGTCGACTAGTTCAACGGGAACGGCACCTTCAAGCACCACAAATCCGTTGTCCATAAAGTGCTTTACTCGTTCGCCAAGCGCGCTTGAAAGCTGCCCGCTTTCCAAGCGGCGCGCGAGTTCTGCGTGAGCGTCAACGCGATCGATCCAGAGCCCGCCGAATCTGGAATGAAATAGCTCGCTATCGCGCGTTTGGCTCTTGCTCTCAAAAATATTTCTCAATGCGGAAAGCATTTATACCCAAACAAATTGTCTTTTTATGTGTGGCGTCGGGCCCCGACTTTAAATCATAAGAAGCAAACTCATGAGAAAAATGGGGCCCGTGTACATCATTGCAAGGGCGCAATAGCCCATAATATCCCGCGCCTGAAGGCCGGCAATGGCCAGAACCGGAAACGCAATGAGAGGGTGGATTAAATTCGTCCATTGATCTCCCAAAGCCACGGCCATGGCGACTTTCGGCACGTCGGCGCCCAATTCGACCGCCGCTTGCATGGCGATTGGGCCTTGCACGGCCCATTGCCCGCCACCGGAGGGAATGAATAGATTCAAGATGGCGCCGCTGTAAAAAGAAGCGATCGGAAGGGTCTGAGCGGTAGAGATTTCTACGAACAAATTGACCACAATCTGGCCGAGTCCGGTTGCCGCCATCATCCCTGCGATGCCTGCATAGAAAGGATATTGAAGCAGAAACGGCCCGATGATGCGCGAGGCGTCGATGATTAATTTAAGAAAATGCGCGGGTGATTTGGTCAAGGCAATCGCGGCAATGAGAAACATGAAGTTTAGCCGATTAAGATCGAGGCCACGGCCGCGTTCTATAAACTCGATGTAGAGATATGCGAGTCCGGCGACCACGAGCAGTAAGTTAACCCACCGGCTGCCTTCCAGCCGGCCGGCCGGGGTGTCACTCACGGTATCGATGTGCACTTCGTCGGTTTCCTGCGCGGCCAAGTCGGCCGGCATCGGCCGGCATGACTCGTTCGACGGCCGCATGCGCGCCATGACAAACGGCAGGGTAAACAAGACCACGGCGGCTACAAGTATGTTCCAAGGCGTGAATATAGTTTGAGACGACGGGACGACGCCGATCAGACCTTCAAGAAAGTGTCCCGGTGTTGCGATCACCAGCCCAATTGAAGACGATAAACCTTGATGCCAGATCGCAATGCCGCAGTAAGCGCATGCAACGAGTAGGGGGTAATGAATGGCAATCCCGCGCTCACGCGCCGCCGCGCCGACGGCCCGCGCCGCCACGGCGCCGGCGACGAGGCCAAGCGCGGAATAGAACAGTGATGCGACGCAGCTGACGAATGCCACAGTGACGTAAGCGCCCTGAGACGTGCGGACAAATCCCGCGGTACCTTTTAATAGTCTTTGAATCCACGGTGTGTGCGCCAGCGTATGGCCGAACAACAAGATAAGCACGATCTGGTTCGTAAACGTCAGAAGTGTCCAAAAGCCGTCCCCCCATGCCGTCACCGTTTCGCTCGCTGACGCACCGGCGACGGTCATCGACAGCACGAACGTGAGTGCCGACAGCGCCACGGCAACTACGAAGGCATCGGGCATCCATCGTTCAAAGAACGTGACGATGCCATTGGTCAGCCGCGCAAGCATATTTTCCCCGCTTCGCTAGCGTAAATCGGCGATGTGCGGCTGCCGCTACTTCGCCAGCAGTTCGGTGACCTGCTTTTCCACCCGTGTTCCCTTGAAGAAATCTTTGTTCAGCGTCGCGTAGAATTGGGCCGGGAAGCCAAAGACGAAGTCGTGGAAGTCTTCTTGTGTAATATGCCCGTCCTCAACCAGCTCGTGGGCTTCGGGAAGCACCTCGGTCATGTCTGTTACATCCCAGTGACCGGCGTCTGAGCTAAACATGGCGCGCAAACGTGAACCTTCGGGGTTGAGTTTCGAATTGAACGCCCATGCAACGCTGCAATCATCCGCTTCGCAGCCAAAGTAAAAATGAGGAACGAAGCGATCGACGATATCCTCTTCCTTTTCAATGCCGCAGGCGGCCCATTCGTCGATTACCGGCGGCGGTGGTTCCAGATTCACGAAGCTTTCCCGCAATCCGGCCGCATCGTCTTTAAAGGTGTCGTCACCGTATTGGTGAAACAGCTTCATCATTTGATCCAGATCGATCGCGGCGGGATCAAGATTGCGGATCGATTGCTTGTTCCGTTTCTCCCAGTGCTCGATGATGTCGCCCAGCAATTGCACGGCCCAGCCGACGCCGCCTTCCAGGAAACCAAAGGCCAGCTCTGGGAAGCGCTTGGTTACGCCGCCCATGAAGATGCCCTTGCAGGACGCGTCCATGGATGCGCCGAAGGAGCCGATATGGTTGTACATATAGCTGGTCGGGGACTGGCGGCTGCCCCAACCCATACCCGGCGTATGTGTGGACGGCACGACCTTCAGCTCGACGCATTTCTTCCAGAACGGGTCGTAATCGTACTCGCTGTCAAATCCGAGAACATCGATGCGAGAAGTTCCGGTCGATCCCCAATCAGGACGCTCGCCGCCACTTTTTTCCGGGTTGATGGGGCGATGCACAAGGCCGTTGATCATAATGGCCTTCATGCCCAATTCACCGACGGCGAATTCCAATTCAGCCACGGCTTCTTCAGGCGTGTGCGTTGGAATTTGAGCAACGGGGGTCAAGCGGTCGGCATACGGTGCATAGGCCTTGGCATAGAACTTGTTAAGGCTGCGGCATACCGCTTGACGCAGGTCCGGGTTGGGGATGGCCGTGGCCGTGAGCATTCGGCTCGGGTACATCACAGCAAAGTCGATCCCCATTTCGTCGAGGCGCTCGGCCATCAATTTGGGCAGTTGTGCGGTCGCCCGGTCGAGCGTGTTCGCGGCAGGCAACGACCACCACGGCGGACGCGGAATCCATTGGTTCATGCGTTGCTCGTCGGTCAGTTTAGACCAAGGGCGCAGAACGGTTTCGTCGTAGTCCGTGCCGGCGACGCCATCCGCGACACGCTTGGCCAGATCGCTGCCGGCAATTTCGCGGACCGATTCCACGAGATAGGGCTTTAAGATGGGCGCTGTTTCAATGTAGTGGCCATCGGCGTCTACCACGGGGTGCCCAAGAGATTGGCGGAGCGAATACGCGCGTGAGCTTTTCAACATGACTAAACTGTCCTCCCTGAAATTTATTTCCCGTCAGCCTTGCGCGCTGTCCGGTGTATTCGCCCGCGCTTGGTGGCGGGCGTTGTAGGCCATTTCTTTGACTTGCGGCATCGCACGGTCGACGAGATTCATATCGACTTCACGGGCAACGTCATCCGCGCCGGCGCGTGCCAACATTTGTGGCAGGCGGCTGCTGATACGATCCAGTGACCACGCCAAAGGATCGCCATCGGCGACGGGGTCCATGTGCAACACCTCATTGGAGCTGCTGGACCAGCCGACGTAGTGGTAGTGCGGGTCTTCCCGAAAGCAATCAAATCTCAGGTATTCTTTTTGGTCACCTTGGGGGCCGGCAAAAACATGCAGCGAAACTCCCGCGTCGTCGAGCTCAACCAACTGCCCTTCGTCCTCGCCGCCGGCACCCTGTAAGGTGGGGCGAATAGCAGCTACGAGATCGTCGGTCAGAACACGGTATTCGACGCCAATTCTTACGTTTCCTGCGTCGACATACGTCGTGTGTTTCTCAATGGGCGGAATGGGCATTTTATCATAGCGCAGAATATGTCCCGCCATGGCTCCTCCTTGCCGTGCGTTTGCAATATGATGTGATACAAATATACACAGACTCGGCCCGAATCAAATGTGGGTTTTCCGCAATATAATTATTGCGTTGCGTAAAGGGAGGATTTTGATTTGGGACTGGCGGTTGTAGGTGCTGGCCTGGGGCGTACCGGGACAATGTCGCTAAAATTGGCGCTGGAGCAGTTGGGGTTGGGTCGCTGCTTCCACATGATTGAGCTCTTCGAAAACATGCACTTACTCCCCTATTGGGACAGCGCCGGAAAGGGTGAGTCCAAGGATTGGGACATTATGTTCGAAGGCTACGGTGCCACCGTGGATTGGCCGTCCTGCTCGTTCTATCAGGAGTTGGCCGAGGAATACCCGGACGCCAAAGTCATTTTGACGGTGCGGGATGCCGATAAATGGTTCGATAGCACCCAAGCGACAATCTTCAAGGACATAGAAAAACGCGCTGACCCCTCGAACCCGTTTGGATCCATGATTCAGAATGTCGTGGTGAAGATGTTCGATGGCGATTTGCACACCCGCGCGCATTGCATCAAGGTGTACGAGAGGCACAATGAAGAGGTGCGGCGTACCATTCCAGCGGAACGCTTACTTGAATTCAATGTGGCGGAGGGCTGGGACCCCCTTTGTAAGTTCCTGGATATTCCGATTCCGAAAACGCCTTTTCCGCGTGTGAACAGCACAGAAGAATTCCAAACGCGCCTTGCGGACCGGGTGCCCGAGTAAAATTCTGCATTCACAATTCAAGGCGGAAATGATGCTGAAAAATCTCACGGCTCTCGTCACCAACGTGCGTCATTTTGTCGGATTGCCCGCTGCTCTGGAAATGTCCAGCCAAGGCGCACGCGTTTTTTGTCACGACCAAAGTTTCAGTGACGGTGCGTCACGCGAAGACTTCAAAAATCAAAACCCATCGGTGAACGTGCTGGCGTCTACTGATCCCCTAGCGGCGCTAGATGAAATAGAGGCCGGCGGGGCGAGCCTAGACGTGCTGGTAAACAATGATTTCTTCCCTGCAATCCGGGCGCCGATTGATGAGGCGTCCGTCGATGACATGCGCAACGGTTTCGAAGCGCTTGTCATCGCGCCTTTTAAATTCGCAGGTGCCGCTGCTGGACGCATGAAAAAACAAAAATCCGGTAAGATTATTTTTGTCACCTCGGCCGCTCCTGTTCATGGGCTGCCAAACTATTCGATGTATGTGACGGCAAGAGGCGCGGCGAATGCGCTGGCGGTCACGCTCGCCAAAGAGCTGGCGCCGTTCAATATCAACGTCAACGCCATTGCGCCCAATTATGTAGAGAGTGAAAGCTACTTTCCGGAAAAATTGCGCAATGATCCGGAGTTCATAAGCAAGATGGCTTCGAAAGTGCCGTTGAAACGATTGGGAAAGCCAGAAGAAGTGGCGTCCACCATTGCCTTCCTTGCTTCGCCCAAAGCGAATTTTATGACCGGACTTGTCCTGCCGTTTGCCGGCGGCTGGGCTTAAGTCGCGCCAGAAAGTTTAGGCAGGCAATCGAATAAACAATACGGTTGCGCCATCCGGCCCGGCACGTGACGTGTGCCCCGTGCCAGTCGGGTCATTGACGATCATTATGTCGCCTTTATCCGTACGGTACGTTTTGCCGCTGTGAAATTCTCCTGCCGTATAACCACCGACCCCAATGACCAGCTCCCTTTCGTTCTTGGGTGAAGGGTGGGCGTCCACAAACCAATTTGGCGGCCAGCGCATAACCCAAAGGGCTAAAGCATCACTTTCTAGATGAGTCGTAAATCCTGGCGGAACCAGATCGCTGCTGTCTGTGTTCAACTCAATTCGTTCCAGATGACTATGGCCGTCTTGTCCGACGTATATGTGCTGCGCTGTGAGTGATTCTGAGCTCGTCATGTCCAGGCCTCCAAGGGGATGCTGACTTTGACGGCGAGATAGCCATCCGGGCCGACACGTTCTTCGTGTCCCATTCCATCTGTATCTTCAAAAATCAAAACAGTGCCCGTCGAGCAGGTACGCTTGGCGGACCCGCAAATGAAAGTTGTTTCCCCTTTCATCACGTATAGAAACTCGACTGTTCCATGTGGTGTATTGCGCGCCGGCACAAGAGCGTTCGCTGGACCTGAAAATACGACGGCGCGACGCGCATTTTTTTGGAAGACCGCGCCACCGTTACCGCCCGGCGGCTCTGTGACGGGCAACCCCAAATCTTCAATACGTGAAACACCATCGGTGTCAGAGTAGACGCGTATCGACTGAATGGCGGCTTTGTCAGCTGTATAGAATGTGTCGTTCGCTATGGCCGGATGGAAGCGCCCCACCAATGCGGCGGCCATAGATGCGGTCAATATTGATCTGCGATCTAATTCCATGAGGCTCCCCATCGCCCACGAGCGATAGTTTACCCTTTGCAGCGAACGATTTGAACGGCTCACTTAAGCCGCGCGTACGCAACTCAATTGTGGTGAGGGCAAGCTGTATGCTTGGCAGGACAAATGCGCACACCTGAAGCGGAACATGGCGTAGTCTTGTCTTTCAGGAAATCGACGGTGTTGGCCAGCGCTGCAATATATGACGAATCGGCGCGAACGGCACTCACTCGGCTGTAGTGGGGCACGCCCGCTTCGTCGGCAATGATTTTCATGTCCTCATCCAGTTCCACCAGTGTTTCGACGTGTTCTGAAACAAAAGCGATCGGCGTGACGATGAGAGGGACTTTATCTTTGCCTGCACGTTTAATTTCGTCTTCGATGGATGGCTGCAACCACTGCACTGGGCCGACGCGGCTTTGATAGCAAATCGCATAATCCAGCTCGGGTATATCGAGCCATTTCACGACGGCGTCGGTGGATTGTTCCACCTGCCACTGATACGGGTCGCCGGCATCGACAATTTTTTGCGGCAATCCATGTGCGGAAAATAAAACGCGCGGTGTTCCGTGCCGGCTAGCAGTCTCATAAGCCTCGCGAATTTTAGAAGCAACGGGCGCTACAAATCCTTCAATCGTCGGGTAGCAGCACAGAATGTCCATGGGCGTTTTCACGCCTTGGCGCTTGGCTTCTTTTTGCAGTGCTTCGATCGAAGTTTGCGTGGTCGTGGTCGAGAACTGCGGGTATAGCGGCAGCACGACAATCCGGTCCGGCTTAAAGGATTTGATATCTGCCATGACCTCTCGGGCCATGGGGTGCCAATACCGCATAAAGATGAAGACACGGTGATTTCCCGGCCGGTTGTCCAAGAGCTTCTGAAGGGCATCGGCCTGCGCTTGGGTCTCGGGCAACAAAACGGATTTGCCGCCGATCCGGTCATAAATCCCACGGGATTTTTTCGCGCGTAAAGTCGAGATCATCGTCGCAATCAGCCAGCGGACCGGTGCGGGCTGGGTGATGATGTAGGGGTCGTTAAACAAGTTGAATAAAAACGGCCGGACCGCGTCAGGTCCGTCCGGGCCGCCCAGGTTGAAAATTATGACCGCCGTACGGTTGTTTTGTTCGCTCATGCCGATTCCCGCCAGATTTCTGCCTGATATGCCATAGCCCCGTCGGCGCCCCAAGGCCGAAATTCCACGCCCTTTGACACGGCTGTGACATAACGACCATGCGCCGGTGATAGTGATGCACTATGAACCGATTCGCACTAGTTGGGGCCTCTTATCGAACCGCGGGCGTGGAGCGCCTCGGCGCCCTTACACTGCCCAAAGAGCAGCTTTCCGACCGTTTACCTGAGTTCGTCAGGGAAACGGGCGCAAAGGAAATTGCGTATCTGGGAACATGCAATCGTGTGGAGTTTGTTCTCGCGGGTGATGATTCGCTCTCCGTTCAGAATTGCCGGCAAAAAATCGGCCATCTTTTGCATACGTCTGACAACGATGTGAATCGCGTCTTCAGGGCCTGGAACGGTGAGGGCGCGGCCGAGCACTTGTTCTTGGTTGCGGCCGGCCTTGATTCGGCGCAACCGGGAGAGCGTGAGATTTATGCGCAGGTGCGCAATGCTTGGAGCTCGGCAAAGGCCGCCGGAACGTGCGGCCCGCAACTGGACTATTTGTTCGGTGAAGCCTTGAGATCCGCACAGGATGTGCATCGCGCCGCCGCGCGCCCCGCCAATATGGCTTCACTCGCCAGTATTGTCGTCAATCATGCGCTAGAGCACGTAAAAGATACGGCAGAAAAGATCGCGATCGTTGGCGTATCGCCCATGACGCGTCGTTGTGCACTTTCGCTGAAAGAAAGCGGCCTTAAAATTCACGTGGTCAACCGCACGATGGAAACGGCGCAAGAATTTGCCGCTGAAATTGCAGGCAGTGCACAGTCACTGGAAGATTTCAAAAAAGCGCCTGGCGGTTTCAATGTGATTATAACAGCAGTTGGAAGCAACGATCCAGTCTTATCCAAGAATGAACTCGCCGTGATGGCGAAAGGCGCTCCCTCCGGCGGAACGCTTATCATAGACCTAGGCGTGCCGCCGAATGTCGATCCGTCCGACGCTGAAGTCGACGGCCTCCAGCGCATGGGTATGGACTCGATTATTGCCGATGCAACGGAGGGACGCGCCTCCAAGTTGGCTGAGTTGGCGAACGCACGCATTGTTGTTGATGAGCACTTGGAGCGACTGCGCACGGAGTATGCCATCCGCGAAGCCGCGCCGATGATCCAGCGTCTAACGACCCGTTACCAAGAAGCGGCGGTTGAAAGCTTGCGGCGTTTGCCGAGGGCCACGCGAGAGTCCTTGAATGGCGACGACGCGCTTAAAGTTTGGGCCGAAGGTTTCGCACGCAGAATGGCGCATGCGCCGTTGAAAGGGCTGCGGGCCTTGGCGGCGGAGGCCGGACCCAATGCCGTGCAGGCCTACATGAGCGGCATCGAAGAAGCGCTATCTGCGGACATAGACGAGCGTATAACGAGCGAGACCGATACCGGAGGAGTGAAAGAGTGAGTGGAACGACCAACGCTGCGTTATTCGAACGCGCAACCAAAGTTATCCCCGGCGGTGTTGATTCGCCCGTGCGTGCCTTTAAAGCTGTCGGCGGAACGCCGAAGTTCATCGCGCGGGCAGAAGGGGCATATGTATTCGATGAAGAAGGCAAACAGCACCTCGATTTCATGGGGTCGTGGGGCCCGCTGATTCTCGGTCACGCCCACCCCGAAGTTGTCGAGGCGATTCAGCAGGCTGCGGCACGCGGAACCACCTACGGCACGCCGTGCAAAGCGGAAATCGATCTGGCTGAGCGCGTCGTAAGCTCGTACCCCGGCCTCGAACAGGTGCGCTTTGTCTCTTCGGGCACAGAAGCCACCATGAGCGCGATCCGCCTAGCGCGCGGCGCTACTGGGCGGGACCTCGTCGTCAAATTTTCCGGCTGCTATCACGGCCACGCGGATCATTTGCTGGTTGCCGCGGGATCGGGTCTCGTAACGGCCGGTCAACCATCTTCGGCGGGTGTGCCGAAGGACTTTGCCGCCCTCACACGTGTGCTGCCGTTGGACGATGAGGAAAAGGTCAAGGAACTCTTCGCCGCCCGGGGCGATCAGATTGCCGCGGTCATTATCGAACCCATGCCCGCCAATAATGGCTTTCTCCTGCAGAGAAAGGAATTTCTGCAAACGCTGCGAAAGCTTACCGAGGACTCAGGTGCGCTTCTCATTTTTGACGAAGTCATATCAGGCTTTCGCGTCGGCAAGGGCGGTGCAGCGGCGCACTATGGCATCACGCCCGATCTTGCCACCTTCGGCAAAATCATCGGCGGCGGATTGCCCGTGGGTGCTTTTGGCGGAACCCGTAAACTTATGTCGCACATGGCGCCGGAAGGTCCCGTGTACCAAGCCGGCACGCTTTCGGGAAACCCGATCGCCATGGCGGCCGGAATCGCAGCGCTGACAGTTCTCGAACGTGAAGATGCATGGGCGCAGCTGGAAGAGCTTGGCACGCACCTTGATTCTGAGCTAGGCGATGCCATTAAAGACGCTGACGTTCCGGGCGCCCTGGTTCGGGTCGGATCGATATTCTGGCTGTCGTTTCAAGCCGGCGCGGCACCGCGCGCGGCTGAAGCGATCGATAGCAACGCCGGGAATGTTTTCAAACCATTCTTTCATGCGCTCTTGGATGACGGAATTTGCGTTCCCCCGTCTGCTTACGAGGTTATGTTCCTGTCCCTGGCACATACGGCGGACCATGTTTCGCAATTGGCTCAAGCCGTGCGCGCCGCGCTTTCGTCCGCTTCCAAATAACCCTAATGGCTGGATGCCGCACAATGCTCACCGCACTCCGCATCGACTCAACCCGATTTCTGCACATGACAATTATCGCACTGCAGATTTTTTCCGTCGCGCAGGTCGTCTGGTGGTTCGTCGACCAGCAAAGCTATGCAGAGCAAACAACGGCGCAGATCAAAGCCCTATATTCCTACGAAATGGCAGCCGCACAAAAACTATTGGATCTCGGTGCTAGCGTAGACGAGGTGACGGATCTGTTTCCCCATGCCCAAACCGCTAACGGCCAAATTGCCTTGGCACCGGGTACGATCGAAGAGTTGGAAGACGAGCAGGGCAGCCACGTCAATCAGTACGCCTGGGAAAGCGGCTTTTTTCTCTTCGTCCTTGCATCCTGCATTGCTGTGCTGTGGCGCGGATTGAGCAACGAGGCGAATATCCGCAAACGTCAGGACAATTTTCTGGCGATGGTTTCGCATCAATTCAAAACGCCGCTGGCGAGTTTGCAGCTATCATTGGAAACGATGTTGATGCGCGAATTTTCGCCTGAGCGTTTTCAGCAGCTTACACGCCGCATGCTTGATGATCTGCGGCGTATGGAAAATATGGTGTCTAAGATTCTCGATAGTGCGCGGTTGGATCGGGGCCGGGTTCAGCTCAATCGTGAACGCGTCAATCTCTGTGAAGCAGTGCGCCATGTTCTGAGTAATCTTGAAGATCCCGCTAGGCGCGAAAACATCGAGCTCAAATCGAACATTCCTCCGAACATTGAGGTACATGCCGATCCAATGGCGGTGGACACAGTCCTGCGCAACCTCATTGAAAATGCCATGGCGGCCATGGCGCCCAATAAAGGTGGCACTGCGACCATCTCCGCGCGCCAGATGGGCGAGGAGATCGAATTGGAGGTGCGTGATACCGGCATTGGGTTCGAACTGGAACAAAGCGGGCGACTGTTCGAGAAATTCTTCAAAGTCGAATCCCATGGTGGGCGGGATGCGGCCGGCACGGGCCTTGGTCTTTATATCGTTACGCGCTTCATGCATTTCGAGCACGGTAAAGTGCGCGCCCATAGTGATGGGCCCGGAAAAGGCGCGGCCTTCACGGTGACGTGGCACGCTACACAAGGACAGGCCGCCTGATGAGTGAAGCTACGACGTCAAGCGCGCCGGCGAGCCGCATATTGGTGGTAGAGGATGATCTCCATCTGGCTGAAGGCATGGCCGAGAACATGCGCGCCGAGGGATATGACACCGACACGGCTTACGACGGCCGCTCGGGGCTCGAAAAGGCCGTGGCTGAGGACTACGACCTTTTGGTGCTCGACGTGATGCTGCCGCACATGGACGGATTTACGCTGTGCAGGGAATTGCGGGAAAAAGGCAAGAATACACCGGTGCTTTTTTTGACCGCCCGCGGCGACCCCAGCGACCGCGTGCGCGGATTGGAAGCGGGTGGGGACGACTATCTCACCAAACCGTTTCATCTGGACGAATTCCTGTTGCGTATACGCGCGATACTGCGGCGTTGGCAATGGTACAAGACATCCGTTGCAAAGCCTGCAGCAGGCGCCATGCTGCGCTTCGCCGACAATGAGGTGAACTTCAACACATTCCGCGCCCAGTCTTGGGACGGCTCATGGCACGATCTCACCGAAAAGGAAGCTATGATCCTTAAGGTTCTCTCCGAACAGCCTGGCGAAGTGATCGCGCGCGACGATTTATTGGAGAAGGTCTGGGGATACGAGGTCTTTCCGTCCACCCGAACGGTCGACAACTTCATTTTGCGCCTGCGTAAGCTTTTTGAGCGCGAGCCTCATGAGCCGAGGCATTTCCTGACGGTGCGCGGCGTGGGCTACCGCTTTGTTCCCGAGGGCGTGGAGCAGTTGTGATGAAAGCTCTTCGCATTGGAACACGCGGCTCCGACCTTGCCATGTGGCAGGCCAAGGATGTGTTTGCAAAAATCGCCGCCCTTCCGGACGCGCCGCCGTTGGAAATCATCCAAATCAAGTCAAGTGGTGATATCAATCAGAGGGTTCCTTTGTGGCAAACCGAAGGGCGCGGGTTTTTCACCGTTGAACTCGACAATGCTCTGAAGAACGACGAAATCGACATCGCAGTTCACAGTCTCAAGGACCTCGCCACAAAGGTTGCGGACGGCATTTTTCTCGCAGCGGTTCTGGAGCGTGAAGACCCCCATGATGCGATCATCACGCGCAGCGGCGCCGATCTTTTCGGTCTGGAGAAAAATGCCCGGCTTGGCACCAGCAGTTTGCGCCGGCGCGCCTTCATGGCCAGCGCCCGCCCCGACATTACCCACGCCGAGTTGCGCGGCAATGTGCCCACACGTCTGCGCAAATTGGATGACGGCGAATATGACGCCATCATTCTTGCGACTGCGGGCCTGAAGCGCCTTGGTCTGGGCGAACGAATTTCCGCGCGCCTGCCCATGGATATTTTTCCGCCGGCGGCTGCGCAAGGTGCTGTTGCGATTTGTGTGCGCGCTGATGACGAAGCGGCATTGACGTGGGTGCGTCCATTGGAGCACATGCCTACCCGCCTTGCCGTAGACGCCGAACGGGCCTTGTTGTGCCATCTCGAAGGTGGGTGCCAGGCGCCCGTTGGAACGCTCGCCACCATCGGCGAAGATAACATCAGTATGTATGCGGCCGTGTGTACGCTCGATGGCTCGAATTTTGTATCCGCGCGCGCATCGGCGTCGCTGGAGCACGCCACGGATATCGGCGTGCGGCTCGCCGACGAATTGCTTGAAAAAGGAGCGGGCCAGGCCCTTAGGGAAGCCGATGAGCGCCGCAAGGCGGCGGCCCGGAATAATTTGTGACAAGGAAAACGCATGGCTGAAGCTCAAACGAAATCTCAGGCGGCGGATCTGCCCCCATTCCTGGCGGCATGCCGTCGCCAGCCCGTGCCGCACACGCCGGTATGGATCATGCGTCAGGCCGGCCGTTATTTGCCGGAGTACCGGAAAGTCCGCGAAAAAGCGGATTTCGTGACTCTGACGCGCACGCCCGAGTTGGCGGCGGAAGTCACGCTGCAGCCGCTGCGCCGTTTTGCATTCGACGCATCCATTATATTCAGTGACATCATGACCCCGCTGCAGGGCATGGGAGTGGACATTGAGTTCAGTCCCGGCCCGGTCGTGGCCGAACCCATCCGCTCGCAAAAGCAGGTGGATGCGCTGCGCCGGCTGGTTCCCGAACAGGACGTGCCCTTTGTGATGGAGTCCATCCGCATGGTGCGAGAAGGCCTGCCGGCCAATGTACCGTTGATTGGTTTCGCCGGTTCGCCTTTCACCTTGTTTTGCTATTTGGTCTCCGGAAAGCCGTCTAAGGAATTCGCGGAACCGCGGTCTTTCCTGCATGCCGAACCGGTTGCCGCGGCATCGCTCTTGGATCGTCTGGCGGACGCCATGATCGTTTATTTGCGCGCACAGGCCGAAGCGGGCGCGCAGGCTCTTATGCTGTTCGAATCTTGGGGCGGCTTGCTCGGACCTTACGATTACCAGCAGCATGCTATGCCCCCGGTCCGCCGTATTGTCGAAGGTCTAGGTGATTTGGATATTCCCCTGATCTACTTCGCCAACCAAGGCGGCGAAAACCTGCGCGTGATCAAAGATCTCAATGTTGACGTTGTCGGCCTGGATTGGCGCGTCTCCATCGCCGAGGCGCGGCAAACGCTCGGCGGCAATAAGGCCGTGCAGGGAAATCTCGATCCCGCAGTTCTCTTCGCGCCAAAAGACACGTTGTGTCGGCGCATCGACGATGTCCTTGCCGATGCCGGGGAGCAACCAGGTCATATATTCAATCTCGGTCACGGTATTTGGCCCGAAACGGACCCCGATGCCGTGGCCCAGCTTGTTGATCACGTTCACGAGCGCACATCTAAATGAAGAGGTGAGACATGACCGCCGTATCCAGCGCCGATGCCAGCACAAGTACGCCGCCCGAAGGTTTCGCAACGACGGCAGGTGAATACTACAAAGACCTCCAGGACCGCATCTGCGCGGCCTTTGAGAGTTTGGATACAGGCTCAAAATTTGAACATACCGATTGGCAACGGCCCGCGGATCACCGGCTGAAAGGCGGCGGGCGAATGCGCGTCATGCGCGGCGAGGTTTTCGAAAAAGTCGGCGTCAACTTCAGTCACGTTTGGGGCGTTCTCTCGGACCAAGCCATTTCACAAATTCCAGGCGCAAAAGAATCGAACGGTCGGTTTTCAGCCTGTGGTATCTCGCTTGTATCTCACATGCGCAACCCGTTCACACCTATCGTGCATATGAATGTCCGGTGCATGGAAACCAGCAAGCTCTGGTTCGGCGGCGGTGCAGACCTGACGCCAACCTTTCCGTTCGAAGAGGACACTCAAGAGTTTCACGCAGCCATGAAAGGGGCGTGCGACGCCTACAGACCGGACGCCTATAAGGAATACAAAGAATGGTGCGATCGGTATTTTTATCTGCCGCATCGTAAAGAACCGCGTGGCGTCGGTGGAATTTTCTTCGACGACTTGAACAGCGGCGATCCAGAGGCTGATTTCAAATTTCAGCAGGCCGTCGGCGAGGCGTTTCTTGATATTTACCCGAAGATCGTCGCCCGGCGCAAAGATACGCCCTACACCGAGGATGATCTGGAGAAATTGCTGTTGAAGCGCGGACGGTATGTCGAATTCAACCTGGTTTATGACCGAGGGACTAAATTCGGTTTCGCAACGGATGCCAATCCCGACGCTTATTTGATGAGTATGCCGCCCATCGTAAAGTGGTAGCCTGAAAAAGGGGGAGGGCTAATTCATGTCCGAATTCATGTCGGGCGCGTACCTTTGGATCAAGGCCGTGCACATCATCGCTGTTATTTCCTGGATGGCCGGGCTTTTGTATTTGCCGCGCCTTTTCGTCAATCATGTCGGACTTGCGCCGGGGTCCGAAGCTTCTGAAATGCTCAAGGGTATGGAAGGGCGTTTGATGCGCATCATTATGCGTCCGGCCTTCCTGGTCAGTTTAATTCTTGGCCTTGCGCTTATGCACACGCCGGGGATTGTTGATTGGTCGTCAGCCTGGATGTGGTTGAAGCTTTTGTTTGTTCTGGGGCTTGTTGTCATGCATGGCATGATGGAAATGTGGCGCGCGAAGTTTGCGCGTGATGCCAACACGCACACCGCCCGTTACTACAGAATTATGAACGAAGTTCCGACGTTGCTTATGATCGGAATTGTATTGTTGGTTGTCGCAAAGCCGTTTTAAGCGGCGCGGCCTATAAGAACGGGGAGGGGACGCAACAATGTCGGAAGACATTATTCTCTATGAACTGAAAGACGACATCGCTGTCATTACCATTAATCGGCCGGAGCGGCGCAACGCGATTGGAAAAGCGGTTCGCGAAGGATTGTATGAGGCGTGGGCGCGCTTTGAAAAAGATGAAGCGGCTAAAGTCGCCATTCTGACGGGCGCGGGCGATAAGGCCTTTTGTGCGGGCATGGACCTCAAGGAAGCCAGCGCCACCGGCATCCGCATTCCGCCCAAGGGTTTTATCCCGATCATTGGGGATACGGTTCAGGTCTCAAAGCCGACGATATCGGCGGTTAATGGTGTGGCGATGGCCGGCGGCTGGCTGCTGGCGCAGCAATGCGATCTTTGCGTTGCAGCCGATCACGCCATATTCGCCATTACAGAGGCCAAAGTTGGCCGGGGAACGCCCTGGGCAACACCTCTCATACATATGTTGCCGCAACGAGTGCTGATGGAAATTCTCCTGACCGGCGATAATTTCACTGCGCAGCGCTTGTATGAAATGGGATACGTCAACAGAGTTGTGCCCCTTGCCGACCTAATGGACGAAGCCATGAAATTGGCGAAGCGCATTGCCGCGAACGCGCCGCTGACCGTCCGCGCCTGTCGCGAGATGGTTTACATGTCCTCGGATATGGGCCGGTCTGCCGCAATGAAGGCCAGCGTCTCGCTATTTGCTTCGGTCTACCTCAGCGAAGACGCGCAAGAAGGACCGAAGTCGTTTGCCGAAAAGCGTCCACCCGTGTGGAAGGGCCGCTAAAACACAGCCGCAAGGCGCACTCAGGGAGGATACAGATGCGTTTGAAAAATAAACTTGCGGTGGTGACCGCCGGAGCATCGGGCATGGGTCGCGCTGGCTGTTTGCGATTTGCAAAAGAAGGCGCCAAGGTCGCTGTTGTCGATATCAATGAGGAAGGCGCTAAGGACGTCGCCGAAGCTATCAAGAAGGACGGCGGAGAGGCTTTCGCGATATCGGCGGATTTATCGAAGGCGGAGGAATGCAAACGCGCCATGAACGACGCGGCAAAAGCGCTGGGCGGCATTGACGTGCTCTGGAGTCATGCTGGCATTCCGGGCACGGATGCGGTCGAGGATATCGATGAAGATAAATATGACCTCGCGATGGACCTCAATGTGCGCTCGGTCTATTTCAGTGTCGGCGAGGCCGTTAAATATATGCGCAAGCGCGGCGGCGGTTCCGTTGTTCTCACGGCATCCATTTCCGGCTTGGTGGGCTCGCAATTAAGCCCGCTGTATTCGGCCGGGAAATTCGGTGTGGTCGGCCTCACCAAATCGCTCGCGCTACGCTACGGGCCGGAAAACATTCGCTTCAACGTGGTGTGCCCCGGGCTCACCAACACGCCCATGCTGCGCGAATTCATGGGCCGCAACGTCAGCGACGAACAGGCGGCAGAAACGCAAAAGGTGTTCATGGCGAACATCCCGTTGCGCAGATTGGGTCAGCCGGAAGACGTGGCCAACGCCGCGCTATGGCTGGCGTCGGATGAATCCGGCTACGTGACCGGGGTCGCAATTCCCATCGACGGCGGATATATCGCCAAGTAACTAAACTAAGCGGAACTGCCGCTCAGATCGATAATCGGCAGGCTGCGAATGCGTTTTCCGGACGCTGCGAAAATTGCGTTGGTCAAGGCCGGGGCCAGGGGCGGTACCCCTGGTTCGCCCGCGCCGCCCCAAAATCCGCCGCTGGGCACCAGGACCACCTCGACCTTGGGCATCTCGGCGAGTTTTACCATTGGATAGGTATCGAAGTTGCCTTGTTCGACACGTCCCTTATCGATGGTGATTTTGCCGTAAAGCGCCGCACTCAAACCCCACACGATTGAGCCTTCGATCTGCGTCTCTACCGTGGCGGGATTAACCACATGGCCGCTGTCCACGGCGCATACCACCCGGTGAAGCACGGGCTTTCCATTCTTGTCCATGGAAGCTTCGGCAACGGCAGCGACAATCGAGCCATATGCGTCGACCAAGGCGATGCCTCGGCCCACGCCCTCCGGCAAAGGCGATCCCCAATCCGCTTTCTTTGCAGCCGCATCCAGAACGGCCAACTGCTTGGGTTCATTGGCCAGCATTTTGCGGCGGAACTGATACGGGTCCTCACCGGCGGCATGCGCCACTTCGTCAATGAATCCTTCGCGGAAGAATCCGTTCTGAGAATGATTCACCGAGCGCCAATAGCCGACGGGCACATGCGTGTTGCGCATGCCGTAATCCACCAGAATGTTTTCGATTTCGTAGGGTATGTCCGTAAAGCCGGTCATGAACCCGAGATCGACACCTTTTTCCAAAGCGGCCGGGTTTTGCGTGCTCATCAAGGACTGGCCGGCAATGCGCGTGTTGAAGGCGACGAATTTGCCCGATGAGTCCAAACCAGCGGTCAGCTTTGCCGATGAGATCGGCCGGTAAAAATCGTGGCGAATATCCTCTTCCCGAGACCAGATCAGTTGCACGGGCCGGTCCATGGTTTTTGCGATGGTGACCGCCTCCACGAGGAAATCCTGCGCACCGCGTCGCCCGAAGCCACCGCCGCACATGGTCACGTGGACCCGAACCTTGCTGGGGTCCACGCCCGCCGTGCGTGCTGCCGCTTGGAGGGCGCCGTCCGCGCCTTGTGTCGAGGTCCAGATATCGACACCGTCATTCGTAACGTGAGCGGTGCAGTTGATGGGTTCCATGGGCGCGTGGCTCAGGAACGGGACGCTGTATTCCGCTTCAACGATCTTTGCGGCTGCCTTAAGTGCACCAATTGTATCGCCGTCGCTACGGCCAAGGCCTGCATCGTCGGCCGTCAGGCCGCTTGCAACATGGGCGGCGATATCGGCATTGCTCGTGCCGCCATTGCCGTTGTCGTTCCACGTGACGGGCATGGCGTCCAGCGCCCGTTGCGCTTGCCAGTAGCTGTCGGCAATCACCGCGATCGCAGAATCGCCCACTTGCACGACCTTGTGGATGCCTTTGCGCCCGGCAATGGCGTCGGCATCGAATGACTTCAATGTTCCGCCAAATACGGGGCTATGAAGGATAGCGGCATACACGACGCCTTCAGGCCGCGCGTCTATGGCGTAAACAGGTTTACCCGCCACTTTGTCGGCGATATCAAACCGGCGCTGAGGCGTGCCCAGCAACGTCCAGTCCTTCGGGTCCTTTAATTTCACGTCAGTCGGTGGGGACAATTTCGCAGCGGCGCTGGCCACTTGGCCGTAGGTTACGCTGCGCCCGGACGGCGTATGGGTCACGACGCTGTTGAACGCACTACATTCTGTTGCAGAAACGCCCATGTTTCGCGCCGCTGCCTCGATCAGCATTTCGCGCCCTGTGGCGCCCGCCATCCTCAGTTTTTCATGAGAGGTGCGGATGGAACGGCTGCCGACGGTAAACATCGAGCCGTACACGCTGCCTCGCGCTAGATTTTCGTGCGCGCTGACCATTTCCATTTTGACTTTGCTCCAGTCGCACGCGAGCTCTTCGGCAACCAGCATCGGCAAGCCCGTCGAGCTGCCCTGACCCATCTCCATCATTGCGACACGAATGGTGACGCTGTCGTCGGGGCTGATCACGATCCACGCGTTCACTTCCGGAGAAACAGCAGCCTCGGCCTGTTGATGCCTGCCCGGTAGATGAAAGCCGAGGGCGAGGCCGCCGCCGGCAGCGGCGCTGGCAACCAGGAATGATCTGCGATTAAGTTTGGGAATGGTGTTCATGTCCTTGCCCTCCCTTACGCTTTGGCTGCGGTGTGAATGGCCGCGCGCACGCGCTTGTAGGTTCCGCAGCGGCAGATGTTGGTCATAGCCGCGTCGATATCTTCGTCCGAGGGGTTTGGGTTATCCTTCAGCAGAGCCGCCGCCGTCATCATCATCCCTGACTGGCAATAACCGCATTGAGGAACTTCGTGCGCCAGCCATGCCTTTTGCACGGGATGGTCGGCGTTCTCCGATAGGCCCTCGATGGTGGTGACCTCCGCGCCGTCTGCGGCGCTGACCGGCATGACACAGGCACGAGCGACCGAGCCGTTGACGTGAACAGAGCAGGCACCACATTGCGCGATGCCGCAGCCGAACTTGGTGCCGGTCAGTTCAAGCACGTCCCGAAGGACCCATAGCAATGACATCTCCGGATCGACGTCCAGGTCGTGGCTTATTCCGTTTACCTTAAGGTGAATCATCGCGGGCCCTCCAGTCTACGACACCGCCGCGTCAAGTTCCCGGATCGGCGTCCATGGCAGGGCGGTAGTATAACGCGGCTGTTCACAAGTACCAACGAAGGCCGGTTATCGTGCGTGCACCCTGCGCCGAACAAAGGTGACATGTGTCAATGGACAAGCCGACTCCGGCGCTGTCCCGCGATTGTCATTTTCAATTGTAACGACGAATATACCGGCCATGCCGCACAGCAACGTTACATGGATACAGAATATCCCCTTTGTTCCCGCTACGGCTCTCGCACTAAAGACCGTGGGGGGCAGGCTCCAAAGAGGATCAAACGTTGCGCTACAAGATCGCGACCTCCAGGTGTGGATGGACACAGTCCGGCGGGATGGTATTTGTGTGGTGAAAGATTTTTTACCGGCCGATGTGTGTGAGGAACTGCGCGCCGGCATCGATCAATTGTTAGTTGCCCATCCGTCCGCGATTCACACGGATGATTTGCGGGCAGACGAGCGCTTGTACTTAGGTGGCGTGCCGCCCGCACCGTTCGGCAGCGTTTTCTCCGACACGCAGCTATTGTCCTGCGCGGCGGCGGCATTGGGTGCCAATCCCATTGCGCTCGCAACGCTTGCCAATCGGCTCCGCGACGTTCCCGGAAATCTTGGTTCGGGCGGGGGCTGGCACCGGGATTCATTTACGAACCAATTCAAGGCGATCATTTACCTGAATGATGTGACGGACCATACGGGTCCGTTCCAATACATTCTGAGGTCGCATCGTTTACGGGGTATGATCCGCGATCAAAAAACCGCGCGACTTGGAATTTCTCAATCACGCATATGCGATGATCAAATCGAACGTATTACAGCCGGACACCCTGATCGACTTTTCTCCGCGACCGGTAAGGGCGGCACGCTTATTCTGGCCGACACCACGGGCTTACATCGCGGCAAGCCCATCGCGCACGGCGTGCGGTATGCACTGACCAATTATTACTATGCGCGCGGCGTAGCAATATCGGGGCTGAAGAGTCACTTCAAACCGATCCTAGGTGAGCATATTCCCTATGCCCGTACCGCCAACACCTCAATTGAATCGACATGAAGCGGGCTTCTTTTTATCGGATAAAGCAGGTATCCAATATTTCTCAGCCGTACGAATAGGGCTTCCAGGCGAATCAAAATGTCGGGTGCCTTTTCATCGCCTTCAATCAATTCAAACTCGGCGATGATTTGTCCTGGCCGAACGTTTGAAACCAAAATGTTTTCCATGACATCTAACGCCGCGCCTTCAATATCCATCTTAAGAAGATCGATGGCGTCGTGGCCCAATCGGTTCATGATGGTCTGTAAGGTGAAGCACGCGGCCTCGAAGCCGTACGATCCGTTGGCTTTGATTGATCCTGACCTATGGTCTTGTACGACTACTCCACTAGCGTCTTTAAAGAGCGTTGGCTGCGTATAGAACCAAACATTCTTATCTTCGCGCCAAATGCCCCAAGGATAAAAATAAAGTCCCGAGCCTTCCTCAAAGGATTCCGCAAGTCGAGCCGAACGCGGCGTCGGGTCAAACAAATGAACAGTGCAGCCGGTGGCCTGTCTCAGCGCGAAATCAAACCGCACATCCGCACCGACTCCGAAAGAATAGATAACTGATGTAGGCGAAAGCCTTTCAGGGAACGCAGCATAGTTCCCTAGTATTTGCGGCGTTACGCCGCCCGCATCCGGCAAATGTTTTTGAATAAAGCGGCGAATTGCCCAATATCGCGAGGTAAATATTTTGAGTGGGGAGAACAAGGCCCTAGCGATCTCGCTTATGCGCCGCGCCGCGATGGGCCACGTCAAAGCCAAAGCTTTGTTGAGAGAATTCTGACGGAACGCCAGGACGACCAGGCCAAGCTGAGTCGCAATTCCGCGGTCTTCTTTAGTCATGCAGCTTGGGGGACGACGCGCGTTTGCGCGGTTGCGGTCGGCCAAGGCTCTGACCATGCGGCCGAGCTTCCGCGTTTCACCAACAGATAAAGCACAAACAAGTCCATCATTGAGATGTACCAGAAGATGTGCTCCTGAAAGAGGGAGTCGATCAGAAGCGGCACGAGCACGATCAGCAGCCGTGCATCACGCGCGATTTTCGAAGCCATAAATCCCAATAAGAGCACTGCTAGGAAAAGACCGTGCGTGGCAAGAAGCGTAAGGATGGAACTGTGCGCGTATCCGCCTCCGAGCAAAATAAAGCGGGTGGAATGGTTCCCGAAAAATAGGTGCTGCCCAATAAATGCCCACGTCTCATTCCATATATCGGCGCGCCCGGAGAGTTGCGCGATCAATATGGACGGTGAGAGGTCTCCCACTGAATCTGCGGCGTCGCGGGTCATTTGGACGATGATGGTGCTCAGTCCATACGTTGCAACAAGTCCGGCGGCTGCGGCCGTAGCCGTATGGCGGGGGCGCCAGCCGCAGCGGGCAATGTCCAACACGAACAAAATGCCGGCGAACGCACCGACGCTGACAATGCCCGAGCGTTTGAAGTTGAGCGCGAGTGCACCCAATAGAAACGCAATCAATCCCCAACGCCATCGCCGCGAAAACGGAAGCATGTAGGCAATCAAGATGCCAAGCAGCATTTTGGCCCCGGCAATGGTCGAGCTGATGGAGAAGCCTTGGGGCCGAATGCGATACCATAAATCTTCATTGCCCACGCTCTGCGCGAATTGAAATTCGGTGCCCGCCGTCACCATTTCCTGTGCCGGGAAAAAAAATCGCACACCGCTGGCGAACTGAACGTAAATCGCTCCGGCTTCCACGGCGATAAGCACCAGCGCGATTGTCCAAACCGTATCGTTGAACGTGCGTGCCGTCAGGTACGCGGCCATCAACAGCAAACCGCCGACAAATCCGTTGTTCACCAAAAGGCTTTGCGGCCATGCGCCGCTCACCGCCACGCCAAGCGCCGCGTTCAGGATCACGCCGAAGGCAAACAGAAAAAACGGCCAGTCTTCCTTGCGGATGCTCGGCTGATAGACCGCGACCGAAAAAGCCGCCAGTGCCGCCCAGGCCATATGCGGAACCGGTCCGATGAACGGCAGTACGGAATTGGGCAGGACCAAAAGCGCACCTTGCACGATGCGCGCCCAGTGAGTCCCAATGGCTTGATTCAGAAAGTACCCTGACATTGCCCTCGGTTTTCGCGCATCCGTACCCATCGCGCAATAAGCTGTGCAATATGACGCCTCGCGGGTAATGTGCCGGCCATGTCAAACACTTCGCCATCGCCGCCCTATCCGCGTGTGTCTTTTCACAAAGGTGCGCACAAGCGACTCCAGTCCGGGCACCCTTGGGTGTTTTCCAACGAGGTGGTTATGGATACGGCGGCCAAGGTGCTGCCGCCCGGCGCGCTCGTGACCCTGACGGACGCCGGCGGGCAGGGACTCGCCACCGCCTATTTCAATGCCAAGACCCTCATCGCCGCGCGTGTGCTGTCGCCTGTGCCTGATGAAGCCGTAGACGCAGCTTTCGTTGCGCGGCGCATCGCATCGGCTTTGGCGTTGCGTGAGCGCATATTCGCCGCACCGTTCTATCGCCTGATTCACGCGGAGGCGGATGGCCTTCCGGGCCTTGCCGTGGACCGCTTCGGCGAGACCTGCGTCATTCAACCCAACACCGCCGGAATGACCGCGCTGCTGGATGCTGTCGTGAAAGCGCTCGACGAAACCATAGCGCCCAAGTGCATCGTTCTGCGCGGGGATAGCGGCGCGCGGAAGCTGGAAGGCTTGGAGGACGATGTCCGCGTTCTTCGCGGCTCATCAAGCGAAACCACAGAAGTTAAAGAGAGCGCGCTCACTTTTTTTGCAGACCTCATGTCTGGCCAGAAAACCGGATGGTATTTCGATCAGCGCGACAATCACGCGTTCATGGGAATCTTGAGCAGCGGCGCATTGGTGCTCGATCTTTACACCCACACCGGCGGGTTCGCGCTCACCTGTGCGCAAGCCGGCGCAAAAACTGTCGAAGCCGTTGACAGTTCGGAGCCCGCACTCGCTCTGGCGAACAAAGCCGCCGATGCAAACGGTCTCGCATCCAAATGTACGTTCACCCGTTCGGATGTCTTTGCATTTCTTGAAAAGGCAATCGCCGACGGCAAGACATGGGACGTGGTCATCGCCGATCCGCCGCCCTTTATTAAATCCAAAAAGGATCTCAAAGCCGGGCTCCAGGGCTATCGCAAACTCGCCCGTCTTTGCGCCCAGGTCACCGCGCCGGGCGGCTTCATGTTTCAGGCTTCGTGCAGCCACAACGCGCCGCCGCCGGAATTCCAAAGCGCGGTCGTGCGCGGAGTGTCGGATGCGCGCCGCACAGGCCGCGTCATCCGCACATCCCGCGCGGGCCCCGATCACCCGGTCCACCCGCAGTTGCCTGAAAGCGCTTATCTTAAAGCGGTGGTGCTTCAGCTGGACTAGGCTGTAAGGGGCGAAGCAGGAAAACAAGTCCGGGCACGTCAACGCCCTTTTCCTGGCGATAGAATGTCTCGCTTGAAGCTACGATGGAAAACCCAATCCGCGCGCATTCTTCGGCGACGTAGGCATAGCTATGACTGAACCGGCATTCCTGGCCCAGTTTGTATCCCGCGCCGTCGCAGCGCTGCACGGTGAATACCAGCGCACCGTCCTTGGCCAGCACATGATGCGCGGCGCTTAAAACGGGGTTGAGATTGCCGAGATACACGAACGAGTCAGCGGCAACAATCAAGTCGCACTGTTCAGAAATCTCCCGCAACCCGTTGACCATATCGGCCACAATTAGTTGGTCATAAAGTGTTTTGGAATGCGCCGCTTTGATCATGCCCGGCGACAGGTCGATCCCCCCCAGCCAGTCCGTCAGATCGCGGATCGCCGCGCCCATCAAGCCTGTGCCACATCCAAGGTCGATGGTGCGTGCGAACCGGCGCCCGAGCATGACCGCATCGATGGCCGCACGCAGTATGGCCGGAGCGCGGTATTTCAGCGCGCCGGTCAGTGCGGTGTCGAACTTCGGCGCGTACTCGTCGAACAAGCGGCGCACATAGGCTTCGGGCATTGAAGTCGTCGTTGTTCCGTCTGCCAGCAAATTCAGCTGCAGGGTCGCGCCCATGGAATCGGCGGGATCAAGAATGAGATACGCGCGAAAGGCCCCGGCGGCGTCTTCGGGGCGCTCGGCCTCCAGCAGCATTTCCCCCAGCGCGTACAGGCCCTCGGTCCACTCGGGCACCAGCTCCAGCACCTGCATCATCATATCCACGGCCGCGCCGATATCTCCCTCGCGCCGCAGATCTTGGGCGTAGGTGAAACGTCGGTCGGCCGTCAGATTTCCGGATGCCATGAGGGTTCTCGATTTGGGGCGCGCTCTTATACACGCGCCTTTTGGATTGTCACTAGGTAGTCGTTGCGTAGCGCCCGCCAAGACAGTATGGAACCGGCCCATGAACACGACCCGCTATATTCAACCCGCCGAGTGGGAGCCCCACGCCGCCGTTTGGTCCGCCTGGCCCAGCGACGGCGAGTTGTGGTTGGAGGACCTCGCGCCCGCCCGCACGGAAATCGCCGCGCTGTATAAAGCCATCGCCGATCTCGATCCCGCCACCGGCGCGCCCCGCGGCGAAACGCTCAAGATTTTGGCCTGCGGCGATGAGGCGGTGGCCTCGGCCCGCGCATCCCTTTACGGCACCGGCGCCGAAGTCATCCCGGCGACCCTCGGCGATATTTGGCTGCGCGATACCGCGCCGATCTTTGTCAGGGACAACGCCAAGCTTGCGGCGGCCTGCTTTGGCTTCAACGGATGGGGCGGCAAATACATTCTGGAGGGCGACGATGCCGTCGCCCCATTCGTCGCCCAGCGCAGCGGTGTTCAGTCCTTTACCAATGACTGGATTCTCGAAGGCGGCTCGATTGATGTGGACGGGCGCGGCACGGCGCTCACCACCAAACAGTGTCTCCTCAATGCAAACCGCAACCCCAATCTGACTCAGGCCGATATTGAAACCCGCCTGCGCGAGTCCCTCGGCATCGAAAAACTCATCTGGCTGGGTGACGGCCTGGCCAACGATCACACCGACGGGCACATCGATAACATCGCGCGCTTTATCGCCCCGGGTGTCGTGGTGTGCATGGAACCCAGCGGGTCCGATGATCCCAACCGCGATGCGCTGAATGCCATTGTCAAAGACCTCAAAGGCGCGACGGATGCGAGAGCGGAATCCATCGAGGTCGTCACCGTGCCCTCGCCGGGGCGGGTGACGGATGCGGAGGGCGAGATCATCCCCGCCAGCTTCATGAACTTTTATATCGGCAACACCACCGTCGTGGTCCCAACCTACGGCACCAAATACGACGATGCGGCCGTTGCGGTCCTCACGAAGCTGTTTCCCACACGCCGCACGGTGGGTTTGCCCGCGGGCCATGTTATAACCGGCGGCGGGTCGTTCCATTGCATCACCCAGCAGCAGCCCGCTGTTTAAGAGGCCACCTATCGTGAGCACTGCACCATGAGCATCATTAAAGTCGCCGCCATTCAATGCGCCTTCTCGGACAATATGTCCGAGAATATCGACCGCATCGCGGGCTTCATTGAGCAGGCCGCGAAGCGGGGCGCGAATGTCATCCTGCCGCCCGAGCTATTGCAGGGGCATTACTTCTGCGTTGAGGAAAAGGAAAAGCACTTCGATAGCGCCTTTCCGGCGGACTCGCACCCCGTGGTGACCAAACTCTCGGCGGTGGCGAAAAAGCTCGGCGTCGCGATCCCAGCTTCGATCTTCGAGCGCGACGGCCAGCACTTCTACAACAGCCTCGCGATGATCGATGCCGACGGGTCCGTGCTCGGTGTGTACCGCAAAAGCCATATCCCGGACGGCCCCGGCTACGAGGAAAAATTTTATTTCCGCCCCGGCAACACCGGTTTCAAGGTGTGGGCCACCAAGTTCGGCAAGATGGGCGTTGGCATCTGTTGGGACCAGTGGTTCCCGGAAACCGCCCGCGTCATGATGCTCATGGGCGCGGACATTCTGTTTTATCCCACGGCCATCGGGTCCGAGCCCGATCACCCCGAATTCGACACCAAGGAATTATGGCAGCGGGCCATGGTTGGCCACGCCGTGTCCAACGTGGTGCCGGTGGTGGCCGCCAACCGTATCGGCACCGAAAACGGACAGACGTTCTACGGCTCGTCCTTCATCGCCGATCAGCGCGGTGAAAAGATCGAGGAACTTGGGCGCGACAATGAAGGTGTGATCGTCGCCGGGTTTGATTTGGATGAAGTGCGCCGCAACCGCGCCGCGTTCGGGTTCTTTAGAGACCGCAGGCCGCAGCTGTACGGGCTGATCGCCGAGGATAAGTAGTCAGGCCCGCAATTCGCGGCCTCAAAATCAAATCTAGCGTTCAATCTGTTCAAACGTTCGCGGCGGAGGAACCCGCGCTTGGGACGCCTGTTCGTAGTCGTAGGCCAGGGACAGTAACAGCGCTTCGGACCAAGCCGTTCCGACAAATGAAATTCCTACAGGCAGGCCATTTAAAAGACCCATGGGAACAGAGATCAGAGGGTAGCCGGCAGTTGCTGCTGTGTTGGTGGCTGCGGGTGGAAAATCTCCCGGCTGGTGCTCCGCCAAGAACACAGAATATGACGTGCCGTCGGGGGGGGCGTGACGTCTGCCGGGCCGCCCGGTAGGGATACCAAGGCATCCAGATTGTAGTCCTTCAGAAGTCGGTCAATGCCGTCCTCCATGGCGAGGCGCTTTCCCTCCTTCAGCACTTCCTGGTACGTCGGATTTTGACGGCCGCCCTGCGTTTTTTCAGCCGCTTCCCAAATATCCATGGCGTGCATGCTTTCCACAGGGTGGTTTTTGCCGAACTCGATGAGGTCAGCCAATGTTTTGACTTCAACTGTGTCCGGGGTTCCGGCGAGATAGTTGTTCAAATCTTCCTTGAACTCGTGAAGTAAAGTTGTTCGCATATAGACGCTGGTATCCACTAGCGAATCCGACGGTAATTCGACCAGTTCCGCGCCTTCAGCGGCAAGCACGCCCAGAGCTTCGTTAAATAATGGCTCGACCGCATCATTGTAATTGGCGCCGATGCGAAGCACGCCCAGCCGCTTTCCCCGCAACGCCGTGTCGCTAAGAGCTGCGACGTAATCCTTTTTGTTTGCATCTGCATCGGCCGACCACGGATCGCTCGGGTCAGTACCGGCCATCACATTGAGCATCATGGCTGTGTCGAGAACGGTGCGCGTCATCGGACCGGCGGAGTCTTGCGTCAGGCTGATAGGCACGATCCCGCGGCGTGAAACAAGTGCAATGGTAGGTTTGATTCAAACTATGCCATTCAAAGATGACGGCCAGACTATGGAGCCTGCTGTTTCCGTTCCGACTGTTCCTGCGGCATAACTCATCGCTGCGGAGATGCCCGACCCGTTGCTCGATCCTCCCGCGGAGCGAGTAACGTCATACGGATTGTTTGTACTACCGCCGAACGGGCTTCCATTAATGCCTGTAATGGTGCGGTAGCCAGCGAATTGAGAGGTGTTGGCCTTGCCCAGAATTACTGCTCCGGCTGCACGTAACCTCTTCACTACTTCGGAGTCTTGGGCAGGGTAATTTTCTTCAAGGGCATAAGACCCAGCGGTTGTTGGCATGCCAACCGCATCATGATTGTCCTTGAAAAGTATTGGCACGCCGTCAAGGGGGCCTATGGCTTCGCCCGCCGCCCGCCGCGCATCAGATGCAGCGGCCTGCTCCAGTGCATCGGGTGCGACCATGATGACACCGTTCAAGGGTCCGTCGAGGGCGTTGATTCGATCAATATAAGCCTGCGTAATTTCTGCTGATGTCGTCTTTCCATCGGCGAGGTCCGCCGAAATTTGCGACAAGGGCACTTCAACGACGTTGTAAAGCTCTGGCGGCGCGGTAGGCTCCGAGCAAGCTACAAGAGTGAGAGCGGCTGCTGCCGAAAGCCCGATGATCAACGTGCGGTGCATCATTGTTAATTCCCCTGTGCTAGGTGTCTTCGCCTTCCAATTAAACCATACTCATTCGCTCTTGAAATTCACAGCGTAAGCCTCAACTTCCTCCATCACCCGCAGCAGATTGCCGCCCCATAGCTTGGCGATATCCTCTTCTGAATACCCGCGTTTCACCAACTCGACGGTGACGTTCAAGGTTTCCGCCGCGTTTTCCCACCCGGCGATGCCGCCGCCGCCGTTGAAGTCGGACGAAATCCCCACATGATCGATGCCGATGCGCTTGACCACGTAATCGATGTGATCGGCCAGATCGGAAACGCTCGACTTCGGCCACTTGGCATTGATCTCTTCCACACCAACGAAATACGCCTCGCGCGTTTCGTCAGTCATGTTCTGAAATCCGCCCGGCGCGTTCAAACCCATCTCCTCTCGCAGGGCGTTCAGCGCGGCGGTTTTTTCCTCCGGCGGCTGGCGCAGGTAAATATCGAAGGCAACAATCTGCACTACTCCGCCGGTGGCTTTTAGGGCATCGAGTTCCTCGTCGCTCATGTTGCGCGGATGATCGTAGATGCCTTTCACCGCCGAATGGCTGGCGATGGCTGGGGCCTTGGTGTGCGCCAGAATATCCAGCGTGGTTTGTTTTCCTGAATGGGAGACGTCGACCATGATGCCAAGCTCGTTAAGCCTCGTGACCACCTGCTGTCCCAGTTCCGAGAGCCCGCCGTGTTCGTCGGCCTCGTCCTTCTCGAAGGGCTGCGCGGAATCGCCCAATTCATTGTGGCCATTGTGCATGAGACCCAGGTAGCGCGCGCCGTAATCGTAGAACACGTCGAGCAATTTCAGATCGCTCCCCATCGGGTAGCCGTTCTCCATGCCGATCACCACCGCCTTGCGCCCGCTGGCATTGATGGCGCGCACGTCCTCGGCCGTCAGGGCCAGACCGATCTTATCGGGATAGGTTTCCTCGGTGAGCTTGTGGATGGCCGAGAATTTCACGAAAGCATCGGAGGCCGCTTTCGCGTGGCCAGAAACCGTGCGCGGGCCTTGCCCCACATAGACAATCAGGAACACCGTATCCAATCCGCCTTCGATCATGGTGGGGATGTGCACCTGCTGGCCACGCGGGCCCGGCTTCATCATGTCGTAGGCGTCGGTGCCGAAATCGAAGGGGATATCCACATGGGTATCGACGGTGATCACACGCTCATGGATGGCTTTGGCCCGGGCCAGAAGTTCAGCATCGGATTCAGCAAATGCTGCGCAGCCTGTCAGCCATGCGCATCCCACCAAAAGAAAAGTCGAGATGCGGATCATGGCGTTCTCCTGTGCGGGCCGCGCTATGTGTTGAAGGCGGCGAGGATTTGATCGACGGCGAGAGAGGGGGTCAGCTTACCGTCGCCGACGCCCTTTTCCAAATCGGGAACCAGCGCCTTGACCTTGGGGTCGGCTTTCAGGCGCGTCATCAGGCGGTCATCGACCATGGACCACATCCAGCGGATTTGCTGCTTGCGGCGTTTGGCGTCCCAGCCGCCGTTCTCGTTCATGATGCGGCGGTAGTGATCGATCTTCTCCCACAGCTTATCCAGGCCCTTGTTCTCCTGGGCGCTGATGGTGATCACCGGCGGGGTCCAGTCGCTGTTGGCGGGCGTGATGATGCGCAGCGCATGTTGGTAATCGGCGGCGGTGATGGCCGCGCGCTTTTCATTATCGCCGTCGGCCTTGGTGATGGCGATCATCTCTGCGATCTCCAGAACGCCTTTCTTGATGCCCTGCAGTTCGTCGCCGCCGCCCGCGATCATCAGCACCAGGAAAAAGTCCACCATCTCCGAAACGGTGATCTCGCTTTGGCCGACACCGACGGTTTCCACCAGGATAATGTCGAAGCCCGCCGCCTCGCAGACCAGGATCGCTTCGCGCGTCGCGCGCGCGACGCCGCCCAAGGTGCCGCCGGTGGGCGAGGGACGGATGAAGGCGCCTGGATCAACGGACAGCCGCGCCATGCGCGTTTTGTCACCGAGGATGGACCCGCCGGTACGTGAGGATGTCGGATCGACCGCAAGCACGGCCACCTTGTGGCCCGCCGCCGTCAGCATGGTGCCGAAGGCATCGATGAACGTGCTCTTGCCCGCGCCGGGCAAGCCGCTCACGCCGATGCGCAAACTTTTGCCGGTTTTGGGCAGCAACTGCACCAGCATGTCCTGGGCTGTGGATTGATGCGCGGCGTTGCGGGATTCGATGAGCGTGATCGCGCGCGCCAGTTTCGCCCGGTCGCCGGACAACACACCGGCGACATACTCCTCCGCCGTTTTCAGCGTGCCGTTTCCGTTCGCGGGTGTTTGGGCGTCAGCCAAGCGCAGATCCTAATGGCCCAATGCTGTGTTCAGCTTTTCAAGCAGGCCGATGGCCGCTTCACCGATCACGGTGCCCGGCGGGAAGATGGCTGCCGCGCCCGCTTTGGTGAGCGCATCGAAATCCTGCGGAGGAATCACGCCGCCCACCACGATCATGATGTCTTCGCGCCCCAGCTTCTTCAGTTCCGCTTTTAATTCGGGCACCAGTGTCAGGTGACCGGCGGCCAGGGACGACGCACCGATGATGTGCACGTCGTTTTCCACTGCCTGCTTCGCGGCTTCCGCCGGGGTTTGGAACAAGGGCCCGATATCGACGTCGAAGCCGAGATCCGCGAACGCGGACGCGATCACCTTCTGGCCCCGGTCGTGGCCGTCCTGGCCCATCTTGGCGACCAGAATACGCGGGCGGCGACCTTCCTTCTCGGCGAAGGTCTCAACCATTTTCGATACTTTATCCACGGTTTCCGATCCCGCTCCCACTTCCTTACGGTAGACGCCGGAGATGGATTTGATTTCCGCCACGTGGCGTCCGTAAATTTTCTCCAGCGCGCTCGTCATTTCGCCGACGGTTGCCATGGCGCGCGCCGCGTTGACGGATAGCTCGAGCAAATTGCCCGTGCCGCTTTCCGCCGCTTTGGTCAAAGCGTCCAGCGCTTCCTTGCACGCCGCTTCGTCGCGCTCGGCCTTCAGGCGTTTCAGCTTATCGAGCTGCGCGGTACGCACTGCGCTATTATCGACCTTCAGAACGTCGATGTCCTCTTTCTCGTCAAGGCGGTACTTGTTCACGCCCACCACCGTCTGGCGGCCGGAATCGATGCGCGCCTGGGTGCGCGCGGCGGCCTCTTCAATGCGCAGCTTGGGAATACCCGCTTCGATGGCTTTGGCCATGCCGCCCAATCCCTCGACTTCCTGGATATGCGCCCAGGCTTTGTTGGCCAGTTCATAGGTGAGGCGCTCGACATAATAGCTGCCGCCCCAAGGATCGACGCTGCGGGTGGTACCCGATTCCTGCTGAATGAACAGCTGCGTGTTGCGGGCGATGCGCGCCGAGAAATCCGTGGGCAGCGCGAGGGCTTCGTCCAGGGCGTTGGTGTGCAAGGATTGGGTGTGGCCTTGTGTCGCCGCCATGGCTTCGACGCAGGTGCGGATCACATTGTTGTAAACGTCCTGCGCGGTCAGGCTCCAGCCGGAGGTCTGGCTGTGAGTGCGCAGAGACAGGGATTTATCGTTTTTCGGATCAAACTGTTTGATCAACTTGGCCCAGAGAAGGCGCGCGGCGCGCATCTTGGCCACTTCCATGAAGAAGTTCATGCCGATGGCCCAGAAGAAGCTGAGCCTCGGCGCAAAGGCATCAATGTTCAGCCCCGCGTTCATGCCTGCGCGGGCGTACTCCACGCCGTCGGCCAGCGTGTAGGCCAGTTCCAGGTCCGCCGTCGCGCCGGCTTCCTGCATGTGATAGCCGGAGATGGAGATGGAGTTGAACTTCGGCATCTTGGTCGAGGTGAACGCGAAGATATCCGAGATGATCCGCATGCTCGGCGCGGGCGGGAAGATGTAGGTGTTGCGCACCATGAACTCTTTCAGAATATCGTTCTGAATGGTTCCTGAAAGCTGTTCGGGCTTCACGCCCTGTTCTTCCGCCGCAACGATATAAAGCGCCATGACCGGCAGCACCGCGCCGTTCATGGTCATGGACACGCTCATGCGGTCCAAGGGAATGCCGTCAAACAGCGTGCGCATGTCGTAAATGGAATCCACCGCCACACCGGCCATGCCGACGTCGCCCGAGACGCGCGGGTGATCGCTGTCGTAGCCCCGGTGGGTGGCCAGATCGAACGCAATGGACAGGCCCTTTTGCCCCGCCGCCAGATTGCGGCGATAAAACGCGTTGGAGTCTTCCGCCGTCGAGAACCCCGCGTACTGACGAATAGTCCACGGCTGGGTGACATACATCGCGGGGTAAGGGCCGCGCAGGTACGGCGCCATGCCCGGGCGCGTATCGAGGAAGTCGAGACCGTCGATGTCTTTCGCCGTGAACAGCGGCTTGATGGCGATGCCTTCGGGTGATTGCCAGGACAGCTCATCAAGCTTTTTGCCGGACGCGGCTTCGGCCTTGGATTGCCAGTCGTCGGCGCTCAATCCGCCCGAGTTGGAGGTGGACGACAAACCGACGTCTGCGAAATTGGGAATGGTGGATTTGTTCATGACCGTTTCCTCTTACCCGGCCGCAAGGCGCGTATGCGCGTCCGCCAGTATGGATTGAGCATTGCAGCCGATGAAGATGAATTCGACCACGCCCGCGTCTTTCAAGGACCCTTCCAGATCGCCGGGCTTGCCCGCCAGATATATGGCGCCGGCGCCCGCATCCTTCAAAGCCGTCGCGACGTTCACGGCGTGTTCCGCATAGACCGCATCGCTGCTGCAAATGGCGGCGAAGGATGCGCCGGATTTCTTGAAGTCCTCGGCGATGGTGGCCGCGTCCGCGCCGCCCGCGCCTGCCACGGCTTCGATGCCGCCTGCTTCAAAGAAGTTTTTGGTGAAGGTGGCGCGCGCCGTGAATTCGGCAACGCGTCCGATGTTGGCCAGAAAAATCTTCGGATACTGGCCGTATTCCTCTTTGAAAGCATCGCCCGCATCGCGCAGCGATTCGAAGCTTTCGGCGATACGCACGACCGGCAAAGGCGTCATGGAAACAGGTGTTCCTGCCGTGAAGGCTTCGATCAGCCCGGTCATGTCTGCGCCGCCCTCGACCGCCTTTACCAAAGCTTCCATCACCCCGCCGTCTTTCGGCTCGGGTAATTTGACGGAGGCGTCGGATTTGCCCTCGAATTTTTTGGGCGCCCGCGCCTGAACCTTTGCGGATTTCTCATGCAGGTTCGGGAACTCACTGACGCCGGTGATGGGGTCTTTGCGTTTCGCGATATTTTTCGAGCGCTCGGCGTGCACCTCGGCGATGCGGCCCGCGACAAAACCCTCGGTCAGCGCCTTGATCATGCCGCCATTCTTTTCGATCTCCTGGAAGAAGGCCCAGGCTTTTTCGGAAAGTTCGTCCGTCAGGCTTTCGAACATCCAGGCTCCGCCGGCGGGGTCGATCACCCGTGCCAGCCCCGACTCTTCTTGAAGAACCACCTGCGTATTGCGGGCAATGCGCCGCCCAAGATCGCTCGGCAGTCCAAGAGCACTGTCGAACGACAGCACGGTGACCGCATCTGCGCCGGCCACGCCGGCGGCAAAGCACGACACCGTCGTGCGCAGAATGTTCACCCACGGGTCGCGGCGGCTCATCATGCGCGGCGCCGTGTATGCCGTGACCGGGGCAACGCGATTGTCGGTTTTCGCGCCGCAGGCTTCCGCTACACGGCCCCACAGCTTGCGAAGTGCGCGTACCTTCGCAATGGCCATAAAAAAATCGGCATCCACGGCAATGGAAAAAGCGATTTGTTTGCATGCCGTATCGATATCGATGCCGCCGCTCGTCAGGGCGCGCAGGTATTCCACGGCCGAGGCCATGGCGCAGCCCAGCTCCTGCGCATCCGATGCGCCCGCCGAGTGATAGACGATGGTCTTTAAATCGATGGCGCGCGCATTGGGGTAATTTTGCGCCATATACCCCACGCCATCGCTCAGGCGGATAAACGCATTTTCCAGCGAGGCGACGATCTGTTTACCGGATGCGATGACAGATAAAGGATCGATCCCGAAGTTGCCCTTGAACGCATCCGGTTTCACGCCGCGTTTCGCCAGCACGTTCATCATCAACGCGGCGTAGGGCAGGCGCGGGCCGTGAGGATCAAGAATGACCGGCGCCAAATCGAGGTACACGCCGTCCAATACCGTTTCCAGATCGGCGAGCGTGATGACCTGCACGCCCTTTTCGCCGCGCGGATCGAGCCGCAGCACGATGGACGACACGCCGCGCTCGAGATCTTCCAGAATTTGTTTGTTCGCAGTCTTCGGGTCCGGGTGGTCCTGGACCTGACGCATGTCCCAGCCATCGACCACACCGCCCAGCAGGTTTCCGCCGCGGGTGTAAGGTGCGCCACCCGGCAATCCCGAGGGATCACCCTCAGCCTTCCAATCGCCACGCGTATAAAGCGGCTGCAAATTGATGCCGTCATAAGTGCGCGAAACAAGTTTCTTGTCGAAAGGCGCGCCGCCCAAAACCTTATCGACCAGTTTCAGCCATTGGTCGTGCGAAGCCTCCGGGAAGTCGGCAGCAAGGGTCAAATCGGTGTCGGAAGAAGTCATGTCTTTGCCCAATGGCGCGTCCATTTTTAATGTTTGTTTTGCGGTCGTTAGGCCCGGGCACGCCATTCCGGGCGCGCCTTTCTTAGAGGCTGGGCCGCACGCCGTCAAACCTGCCGCGCATGGCCTGTAACGCCTTGTTTTTAAGCCCTAAACGGCTCCAATCCAGTAGCGTCGGCCCGGTCCGCCGGGCATAGTGACGCCCATGCCGAGTTTCGACCGCCCCACCGATCAGACCATCCCGCCGTCCCCGTGGGTTTTGCGGTGGCTACCCCTCGTGAAACCTGGGGGAGCTGTTTTGGATATCGCAGCGGGTTATGGCCGTCACGCCCGGGCCGCGCTCAAGGCCGGGCTTCGTGTTGTTGCCGCGGACGTTGATGTTTCAGGTCTCGCCGACCTGAAAAGCGAGAATACAGCGGACGTTATCGAAGTGGATTTGGAAACCGGCGACTGGCCGTTCGAAGGCCGACGATTCGACGGCATTATTGTCGCAAACTATCTTCACCGTCCGCATTTGCCGCACCTTGTAGAAGGACTTGCCGACGACGGCGTGCTGATTTTTGAAACCTTTGGGCAGGGCAACGAAAAGCTGGGCCGTCCGCGAAATCCGGAATTCCTGCTGGCGCCGGGGGAATTGCTGTCGGCTTTTTCCGGGCGTCTGCAAGTTATCGCCTATGAGCATGGCGAAGAGCGCAGTCCCCGCCCCGCCGTGCGCCAGCGGCTTTGTGCCGTAAAAGGCGATAATCCGTTGAATTTATTTCCGGCAAACGTGCAACCTTAGCCGGTCTCGCCGTGTTCATAATTGTGGCGGGTGGTAGGCGCCACAGGGGAAAAAGGGATCCGCATGCCGTGATGCGCCTTGGAGCGGGACGCTGCTCTCGCTGGCGCTGGCATCTGCCGTACCTTTTGCATCTGCTGCCCGCCAGCTTTCTATGAACAAGACCGCTAAAATGAAAAACGCCCGGACGCGGGTGCCCGGGCGTTTTGCTTTTCAGGTAACGCGTGCCTGCGTTAGCGCTCCATCAACGTGCGCGCCTCAGCGGCATCGATGGTCACGATCTGATCGATGATGCACCTCACGCCGCTGCTGTTCAGTGGCGCTAATGTGTCCTGCTTGCAAAGTTTGGCGATGGATGTGTCATAGGCAAAGCCGGTGCCCTTGTTGAGGCCGGGGCATTTGCGCGCTAGGTCAATCCGCTTAAAGGAATTTGCAGGCGATACCATCCTGACCAATATGGTTTCGCTGTCGATGATCGGCGTGTCGTCAATTAAATGCGAGTCGATGCACATTTGCGTATCGCCCACGTTATCGCCTTCCGAGGCGAAAGAGGCCGTCGACAACGCAATTGTGGCCACTACGCCAAGTGCCGCGGTAACAATCCAATTCTTGTACGAGGTCATGCATTCCTCCCGGCCTTTGAATTAACGTAGTATAGCAAGTATCGTTCTCAGTCTGGCAAAGGTTATGCCGGAAATAGGGCAATTCTTTGGTCAGGCGCTTATTTGATCGATTGTTGCGCGCCATGTTGTCTCCGAGCGTAATATCCGGGAAAATGCGTGTCTTACGTGGTTCGGGCAGGGCGCTCGTTTATTTTTAGGGGGCTGTTTTCATGAGAATCCTCGCAGCGGTTTTGGCGGCATTTGTGCTCTTAGCCCAGACCTCCGTTTCGGCATGGGCTGAAGGCCCATTCAATCAAACCACCATGCTGGGCTGGCCCAAGGCCTCGAAGGGTGCGGCAATGGCATATTTTCGCTTGCCGCTACATGACACCCCGCGCACAAGCGCGCAGCCGCGGTTTGGCCTTATGATTTCAGGCCCGTCCATGCGGTCGGCGGGCTTCAACAACACCCGTGTTCAAGGTCCGGCCCTGTTGGACCTTGGAATTACGGGGCGCAATCTCGAAAGCCCGTGGACGGCGTCGCTCAATGTAGGCGATGCGCCGGCGTGGGCCAGTAATCCCGACGCGCTGCCGCGCGGCACGAACAAGCATCTGCTCGAAAGCGGCGTGTCTTGGGTTGCCGTCGGACTGATCAGTGTTGGCATTGCGGCAGGGGTATTGGTGCTGGTCGAAAAAGACGACACCGTCGAGACAACGCCAACCAACTAAGGCGGTCTCGTGGTTTAAACGTCCTCCGCGCCTTCGCGGCGCGCCATGATTTCGTCAAAGCGTGGCATGGTCGCGTAGCCTGGGGCGTTGACGCCTTCGCCGCGCAGAGCGACGTAAATGGTTTTGAGCAGAATTTTTGCGTCGAGTTTTAAGCTCAGATTATCGACGTACCATACGTCGAGCTCAAATTTCTCTTCCCAAGTCAGGGCGTTGCGCCCATTAATCTGAGTCCAGCCCGTAAGGCCAGGGCGCACGTCGTGCCGCCGCCGTTGTTCAGGTGAATAGTACGGCAGGTATTCCGGCAGCAAAGGACGCGGGCCAACAAGGCTCATATCACCCATCAACACATTTAAGAGTTCTGGCAGTTCGTCCAGGGACGTGCGTCGCAAAAATTTTCCGAGTGGGGTCAGCCGTTGGTCGTCGGAAAGAAGCGCGCCGGATGAATCCGTTGTCTCGGTCATGGTTCTAAATTTGTAGATCTTGAAAATCTTCCCCTTCAGCCCGGGCCGCTCTTGGGAAAACACGGCAGGGCCGCCCATTTTCCAATAGATGGCGCCGGCTACGACCAAAAACACAGGCGATAAAACGATCAAAGCGAACGCCGATATCAAGATGTCCAGCGCGCGCTTGGTGAGTAGTGTTCGATGATGCAAGACGTGCGCGCGCGGTTTTTCACTCACGGCGACTTGCATGGCTTCGCGAACCTCAGCGGCCACACGCGCCATATTGAATCGCCCCGCCGCAAGGGCGGCGGATTGCGTCTTTGCCCGGCGAAGGGAGTCGTTGTCTTTTATGTACTCGGCAAGTTCAATCGCGGCGTTTTTTGCATTGTCGCTGGGAAGTTGAATGCCCGCGCCGCGGCCCACAATTAATTCGGCCAGGGGGCTTTCCTCGGTGAACACAACGGGGCGTTCGCTTGCGAGAGCATCGTACACATGGCCGCTGGGACCGGGCTCGGTGATGCTGAGGCGCCGTGCTAGGGCTATTGTAGCCCCCGACAGGATGGTCGGAAGCTGTGCGCGGGAGACGGCGTCCTGAATCCAGACGCTTTTGTTGAGAACGCCAAGTTCCAGGGCGCGCGCCTCAATCTGTCCTCGGAACGTTCCATCGCCATAAAAATAAAATCCGACTTCGGGCGTCAAGGCCTTCATCTCGCCCGCGATCTCCAAGACATAGTCGAGCCCCGCGCCCGCACTCATCCTGCCTGCGTAAACAGCTATGGGGTTCGCGCTCGTAGGCTTCTCGCCGTCGTTTGATTTAAAATGCTCCGTGTCGCAACCCGGAAAGGATTCAACGATCGCGGCGGCGGAGATTCCCGATATTTGTAACGCTGTCTGTACCCGCGTATCTTGAACGACAACCCTCCGGGAAAGCTTCGCGGTCCACCGATAAATTGTTTTCGCAATCCAACGGCCTGCGCGCTTGACCGGAGCGGCATCCGGCTGCCGCGGCGGAATACCCGATTTCGCGTCCAGCACAATGGGTGCGCCGCGCACCCAGCTAAACAAAAGTGCAAACGGAAGGCATGAAACAGGCCGGTCAGCACTCAGGACAGCATCAACGTCTTTGATGCCCCAGATGCGCCACAGCATATTGAGCGTAAATGAGCGGTTGGTTGCCGAAGGCAAAGGATACCCGTAACGGGCCCGTGCTGCGGCGCCTATGCCAATAACGTGGATATTATTTTCCAGCGGACTTTCAGCATTTGCTTCGGTTTTCGACGTCAATATGGTGACGCGGTGTCCTGTCCGCGCGAGTTCGTCGGCGATGGCAAATGTTCTTGCCGGACCGGGCAAATCGCCGCGGTGATACAGCGGGTCCAGAATCAGTACATGTAAAGACTCGTTGGTGCTGTTCTTTGCAGGAGGCATGGTTCAGTTATACAGGCCGCCGGGAATGCGGACCATAGGTGTGAATGTGGCGCTCTGAGGCTGGCGTCATACCGTCAAAGCGTACATTATCCGGCAATTCAAATGTAGTGGATGAAATGTGACCACATCTGATTTTGACAATTTGCGGTCAGATGCAACTGATCCGCGTGAAGTGACGCTTGCGCAGATTTGGTTGCTCGTGCGCGCCCAATGGATCGTTGCGGTGAGTGCCGTTGTACTTTCGCTGGCAATGGGCCTCTACATCGCGTTTGTGGTTCCCCCTCAATATCGCTTTACGACCGTTCTTGAAATCGGGAGCTTACCCGTCGGCGAAGAGATTGTGCCCATCGAGGATGTCGATACGGCGGCGGCGAAGCTGAATAGTGGTTATATCCCGGCCGCCATAATTCAATTTGCCCAAGAACATCCAAGCGGGCCGGGTCATTACCCCTTAACAGCAATGGCCTCCGAGCAGGGGCAAATCGTAACGCTCACCAGTGATGCCCCGAAAAAAGATGGTTCGTTGTACGAAACGCTTCATAACCGAGTGGCCGATAGACTTATTGCGGATCATGACCGCACATCCCTATCGCTTCGGGAGAACGCAAAGAGCCTGATCGCGGAAGCGGAGCAGCGCCGCGCCGGTATCGAAGCCGACGAAGCATCGGCAAAATCAAAGCTTGAATTGCTGAATGCGGCGATTTCCGGAAATGAACAAAGATCGGCAGAGTTAGCTCAGCGCCTCGGGCAATTAGATAACCGCCTCGCGGCTCTGAACGGGCGCGCTGATTCCGCGAGCGCCACGCAGTCGTTGCTGATGTCTCAACAGGTTTCTGAGCTGATGTCTTTACGGTCGAGCCTCAATGAGGCCGGCTTTGAATACCGGATGCGGCGTGCCGATTTGCAGGCCGCACGCACGAAGCTTGGCCAGGAGAAAATCACGGCGACGGCGTCCGTAAAATCCAAAGAAGCCGAGCTCGCCGGCATTCGAGGAACGCGCGTTGTCGGCGGCAGTGCGATCACGTCAATGAGCCCGGTTGGGCCTGGCAAGGCAGTTGTGATCCTCGCCGCGCTTATTGTCGGCGCGGCGATCGGCATTGCGTTGATATTGGCGTTGGATTTTTTCAAGCGCGCCGAAGGGCTGGTGCGCCGGTCATTCTAGGGCGCGAATTATCGTATTGCGCCTTTCACCACGCGGCAAAATCCGTCCGCGATAAAAGCTAAATTCTCTGCCGATAATGTGGGATGCACCGGTAGCATGAATGTGCGGTTTTCTATGCTTTTGGCATTCGGATGCGGCGGTTGCTTTTGATCGCTGGAAAAAGCGGCCTCTCGTGAAATATCGGGGCATGCACCGACGCGCGCAGGCACTCCGATTTTGTCCAGTTCATTGCAAATGCGGTCCCGCGACCAATCCGGCTTAAACGCCGCGTCATCGAACAGTCCGCAAAACTTATAATAAGCGTGGCCGAAGTTGTCCGCCGGTTCGGGGATGGTGACGACACTCAATGATTTGAGAGCTTCGCGTAACACATCGGCATTGGCGCGGCGCATGGCCGTCCACCTAGCCAGTTTTTTAAGTTGAATCCGGCCAATGGCCGATTGCGGTTCAGTCAGGCGCATATTTGTGCCGAACGTGGAAGCCACCCATTTAAATCCAGGCTCGGAACTCGGTGTATGGCTTTTTTTGAAGTCCCGGCCGTGGTCTCTGTGCGACCACATTTTTTGGTAAAGGGCCTGATCATTCGTCACGACCATGCCGCCTTCACCGCCGGCGCTGATGATTTTATCCTGACAAAAGGAAAAACAACCGATATCGCCAAAACTTCCCACGGTCTTGCCATCGATTTTGGCACCGTGAGCCTGCGCGCAATCCTCGATGACTTTTAGGTCGCGGTCTTTAGCCACCGCCATGATGGAGGGCATGTCGGCCGGCCAGCCGGCGAGGTGCACGGGAATGACCGCTTTTGCCTTGCTCGTCAGCGCTGCCGCGAGTGTTTCGGCCGTCATGTTTTGGGAGTTGGGATCGATATCTGCAACGATGGGCACAGCGCCGCGCATAGCAACGGCGCCGGCCGTGGCTATAAACGTGCGGGCGGGTACGATAACCTCATCACCTGGGCCGATACCTAATCCGGCCAAGGCCAGCTCCAGGGCCAGGGTTCCGTTGGCGACCGCCAGTCCGTGATCAACACCGCAATGGGCCGCGTACTCGTTCTCGAACTTCCGCCCTTCTTCGCCGGTCCAATAGTTGACGCGGCCGGACTGAAGAACGCGCGAAGCCGCTTTGACTTCGTCGTCATCGTAGAACGGCCAGGGGCCTAGTTTTGGATCACTTTCCATTGCTGCTTTAAATTGTCTGGGAACCCGGTAACTCGAGGACTGAATGACGTTCAAGGTCTGTATCAGCTTTTCATCAGAGCGGAAACTTAAGAAACCTTTAGGCGTTCAATGGCTGTTTTAATGCCGCCCGCGAAGTTTTTGGCACGTGTTCGAATGACATTGTTTGCCCCATACGCGGGGTCACGGTCCTTGAGAGATTCGCCGTCGTTCACATCCAATACAACAACTTGACGGCCCGCATGTATAGCGTCGAGGAGAAGTGTGGATGGTGCGCCCGCCAACACGGGGTGTTCGTTGATGAACTGAAGCGGGCTTTCCGCAGCGCTGTCCGATACTTTGATCTTGGAATCCAGATGCGATCGTAGCTGTATAAAATCTTCTCTGTACATCGGGTGAATCCGGACCGTCACCGGATAATCACGGACAATAGAATTGCAGGCACCTGCAAAATCCGAAGTGAAGGCGCTGTCAGCCAATTGCGCAGAGGACGGGGTGAGAATCCCGATTGTTGTGGGGGCAACCGATACGGTTTCCAAATGAATTGGCGGTTTATCGAAAATTCTGAAGTCCGCGCGTGCGCTGAGCCTTTCGAATAACTCAACGTAGTATGTGCTCCAGCAATAACACCGCGTGACTTCGAAAAACGCATTCTTCGCGAAGTAGTTTTTCTCGCCGTGCATCACATTGAAGATGTCGACCCGCTCTTTAGAAAGTACGGCGGTGATAAAGCTCAGCGCACAGCTGAATTCCCAATACACGATGACCCATGTTGTAGACAGCCCGTGCAGCGCACCGCGCACGCGCGAAAGGTCGACAGCGCACTTGAGCACAAATTGAAAAGGGAACCGTGTGCCGTTCCGCACCGCGGTTATAAACATACGCCACAGGGCAGGAAGGTCCCGCGTGCATAGATGTCCTACATTGAGCTCGCGGGTTTCGATGGTCTGTTCGCTAAGCTCGTCGGGAATTCCATAGATTTCGGGGTTTATCTCGAACCGGTTCTCGAAAACCAGGCGCGCACCATCTATATCCCGCGCTTTTGCGTTTGGTTTAAGAAGCCCGCGAAACCAAGCAAAAATGACGAACAGCGGCACTGCGAAGATGGAAGAAATTTCGAAACCCCATTTGCTGATCGTGGGGCGTAAGTTGAGTTGCGCTTCGTAGTGCGCCAAGGCGCGCGCATATAACCGTTTCTCATTGTCGTGATGATCGAGTGCTTCGGCAAAGCGACGTGCTATGCGCTCGACGATGCGCTCATTGAAATCTTTGTCAAAATTGTAGATGTAGTTGAGGGCCTTGCGCTTGAGGCGCGCGGCGGCGTTGAAAATAATTGACGGCATGTGATGCGCTTATTGCGCGGGCCGGCGCTCGTAGAGATGAATGGCCGCGCCTCCGAAATTCGTCGTCGCAATATGGTTGAAGAACGAATTGATCCGAATAAACCGTTCGCTTTGATCCACCCGCGGGTTCTCCTGCAGCAGGATCAAATCGTAATCCCGGTTGATCCATCGCCGCATTGTTGCGGTGGTCCAAAGGGATTCTTCTTCCACCGCGCCTTGCACGGCCTCGTGCGCCGCGCCAGACAGATCGGTTTTGATCCGGCGATATGTGCCCAGCATATCGATGCTTTGCGGCGGCATGGAGTGACCGGCCATGAATGCGGCGAGCGTCAGTTCCGGTACGTGCTGGCCGCCAACGCCGTGAATCACCAGCGCCGGCTCGCCGGGCGACGTACGTGAGGCAATCCATTGCGCCAGTTCGCCGATCTTCTCTTCCTCTGTCTGTTGCCGCTCCATGGATGTGCGTGAGAGCGGGAACATCGCGAACTCTTCGCTGAGCGCCCATTGCGGCGCCACGGCGTTTGCGCCCGCGATCACGATTGAGCTGCCGATAACGAGCGTTACCGGGGAAACGTCGTTCTCTCTTGCCCAGCGTGCTCCCATGGCGAGGGTCAGCGCCGCAGCAAAAGCGCCAATGGCGGCGAACTGCGGCGCAAACGCGCTCATGCATGTGGCGCAAGTTCCGGCCGCGCCGATAAAGTGCGCGACGCTTAGCCACACGAAGTACAAGGGTGCGATCCACAGCACCCGCAATCCTTTTCCGGCCAGCACAAACAAAAGCAGCGCGAAAACAATGGTGCCGGAATAGGGCAAGGCAAAGCTGTCCAGCAGCGCCGCCCAATCCAATTGATCGAACGCGAGATCCATTGTTGCAGCGTCGACCGTGCCCTGGTCGAGAAAGGTGAAGTTGGTCGGCGCCCAACCCGCGCTTTCAAGCAACGGCGTGAGGCCGGGCATGCGCAAGGCATAGTGCAGCAGCTTTTCGGGAAATACATAAATCATGCCCGCCGTTGATGCCGCCGCCGCGCCGAGTGCAAGCGCGCCGTTGAGCAAACGCGCACGCCCAATGGCTAGGATGTACAGCGGCAGAAGCACGATCACCGCCAGGATCATATTTTGGCTGTAGAAGAACAATGCCGTGCACAGCACACCCATCAACAACGACGCCCAGATGCGTGGGCGGCCCAGTCCGCTGACGACCAGCCACACCGCGGCGAGATGAATCACAGCGACGCTCGCCGCCGGAGTCGCCGTCGCGAAATAATAAGCCGTTGCAGGCGTGGCCAGATAGGCAAAGACGGCGGCGGAGGCGATGGTGGTGTTGGCGGTTAGTCTGCGTGCGACCACGAACAAGATGACGGCGCTGAGCGCGCCAAGTGCAATGGATAGCGCCCGCCCATTCACCAGCCCGATACCGACGAGTTCCTGCCAGAAGCCGAGCTGAAAAAAATACAGCGGCATCGTTCCGGTGGCGTCGCTGGCGGTAAAAGGCGCGGCAGCGCCGGATGCGTACCAATAGGACTTGATGAGATATGCTACCTCGTCGGTCCACGTGCGGCCGTGCAGAAGCGCGTTGTAGGAGCTTGCAGCGTAAAAAATAATCGCCGCCAGCCAAAGCACGACGGACGGCAGCAAACGTCTGAAACGGGTGTTTTTGTCTTCGGCCTTGGCCATGTCCTTCCTTGGCACCGAAAGTGCGCGGTGCGCGCGATGGGCGGGTGAGTGGTTGGCGGCGGTGCAGGCAGGCCCGCGGTTGTTCCCCTTTGTCGCCGACACCCCTTCTTGACGGCGCGGCCAATACTAACCTCTTGTGGCGATTAACCAAAGCGTGCCCAAAAGGTGCCCGCCGCCGCCTCATGGCCGGTTCGGCGACTCGGCGCGGGGCATGGACGCCAAGAGTGCGCGGACCGCGCTCCGGCTCGCTCTCCTGCTGATTTCCCATCCCCAAGCAGGGTCATTATCTATTTGATTATAAACGCTTTATTAAGCGCCCTGGGGCCACATTTGCGACAGTGGCGCAGATTTTAAGCCACGTGTGGACAGAACCGAGGGGAAACCCCATACTATGCGCGAACACAAGGGTACCGCTGGCCTCGGCCAGCTTTTCGGTTTCGGCAGGTTGAGCGCGCAACGAATCTATCGCTGAGCGCATTTGTGTTTGTAAGCCAAAAAACCATGTTTGCGCCAATCATCCGCATCACCGCCTTATGCGCCCTTTGCGCCGCGTTCCTTGTCAGTGCGGCCGGGCTTTCGCCTGCGCGGGCCGATGCTGAGGATGTGATCCGGCAGATCCAGCGTGACGGCGTCGCTCACATCATCGTGCGCATGAAAATCGACACAGGTGAGGCGACATGGTCGGCAAAGCAACCGGCACTCAAACAGAAAGCGGCCGTTGCCGCGGCGCTCAATAGCGTGAAACCGGCGCTGGCCGGCGCGAACATCAAAAGCGTGCGCACCTTCCGCACCCTTCCGCTCATTTCCGCCACCGTCGATCAGTCTCAGCTGATGGACCTGCTGTCCGATGCATCGGTGCAGTCCGTTCACCTGGTTGAGCGCGAGCAGCGCGATCCGGCGTTCGCCGCAAGCACCAACTCTTTTTCCGGTGAAACCGCGCAAGGGGCGAACGCCCAGCTCTCTATCGAAGTGGCCGACGCTTGGGCGGATGGTTACGACGGCACGGGGTATACCGTGGCCATAATCGATGGCGGCATCAACACGGCGCACCCGATGTTCGCGGGCCGCACCGTCGGTGCAGCCTGTTTCAGCGGCGATTACGGTGAAACCTACGTCAACAAATGTCCCTCGGGACAATCGCCGCAGATCGGCGTCGGCGCAGCGTCCAACTGTCCGGCGGGCTCAACCCGGTGTGATCACGGTACACATGTTGCGTCCGTCGCCGTCGGCAACGACGGCGTGAATTACGGCGTGGCCCGCGGCGCGATGCTGATGCCGATTGACGTGTTTTCCGAAGAATCGGACCCGGACGAATGCAGCCCCTCTTTGGCGCCATGCGAATTCACCGATTCCGAAGCTGTGCTTAGGGCGCTCGACTACATCAATGAGAATGTCGAGACCTACAATATTGCGTCCGTGAACCTCAGCGTGGGCGGGTCAAATCGCGATGGGTATTGCGACGATGATCCGCGCAAACCGGTCATCGATATGCTGCGGCAAAAAGGCGTCGCGGTGGTGATCTCCGCGGGCAACAGCGGCATCACCGGTCAGATCAGTTCGCCCGCCTGTATCTCTTCTGCACTCGGCGTCGGCGCCACCAACGACGGTGCGTCGGTGGCCACGTTTTCGAATTTCGCCAATACGCTCGACTTTATGGCGCCCGGCGTGTCCGTGCGCGGCGCGTCGGCCACAGGCACGGGATTCGGCACCCGTAGCGGCACGTCCATGGCCGCGCCCCATGTTGCCGGGGCCTGGGCCGTGATGCGCTCGGCGTTTCCGGAGGGTGACTTCGATGAGATGGAAAACGCGCTGAAGACTACGGGCATAAGCGTATCGCGTGTCGATTCTGGCGTTACGGTGCCGAAAATTCGCGTGGCACGGGCTATCAGCCTTCTGAGCGGCCGCGACCGGCGCTCGTTCAATAACGTCGTCAGTTCCAATACGGCAGACTTTGGAGAATCTTTTCTTCGCTTTTACAACGATACGAACACAGATGGGGCGGTTACGGTGACGTTGCGCGATGTCACCACCGGATCCATCGTGGGAACGTGGACGAGCCCCGATATTGCGCCGCGTGCCTCCAGACAGTTTTCGGTCTCGAATATCGAATCTTCAGCAACGCCATTCGCGACTTCGAATACCGAAGCGGCTACCCGCACATACTTAAATCTCGAGATTGAAAGCGCCTTTACCGGATACATGCAGCATGTGGTGTGGACGCGCAGCCCCGGCGTCTTCGCCAATCTTAGCAGCTGTGAGTCCGGTTACTCGGACAACACAACGTCCGTATTGAACATGCACGCCTCAACGATCGCGGACTACGCATCCCGCCTTCGTATCGTGAACACCGGCAGCACGCCCGATGTCGCAACCCTTGTTCTATTCAATGCTTCGACCGGTGAACAGCTGGGCTCTTGGGTCTCGCCAACAATTACCGCGGGCGGATCTTACGAAATCACCGGCGCCGAATTGGAGAATCAATCGCTCGCCCTTCGCAATGCCGTGACCGATGGGTTGTCGCAATACAATATTCGTATGGATAACCTTGCGGGCTACCTGCAGCATGTCATTCAGAATACCGATATTGGCGCGGTCATTGACATGACTCCGAAATGCGATCTCGGCGTGGCGGCGAATAATTCCGAGATTTCAAACGTCGTTCAGTAAATCCTGATTTCGATCAACTGATGCGTAATCACAGCGCCGATCTGTATCGGCGTGTCATAGCCGCCGTTTAAACTTTCGCCGCCCCGATTTCTGTCCGGCGGCGGCAAAAGGTAATTTGACGATCTCGTAGACGATGAATCCCAGAATCATTCCAAGGAACACATAGAAGGCGCTGGTCGCGTCGAGAGGCAAGGCTGGTACAAAGTCTCTCCATGTTCCGGACACGATGGTCGTCTCGGCATGACTAAAAAAGGCAAACGGCCGGGTAAAAACGTTCGAGCCGCTAATGGCATCGTACGCACTTTGCAACTGCTCGACGCGCGCATTGGCTTCGGCCTCCAGCTCGGTGCGCACGGTTTCGCTCATGAGCTTGTAACGCAGGCCGGTTTGTACGTTGAACAACTGGGCCTTGGCTTCATCGAGGTGTCCGCCAAGCCGCTGGATGTATTGGGCGACAAAGGCCTGACCTTGCGACGCGCCGGCTCCGGACAGGGCGATAACAATGCCCGCCGTGAATGTGTCCATCTTTTGCCAGAACCAACTCAATGCAAACTCCGGGTCCCTAGATTTGACGGGCTTTTCGCCTTGCTCTCAAGGTATTTCAACTTGGGATTTTGTTGACTATAAGGCCAGACTTTGTCCCTACAAGCCCGAACAACCGAATTCCGGACCTGGCGCCTGGATTTCTAATCAAATTAAAGGGTGCAAATGCGCATTGAGCTCTTCGACTTTGACTTGCCTGCCGACAGCATTGCAGATCGTCCTTGTGTGCCCCGCGATAGCGCGCGGCTGCTCAATTTCGCGCCGGATGCTCTTGAAGACTCGACGGTGAGCGCGTTGCCGAATCTGTTGCGCCGCGGTGATGTGATGGTTTTCAACGATACGCGCGTGATTCCAGCACGGCTCCTGGGCAAGCGCGATCAAATGGCTGTCGAGATGCTGCTGCACAAGCAGCTGACACCCGAAACCTGGGAAGGGTTTGCCCGGCCTGCAAAAAGGTTGCGCCCCGGCCAAACGCTTGAGTTCCCAGGCGGGCTGTCGGGCGAGATCCTGAAGCGGGAAGGGCCTTTCGTGACCGTCGCCTTTAACATGGCCGGTGAGCAATTCTTATCTGCGCTTTCTCAGGCCGGCCACGTGCCGTTACCACCCTATATCAAACGGGATGACGACGCGCGTGATCGCGAAGACTATCAGACAGTATACGCTGCGCGGGACGGTGCAATCGCAGCGCCGACCGCCGGGCTTCATTTTACCCCCGAACTCCTGAGCGCTCTTCAAGCGTCAGGCGTGACACAACAGCACATAACGTTGCACGTGGGCGCAGGCACGTTCCTGCCCGTGTCGGTCGATGATACCGACGATCACAAGATGCATAGCGAATGGGGCGAAATCAGCGAGGATGCCGCGAACGTAATAAATGAGGCCCGTGACAAAGGTGGGCGCATTATTGCCGTCGGCACAACGTCATTGCGGCTGCTGGAGACGGCAGCGGATGAAAATGGCATTGTGCATCCCTACACCGGTGATACGTCCATTTTCATAACACCGGGATACGAATTCAAAGCGGTCGATATGCTCATGACGAATTTCCATCTGCCGCGCTCGACGTTGTTCATGCTCGTCTGCGCGTTCGCGGGCCTCGAGAGGATGAAAGAAGCCTATGCCCATGCCCTCGCGTCCAACTATCGGTTTTATTCCTATGGCGATGCGTGTTTGCTGACCCGGAGCGCAGCGTGACCCAGTCTGCCGTTTTCCGTTTCGAATCTTTTGGGACTGATGGTGCGGCGCGGCTTGGCCGCGTGTCCACGGCACACGGTAGTTTCGATACGCCGGCTTTTATGCCCGTTGGAACCGCCGCAACCGTGAAAGGCATGTTTACCGACACTGTGGCCGCAACGGGTGCGCAGATCATCCTTGCCAACACATATCACCTGATGCTGCGCCCCGGCGCCGCGCGCATCGCTCAATTCGGCGGCGTTCGAAAATTCATGAATTGGCCCGGGCCGCTGCTCACGGATTCAGGCGGCTATCAGGTTATGTCCCTTGCCAAACTTCGAAAGATCACGGAAGAGGGCGTGACGTTTCAATCCCATATCGACGGTTCACGTCACCAACTCACTCCAGAGCGCGCCGTGCAAATTCAGAATGATCTGGATTCAACCATCACGATGGTGTTCGACGAATGCACACCGTTTCCTGCCGAAAAAGATACCGTCGCTCAAAGCATGCGTATGTCCATGCGTTGGGCGGAACGATCAAAAAGCGCATACGTACAGCGGCCCGGATACGGGCTGTTTGGTATCGTTCAAGGCGGCGTGCACGAAGACTTGCGCAAAGAATCCGTCGAACAGCTCACGGCCATCGGGTTCGACGGATATGCCATCGGAGGGCTCGCCGTGGGTGAGGGCCACGAGCTGATGCTCGAAACGTTGGACAAGACCGTCCCCCACGTGCCCACAGATGCGCCGCGCTATTTGATGGGTGTCGGTAAGCCGCTCGACATTGTGCACGCCGTGGCACGCGGCGTTGATATGTTCGATTGTGTTCTGCCCACCCGTTCAGGGCGCACCGCCCAGGCCTTCACCAGCCACGGGACGTTGAATCTGCGCAATGCAAAGCACGCGGATGATGCGCGCCCTCTGGACGAGACGGTGCCTTGCCCGGCAAGCCGCGACTATAGCCGCGCATATCTCCATCACCTTATCCGGTGCGATGAAGTCCTGGGGCTCATGTTGTTGTCGTGGCACAATGTCGCCTTCTACCAGCACATGATGAAGGGGCTTCGCGACGCTATTCGAGCGAAAACGCTCGCCCAGTTCATATCCAATTTCACCAGCGGCCTGACGAGGCAGGATGAAGACGACGACGCCTGATCGCGAGGCGGTTCGCAGGCATGCGAAATCTCTCGGCTTTGATGCCGTGCGCTTTGCGCGCGCCGCAACGCCTTCGAAAACGCGCGAAGATTTCCGCGCGTTTCTCGCGGCTGGCCTTCATGGAGATATGGCGTGGCTTGAAAGCAATGCCGCGCGCCGCGCCGACCCTCAGGTGCTGTGGCCCGATGCAAAATCGGTGATCGTTCTCGGCGCCAACTACGGCCCCGAAGATGATCCTATGGGAACGTTGCGCGATAACGGCAAGGGCACGATCAGTGTGTATGCCCGCAACCGGGACTATCACGACATTTTAAAAAAGCGTTTGAAGCAACTTGCCGGATGGCTGAACAGCGAGTCCGGCGCCGAGGTCAAGGTCTTTGTCGATACCGCGCCGGTTTTGGAAAAGCCGCTCGCACAGCAAGCCGGTCTCGGATGGCAAGGCAAACACACAAATTTGGTCTCGCGCGAATTCGGTTCTTGGCTGTTCCTGGGCGAGGTCTTTACAGCCCTTGAATTTGAGCCGGATGAGGGCGAGGCGGATCACTGCGGGCAGTGCCGCCAATGCCTGGATGTTTGTCCGACAAACGCCTTTATCGGGCCGCACC
>Ga0181593_10000157_pt1 | contig 54016 bp, 52 predicted proteins | sample 071ome_19_FD_133756 | JGI IMG/M metagenome (GOLD analysis project Ga0181593, IMG submission 133756) | Coastal salt marsh microbial communities from the Groves Creek Marsh, Skidaway Island, Georgia - 071413AT metaG (megahit assembly) | ecosystem: Environmental > Aquatic > Marine > Intertidal... | reverse complement strand
TTGTAAATGGGTTTGCGGTAATTCAAGCGGCGAAAATGTTCTGCGGTTTTCGCGTTGTTAAAGTAATGCTTCATTCGATCTGGAGTAATGTCCTTGTCCAGGCAGAAGTACAACACAAAGTAGCCGATTATCAGTGTTGGCCAGGAAAGCACACAGATAATGAACACGATTCTGACCAACGCGGCTGGTACGTCGAGCCAGTCAGCAATTCCTGCACATACTCCCAGGGCACATCTGTTTTCGCTATTGAGTCGCAATCTATTTAGTCTCTGACTCATTTTGCTCTCTCCAGTCAGGCACTTCCGCATCAAGGATAGATTCAAGAATATCTATACGTTCTTTGAGGGATTCAGCCATTACTGCAAGTTCTTCCATGTTGTAATTCCCCTCAGGCTCAACTCTGACATGAGACTGACGTCGATCCTTGCGCAGCATGAATATCCAGAGGGTGATGGCACCCAGGGACATTGCGACTATAGATAATATGAAATCAAAGGCGCCCATGATTTAAACCTATTCTTTATTAAGTTTAGACTTCATTTCTTGCAGTTCTTTATCGATAGATTCCTGTTTCGCGAGTTCATCAAACTCACTCTTCAGGCCTCTCTGCTCGATATGGGCGCTGTCCATTTGACCTTCCATGAGATCTATTTTCTTTTCGTAATACTCAAATTTGTCCATGGCATTGTCAATAGTGTAGTTATGCAGCTGACGATTCACGTTGAGACGTGATTCTGTTGCCTTGGTGCGCACAACAATCGTTTTTTGACGTGCCCGGGCATCATTGAGCTTGGCCTGTAGCTGCTCAATCTCGACACTCAGTTTGTCCAGAGTCTCATCGAGCTTGACCAGGTCATTCTCTGTGATCTCGACGCTGGCGTTTATGTTGGATTTCTCCATCAATGCAGCCTTGGCAAGGTCTTCCCGACCTTTGGAAAGAGCTAACTCGGCTTTTTCTTCCCAGTCAGCGGCTTGCTTTTTCAATTGCTCGGAGCGGCGGGTCAGCGTCTTCTTCTCAGCGATTACCTTGGCGGTGCCGCTGCGAACTTCAACGAGAGTCTCCTCCATCTCCTGAATTACCATACGAATCATTTTTTCCGGATTCTCAGCCTTGTCCAGCAGGGCGCTGATATTGGAATTAATGATGTCTGACAATCGTGTAAATATACTCATTGCAGATACCTCAGATGTACCGGTTTTCAGTTCCAACCGACAAATTATTCGGTTTGCATTACTAGGAGCAGATAGCGTGCCAACCTGAAAATAAATCTTAACTCATTGATATATGTAGATATTAAAATTGAAGCCCTGGCTTTTCACGCCTTATAGATAGCTAAAACCCTTAACAAGTGGTAATTTTCGCTATCAATTTTATAGCTCCGATGAAAGAGCCGGGGAGCAAGCCCGGCACTGGCTTCTGGGAAACATCTAACTAGCTGAAAAATAAGTAAAAATGTCCAATAAGCAAGCAGCACCCAGAATGATCGGGGAGTCCGCCAGTTTCCTGGAGATGCAGGAGCATATCTCATTGGTCGCACCGCTGAACAAGCCGGTGCTGATAGTGGGTGAGCGCGGCACCGGTAAGGAACTGGTGGCGGCACGCTTGCACTATTTATCCCAGCGTTGGGAGCAGAGCTTCCTCAAGATCAATTGCGCAGCAATGAATGAGTCACTGCTGGAAGCCCAACTGTTCGGGCACGAAGCGGGTGCCTTTACCGGCGCTACCAAACAGCGTCTGGGATTCTTCGAGCGCGCTGATGGCGGCACGCTGTTTCTGGACGAGTTGGCAAACACAGCGATGCCCGTGCAGGAAAAAATTCTAAGGGTAATCGAGTACGGGGAGTTTGAACGACTCGGTGGCAATGAAACTATCTCGGTCGATGTCAGGTTACTTGCGGCAACCAATGAAGACCTTCCGCAACTCGCCCGCGAGAGGAAATTCAGGGAAGACTTGCTGGATCGTCTGGCATTTGATGTCGTGACGCTGCCACCGTTGCGAGAGAGGCAGGAAGACATCATGGTGCTGGCTGAACACTTTGCTGTGGGTATGGTGAAAGAAATGGGTGGTGAGTTTTTTGCCGGGTTTTCCGACAAGGTGGAAAAGCAGATCACCAAATACGGCTGGCCAGGGAATATCAGGGAATTGAAGAACGTTATCGAGCGCGCGGTTTATCAAAACGGCGATGGTCATATTACAGAATTGGTATTCAACCCGTTCGATTCACCCTACAGGCCGCAGAGAGGGCAGGGTGGAGAAGACTCTGAAGCACATGCAAAGTCGCCAATGGCTGCTCCAACGGAGGCTTATGACTTCAAGCAGGAGATTCAGGATTACGAGATTCGTCTCCTGCAACAAGCCATGGAACAAAGCCAGTTTAATCAGAAGAAAGCCGCCGAGTTTCTCAACCTGAGCTACCATCAATTGCGCGGTTATTTACGCAAATACGATTTGCTCAATTAACTTAATTCAGGGGTCAGAGTAAAAATACAGTACTGTATTTTTACTCTGACCCCTAAATTTCTGACCCCTGAATTTTCTCAGACTCCCATATTCTGCTGCTAGTCTTGCATGGCCTCGTAGACTACGCGTTGTGCAACATTGTTATTAAATGATGCGCGTGGCCCACCCCATTTCTGTTCCATATAGATCATGTAAAAGTCATTCTCACGATCTACAACAAAGATTGTGCCGCCAATGCCGCGCCAGCCAAAATTATGAGGACCATTGGCATCATCAGTGGTTGGTTGCAGATGAAACCCAAGGCCCCAATCACCGGTGTTGCCGTAAAAGAAATATTCGCGAGAAACATCGTCGCCAATACGTGGTTCCAACATGAGATCGAGGGTTTCTTCTTCGATGATACGTTCACCGCGATATTCACCGCCATTGAGCAGCATCTCGGCAAAGCGCACATAATCTTCCGTGGTTGAATTAAGCCCGCCACCACCAGATAGCATCTTGCGCGGGATTGTATTGTCCGTCATGGCATCCCCGTAAATGGGCTCTGCGATGCGGAAAGCCTTGCTCTTGGGCACCCAGAAGGTGGTTTCATCCATGCCCAGTGGCATGAAAATGCGTTCCTCCAGCACGGCATCCAGAGTCTTGCCGCCAGCCACTTCGAGGACGCGACCAAGAATGTCGGTAGAGTGACCGTAATGCCAGGCTGTGCCAGGTTCAAAGTAAACAGGTAGTTCACCCAGTTTGGCAGCGAAGTCGGCTAACAACATGTCGCCGGACAGGTCGGCCGCATACTGCTGGCCCAATGCGCTGTCAGGGGAGAATATAGCCTGGATGATGCCAGACTCATGAGTCAGCAGGTTTGCAATGGTCATGCTGTTCTCGGCCGGACTGATCGCACCAGTGGCGGGATCAGATACCTGCAGGTCAGCGAATTCAGGAATATATTTCTCTACCGGGTCATCAAGATCAATCATGCCATCTTCCACCATGGTCATGATGGCGACGCTGATGATGGGCTTGGTCATGGAATAAATACGGAATATGGTGTCCTGGTTGATCGGATCATCGCTGCCTGGAGCGCGATAGCCAACCGATTCGAGCACGCCAACGCCCTCACTATTGCCAACCAGGATTAATGCTCCAGGTAATGTGCCTTCATCCACGGCAACCTGCATTTGTGCTTTGATATTCTCGATCTCGGCCTGGTCTATACCAAAATTGGTCGAATGAATTTTCTTGATGGAACTCGTGGAGCTCGCACCTTCGTGATGGTCAGCATAGCTGACTGTTGCCAACAGCAAGCTGAGTGAAATGAGTGCCGCATAGAGCCGTGTGTATGTCCTGGTCATCGTGAAACCTCTGGTGTGTGCTGTTTATTCCCGGGGCTGGGAATGCAAGTATCTGATTATTATGCTTTAAAGTGTGACTTTTAGTCCTGATTTAGCTACTAATGGTCGCAACCGGGTTTGATAGTAGCCGATTACCTCATCGACCTGAAAGTCTGCTGGCATTTTGGCTACACTAATTAATCGAAAATTATGACCATGATGCGACGAGGGGGTCAGAGATGCGCGTTCCAATATCGATAATTGCCTTCGCGTTTACAGTTAGCGCCAATGCACAGCCGGTACCTGCGGTCGCCCATGGCGTGCGCAATGATCTACCCCGGCCTTATGACACACAGCGAGACTGGGGTGAATTGCCCGCCAATACTCAGGCCTGGGCTGCAGTGACAGCCGTTGAACCATCACCCGATGGACAGTTTATCTATGTGGTGCATCGTTGTTTTGAGAATAGCTGTGCTGATCGAGTGGAAGATCCCATTCTGAAATTCGATTCCGCCGGAAATTTGCTGGCCAGTTTTGGCAGTGGTTTGTTCCTGTTTCCGCATGGCGCCACTGTCGATCACGAAGGCAATCTCTGGGTTACGGATGCCAGAGGTGACGGCACCATTGGCCATCAGGTGTTCAAGTTCAGCCCTGTGGGTGAGATCTTGCTGACGCTTGGTCAGCGTGGGGAAGGTGGATCTGGCAGTGAGTTGCTGTTTGCACCAAACGATGTGGTACTTGATCCTGATGATGGGGATATTTTCGTGGCCGAGAGTCATCGCGGGGGCATGAACAATCGCATCGTGCATTACGACCGTAACGGTCGTTTTATCAAACAGTGGGGTAGCAAGGGCTCGGCGCCTGGGCAACTGAGCGAGCCCCATACGATTGCCATGGATTCACGCGGACGTTTATTTGTCGGAGACAGAGAAAACAATCGCATCCAGATTTTTTCACAGGAAGGCGAGCTGATTGATGAGTGGCGTCAGTTTGGCCGCCCCAGTGGCATTTTTATTACGCCAGACGACACACTCTTTGTTGCCGATTCGGAGTCAGGGCCTGATACAGGGGCAGGGGAACTCACAGGCATCATGAAAGGCATTCGCATCGGCTCAGCAGTAGATGGGCAGGTCCATGCTTTTATCGAAGATATGGAGCCCTTGACTGACCCTCATTCAGGTGCGGAAGGCGTGGGTGTGGACGCCGCTGGCAACGTTTATGGTGCCGTGGTACGGCGTCGCATGCTTGAGCGGCATGTATTGCGCGAAAACTAATCAAAGTCTCGTATCAGTGATTTGGTAACATCTTCCGGCAGCGGATCGTTTGCATGCTGATAGTTGAGGTGCTCACTGTGGATTGCCCATTTTGCGCCATTTTTTGCTGCATCGATCATTTCATTGGTAAATTCAAAGCGCAAAAAATGCACTGAAGAGGTTTTCTCATCTGTTGAGCGCGGCAAGTCTTCATTGGCAATCGGATAGACCGGATCAAAACCTTCTATCTGGATTGAAATCAGTTCTTCAATGCCGATCAATTGTGACAAGCGTTCCTTGCGAATTGCTTCATCTGGATACTCCAGCATGCAGGTTACTTTCAGGTTTTTACCGTCTGGAATTAGCGGATTGTACGCTTCGAGTTCTTCTTCAAGGTCTTTGGGGTCACGAATCTTCTCAGCACGGATCAATTCCAGTACCTGGTAACGCATAACCATATAATCTTCGAAATGCAACATCGCGTTGGGGCCAAGCGGTACGCGGCGGGTTTGCTTGTGTTCCATGATCGCCTGCCTTATTGCAGGGCGCTGGGCTTCATAGGCTTCAATTGACATCAAATCTGCCATACTGAGTTTTTTCATTGCTGTGTCTACCTGTGTCGAATTCATCATAGGTTTATTCACCTGGGGCCTCATTCAAATGTCGTAAGCGAGGCGCATAAGATCAATTGGATGAATGGCTTCCTGATCATTATCCAGATTATTCTCGATGTGCCTGCCAGCAACAGGGCAGTCACTGCCATAAAAATCCGGTTCATCATTTTTAATCTGGCGCACAATGGGGGCGGCGATCTTGTTGGCAAATTTCATCGTTTCACTTTTCACACCATAGGTGCCATCGTGGCCAGAGCAGCGCTCTATATTTTTAACGCTAGTATCAGGAATTAATTCCAGCACCTGACGCGTGCGGGGTCCGATGTTTTGTACTCGCTGATGACAAGCCACGTGGTAACTGACATTGCCAAGGGGTTTTTTGAATTCAAGGTTGAGTTCGCCTTCCTTATGTAGCTTGTGCAGAAACTCGAAAGGGTCGCGGAAAGCTTTGCCGACGGCGATGACTTTTTCATCATCCGGATACATCAACGGTAGTTCCTGTTTGAACATCAAAACACAGGAAGGCACTGCAGCTACCAGTTCATAGCCTTTTTTAACCAGGTCATGAAGGATTGGTATGTTTTCATTTTTGAGTTTTTCAACAGTCTTCAGGTCGCCGAGCTCCAGTTTCGGCATGCCGCAGCAGTGTTCACGTACGGGCAATACCACTTCTACATTGTTATGCTCCAAAACCTTGATGACACTGTCGGCAATGTCCGGTTCGTTGTAGTTGCAGTAACAAGTAGTAAAGAGCGCAACCTTGTATTTGCTTGATGACGCAGCCTTTGCACTATTGGGATCAAAAGTCTTTACAGCCTGTTCCTTGCGCGCTGTATGTCTCTGGTAGCGTGGAAGTTTGGCATCTTTGTGAATGCCCAGTGTCTTGTCCAGCATGTCGCGTATGACACCATTATTGTTTCCCCCATTGACCAGTGAATTGATCACCGGCTTGGCTGCCAGTTTTCCCACCATGTCTGTACTGGTGATCAAGTTGTCACGAAATTTGGTATCGCCTTTTTTGAACTTCACAGCTTTGGCGCGCAACATGAGGTGTGGAAAGTCAACGTTCCATTCATGGGGTGGAACATAGGGGCATTTGGTCAGATAACACAAATCGCAGAGATAACATTGATCGACAACTTTGGTGTAGTCGGCAACATCAACGCCGTCCACTTCCATCGTCTCGCTCTCATCCACCAGGTCAAACAAAGTGGGGAATGCATTGCACAGGCTCACGCAGCGTCTGCAGCCATGACAGATGTCATAGACGCGTTCGAGTTCCTTGTTAAGTGCGGTTTCGTCCCAGAACTCTGGATCATTCTGATTCAGTGGGTGTCTGGTAGGCGCGTCTAGACCACCTTCTCTGCCGGACTCGGCCATCGGGATGCTCCTGTGAATAGTCTTGGGGTTGGGGAACGCTACCGCCAGAATTGACGGTAGCGCTGTTCCGGTTCAAAACAGAACCTGTTCCGGATTAGTCGTTCAGTGCATCCAACGCCTTCTGGAAGCGATTGGCGTGTGAGCGTTCGGCTTTTGCCAGGGTTTCCATCCAGTCAGCGATTTCATCAAAGCCTTCGTCACGCGCGTCTTTCGCCATGCCCGGATACATATCTGTGTATTCGTGCGTCTCGCCTGCAACGGCTGACTTCAGGTTGTCTTCGGTTCCACCGATTGGCAGACCAGTGGCCGGATCGCCTACTTCTTCAAGATATTCAAGGTGACCGTGTGCGTGGCCAGTTTCGCCTTCTGCAGTTGAGCGGAACAAGGCAGAAACATCGTTATATCCTTCCACGTCTGCTTTCTGGGCGAAGTAAAGGTAGCGGCGATTTGCCTGGGACTCACCGGCGAATGCGGCTTTCAGATTTTCTTCAGTCTTGGATCCTTTCAATGACATGTAATTTCTCCTGTTACAAAATCTCTAAGGTATTCTAGGTTAACGTATAAACGCGTCAGATGGATGACCGCTTGTAGTAGCCACACTAAGGCAAATCACTTATCAAATCTAATTGATTTTTCGTAATGCCTTGATCGTTTTTTTCGATTATCATTTGAGGCCATGAATCCTTCATTCAAACAGTTGAAATATCTCTGCGCAGTGGCTGAACACCGCCATTTCAGTAAGGCGGCCGATGCCTGCCATGTTACGCAATCCACCCTCAGCGCTGCCATTCAGGAACTCGAGTCCCAGCTAGGTGTGGTGATTTTCGAGCGTAGCCGCAAATCTGTGCTGGTTACGCCCCTGGGGGAGCGCCTTATCAGGCAGGCTCAGAACATTCTGGGTGAGGTGGAAGATTTTGTAGGCTTGGCAAAATCTCACGAAGAAGCACTGTCAGGTGAGATTCGCCTTGGCGTAATCCCTACTATCGGGCCATTTTTGCTGCCTCCGATTCTTTCTGATCTGCGCAAGGAGTACAGCAAACTCAAGCTATACCTGAAAGAAGAGTTGAGCGCACAGTTAGCACAACAGTTGTTACAGGGGCAGCTCGACTTGATCATCCTTGCCTTTCCTTATCCCCTGAGCGATGTGGAAACTGTCAGTTTGTTTACTGACGAATTTCAACTCTGCCTGCCACATGGTCACCAGTTGGAAAAAGCTGACATGGTCAAGCATCAACAGCTGCGCGGCGAAAAGCTTCTGCTTCTGGAAGAGGGGCATTGCCTGAGGGATCATGCGCTTGAAGCCTGCAAACTGGATAAGGCAGATACTGACCTGGTATACCAGGGAACGAGTTTGCATACGTTAGTGCAGATGGTAGCAAATGGCCTCGGCATTACCTTGTTACCGCAGATAGCCATCGATGCAGACATCGTAGGTGACACAGACCTCCAGTTGCGTCGATTTGGCAATGAGAAAGTAAGTCGTGAGATCGGCATGGCGTGGCGCAAATCTGATCCGCGCAAAGAAGATTATTTGTTGTTGCGCGACTTTATTAAAGCCAGGGTTAATTTGAAACAATCGAATTGATTGTTGATTGAAGGTGAGGGAGTACCTCTGCTTCAAACCAGGGGTTGCGCTTCAGCCAGATGCGATTGCGTGGCGAAGGATGTGGCAGAACATAGATGGCGGGTGCGAATTCCTGCCAATGCAGCACCCTCTCGGTTAATGTGACAAAGTTGTCGGTAAGATAATGAGATCGTGCATACTGCCCAATTAGCAGTGTGCATTGAATATTGGGTAACAGCGCCATGATCTTTTCGTGCCAGGTTGCTGCGCATTCACTGCGTGGAGGCAAATCTCCGGATTTTCCTTTACCTGGATAACAAAAACCCATGGGAACAATGGCAAGAAGTGATTCATCATAAAAAGTGGTCGAGTCCAATTGTAGCCAGTCACGCAATTTGTCACCGCTGGGGTCATTCCAGGGTATGCCACTGGCATGAACGCGTGTTCCTGGAGCCTGGCCGACTATGAGGATTTTCGCGCTCGCGCTGGCTCTTAACACGGGGTTCGGTGCTGGAATCGAGCCTTCGCTCAGACTGCATTGGCGAATTTCCCGCAGCAGTTCATCAAGATTGCTTGCCAAAATTTCAACCATGAAACCAGTATAACAACTGACAAGAGCACAACAGGTAAATAAATTGCGCGTCTACGCTGTATCAGACATACATGTGGATTACCCGGAAAACATGCAATGGGTTGAAGCCCTGGATGTGGATGAATACCAGAATGATATTCTTATCCTGGCTGGGGATGTAAGCGATGATCTCGCCCGCCTGGGGGCTGCATTTGAATTGCTGGCAGCGAAATTTTCGGCTGTGCTGTTTGTGCCTGGTAATCATGAGCTCTGGGTCGATGGTGAGCAATATGACTGCTCGCTTGAGAAGCTGGAAGCGATAAACGCTTTATGCGATTCAGCAGGGATAGTGCGCAGCAGAACAACCATAAATGGAATTAATTTTGTGCCGCTGATGAGTTGGTACGATTTTAGTTTCGGTGAGCCCAGCAGGCGTATTCGTCGCGCCTGGCGAGACTTCAAGTCCTGTAGCTGGCCTGCAAGGCTGAGCAGTGAGTACGAGATTACCAGCCATTTTCTGGCGATGAACACGCCACATCTCAAAGCGGTAGATAATTTCACAATAAGCTATTCACATTTTCTACCAAGAATAGATGTTATGCCATCAAGAATTCCTGAAGAGCGCCGCAATGTCTATCCCGTACTTGGTAGCGATAGGTTGGGGCAGCAATTGCAGCAACTCAAACCGGATATCCATGTGTATGGACACAGCCATGTTAATCAGGCTATCGAACTGGATGATGTGATGTATGTAAATAATGCTTTCGCATATCCGGGCGAGGGGCGTATATCACGCAAGCAGCTATACTGCGTTTTTGAGTTGGATGCGCAATTGTGAGCCTGGGACTAACGACAAATGAAGTACATCTCTGGTTTGCCAGCGCTGCTGATTTCTCCCTGCCAGATTTGGCTGAACAACATTTGTCATGGTTATCCGAGGCCGAGCAGCAGCAGTTTCAGCGTTATCACTTCGACAGGCATCGACTACAGATGCTGTTGTCCAGGATACTGATGCGCAAAGTGCTCTCACAGTATCTGGATCTCGCTCCTGAAGAGCTTGAATTTGACAGCGGCCCGCATGGCAAGCCCTCGCTTGTGATTGGTTTAGATTTGCAACCCCTTCATTTTAATCTTTCCCATTCATCCGGGCAGGTTGTTCTGGCTGTAACCCGTCATGAAGAAACTGGAATCGACATCGAGGACTGCAGGAAGATCCGGCGCGTTGAAGGTCTGGCGCGCAGAAATTTTACTGAAGCCGAGTTTGCCAATGTGTGCTCGGGGGATGCTGAAAATGGATTACAGGCCTTCTATAAAATCTGGACACTGAAAGAGGCCTATATTAAGGCGCGTGGATTTGGGTTGATTTTGCCATTGCAGGAATTTGAATTCAGTTTCCCAGCGCGCAACCAGATAGCCGTAGAGTTTTTAGCCTCGTTGGAGGATCGGTCTGGTAGCTGGCAATTCTGGCACACCCGGATGGATGCGGCATTTCATCTGGCCCTAGGCATTAAATCTGGCGCGAAAGATGCAATTTCACGATTGGTGGCGTGGCGTATGTCTGCACTCGATCAGTTTTCCCGGGAGCGTTTGGAGTTTACCGCCAGCCAGGGCGCACTGCTTCACAGTAAGTCTTCCGAATAATCCGGTTCAGCCTGCCACATTCTGACTGTGCGTATTACATTGTCTTTGATCTGCACGATTTCCGCATAGTATCCATTGAGGTTTATCCCGACCGAAGACTCGGGAATCGACTGTAAAATTTCCATAAGCAGCCCGTTAAGTGTATTGGCGCCGCCTCCTTCCAGTTCCCATGAGAGCACTCGATTAATATCCCGAATACTGGCCGAGCCATCGATCAGGTATGTGCCGTCGCCCTGTGCATGAATTTCGCGACTATTGGTGGCAAGGTCAGTAGTGAACTCCCCGACAATTTCTTCCAGTATGTCTTCCAGTGTCACCAGGCCGCGCACGGCACCATACTCGTTAACCGCGACTGCCATGCGCATTTTCTTTTTCTGGAAATTGTATAGCTGAGTATGTAGCGGTGTAGTCTCGGGTATAAAGTAGACTTCGCTGGTCTCGGCAATGATGGCTGCCTTGTTCAAGGTCTCGGCTTTCAGAAGCTTGCCGGTGCTGCGCATATGCAAGATGCCAATGATGTTATCGATATCGCCTCTCCAGACAGGGATCCGCGTGTGGTGACTGCTGGAGATCTGGTCGAGAATATCGCCCATGTCATCTTCAATATCGATGCCGACGATATCATTCTTGGGAACCATGATTTGATCGATGCTGACTTTTTCCAAATCGAGAATATTCAACAGCATGCCGTGGCGCCGTTTGGGAATGCGCTCACTGGACTCATATACGATCGTGCGTAATTCCTCTGGTGTCAGTTGCTGTGCGTTGGGGTCGTTTTCCATGGCTATGCCAAACATTCGTACCAGGCCGTTGGAAACAAAATTTACTATCCACACTACCGGGTAAAGAATTTTCAGCAGCAAGCCCAGCACCAGACTGGATGGATAGGCAATCTTTTCCGGATGTAGCGCGGCAATAGTCTTGGGGGTGACTTCAGCAAAGATCAGTACAATTAATGTAAGTACTACAGCCGTTGCTAAAGGTGACGGGTCTCCCAAAATAAGAATTGCAATCGAAGTGGCAATCGACGCTGCCAGGAAGTTTACAAAATTATTCCCGATAAGGATCACGCCGATAAGTTTGTCCGGAGTTTCGAGTAATTTGCTCGCACGAGTCGCGCCCGGGTGCTTGTTGCGACGCAAATGTCGCAGGCGGTATCGGTTCAGACTCATCATGCCTGTTTCAGAAGAGGAGAAATAGGCAGACGCCAGAATGAGTGCGAAGAAGAGGATTATGAGTGACGCCAACGAAGGCTCATCGGAATTCATATTTTAGTAGTATCAGTAAACGATCGGTTCTGGTCAGACAAGCACATATTCCAACGCAAATTTGGATCCGTAAAAACCTACCAGCAGGAGTGTGAAGCCGGCGAGTGTCCAGCGTATGGCTGTGGTACCGCGCCAACCCAATTGATAGCGGCCCCACAAAAGAATAGCGAATACCACCCAGGACAATAACGAGAAGAAAGTCTTGTGGACTATGCCATCCACATTCCAGATGTCATCAATAAACACAAAGCCGGCGATTATGCCGAGAGAGAGCAGAATCTGCCCGACCCATAGTAATTCAAACAGAAATGCTTCCATGTCCTGCAAGGGCGGAAATCTGCCCAGTACGCCGCCGGCATGTCCGGTCTTCAGTTGATGATTCTGGTAGGCGAGAAATAGCGCCTGCAGTGCGGCGATGGTGATGAAGCTGTAAGCCAATATGGAAATCAGAATGTGCAAAGCCATTCCCAAGCTGAGGCTGGTAGGTGGATAGTCGCTATTGATAGTCAGCGAAACCAGAATGCTGATGATGGCCAGTGGGAATAGTCCCAGGAATAAATTTTCCAGGGGTTTGCGCAGGCTGCTTATTAACACAAGGAGTGAGATTGACACGGTAATCAGGGTGCTGATTTCCGCGATACCGAAATGATAACCGGTTGTTGTCCGTATCACGCCCCAGGCGCTGATGGCATGGGCAAACACCGCCATACCCCCAAACAGGAAGATTTTGTGGCGCAAATCAGTACTGCGGCTAAAGTTCACACCCTGGAAGATTGAGCCCAGCAGATAGAAAAGAACGGCAAAAAGGCCTGAAATGACAGTCACTTGCATTCGCTAATCAGAGAAGAATCAAGCCCAAAAGTGTCGCACAAAGGCTGTAGGGGTTGAAGTCCTTTTTTTTGGCCTCGTGCATTCGCTATACTCACGCCTCTTCCGCGGGACTCTGTTGTGCATCTTCAACGGGTGATCGAGAGTCGACGTGGCAATCCAGAATCTTATGAAGACGGCATACTATGTTCGATAGTTTGACAGAACGACTCTCTGGCACCCTGCGTAAACTTAGCGGCAAGGCCACTCTTACCGAATCCAATATTGAGGAAGCGCTCCGCGAGGTCCGGCGAGCCTTACTGGAAGCGGATGTTGCGCTGCCAGTTGTCAAAGACTTCGTGGAACGCGTGAGTCAACGTGCTGTAGGTCAGGAAGTCTCAAAGAGCCTTTCACCTGGCCAGGCTTTCATCAAAATAGTGCAGGCGGAACTGGAAGCATTGATGGGTTCAGCCAACGCTGAACTCGATCTCAAAGCGGTGCCCCCGGCCATTGTATTGATGGCGGGTCTGCAGGGTGCAGGTAAGACCACCACAGTAGCCAAGTTGTCACACTGGCTGAAAACCAAACAGAAAAAATCGGTCATGGTTGTCAGCGCCGACGTTTATCGTCCAGCAGCTATCAAGCAACTCGAAACACTCGCCGGTGAAGTTGGCGTCGAGTTTTTTGCCAGCGACAATGCCCAATCTCCAGCAGATATCGCCAAAGCTGCAGTCAGGGAGGCCAAGAACAGGTTCATCGATGTATTGCTGGTGGATACAGCGGGCCGACTGGCAATCGATCAGGCGATGATGGATGAGATCCGTTCATTGCATGAGATTCTCAATCCGGTTGAAACCTTGTTTGTCGTTGATGCCATGACAGGTCAGGATGCTGCGACCACTGCCAAGGCATTCAATGATGCGTTACCGCTCACCGGTGTGGTGCTAACCAAAGCCGATGGTGACGCCAGAGGTGGTGCGGCCCTGTCGGTGCGCCATGTTACGGGCAAACCAATCAAGTTTATCGGCATGGGCGAGAAGTTCGAGGCGTTGGAGCCTTTCTATCCCGATCGAATTGCTTCACGCATCCTGGGTATGGGCGATGTGCTGTCGTTGATCGAAGAAGCCGAAGCCAAGGTCGACAAGCAACAAGCCGAAAAGCTGGCACGGAAAATCAAGAAGGGCAAAGGCTTTGACCTGGAAGATTTCAAGGAACAGCTCAAACAAATGCAGAATATGGGCGGTGTGGCCAGCATCATGGACAAGATGCCGGGGATGGGAGCGTTGCCACCCGGTGCCATGAGCCAGGTGGACGATTCACAATTTCGCCGTATGGAGGCCATAATCAATTCCATGACCATGCGTGAGCGGGTTAACCCACAGATCCTCAATGGTTCGCGCAAGCGCCGTATCACTCTCGGCTCGGGCACGCAGATTCAGGACCTCAATCGGCTGCTCAAACAGCACAAGCAAATGCAGAAGATGATGAAGAAGATGCAAGGCGGTGGCATGGCCAATCTGATGCGCGGGCTGGGAGGCATGCAGGGAGGCGGAGGTATGCCTGGTGGGGGAATGGGCGGTGGCAGAGGCCCGATGCCGCCTTTTTCCTGAGGCGCGAGCGCTCTTGCGGCTGCCTGCAAACCCCAGAAATACCTACGTATTTTGCTGAATATCGGCTTCCAATACCCGGGTAATTAACATAGAATACCCGCCTTTTTACCCGGGGTACTGGTCGTGCGCTTCCAACCGCCCGTAAGCCCCCGTAATTCATAGAGTTTTTACAGGATTTATTTATGGTCACGATTCGATTGTCTCGTGGTGGTGCCAAGAAAAAGCCGTTTTATCACATCACTGTGAGCGACAGCCGCAAATCGCGCGATGGCAGGTTCATCGAACGCATTGGTTTCTTCAATCCACTCGCTAGAGGTAAGGAAGAGCGTCTGCGTCTCGATCTGGAGCGCATGGCTTACTGGAAATCGCAGGGTGCACAACTTAGCCCACGCGTAACCAACCTGGCCAAAGACGCAGCTGCGACTGCGACTACAGAGGCCTGATAGAGGCCTGGAACAGGTCGCCATGAACCAGTGCCCCGACGCCAATAATCGCCGGATAGTGCTGGGCAAACTTGGCAAAGTGCATGGCATCAAAGGCTGGCTAAAGCTGCAATCCTTTACAGATCCTCCGGAAAATATCCTGCAATACAGCGAATTTCTGGTGGATCAGAAAGGGCAAAGACTGAGTGTTCAACTCGATGCCAGTCATCAGCACGGCAATGGAATTACCGCGCATTTTAAAGGTTATGACACACCCGAGAGTGCAAAAGTACTAACAGGTGCAGAGCTCAGCGTGCCAACTGAGCAACTTCCTGAACTGCAGGCAGGTGAATTTTACTGGTTCCAGTTACAGGGATTACGGGTTAGCAATGAGCAAGGCGTGGATTTCGGCGTCATCAAACAACTCATTGAAACCGGTGCCAATGATGTACTGGTTGTGACACCAGATGAAAACAGTTGCGATGATCGGGAACGACTGATTCCCTATTTGGCGGAACAGGTAATACTGAATGTTGACCTGGATGCCGGCGCTGTAAAGGTAAAGTGGGAAGCCGATTACCTGGATTGAAAAAATTTATAGCAGGGGTGATGCGAATGCATATTGGAATTGTCACCCTGTTCCCGGAAATGTTTCGGGCACTGACCGATTACGGGATTAGTGGCAGGGCCGTAAAATCCGGCCTGGTTGAGATGCAGTACTGGAATCCGCGTGATTTCGCGCTAGATAAACACCGCACCGTTGACGACAAGCCGTTCGGTGGCGGACCAGGGATGCTAATGAAAACCGAACCGTTAATGGCTGCAATCCAGGCCGCGCGGGTCGGAATGAGTGCTGATACGGGCCAACAAGCATCGCCGCACGTGGTATATCTGTCACCACAAGGGGCGCCGATGAATCAGGCCAAGGTATTGGATCTGGCAGCCAGAAAGCAATTGATTGTGCTTTGTGGGCGCTACCAGGGTATCGATGCCAGGGTGCTCGAAGCTGAAGTGGATGAAGAAATTTCACTAGGCGATTTTATTATCAGTGGCGGCGAACTGGCCGCGATGGCTCTGATAGATGCCATCATCAGGTTTCAGCCTGGTGCACTGGGCGATGAAGATTCGGCACAGCTGGATAGCTTCGCCAATGGGTTGTTACACAGCCCGCAGTATACAAGACCGCAGGAGTTCGATGGACGACAAGTGCCAGAGATACTACTTAGCGGTGACCATGCGGCGATTGACCGCTGGCGATTGCAGCAAAGCCTGGGTATGACACGGCTTAAGCGGCCGGAGTTACTGGAAAAGTTACAGTTGACGACGGAGCAGCAGGCATTGCTGCAACAGTTTATTGATGATTTTGAGAACAGGAATTAACGCTAGCCTTCGGGCACGATTTGAATTCAGGAGCAAGATTGATGAGCAAGAATAAAATCATCCAGCAAATTGAGGACGCACAAATCCGCGAATTGCCGGAATTCGGGCCAGGCGACACGATTGTGGTTCAGGTCAAGATTAAAGAAGGTGAGCGTGAAAGACTGCAGGCCTTCGAAGGCGTGGTTATAGGACGTCGTAATCGTGGTTTGAATTCTTCATTCACTGTTCGCAAGATTTCCCACGGTGTCGGTGTGGAGCGTACATTTCAGTCACACAGCCCGCAGGTCGATAGTGTGACAATCAAGCGACGTGGTGATGTAAGACAATCCAAGCTGTATTACTTGCGTGACCTGACCGGCCGCGCGGCACGTATCTCGGAAAAGCTGGACAAAAAAGCCGAGTCTTAATTGGTGCATTGCCATTTTGTATCAGAAAGCCTGCTCATGCAGGCTTTCTGCGTTTTGGCGGTATGCAAGCTGATATCTGTTGAGCGTGCAGTTGGGCGAAACTAGGCACGAGTGCTGCAAGCATGCTAATTTTGCAGGAATAGAGCGGCACCAGAGCCGGTCTGGATTGAATAGTTAAGTAATCGCCAAAAGATTTGAAAGATATTGAGTATCGAAGTTAGCCAAGGTCAGGAGTAAAGATGATGAAATTGCAACGCGGTCGCATACTAAGTCTGGTAATACTGGTGTTGACTTTGGGCGCTTCACAGTTTGCTCTGGCGCAAACCGGTGCAGCTCCGCAGGCGCTGCGTGACAAGCTCGTGCAATCCATAGAAGTATCCTCGCAGAATCAACTTCAGATAATCAGCCTGCGACCTACACCGCTGCAAGACATCTACCTTGTCGAGCTCAACACCGGAGAGATTCTCTATAGCGATATTTCAGGCGATTATTTATTCGCTGGCGATATGTATCAAACTACGCCCGGTGGATTACTTAACCTGTCTTCGTCTGTTCGACAGGAGCGCACGCTGGAAAAGATCACCGCTATCGACACCTCCGAAATGATCGTGTTTTCACCTGAAGGTGAAGTCAGGGCCAGTCTCACGGTTTTTACCGATGTTGATTGCACTTTCTGTCGGCGCTTGCACTCAGATTTGAATGATATCCTCGCCAACGGGATAGAGATTCGTTACCTGGCCTATCCGCGTGGTGGGGAGAATGCGGAATCTTATGACAAGATGATTTCTGTATGGTGTTCTGATGACAGGCACAAGTCTCTGACCCAGGCCAAGAATGGTCAAAACCTGCCGGGCAGGGATTGCCAGACTCCGATCCTGAAGCACTATGCACTCGGTAATGAGCTGGGTATCCAGGGCACGCCAGCAGTGGTCGCGCCGGATGGCAGAATCATGCCGGGATATGGCGGCCTCGACTATCTGTTGGCCTTTCTCGAACTCGAGTAATCTGCCGCCAGCATAGTAACCATTCAGGAATCAGCTACCAGCCTGACGCTGGGTTTATAGGCTGATTCCAGTATAATCCGCGCTTTATTTTTTTACATTGGGGATTCCTGTGAGTTCTGCACGAGATAACGTGTTAAGTGTTGGCATATGCGGGCTTGGAACAGTTGGCCGTGGCACGCTCAATCTATTGCAATCGAACCAGGCCGAGTTGGAGCAACGGCTGGGTTTTGCTGTGAACGTCGTGCATGTCGCCAGCCGCAGTCTGGACGCCAGTACAGTTTCAGGTGTGGCACGTACTGGAACCGATCCTTTCGAAGTAATCAACAACCCAGCAGTGGATGTTGTCGTCGAAACTATAGGTGGTTTCGATCCAGCCTTCGATCTTGTCAGCCAGGCTCTCAGCAATGGCAAGCATGTCGTGACTGCCAACAAGGCGCTAATCGCCGAGCGCGGCAATGAATTGTTTCCAATTGCCCGCGAGCATGGGGTTGAACTGCTCTTTGAAAGTGCGGTGGCTGGTGGTATTCCAATCATCAAGGCATTACGTGAAGGTCTGGCGGCCAACCGCATCAACTGGATTGCCGGTATTATCAATGGCACAGGTAACTTCATTCTGTCAGAGATGACAGCGCACCGTCGTCAGTTCAGTGATGTACTGGCAGAAGCGCAGCAACTTGGTTATGCGGAGGCAGACCCAACCTTCGATGTAGAAGGCATAGATGCTGCGCATAAGCTGACCATTATGGCGTCGATTGCGTTTGGTATTCCTTTGCAGTTCGAAAAGACATATACCGAGGGGATCAGCATGATTATCCCGGAAGACATCAGTTATGCCAAAGAATTAGGATATCGTATCAAGCACCTGGGTATCGCACGTCGCACAAGCGAGGGTGTCGAAATCAGAGTGCACCCCACCCTGATTCCACGCAAGCTATTACTGGCGCATGTAAACGGTGTTGGTAATGCGATCATGATTAATGGCGATGCAGTGGGTTCTACACTCTACAACGGACCCGGGGCTGGTGCGGAAGCTACTGGCTCTGCAGTCGTGGCTGATATAATTGATATTGGCCGACGCAAGGCGGCCCAGATGCAAGGTATATGTGTGCCTGAATTGAGCTACGCACATATGCATAATAACGTGCCGGTGTTGAAGATTGAGGACATTGAATCGGAGTACTACTTGCGAATACCTGCCAAAGACAGAGTGGGTGTTATGGCGCGGATTTCTACAGTGCTGGAATCACAAGACATCAGTATTGAAGCAGTTATACAAAAGGAAGCTGTCAGCGAAACAGTGCCAATTGTCATTCTTACTCATGCAGTACTTGAGCGTAAAATGAATGATGCGATAAAAGCGCTGGAGCAGCTTGATGATGTAACCGGAGATATAATGCGAATCCGGGTCGAACCATTCCACGGCGCAATGGGTTAAACAAGGTAGAACAAAGAGAGTCATCTTGAATTACATCAGCACACGAGGCGAAGGTTCGGCACAAAGTTTCGAACAGGTACTACTCACAGGTCTGGCCCCTGATGGCGGATTATACGTCCCTGCTGAACTGCCGCGGATAGCGCCTGAGACAATGAAGTCCTGGGCGAAGCTGGACTATCCTGACCTCGCGCTGGAAATTATCCGACCTTTCGTTGCCGGTGCCATCCCTGATAATGACCTGGCCAAAATATTGCGGGAAAGCTATTCGGGATTCGATCATCCGGAAGTGGCCCCGCTAATACACCTGAAAGACAACCAGTACATTCTGGAGTTGTTCCACGGCCCAACCCTTGCGTTTAAAGATTTCGCGTTGCAGGTATTGGGCAGAATGCTGGATTTTGTGTTGCAGAAAAATGACCAGCGCGTGGTCATTCTTGGGGCCACTTCAGGTGATACAGGTTCAGCGGCACTGGAAGGGTGCCGGCATTCAGATCACGTTGATATTTTTATCCTGCATCCCTATCAGCGAGTTTCCGAAGTGCAGCGTCGACAAATGACCACAGTGCCAGGGGAAAATGTATTCAACCTGGCAGTTGAAGGTAATTTCGATGATTGTCAGCGCATTGTGAAAGCAGCTTTCGCTGATCAGTCGTTTTTGCCGAAAGGACGTACACTGGTTGCGGTGAACTCTATCAACTGGGCGCGCATCATGATGCAGATTGTTTATTACTTTTACTCTGCATTAAAAGTAGGCGCGCCAGACCAGGCCGTGTCTTTCTCTGTACCCACTGGCAATTTTGGCGATATTTATGCAGGTTATCTGGCCAGACAAATGGGATTACCTGTCGACAGACTGGTAGTCGCAACCAACAAGAACGATATCCTCCATCGTTTTATCCAGAATAATGAATACTCAACTTCAGTGTTAACCCATACCTATTCTCCGAGCATGGACATTCTGGTGTCGAGTAACTTTGAGCGCTATCTGTTCGACCTGTTTGGGCGTAATGGAGAAACCTTGCGCTCTTTCATGGCCCGGTTCGGTAAAGAAACACTGAGTGTAAGCGAGGATCAGTGGCGGGCATTAAGAGAAGTTTTCGACAGCGCCAGCGTCGATGACGACACGACTTGTGCAGTTATCAGCAGTATTTTCAGTTCAACCGGAATGCTGGTAGACCCGCATACTGCTGTCGGTATCAAGGCCGCGCAGGAGGTTCTCGGAGACAGCGCTAATCCAGTCATTACGTTGGCAACTGCGCACCCGGCTAAATTCAGTGATGCGATTACTGCTGCTGGACTGGATACACCGCAATTGCCTGATCATATGGCGGATCTGCTCGCCCGCGAAGAGCGCTACAGTGTTGTTCCCAATGATCTCGCCGCTGTCATTGATGAAATCAAAAGGCAGATTGGCTAAGCTGATTCATGAACCCGACTCTGCACCGCCGTAAACCCGAAAACTCCCTGACATTTTCTGCTTCCATGCACCCTGTTCTGCGCCAGGTGCTGAGCAAGCGACGACTGTCCAGTCTGGAAGATCTGGAACTGGGTCTATCCAATCTTTTGTCCCCGACCCTGATGAAGGGTATGCCTGAGGCAGTTGAACGGTTGGTTGCTGCATTACGCGAGCAGGAACGCGTCTTGATAGTCGGTGATTTCGACGCTGACGGTGCCACCAGTTGTGCATTGGCCGTACTCGCATTGAGCCGAATGGGCCTGGCAGAAGTGGATTTTCTGGTGCCGAACCGCTTCGAATACGGCTATGGTCTTACACCTGAAATTGTCGCGTTGGCGGCAGAACGCAATCCTCAATTATTGATCACCGTAGACAACGGTATTTCCAGTGTTGAGGGTGTCCAGGCCGCCAATGCACTGGGCATCGATACACTGATTACCGATCATCATCTGCCAGGTGCAGAAATTCCTGATGCGATAGCGATCGTAAATCCCAACCAGCCGGGTTGTGATTTTCCCAGCAAATGTATTGCAGGTGTGGGAGTGATTTTTTATGTCGTGCTGGCTTTGCGCAGTGCACTACGTGAAAGTGGCTGGTTTGATACCCAAAAAATCAAAGAACCCAATATGGCAGAGTTGCTGGATCTGGTTGCGCTCGGGACAGTCGCCGATGTGGTAGCACTCGATCGCAACAACCGTATTCTGGTTGATGAAGGGCTCAAGCGCATTAGAGGTGGGTTTTGCAGGCCGGGAATTAACGCTTTGTTACAGGTAGCGCGCCGTAGCCCAGCCCAGTTGGCTGTCGGCGACCTGGGTTTCAGTATAGGGCCGAGGCTGAATGCAGCAGGGCGGCTGGATGACATGTCCACTGGTATTAACTGTTTGCTGGCTGAAGAGGAGAGTGCCGCATATCAACGAGCGTTGCAGCTCGACCAACTCAATCGCGATCGCAAATTGATTGAATCTGATATGCGCGAACAAGCGCTCTCCATTGTGCAGGAACTGACACTGGAGGAAGTACCGGCTGCATTGTGCATATACAGGGAGACCTGGCACCAGGGAGTTGTAGGTATCGTGGCATCCCGCATCAAGGAAAAATTTCATCGACCAGTTATTGCATTCGCCCGAGCTGATGAGGCAGATGACTCGCTAACAGCTGAGCTTAAAGGATCAGCGCGCTCGATCAGTGGATTTCACATTCGCGATGCGCTCGATGCCGTGGCCAGTAAAAACCCGGGGTTAATTACGCGATTTGGCGGCCACGCCATGGCGGCTGGTCTGAGCCTGCCCGCAGACAGTCTGGCAGACTTTACTGCAGCATTTATCCGGGAAGCGGCTCTCCTGCTACAGGATGATCAATTGGAATCGAAAATTCTCAGCGACGGCGAGGTCACCAGTGACTGCCTTCGCATGGACACCGCCGAGGCCATCGCTGCGGCCGGCCCCTGGGGACAAACATTTCCCGAACCGTTGTTCGATGGAACCTTTAATATCGTGCAGCAGCGCAAAGTGGGCACCAATCATCTTAAACTCGTCTTGAGCCCCATCGATCAGCCACAACAGTGTGTAGATGCAATTGCTTTTAATGTAGACCCCGAGAACTGGCCGGCTCCGAATGCCCGTGAAATCAATATTGCCTATCGCCTCGACATTAATGAATATCGTGGGAACCGAACCCTGCAGCTCATGATCGAGCATATTCTTCACCTTGCCTGATGCTATAGCTCCCTGGGCTTGCTCCGATAAATTTTGTGAGTGAACGCTTTTCCCTGAATTTGGGTCTATTGCCTTACAGTATGCGGCCGGGCGATGATTTACGGTCGGCCAACATGTTACCTTTTGGCACAACTGCGACGTAGCCCCGGGCGTAAACTAGACATGCTTCAAACAAGGTGCCGTAATTTTAAAATTGTATGAATAACTATCTAATTTTATTGGTTTTATCCCTACTTCCGGGTGCGCTGGTGGCACAGGTCCACCAGACGGATCAGATTGAAGTGGAATTGGTAGCGGAATCCACTACCGTGGTGCCGGGGCAAACCCATTGGCTGGGAATCCGACTGGACCCCATAGAGCATTGGCATACCTACTGGAAATTCGGTGGCGACAGTGGCGAAGCCACTGAGGCCGTGGATTGGCAGTTACCAGAGGGCGTCACTGTAGGCGACATCCAGTGGCCAACGCCGGAATGGACACCGTTTCTCGGCAGTGAACTGGTGACTTTTACGTATGAGCGCGAAGTCATCCTCCCGATACCAATCACCTTGCCAGCGGACTTCAGTGAGGACACGCTGGAGCTGGCCACTACGATTAACTGGCAGGTCTGCGAGGAAATTTGTATTCCGGGCGGAGCAGATTTCAGCCTGAGCCTGGCAGTTGCCGACACGCAGGTTATCGACCCACGCTGGCAGGCGGGTTTCGCCGAAAGCAGGGAGCACACTCCCATTCCTGCAGGCGAGCATGTGCTACAGGCAAATTTCAATTCCCACGATGACAAAGTCAATGTGATGGTGCAGGCACCGGATGCACTGTTTGACGACGTGGATGAAGCATGGTTCTTCCCGACCACGGCGCGCATCATGCGTTATGCGCCATATCGCGACGTCATGATTGATGGCGACCGCTTACAGATTTCTACCGAGCAACACCGACGCTATCCTGAAGATCTTGCCGAGATGAACGGCGTGCTGGCCTTCGTCAACGATGATGGCAGCCAGCATGCGTATGAGATAAATCCGGTAAAGACCACAGTCGCCTGGGATCACAGTATTGAAGTAGAGCTACTGGCCGAAAACAGCACAGTCGTGCCTGGCGAAACGTTCTGGCTCGGCTTGCGACTGGATCCTGCCGAGCATTGGCACACCTACTGGAAAATGGGTGGCGACAGCGGAGAACCCACCAGTCTCAATGAGTGGAATGCGCCGGAAGGAACAATCATTGGTGAATTACAGTTTCCGGCACCACACTGGCTACCATTTTATGAAACTGATCTGGTCAACTTCGGCTATGAAGAAGAAGCCCTGCTGCCCGTTGCTGTCACATTACCCGAGAATTACAGCGGTGACACGGTTGAGTTATCCGCTCTGGCCTTCTGGAATGTATGCGACCAGATTTGTATTCCTGGTGAACAACGCCTGAGCATTACGCTGCCAGTTGCAGCAGTGGGTGAATTAAATGCGGTAACTGCGGCACGTTTCGAAGCGACACGCGACAAATTACCCACGCGCGACCATGACATCAATTCACTGATAGCGGTTGCTGGTGAAAGGGTTAGTGTTGGTTTCGAGAGCAGCGCAGGTGTGTTTGGCGATGTGGCTGATGCCTGGTTTTTCCCGGAACAGCGTCGTGTAATCAAGCCTGGTCCGCTGCGAGACGTCAGCATTCAGCCCAATTTGCTGCAAATTACTCACCAGCAGCCCAGACGCATGCTGGAGGATCCGCAGGTTTATGGTGTGCTCGTTCTCGAGAATGCCGATGGGTCACGCGATGCATTCGAATTTGTTGATCCTGCCAGTGATGCCAAAACCTCGACTATCATTCCACCCGCTGCCCTGGCAAACAATGGTGCAGCCAATGGCGGAGCCGGTGGCAGCGAAGGGCTGTTGCTATTCATGCTGGGGGCGCTGGCGGGAGGATTGATTCTTAACCTCATGCCATGTGTCTTCCCTGTGCTCTCCATCAAGGCTTTAAGCCTGGCTAAAAATGCCAGTGCTGCGCGTAACGTGCAACGGCGTGATGGTCTTGCCTATACCGCGGGTGTGATACTGGCTTTTGTGGTGCTGGCTAGCGTACTGATTTTATTGCGAGCTGGTGGTGAACGCATCGGTTGGGCATTTCAGTTCCAGCAGCCCTGGTTTCTGGCGTTCATTGTTTATCTGTTCTTCGTCATGGGTCTGAGCTTGTCGGGTGTGTTTGAAATTGGCACTTCCCTGATGGGGGCGGGAGGCAATCTAACAGAGAAGAAAGGGGCCAAAGGCAGTTTCTTTACTGGCGTGCTTGCAACTACGGTTGCCACACCTTGCACCGCACCATTTATGGGGCCGGCAATTGGCTTTGCCCTGACCCAATCATGGTTTATCGCCATGCTCATATTTGTCTCGTTGGGCCTCGGTATGGCCCTGCCCATCCTGTTACTTTCGTTTATTCCGATGTTGGGGCGCTACATGCCCAAGCCGGGGCAATGGATGGAAACCTTCAAGCAATTTATGGCGTTTCCCCTCTATGCTTCCGCGCTCTTTTTCCTCTGGGTATTGGGTAATCAGGTGGGTGTAATGGGCATGTCGTTGGTGTTGGCATCATGTGTTGTGCTGGCATTTGCCGCCTGGCTGTATCAGCGTCGCTTTACCATGGGGCCAATAATGCGCACCGTGAATTACGCAGTTGGTCTGGGCGCAGTGGCCTTGGCCATTTACGTCGTGCAGACGCCATTTATGCAAACATCAGCAGCCCCGGCGCGTGCTGCGGCAACTGACGCATCCGGTAAGGAAATCGTTGCAGCGTTCGAACCATTCAGCAGCCAAAGGGTGAGTGAGCTGCGCGCAGCCGGCCAACCTGTTTTTGTCAATATGACAGCAGCGTGGTGTATTACCTGTTTGGCTAACGAGCAGACTTCGCTCAGTACCGATCGCGTAAAACAGTCGATGCTGGATAACAACATCACTTATATGAAAGGCGACTGGACTAACGAAGATCCGGAAATCACCGCAGTGCTCGATCAATTCGATCGACCGTCAGTACCCTTGTATATTCTCTATCCAGGTGACCCGGAAGCCGAGCCTATCATTTTGCCGCAAATTCTAACGCCCGGAACGGTAATGGAAGCTTTCGCATCAGTTGCCAGTGGCGATTAATTAATTCGACCGAGCGCCATGCATAGAATTCTCTTTGCAATTCGCAAACTGATCTGGATTATTATCATCCTGTCGGGCGCACTCCAACTCGGCATTGCTGCGCAAGCCGCAGAGACCTCTGGCAATTTTGAACGAGCGCACCAGGCTGCATTGCAACTGCCGCGTTTGCATAGCCTATTGATTAGCCAAAATGGTGAGTTGGTATTCGAGCAATACTACAACGGCACTGATCCGTACCGACCGGCCAATATGAAATCTGCATCCAAAAGCGTCATCTCGGCGCTGGTAGGTATCGCGATCGACAAGGGCTTTATCGAGTCAGTGAACGAACCTATTGCGAACTATTTTCCTGATTTAATCAACTCGCAGCGCAATGCCGAGAAACTCGATATAACGATCGAAAATCTGCTGACTATGCAGTCTGGATTGGAAACCACGTCGAATCGTAACTACGGACGCTGGGTACTGAGTGACAACTGGGTTGAATTTGCCATCGAGCAGCCCCTGGAGGCGCCACCGGGTACAAGAATGCTCTATAGCACCGGGAGCACCCATTTGCTTTCTGCGATTCTCACGGCAGCGACCGGCCAGACAACGCGCGAATTTGCCGAGGCCAACCTGACACGTCCCATGGGGTATTCCATGAGTTACTGGCCGCAAGATCCCCAGGGTATCTATTTTGGTGGCAATGACATGGAGTGGACACCGCGTCAGATGCTGCGCTTTGGGGAGCTCTATCTGCAGGATGGCAGGTACGACGATACTCAGGTGATCTCAGCAGGCTGGATAGAGCGCTCCCACGAGCCGCGCGCCAGATCTCCCAGAGGGCAGGGGCGGTTCTATGGTTATGGCTGGTGGTTGCGTGATCTGGCAGGCCTGCAGGTGCCTGTGGCCTGGGGGTATGGAGGCCAGCTCATATTCGTGGTCGAACAGGTTGATCTGGTCGTAGTCGCCACATCAGACAGTACGCCGGGTGCGACGCGTCGTGGACACCTGGGAAATCTGTACGATCTCGTGGAATGGCAAATCATCGCGCCAGTGCTCGCTGCTTCCGCGGCAACATCGGCCGAATAAGTCAGCTGTCTTTCAGAGGCTGGCCAGATAGCCGCGAATCTTGGCGCGTGTGAGAATAAACCCTGAAAGAGACTTGTCCTCGCATACGAGTGCGGGAAACTGCTTGATCCCGTCATCACGCATTTCACTGCGATGGGAAAGGGCTTCTACTTTTTCGATTTCAACTTCAGGAAATTCTGATTGCAGGCTGGAAAGAAACTGGCCTGCGAGATGGCAACGTGGGCATATGGCAGATTGATAAAATCTAATTTTTTTCATTGTAGATTTTATGGTTTTCCATGGGTTCGAGTACGGGAGACTAGCCGACCGCGAGCCGAGTTACAACCAGCTTTGTAAAGCCAGGGAAGGGGTGTTGGGCAGCCCGTAAAATCAGGGCTGGCGATCAGGACTTGAGATAGTACTCAATTTTCAGGCGGTTGATCTCGATAACATCGTGGTTTTGCAACTTGATGGCTTTGGAACCCATGGCCTCACCATTGATCTTCGGGGGCAATGTGTCAGGGGGCAAGTCGAGGCACACGATAAAGTGGCCATCAGGACGCTTATTGATCTGCACCAGTTCGGCGCCAGACTTGCCCAGTTTGACTGAGGATTTGGACAGCGGCAATTCCTTGCCGGCAGCTTTACCATTGAGGATCTGTAGCTTGGCATTGCTCAGATCTACCATGTCAAGCGGCTTGCTTAAATCAGGTTCCGTAATCTCAGCCTCAGGCCCAGGTTTCTTGCGGATCAGAACAGTCTTCTGGATATCGTCATCATCAGATTTATTGTCATTCAAATAGCGTAATTCATGTTTGCCGATGGTGACGACATCGCCATTCTTCAGAGGATGTTTTTCGATCAGCTTGCCATTGACGTAGGTGCCATTAGTGCTGGAGAGGTCTTCCAGGAATGAATCTTCAAAAATAGTGAGCAGCTTGGCGTGATAGCCACTTACTGCAAGATTTTCGATGCATATATCATTGTCTTCCTTGCGCCCAATAGTCATTACTTCCTTGTCGAGAATAAACTCGCCAAGTTTGTTGCTATCGAAGCAAAGTTCCAATTTACCGGGCATCAGGCATCACCTAATTCATCAATGTTTTTTGTATCGGCGCGACTCTTCAGTTCCATAAGTATTACCGAGATATTGTCTCTTCCGCCCTGATTATTGGCAAGTTTGATCAGGGTTTTTGCCGTTGTTTCCAGGCTCGTCGGCCTGGAACGCAGTGAATCCATTATCAGCTCGTCCGACAGCATGTCTGACAGGCCATCTGAGCAAAGCAGAAGTATGTCGTTCTCCTGTAATTCACATTCCACCGTATCCACCTCGACATCAATTCTCGTGCCCAGGGCGCGAGTGACTACATGTCCAACACTGGCGGTACGTGCTTCATCCTCCGAATAAAACCCCTTGTCAACCAATTCCTGTACGAGGCTGTGATCTTTGGTAATGCGCGTCAGATTGCCTTCGCGGAACAGATACAATCGCGAGTCACCAACATGACCTGCATAAACCCGGGAATCTTTTACCATGGCAGTGACCAGGGTGGTTCCCATCCCCCGGTGCGCCTCTTGCATCTCTGAAGCCTGAAAAATCAGTTTGTTGCTACGGGAGATTGTACTTGAGACGAATTTCAATAACTGCGACCCAGTTATCGATACCAATTTTTCCGAATTAGCAAATTTTTGCAGGTTTTCGAGGACGGAATTTACGGCCATGTGGGCGGCAATCTCTCCGGCCTGATGACCACCCATGCCATCGGCCAGCACTGCTATTCCCAGTTCCTGGTTAAATCCGATGAAGTCTTCGTTGTGGTCGCGCTTTAGTCCGGGGTCCGAGAAGCCTGCAATAGCAAGATAGGTTGCAGCATCTGTCATTAATTCGTTGTTCCAAATAATCCCTCAATTTGATTAACCACCTTCGAGTACACGGATGGCATACTCTGGTTAATTCTTTCCTGACCATCGAATATATACAGATAATTCGCAAAAACCAGCACGAGAATGCCAAAAAGGATGCCTAACCTGCCCACATAGCGAGGATGATGCCTGGCTGGAGTGGTAGCAAGATCCATTTTGGTCTTCTCGGACTCGCTTGAATTTTGATCAGTCGGCAGTTTTTTATCATGTAGCGCCTGTCCAGTAAATGACTTAAGGCGTTTGTGCATGTGCCGATCGAACACAGCGAGGGCTTTTTGCAGGCTGTCGGGACTACGGTTTTCAGGAACAGTAGATAACATATTGGTAATTAGTTCCTGAATATCTGAAGGCAGCTTGCTGAACACTTTGCGCACAACGAAACCCGTGTCGTTTTCCTTTTTCGGCAAAGCCCCTGTAAATAGCTGATACAAAATTATTCCGACTGCGTAGAGGTCGGATGCCTGTGAAGGCGGTTCATTTTCCAGTCGATAGTAATGTGCGGTCTCTACGTTGCTGGTGTCATCCTGTAGACCAAAGTCTGTGACTTTTACCTGGCCTTCCGTAGTGAACAATATGTTGGTAGGTCTTAGGTGTCCATGCACAATACGATTGTTATGGGCAAATATCATGGCGTCGCAAAGTTGACGCGCGATACGCAGTGTTTCCTGCCAGGTAAGCTGGAAAGATAACTTGTCCTGCAGAGTACCGCCGCTGAGATATTCCTGCACAAGAATGAAAAAGTTCTCATTGCGCGAGGTGCCAAGTGTATTTACGATATTTTCGTGTTCCAGCGAGGCGAGTAAGTTGCTGGCTTCATAGCCGGTAGTGCTGGCTTCTTTTCTTTTGATGATGAGCAGATTGCCACGTTCTTTCTGTTGGTATAAATAAACCGACCCGTATTTGTCTTCGCGCAGAATATCGAGCAGCAGAAACTTGGATTTAATCTTGGTGATTCCTTGCTCGGCGCGCTCTTTCTGATCATCTGCCAGGTGAGCACCCTGGGAAATTGCCAGTAGTTCAGTCTTAAGCTTCTCTGCTGATTCGGCGCGCTCGGCCGGGTCTGTGTTCAGGCAGCGTAAAATCAATTCATCCAGCGCCACCGGAATTTCCGAGTTTAACTTGGAAGGAGGAGGGAACACTCCGGTCGGGATGCGACCACTAAAGAGCTCGTACATCACTACACCGACCGAAAACAGGTCGCTTTGTTCTGTCACGTTGTCCGATGAGTCACGCTGCTCCGGCGACATATAGTTATATGTTCCCATAACGGTACCGGATGTAGTCTTGTTAGGTTGTAATTGCTGATCCTCATAAAATTGCGCGATACCAAAATCGAGAATTTTTACGTTCCCCTCATCGTCTATGAGAATGTTGTCTGGTTTGATATCCCGGTGAATTACATTGTTCTTGTGCGCATAAGACAGCGCCTTGAGGACCTGAATAATGATATCGATCTTGTCAGCATGCTTGATATCCCGCACCTTGACAGCCGCGCTCAGGTCAATGCCCTCGATGTACTCCATGACGAAATAGGGCATGTTTTGCTTGCTGATACCACGGTCGATCACGTGAATGATGTTGCCGTGGTTCAATCGGGCGATAATATAGCTTTCGCGCTCGAAACGCCTGCGCGCCTCTTCATCGCTAATCATGTCGTTGGTCAACAATTTGATCGCAACAGAACGCTGTAGCGAGTCTTGCGTGGCACGAAATACCTGCGCCATGCCGCCTTCGCCAATTTTTATAAGATTTGAATAGCCTTCAAGTTCCATAGATATCTCTAAAGGTTGTACCCTGGACAACCTCCAGCTTTACTCCTTCTTCAGAATCCCTAGACTAAAGAGGGTACGCCAATAAAAATGTGATATTCTTCGCAAAATCACAGTGTTAGCGTTGGCGCAAGCCTCTGACTTAACAAGGAAACTTCTTACATGAAAACGCTCGATTTCACCGCCGCGGCCGTCTTAGTGGTGCTGGTGTTCTATTTATTGAGCGTGGGCCAGTCCCTGTTGCTGCCCCTGGTTATCGCAATTGCGCTGTGGTATCTGATCAATACCCTTGCCAGAACCTTCTATAGAGTGCGCGTTGGTGACTTGCAGCTTCCAATGCCGGTGTGCCTGCTTGCCTCGATATTCACCTTTATGTTGGTGATCTGGGGGCTCGTCAATTTTTTCAGCGGTCGTGTTCAGGAAGTGATCGAGGTGTTGCCGGTTTATCAGGCCAATCTGACCACCCGCATTGAGAGTCTGCCATTTGTCGATGTTGCGGCAGTGCAGGAACAGGGTCTTATGCAGATCGTGACCGGCGCTATCGATTTTCCCAGCTACGCCACCTCATTGGCCGCTGACTTTGCCAGCATTGTTGCCAGTGGCGGCCTGATTCTGATTTATATTCTGTTCCTGTTTCTCGAACAGGGCAATTTTCCGCATAAAATCTCCGCCCTGGTTAATGATGAAAAGCGTGAGAAAGATGTGCGCCGAATTCTGAGTCAGGTACGCGACGATATTCAGAAATATATTTCTATCAAGATGTTTACCAGCTCGTTAACCGGCATTCTGAGCTATATTGTGTTGCGGATTCTCGGTGTGGATTTTGCTGGTGTCTGGGGTTTGCTCATTTTCCTGCTTAATTTTATACCAACGATAGGCTCAATCATTGCCACCATATTCCCGGCGCTGATTGCTTTGGCGCAGTCTGACGGCTATACCCTGGTTCTGCTGGTGCTTATTGGTATTGGCGCGTTACAGGTGTGTATTGGAAATATTATCGAACCGCGCATGATGGGGTCTTCATTTAACCTCAGCCCGATCATTATCCTGCTCAACCTGGCGTTGTGGGGATACATCTGGGGTATACCCGGCATGTTTTTATGTGTGCCTATTCTGATCATCATCACTATTACGCTTAGCCATTTTCCTCGCACCCGACCCATTGCGATCATCCTGTCCAGCGATGGCAATTTAAAAGGCGTGCTGGATAGCTCCCTGGAAAATTTCTCCTTTTCAGTTGCGTCTAACGACCTGCTTCCTGGCAGCGATAAAGAAGATGACTCGTAAGGATGCTGCTGTGCGTCATCCTTGCCTGGCCCATTGAATGTAATCTTTTGCGACAAGCCTCTGAAAACACTGCATTTTCACTGCTATGACGCTATAATTCCGTGCTTTTTGAATTTGCAGCGGTTAGCTCCGGCCAAGTGAGCATCGCAAGACATTGTGGATTGGATTGATTGATGAAAAGTGCTGACATTCGCCAACGCTTTCTGGATTTTTTTGCCAGCAGGGGACATGAAATTGTTCCCAGCAGTTCGCTCGTGCCCGCAAATGATCCAACCCTGTTGTTTACCAATGCCGGTATGGTGCAATTTAAGGATGTGTTTCTCGGCGCGGAGAAACGCAATACGCCTCGTGCCACATCATCACAACGCTGTGTCAGAGCTGGCGGTAAACATAACGATCTGGAAAACGTTGGTTATACAGCGCGCCACCATACATTCTTTGAAATGCTGGGCAACTTTTCTTTCGGAGACTATTTCAAACGTGAAGCAATCCAGTATGCCTGGGAATTCCTCACTGATGACATGGGGTTGCCGCCAGAAAAATTGTGGATCACAGTCTTCAACGACGACGATGAAGCAGCAGATATCTGGCTGAAGGAAATAAAAATCGATCCGGAAAGATTTTCCCGCATGGGCGAGAAAGACAATTTCTGGGCAATGGGTGATACCGGCCCTTGTGGTCCCTGTTCTGAAATATTTTACGATCATGGCGACGAAGTGCCCGGTGGTCCGCCTGGCAGTCCTGATGAGGATGGCGATCGCTACATAGAAATCTGGAACCTGGTATTCATGCAGTATGAGCGACGCGCAGATGGCACCCTGGTGGAGTTACCCAAGCCGTCTGTTGATACAGGCGCAGGGCTGGAACGTCTCGCTGCCGTTATGCAGCATGTACACAGTAATTACGAAATCGATTTGTTCGAGCGTCTTATCGCTGCAACAGCCAAGGTTACGGGCATTTCCGACCTTGGCAATAATTCTCTGCGGGTCATCGCAGACCATATTCGGTCCTGCTCATTCCTGATTGTTGACGGCGTATTGCCTTCCAATGAAGGCAGGGGCTATGTACTCAGGCGCATCATCCGACGCGCTGTGCGTCATGGTTATCAGTTGGGCGTAACTGATATTTTCTTTTACAGGTTAGTAGCCGCTTTAACCGACGTGATGGGCAAGGCGTATCCCGAGCTGAAAGAAAAGCAGTCCTTTGTGGAAAATGCCCTGCGCGAAGAAGAGCAGCAGTTTGCCCGTACTCTCGACAACGGCATGAGCATCCTGGAGAAGGCCATGCAGAGTTTGTCAGGTAAGGTTATTCCTGGCGATACGGTCTTCAAACTCTACGATACCTACGGCTTTCCAGTTGACCTCACTGCCGATGTCGCCCGCGAGCATGACCTGGAACTGGATATGGCTGGCTTCGATGCAGCTATGGCGCAGCAAAAGGCACAGGCCCGCGCTGCGAGTAATTTTGGCGTGAATGACAAGCTCGATCTTGGTGCAGACCTGAATACGACGTTTACTGGATACAATGATCTGGAAGGTGAGTCCAGTATCACTGCCCTGTTCGATCTTGCTGGTGCATCACTCCAGCAAGTGGAGGCGGAACAGGAAGCCTTGGTGTTGCTTGATTCCAGCCCGTTTTATGGAGAGGCTGGTGGTCAGGTGGGCGATACAGGTGTCCTCGAAAACGCCAGTGCAAAATTTGAGGTACTTGATACCCAGAAGCAGGGCGAGGTGCTTGTGCACAGAGGCATCGTGCGTAAAGGCATGCTGCAACCAGGCGACAACGTATCTGCCAGGGTTTCAGCAGGAGAGCGCCTGGCGATCACATTAAATCACTCAGCTACCCATCTTATGCATGCGGCTTTGCGCAAAGTGTTGGGTGATCATGTTAGCCAGAAAGGTTCATTGGTTGATGCTGGACGATTACGTTTTGATTTCTCTCATAATTCTCCAGTTACTGATGAGCAAATCTCCCAGATCGAAGACATCGTAAACGAACAAATACTACTCAATACCGATGTAACCAAAGAAGTCATGCCAATCGAGGCTGCCAAAAAAAAGGGCGCCCTGGCGCTATTTGGTGAAAAATATGGTGATGAGGTCAGGGTCGTAACCATGGGGGGTGAATACTCCATCGAATTCTGCGGCGGTTGCCATGTGAATCGAACCGGCGATGTAGGTCTGTTCAAAATCACCAGCGAAACCGGCATTTCCGCAGGTGTACGCCGCATTGAGGCGGTCACTGGTAAAGGTGCCCTCGCATTGGTGGAGCGCGAAGAGAGAGCATTACGTGACGCCTGTACCGTTTTGAAGTGTGGCCCTGAAGATATGCTGGACAAGCTTCGCCAAACTATTGCGACCAACAAGTCGTTGGAAAAAGAGCTGCAAACACTAAAATCCAAAATGGCTGCTTCCGCCGGGAGCGATCTGGCATCACAAGCCGTGGATGTTAAGGGTGCGAAACTGCTGATTGAGGCGGTAGAGGGATTTAATCCGAAAGCATTACGAGACACAGTGGATCAATTGAAAAACAAACTCGGTACCAGTGTAGTCGTGCTCGCCACAAGTGCAGATGACAAGGTGAGCCTGGTAGTAGGTGTCAGCAAGGATCTGGCAGACAAGGTCAAGGCGGATGAACTGGTGAATATGATTGCCGGGCAACTGGGTGGTAAGGGCGGAGGCAGGCCTGATATGGCCATGGCGGGCGCCAGTGATGTCGCAGGAATTCCAGCGGCCCTCGATTCAGTGCGGCCCTGGGTCGAAGGGAAGCTATAGGAAGGCACTCATGGCATTAATAGTTCAAAAATACGGTGGTACTTCAGTAGGTACAGTGGAACGCATCGAAGCGGTTGCAGAGAAAGTGGCCCGATTCCGCGATGCCGGCGATGATGTTGTGGTAGTGGTTTCAGCCATGAGTGGAGAGACCAATCGGCTGGTTGCGCTGGCACACGAAATTATGCCGCGCCCCACACCGCGAGAAATGGATGTGCTGCTATCTACCGGAGAGCAGGTCACGATCGCGTTACTGAGTATGGCGCTGGAAAAACGCGGTTATCCTGCGCGCTCTTTTACCGGTGGGCAAGTGAGAATACTCACTGATGAAAGCCATACCAAAGCGCGTATCCGCGAAATTGACAGCACCAGGATTCATGCGCAACTGCAGCAGGGCAACGTGGTTGTTGTCGCTGGATTTCAGGGTGTCGGTGATGACGGCAGTATTACCACATTGGGTCGCGGGGGATCGGATACCACTGCTGTAGCTCTGGCTGCGGCATTGCAGGCAGACGAATGTCAGATCTATACCGATGTTAAAGGGGTTTACACTACCGATCCGCGAGTTGTACATAATGCCCGCTTGCTCAAGAGCATTACCTTCGAGGAAATGCTGGAATTGGCGAGCCTGGGTGCCAAGGTTTTGCAAATTCGCTCAGTTGAATTTGCCGGGAAATATAAGGTACCACTGCGTGTCTTGTCTTCATTTGAAGAGGGTGAGGGCACTCTAATTAGCCTGGAGGAAGAACTGAATATGGAAGATCCAGCAATAGCAGGAATCGCATTTGAACGCGATGAAGCAAAACTTACAGTGGCAGGCGTTCCTGATGTGCCAGGAATCGCTTACAAGGTTATTGGACCAGTCAGTGATGCCGGAATTGAAGTCGACGTTATTGTGCAAAACGTCGGCGCAGACGGGTCTAATGATATTACCTTCACCGTCAAGCGAGGCGAAGCCGACCGAGCCAAGGAAATCCTGGATAAGGTAGCTGAATCGCTGTCGGCCGAGTCTGTGGCGCTGGATAAGAAAATTTGTAAGGTGTCGATCGTTGGGGTGGGAATGCGCTCGCACGCTGGCATTGCTTCGAAAATGTTCAAGGCGATTGCAGATGAAAATATTAATATCGACATCATTACTACTTCAGAAATCAAGATTTCCATCGTGATTGAAGAAAAATACCTGGAACTGGCTGTACGTGCGCTTCACAGTGCTTTCGAATTGGGTGATCCAGAAACCGAAAACGACAGTAATTAGTACTATGAGTCAGGTGTTTCAGCCCGGAATACCTTGGCAACGCCTGATCTAAGGCAGATACTGTGTTTGCGGGATATGGATAATGGAGTAAATCCCGTGAATTTCTAGGGCATGTGTCGGGCATCACCCTGAAATAGGTATTGAGAAGCTGGTCAGATATTTTGCGGCCAGTTTCCGCTAGATTGGAAAATCTGTAAGCCTGGGTGATCGAACCAGAACCGCTTTTTGCGATTTCCGCATAGTTCGGTCGAACCACAAGAAAATGCAAAGGATTGATGGAGAATTGCAATGCTGATTTTAACGCGCCGCATCGGCGAGACATTGATGGTCGGAGATGATGTGACTGTTACCGTTCTGGGGGTGAAGGGTAATCAGGTAAGGATAGGAGTCAATGCGCCCAAGGAAGTCGCGGTCCACCGCGAAGAGATATATCAGCGTATTCAGAAAGAAAAAAGTGGTGAAGCCCCAGTCGGTGATGACCCGGAGTAGCTAATATTAATCGCCCAATTCCCGTGAGCTGGGCAGGCTTGCGGGGCTTTCCTCAGTTGTCGTAAATCCCCTGAATCCCAACTTCTCGGCCGCGCAGGCCTTGTGCTATCATGCGCCCTCTTTTTTGGGGACGTTTGTGAATTGGCGTGCTTTTTATCCAAAAAAGACTGAGGAGAGGTGGCCGAGTGGCTGAAGGGATCACCGTAGAAAAGCTGGTAGTTCCAGTTCGATTGACTCAGAAAGAGATACTTGTGGACGATAGAGTAGTCTACGCGTCTGATTCAATGCTCATAAGACGATTGAGTCGGGCGTATAGGAGAAATCCTATCGAGGGTTCGACAGACGCGAAGCGTCGCAGACGGCGCTAGCGCCGCCCTGAAAGGGTGAGGAATTCAGCTTAGCTGAATTCTGAATCACAAAATGCGCAGCATTTTGGACGCTGCGCATTTTGCAGGGGCCGAAGGCCGAACAATTTGGCTAAGCCAAATTGTGAGTCAATCCCGACCTCTGGCGTGCGAAGCGCGCCCGAGTATGAGCATGCAAGATGCTGAAAGTTTAGTTACGGAGAGGTGGCCGAGTGGCTGAAGGCGCGCCCCTGCTAAGGGCGTATAGGAGAAATCCTATCGAGGGTTCGAATCCCTCCCTCTCCGCCATATTAAAAAGCCCGGCTTAGCCGGGCTTTTTGTCCTGTAAGGTAGTAGGGTGCGACTCTGCAAGTTCAGCTATTTTTTCTTTCCCTTCGCTCAACTCAGCAAGAAATTCTCTTGAACTTCGAAACAGCCTACGCGTTCATTTAAGTGCTCGTGAGGTACGCAGTAGCTGCCATACAAACCACTCCATCCGCATTCTCGATCCAAATTTCCCATGTGTCCGCTGAATCAGTCTGCGCGCCTCTCACACTAAATACCTGATCTACAAATACCGGGCTCTTCGCCCTGAATTGAAACTTACGTACATTATTCACGCCAGCCTCATCCCGCAACCCCTGCAACAACAACGTTGCCAGCAGCGGTCCATGTACAATCAAGCCTGGATAACCTTCTTCCTTTGTCACGTATTCATGATCGTAGTGGATTCGATGGGCGTTAAACGTCAGTGCCGAGTAACGAAACAGGGCCGTGATATCCAGTTTGTAATCGATAGTGAAATCTGCGGTTTTCTTATTCTTTGCATCTGGTACTACAACTGTGTATTCAGAATGGTCGCGATAGACGATGTCTTGATTTTCTTCCAGCCTGAGCTCATTCTCCACATAGTAACAGTGATGAACGGTAACAAAAACGAGGTCGCCACTTCGTCCTGACTTTGTCTGGATATTGTCTATTCTGGATTTGCGGACAGCTTCATCGCCGATACAGAGTGGAGAATGCAGGGTAATGGAACTACCTGCCCACATACGCCTGGGAAGTGCTACAGGCGGCAGAAAACTGCCGCGCCTGGCATGTCCATCAGCACCGAGCTGGCTTTGCGGAGCTGCGTCCAGCAGATAGGCCCAGTGCCAGGGCAGGGGCAGGGAGTCTCCACCAGACAGTTCATCTGGCAAATCCAGTAATCGCGCCATTCTATGGGCAGTAGTGCCCGTTATTGTATCTTTTAGCCCGATTTCCCGCCCAATCCACTGGGTAAGGTCCTGGGAATCAATGTTTGATGCCTTCACAATGTCTGCCTGTATCGGTTGTTATTCTTGAGCGCTATCAATAAGCGTTTGCGATTGGCGCCTTGATGCAGCCATGTTATACCATCAGTCCAATCCCAGACGAGGAATCGGTGTGACCGGAAAATATTTTGAACAATTGGAAGTAGGTGCAGTCTTCGAACATCTGCTGCATCGTACTGTGACTGAAACAGATAACCTGCTGTTCACTACCATGACTCACAATCCTCAACCTTTGCATCTCGATGCTGAATTCGCAGCGACAACCGAGCATGGGAAGATTTTGGTTAACAGCTACTTTACCCTCGCACTTGCGGTAGGTTTGTCGGTGGGTGATACGACTTTAGGCACAACCATTGGAAACCTGGGTATGGAGAATGTTGAATTCCCCAATCCTGTTTTCATCGGCGATACCCTGAGAGTTCGCACCCGAATTGTGGACAAACGAGAGTCGAAGTCCAAACCCGATCGCGGCATAGTCTGGTTTGAGCATATAGCGCTCAATCAACGTGACGAAGTCGTTTGTGAATGTCGACGCAAAGGCATGATGATCAGGCAAACCCAGGGCTGATATTACGAATGAAGATACGTCGATCCATACATTTTGTGCCAGGCGGCAACGACAAGATGTTCAGCAAAGCGCTGGCCTTGCCTGCTGACGCGCTTATCCTGGATCTGGAAGATTCGGTTGTGCCGGAGAACAAGGCGGCGGTACGAGCTGAAGTCTGCGCCTGGCTTGGAGATTCAGAGTTTGGTACGAAGCAAAAGTTCGTACGTATCAATCCACTCGACTCGGAATGGGGTAGGGACGACATGGAAGCTATCGTGGCTGCTGGCCCTGACGGTATCGTCCTGCCCAAGGTTGAAGACTACAAGATGATCGTAGCGGCCTCGAGCCTCGCTGCGACAGCAGAAGCGAATAAAAAAATGTCAGAGGGTGCGACTGAGTTTTTACTGATTGCAACCGAGTCAGCCTCCGCTGTGTTTAATCTGGAGTCAATGGCCCAGCATCCTCGGGTCACCGGGATGAGTTGGGGCGCTGAAGATCTGGCGGTTTCCCTGGGTGCCCGGCGCCGACGTGATGATAATGGCGAGTATCTGCCGGTGTTTCAGCAGGTGAGATCACTTTGTTTACTGGCGGCTGTGGCTTCCGGGGTGCAACCTTTGGATGCAGTATTCACAGATGTAAAAAACCATAAAGGTCTGGAAGCCGAATGCGGCATGGCGGCGGATATGGGCTTCACAGGCAAGCTGACCATTCATCCTGACCAGATTGAGATTGTGAATCGCGCTTTTACACCCGACGAACTTGCCATAAACGAAGCCAGAGAGCTGGTGGCGGCTTTCGAGGAACATGGTAAAAGCGGCAAGATGGCCTTCATGCACAAAGGTCAAATGGTTGATGTGCCACATCTGAAGCAGGCCAAAAAAGTGCTCGAGTTGGCTGCTCATATTTCCGGGCAAACCAGTTAATGGACTTCGCCCTGTCGGAAGAACAGCAATTGATACGCACGGCCGTGCAAAAACTGTGTGCCGGCTTTGATGACGATTATTGGGAGCAATGCGACCGTAATCAAACCTACCCCCAAGATTTCTTTGACCAGGCTGCAAAAGCGGGCTGGTTGGGCATTGCGACGCCTGAACGCTATGGTGGCGCAGGGCAGGGCATTCAGGAAGCTGCGCTGCTATTGCAGGAGGTCGCGGGTTCCGGTGCTGCCATGAACGGGGCCACCCCTCTGCATCTGTCAATCTTCGGCATGCATCCTGTGGTCAAGCACGGCTTTGAGGCCATGCGAGAGAAATACCTGCCTGAGGTGGTCTCCGGTAAGCTACAAGTGGCTTTTGGTATTACCGAACCTGATGCAGGCAGTGACACCACCGCGATAAAGACCTTTGCACGCCGGGATGGCGACGATTATATAGTGAAGGGTCGCAAGGTCTGGACAACCAGGGCGTTTGAATCGCAGCGCGTACTCTTGCTGGTGCGTACCACCGCAAAAGCTGATATTGCCAAAAAAACTGATGGGATGACGCTCCTGTTGGCGGAACTGCAGCGGCCTGAAGTGCAGATCTCGGCTATCCCCAAGCTGGGGCGCAACGCCGTGCGCACCTGCGAAGTTGTCTTCGATGATTTGCCGGTAGCAGATTGTGATCGGGTCGGAGAAGAAGGCCAGGGATTCAAATATTTGCTGGATGGCCTCAATGCAGAACGCGTACTAATAGCCGCCGAAGCAGTCGGGATTGGCTATGCTGCGCTGCGCCGCGCAGTGAATTATGCTGGTGAGCGCGTTGTCTTCGACAGGCCTATTGGTAAAAACCAGGCCATCGCCTTTCCATTGGCAGAGGCTCGAACGCGGCTTGAGGCGGCTGAGCTGATGGTACGCAAGGCGGCCTGGATGATCGACAACGAGCTACCCTGCGGTAAGGAAGCGAATATGGCGAAATGGCTTGCGGCAGAAGCCGGATTCTTCGCAGCCGATGCCGCACTGCAAACGCATGGTGGTTTCGGTTATGCCTGTGAATACCATGTGGAACGATACTGGCGTGAAGCCCGGCTCATGAAGCTGGCACCGATTTCCCAGGAAATGGTGATCAACTATGTGGCCGAGCACGTACTGCATTTGCCACGCTCTTACTGATTCATTCGCTCAAGGTCTGCATCGGCGCAGTAAATTCCAGCGCCAGATCATTGGCAACTTCTTCGCGCGTGAGTTTTCCACTTCGTACGTTAAGCCCTGCCAGCAGGTGCGGATCATCTAACAACGCTGGAACAATTCCCATATTGGCAAGTTTTTCTATAAACGGCAGTGTAGCGTTATTCAATGCCGCGGATGCAGTCACTGGAACCGCGCCTGGTATATTGGCCACGCAATAATGAACGATTCCATCGATTTCATAAACTGGATCGGCATGAGTTGTTGGCCGGGATGTTTCGCAGCAACCACCTTGATCGATGGCGACGTCCGCGATAATAGTACCGGGTCGCATTATTTCTAGCATATCCCGGGTGATCAGTTTCGAAGCTTTGTCACCGGGTATAAGCACGGCTCCGACAATCAGGTCAGAATTCGTAATTTGTTCGTTGATTATTTCTGCAGTGGATTGCAGGGCTGTAACCTGTGTGCCAAGTATTTCAGTTAATTCTGCAAGGCGCTGTTCGGAGCGGTCCAGTATGGTGAAATTGGCACCGAGACCCAATGCAATGCGAGCTGCATTGATGCCAACAATGCCCCCACCTATGACCAGAACGTTACAGGGCTCTACGCCGGTTGCACCGCCCAGCAAGACCCCGCGCCCGCCATTGTGTTAAATCAGATGATAGGCGGCTGCCTGCACTGACAAACGGCCCGCAATTTCCGACATGGACTTGAGCAGTGGCAGTCTGCCAGCGTCGTCTGTGACGGTTTCATAGGCGATACAGGTCGCGCCGGATTTTAGCAGATCAGCGGTTTGCTCGGGATCAGAGGCCAGGTGTAAATAGGTAAACAACGTGTGTTCAGGCCGTAACAAGGCGCGCTCATTTGCGTTGGGCTCTTTGACCTTGATGATCAGTTCGCAGCGCTCGAATACTTCTTCGATATTCGCGGCAATTTTTGCACCTTGCGCTTCATATTCCGCATCATCCACACCAATTCCGAGACCGGCTGCTTTTTCAATCCAGACTTCGTGGCCGCTGGCGGTGAGGGATTTGACGGAAGAGGGGGTTAAGCCGATGCGGTGTTCCTGTGCCTTGCTTTCTTTTGGACAGCCAATAATCATGTTCGTACCTGATGTGTTTTGGGCTTGTGACCCTGTTCTGTATTGAGTTCTCGTGAAACCCGGAATTCGCGAGCGGAGTTAACCAGATTCTGGCATTTGAATACAAGTATTCCCGATAGCGTATCGTGCTTCGTCGCCCTTTTTTAGGGCAGGTAAAACAGTCATAATGACCGGATATTCAATTGCAGGTAGTCATTATGTCCTCACAGTTCAAGTACAAGCACAGAGCAGGCCAATTTGTATTGCTGGTTTTGTTAATTATTGGCATTGGTTCTGCTTCAGCCCAGGAGCTTGCGCCCGATGATGATCCTGCTGTGCAACGCGTCGAGCCATTTCAGGTATTCGACAATCTTTACTATGTCGGTGCCAGATGGGTTTCTGCCTGGCTGCTGGTGTCGGATCAGGGCCTGATCTTATTCGATACGCTCTATGGGGATCTGACGCAACTGGTTGTCGATGGCATTCGTGAGCTGGGATTTGACCCGAATGATGTTCAATACGTGATTGTTTCGCACGCCCACTATGATCATATCGGTGGAGCACTGCGTTTTCAGCAGGAATTTGGCAGTGTGGTGTTAATGACCGACGAAGATTGGCAAATGACAGAAGAGCCACCAGTTTTTCGGGAATATCCCAAACCCATTCGCCATCTTAGTATTACCAATGGTGGGACATTGAATCTCGGGCGCACGCGACTGCAGTTTTATAAAACCCCTGGCCACACACCTGGTGTAGCTTCTACCCAGTTTACCGTATACGACAATGGCTACCCCCATACTGCCTTAATGTTTGGAGGGGTCGGTATGAATTTTAGCGGTGTGGAACGTACGCAGATGTATATTGATAGCGTGAACTTCCTTAAAGGAATGGGCGAGATAGAAGTCAACATTCCGAATCATGCAAATAGTGGTGATATATTCGATCGCTATGCAATGTTGCAGGAACGTGAAGACGGGGATCCGCATCCATTCGTAGACCCGGAAAGTTTTCAGGCCTGGCTGGACCAGCTATTGTTGGCTGCCGAGGCCAAGATGGCAGACGAACAAGCAGCGGCTAACTAGAACAACCCGCTACGCGAGCTGGCGTAGAAAAAATTCCCGGCAAGTATCGTCAGCAGGGAAGTAGCTCTCTATGAGCAGCTCTTCCATTCCTGTATCGAGTGCAGTGCCGAACTGGCTGATCGTTGAGAACGTGCTGAGCACCAGGTCGCCAACCTTAAAATCTACAGTCAGCATGGGGCCATCCTCAGCGCTGTCATCTGGTTGCTGCCAGTTTTCCGGTGGTGACATTTCCAGCAGACGATTATAGAGCTTTGCATGCTCGTCTTTGCCGTAGGCCAGCACCTGTTTGCGCAAACGGCGCAGAAGATGGCTTGCCACTTCATTCCAATTGGCCACATAGGGCCTGAAAGCATCTTGCAAGAACAATGCTTCCATTAAATTGCTTGTGGGTAGTGCTTGTTTGGTGCCCGCAATTCGTCCCACCAGTTGTTGTTGTGCTGTATTTGCCATTAGCAGATTGTAATTGCCATCCATGACCAGGGCAGGGAATGGGTTGTGGTTTTCCAGAATTATTTTCAGTGCCTCCAGCACTGGCTTCATTTTCGCGCTGGCCAGATCCAGTTCTGAATAAGCGGCTGTAAATCCGCCCGATTGCAGCAACAGGTTGCTGTCCTTGTGAGTGAGATTCATGACATCGGCCAGGCGCAATAGCATGGAACGGCTGGGTTGAGTGCGGCCAGTTTCAATAAAACTTATATGCCGTGAAGACACTTCAGCCAGCAGGGATAGATCAAGCTGGGACAGGCGGTTTTTCTTGCGATATTCACTAAGCAGCGGGCCAACGGCGGGCATGATTTCTCCCTCAAATGTTTCTACCAAAGGAGATGTTAAAGCGGAGAGGGAAGCAAAACCATTACCCGGGAGGTAATATTTACTGATTTATCTGCCAGCGGGCGAACAGGCGGCGGGCTTCAGCCAGTTCATCGTCGGCCATCCGGGCAGTGATATCCGACAACAGGGATTCGGCATCCAGGTGCTCGTTATAGACTGCCTGATTGGCCCAGGCATGGGCGGTCACCAGGTCGCGATCAACCCGATCGCCGTCCAGGTACATCGTAGCGAGACCCAGGGCCGAATCGCCATGGCCATTCCAGGCGGCAGTCTGGTACCACTCCAATCCGCGTTCAAACGAACGGTTCACCCCACTGCCTTCAAAGTAAAGGATGGCTAGATTGGCCTGCGCACCCACGTGGCCTTGCTCGGCGGCGGCTCGTGTCCAGGTATAGGCCTGCCCAAGATCCTGCTCTACACCCTGACCGGTGTAATAGAGAATTCCCAGGTTGTACTGAGCCAGATCCAGCCCGGCCTCGGCAGCTATGGTGAATTCAGCCAGGGCAGTGTCATAGTCCCCGGCAAAGGCGGCTTCTATACCTGCCTCATAGTCGCCGGTGGCACCGGTATATTCAGCACCGGCAGCCGGATCAACATAGGTTTCGGAGGTATTGGGCTCGCTGCAGCCGGCAACAAAAAGGCAGGCCAGCAGGCACAATTGCTTAGTTTTCAGGGGCATATGAAGAACACAAAATAAAAGACAGGCAATGGTATTACAGGGGCGGGCAGGGTTAAAGGCGGGCAGCCACTGAATGTGTCATATGACTATGAAAAACCAACGATTTCGCTATAATACCGCCCTCTTCGAGCACCAGCATCCGGCGTAAGCAAGGATGCCCTGGTAGAAGTAAGCAGTAAGACAGAATTGGACATCAGATTAGCACCCGTAGCTCAGCTGGATAGAGTACCTGGCTACGAACTAGGGGGTCGCACGTTCGAATCGTGCCGGGTGCGCCAAACAAACAAGCCCGCTTTATGCGTGCTTTTTTGAATTAATTAAGAATTAAGGGGTCAGAGTAAAAATACAGTACTGTATTTTTACTCTGACCCCTTAATTCGTATACAATTTCGGTCACTTTAACGCAGATTACCTTGCTTAAAATGAACCACCTCGCCCCACGCATTCGCTAAGCCTCATTCCTGATCTTTGCTGGATTTCCGGGATGCTGCTGTATACCTGATGTCTGTCAATACCTCAATTGTAATTGAATTAATCGTGCAGCCCGCAAGCCCGCTGCAGCCAGATTTGAGTGAATGAGTATGAATATTAGAAATTACCAACCTAAAGACAAATCCTTCCTGCTGGATATTACCATGCGTGCCTGGGAACCCGTATTCCGCGAATATGAGCTGTCAATCAGCCCCGATATATACGAGATTTTCGTACCCGACTGGCAGGCAGAACAGACCCGCTCGCTGAATACGATCTGTGATTCGCCTGATATAGAAGTCTTTGTCGCAGAAGATCAGGGGAGCATTCTCGGCTTCTCTTCCATCTCGCTGCATCCGGATGATTATTTGGGCCAGATCTACATGCTTGGCGTAGACCCCGAGTACCAAAGCAGGGGTATTGGGCAGATGCTCATGAATGAATCCATTGCGCGTATCAAAAACCACGGTTTCAAGCTGGTCATGGTGGAAACCGGGGGAGATCCAGGGCATGAACCTGCGCGCAGGATCTACGAAAAGATGGGTTTTGAACTCACGCCGGTAGCGCGCTATCTGAAGCGCATCTAAATAAGTTAAATCAGTCGGGTCGGACTTGAGCTCCGGCTTGACTGGTGTTTCATACACTGGTTGTCAGTTCAGAAATTTCTGTAGTCCGGCGTCGGTATCGCATAACAGGTCGCTTAAGGTACGCGAATTACTGGAAAAAGCCCACCGCGCAGCCCCGATGTTGCCCATGAAATCAAGGAAAATCATGTGATTGACGAGACAGATAAGCGCCTGTAACGAAATTGTTTACAATTTGTAATATTTCATCACGCTACGTCTCACTCCCCATTCCCGATATCGATTGATAGTGTTCCACTGTGGGAAACGGGTCGTAGAAATGATGTAGAAGCTGGCTCCAACGTTTGTATTCCTCTGAATTTCGAAATCCTACTGTGTGATCTTCCAGCGTTTTCCATCTAACGAGTAGAATGTATCGGTTGTCGTTCTCCACACATGATTGCAATTCATGGGAAATATACCCAGGCATGGCGCTGATTATTGATTGCGCCTCGTTGAAGGCGGCTTCGAATTCCTGCGTCATTCCGGGTTTTACGTCCAGGGTAGCTACTTCGAGAATCATGGTCGCAATTCCGAATTTAATTTTCTTTGTTATTTGAAGCCAATACCCACAACCACTGCACATCAGTTTCGGGGCGTGACCAAGTGGTCATGCGTAGTAATGACAATCCGGCGTCTTGAACCATCGCATTAGCCTGCTCATGGCTGTAACCAATTGCCCACTCTGTATTGATCTCGCCAGTGTTCAGTTCTTCATTGATATTGGTGAGCAAATTGAAAACTACTTTCCCACTTTCTTTCAGTAAGGGCTGTAGCTGAATTAGAAGCTGGCACGCGTACTCACGTGGGATATGTTGAAAGACCGTAAAGATGTAAGCCACATCGATGCTTTTCTGCGTGATCCCGGAAGGCAGGGCATCGGCTGAATTAGCGTACAGGGTCAGATTGTCAGCGTCTTTGAGATTATCCTGCGCTTGCTGGATAACGGTGGGAGAAATATCAGAGCCAATTACCTGATCATAAATTTCAGTCATCCAGATCAGCGAGCGACCAAAGCCACAACCGATGTCGTAAGCACATCCACTGCGGGGCAGGTCAAACATCCGGTATAGCCAGGTGGACTCTGTGCGCTTTACGCTGCGCTCCAGCTCATCACTGTAGGGAATGGGCATGGTGATGTCATCAGCAGAGAAGTCGAGGGATGTTATAGCCGCATCCAGTTCCAGCTCCTGCTTGTCGGGTGTTATCCCAAAATGATCGCTGTAGTGGGGATGCTCGCGGAAATAGCCCTCGCGCTGCATCGTCTCCCACATGTTCTGGAATTCATTCTGTTTCAAACTGCAATATCCTCATAGCGACGGTGCAGCGGGATGATAGCTAAAAATTTACGGTAAGTCCGGTTGAAGAATGCAGGTTTTGAATATCGCACTGCAGCGGATTAAAAGATCAATCGGAAATCATCTGCGCGCGCTTGATGCCCGCATTCTTGGCATCTGCCTGTTGCTTGCGTCTGGCTTCTCCACGCGCCATTAATTCTGCCCGGTTGGAATCATCCACGCGAGCGTAGTCATCACGCCATGAGTTGTCACCGGGCCAGGTCTCAGGATTTCGTGTCACAGTCTCAGGTGCAGTGGCATTGGCAATCAGGTCCAGCGCGCGCCGGGCAAATTGCATCTGCATTGGTCGATCGAAAGGTACTCCGCAGGGATTGCCTAGTGGCAAGTCAGCATGGAGGTACCGGGGCACACGACAGTGCTCAATGATATCGATTGCAGAACCCATTATGACGGTAGGGATGCCCGCCTGTTCCAGATGTCGACTGATCAAACTCACGGTTTGATGACAGACTGGTCACAACGGTACCAGAATGCACATGTCTACTTCGTCCTTCTGGCATGCCGCCAGTATTTCGGGTGCATCCTGCTGTGTGGTATTGCGCTGGCTGTATTCAGTTGGCACAGAATAAAAATGAGGCGCAAGTGATCCAATAACGCCTTCCGCTTGCAGTGCAGTCAACTGTTGTAGTGGCAGGAAACTCGCAACATCATCGGTGTGGGTAACTGCTTGATGCCAGGACAGCTCGCGGGTGTACATGGAATCTGGTACCGGATCGACATTATTCAGGTAGACCTGACGCTTGGATCTGCCTTCTTCTGTATCTGGCATTGCAGTTGTGACAACAGCTACCCTGCACTGGTTCAGGGGCTTGTCCAGTGGCGTAAACGGGCAATCATCGAAACTTGCCCAGACATAGTCCGAGGAGTAACCCTGGGCGCGGTAATAATCCCGGGTTCGCTCCATATATGGCACATCATAATTGTCTGGCATTGCGTTAATTCCCTGATTTCCCCCAGCATAGCGAATTCATCTGGAGCAAGGAAGCCGCGACTTGAACATGGTAAGCTGCGGAAACTTTGCCACACTATGTGTGCGCAAATAATAAACAGGAAAATTTTAGTCAGGGTAGGAGAGGTGCATCATGAATCTGGACATTATCGTCAGTCGTCCGCTACGGGCGTGGCTCGTTATACTTGCTTTGGTGTTGGTGTCCCAGGTATCCATGGCGCAACCCGCAGGAGCAAATATAATGAATGAAGAGCCACCTGTATCAGGCGTTAGTTTTCGCTTTATCGAAACCAATGGCATACGCATGCGAATTGCAGAAATGGGCGAGGGCCCCATGGTGCTGCTTGCCCACGGTTGGCCGGAGTCCTGGTATTCCTGGCGTCACCAGATGGAGGCGCTGGCAGCCGCAGGATATCGAGCTGTAGCCCCAGATATGCGAGGCTATGGTGCAACAGATGCGCCGCCGAATGTGGAAGATTACAACATTGAGGAAATCACCAGCGATATGGTGGGAGTCCTCGATGCCCTGGGCGAAGAGACTGCGGTGATGGTCGGGCATGACTGGGGCGCCATCGTGGCCTGGCAGACTGTGCTGCGCTATCCGGAACGTTTCCCGGCCCTGATTGCGATGAGTGTGCCTTATGGCGGACGCTCACCGCGTTCACCGATGGATGCCTGGCGGGCCGCCTTTGGCGATAATTTCTATTACATCCTCTATCACAACGAGGCTGGCGGCGTGGCGGAAGCAGAATATGATTCTGATCCTTATGGATTGATTAGCCGCCTCTATCTGTCGCCAACCTCGCCACGCGAAGCGCCTGAGATAACTGACCCTCTCAGATCCGCAGGTGGCTGGATCGGGCGCCTGGGCGCACCGACCGGATTACCGGATTGGCTGACACAACAAGATCTGGATTATGTGGTTTCCCAGTTTGAACACGCAGGCTTTCGTGGCGGGGTTAACTATTATCGGAATTTTCATCGTAACTGGGAAATCAGTCACGAATACGAGCGTGAAGAGATTACGGTGCCGACGATTTTTATCGCAGGCTCTCGCGATATCGTCATCGCTGGAGCTACGGCCGAACAACTTACTGCCAGTATGTCACGCGTGGTAAATGATCTGCGTGGTGTCGAACTGATACCCAATATGGGGCACTGGGTTCAGCAGGAGGCGCCAGAAGCCACCAATGATCACATGCTCAAATTCCTCGACTCGCTGTAGAGCGAGCCGGGATTCATCGTATGTTACAGGAGGGCTGAATCAGTTGCCTTCAACCGCCACGATGAAATTGATCGTCGACAGGTCTTTTCGCAACGCGATCGCCTGTTGATATCCATCGGAATACCAGAACTCTTGCAGCGCCTGCATTGAGTCAAACTGCTCGATTGCCACATTCCCAAAGGGCCAGTTACCTTCCAGTAATCGGGGTGCTTGCGAGGCTGCAGTCATGCTAAGGCCAGCCGCTGCAGCCAGTGGTCCGGCAGCTTGCCTGTAGGGCCCGTAGTCTGCTTCTGATATGCCAGGGTTGCGATCCGCCGCAACGATAAGGAATGCTTTTGGAGCAGTGTCTTCAGCGGCAATACTGAATGTTAAAGTGCCGCCTGCGACGAGCCCGAGAAAAAATATTAAAGCGCCTGATGTCACATTTTTCATGTTGTTTTCCCTTATTGTGTTGCAGTGGAAATCGGAAGTAGCAGCTCGCTTCCCGGTGGGCGTTGCAAGTCGAACGCCTTGAGTGTAATTGCCACAAAATTGTAATACCCGATCAGGCCGACCAGATCCATTGTGCCTTCGCGCCCGAAAATTCGGACCGCGTCAGCAAAAGTCGATGAGCTGACTTTTTCCTCACTCACTACTTCTCGTGCAAACTGGATGATGGTGCGTTCGGTTTCACCAAACCCCGGCATACTGTCGATGGCAGGTAAGGGCCGACGATATTTCACCAGATCAATGATCTGTTCTTCCAGCCCGGCAACTCGCGCAGGTCCCTCATGTGCGCTCCACTCATACTGGTTACTGATTTCACGAGCCGTGGCAATGATTGTCAGTTCTGTGAGCCGCTGGTCTTTCTCAGTTTCATATCTCACGCGTTGTCGTACATCGAACATGGCAGCGGCCAGTTCAGGGCTATGCATCCACATTCCGATCGGACCGCGCAGTCCGGTACCATAGCCTGTGCCCGGTTGTACCCAGAGGTCGAAAACTTCCTGCCCGCGCGCATCCAGGTCATCACGCTGCACAGCAGGGAGACGCGCCAGAGAATCGAGATGAATATCCGCGGCGAACTGGTCGGCTTCGATAGGCGGCGGTATCACCAGGTTCTGACCCAAAGCGCCACCAGCAAGGGTCATACAGGTGATAAACAGGGCGAGTGATCTGACGGTCATCTGAAAGCGCATGATTACTCCTTTATTATTGTTAGTATCGAATTCAGCTTTTACAAGCCTGTCTTATATTACGCGCAATTCTTTTAGCTGAGTGATTTCTGCAGCACTGTATCCGAGTTCCCGCATGATCTGGTCTGTATGTTCTCCCAGTGTTGGTGCACGGGAACGGATCTCTCCCGGGGTTTCAGACAGCTCAACGGGTGTTTGCATGATAGGCGCGGGCGTATTCAGTCCCGGATAGTCAATCGGCTTGAACAGTTCCTTGGCAGCAATATGGGGATCGTCGAGCACATCCTGGGGTGACATAACCGGACCCGCAGGCAGTCGTACTTCCTCCATCTGCTGCAGCACTTCGTCAGTCGTACGTTCGGCGCACCACTGGGCCAACCGTTCGCTGATCGCCTCACCATGATCTCCACGGCTGATATCAGACTGAAAGCGAGGATCATCAAGCCAGTGATCTTCGCCCATTAATTCAGCCCAGCGTTTGAATAGTGGGCCGCCAACTGACTGCACCAGCACCCAGCCGTCTTTGGTCTTAAAAGTGTCGGCAGGAGCAGAGGTTTGCGAGCGATTGAGTGTGGCGACACGGTCGCGCTTGATCGCTGCCTGTTCAATGGCAGTGCCATTCATGATAGTGAGCGCTGTATTGAACAGGCTGCCTTCAACTACCTGGCCTTTACCGGTTTTCTGCCGTTCGAACAACGCGGCCATAGTGCCGAAGGCGGAGAGGCTGGCTGTACCAAAATCAACATAGGGGGCATAGGTCTTCACGGGTTGGTCGGGAGTGCCTGACATATACATGGCGCCGGACATAGCCTGACCCAATCCATCGAAGCCAACTCGATTGGTATAGGGACCGCCTCTGCCAAATGCTGAAATCATGGTGAGAATTATATCGGGCTTGATCTGCACCAGACTCTCGTAGTCCAGACCCATGGCCTTGAGTGTATCTGGAGGCAGGTTGGCAACAACCACGTCTGCACTTGCTACGAGCTTACGGACAATCTCACGTCCTTCCGGCTTCATGGGGTTAAGTGTAAGTCCCAACTTGTTACGCGCCAGTTGCATAAACAGCGCGCCATCGCCTTTTTCAGTAATGGGAGACAGGTAACGATCTTCACTGCCATCTACTTTTTCAATGCGTATCACCTCGGCGCCCATGTCGCCTAATAAAGTGGCACAGTATGGACCAGCGATATAGCGCCCGAAATCCAGAACCCGGATACCATCAAGAACTTTACTCATAATTTTCCCACGCGTGTGCGATGTAGTTCTCACAAGAAATGCGAGAATATCAACTTAACTAACTAATTTATATAGGAAATAATATTTCCCTAAACTTTAGAAGTGTTTATGAATTCTGTGAGCCAGCTAACACTTTTCAGTCCGGTGATTCTACATAATCCACATTAACAAGATGTCAATGAATAAATGACGCGGTTAACGAGAGTTTTCGTTGTTGTTTGATCAGGAGAAGTAGTGATGACTCTTACGAATGATAGTAAACCTATGCAGGCTCTGAGCGAGCTGCAAACCATATTAAAGAAGCCCTATCAGGATGTGTGTAACGTCTGCGACGGTAGTGGCAAGATTACCAAACAAAGTGCCTGCCCCAAATGCAAAGGCAGCGGTAAAAGATTGCTTAAGTTGCTTTAACACAGAATTACTAACCGCAGTATCCTTGGCCCGCAGGGTTGCCATCCAAATTAGAGATGGCAACTACTGCGGATTTTTTTTGCCTGCGACTTTTCCCGGAACACCCAAGCTGTTTGCCCAATTTGACTTTGCAGTGAATTGATTGCCTACTATACCTATCCTTTGAATTAATTTGGCCGTCCCCGGACTGATCACGCATGGTAATCAATAACTCCTTTATGAAATTCGCTTTACGACTCTCTTTCTTGCTGCTGGCGCTGCTATTGGCTGCGCCAGGTTTTGCTGCTGAGCATCCTGGTTATATTGAGGATCCGGACCGCCGTACCACGGGTATCGGGAAGTTTTATATGGGAAGGGAAATTTCATTCGTTATGGGGCATCAGGCGGCAGCCTGGTTGAATCGTCCGGGGCGCGTGCAGGAAGAAATGCCCGATGCGGTGGTCGAAAATATGACACTGGCGCCGGATCATGTTGTGGCGGATATTGGAGCCGGCTCTGGATATTTTTCCTTTCGTATTGCGCGCAAAGTACCCGATGGCAAAGTGCTGGCAGTTGATATTCAACAGGAGATGCTGGATATCATTGAGGCGCGCAAGGCAGCTGAAAACATCACCAATGTGGAAGGTGTGCTGGGAGAGATTGACGACCCAAGACTACCGCCAAATTCCATCGACGCAGCAATCATGGTCGATGCCTACCATGAGTTTTCACACCCGTTTGAAATGATTGACGGTATTTATGAAGCATTGAGACCAGGCGGACGCATATTTCTTTTGGAGTATCGCGGCGAAGACCCCAACGTACCGATTCGTCCGCTGCATAAAATGACAGAAGAGCAGGTTGTGAGGGAAATGAGTTTGTTTGGTCTGGACTGGACAGACACGCTGGATTTCCTGCCCTGGCAACACATGATGATTTTCACCAAGTTGCCAGAATGATCTGATTGCAGGATTGCAAAAACAAAAAAGGACACTTCAAGTGTCCTTTTTTATTGTCTGAGTTTTCAGGTCGCGCTAGAAGGTGTGGCGCACCTTGAGGGCGTACTTGATACCGTCACCCGAGCACTGGTCTTCTATTTCTTCAATGATACCGGCTGAAGTAGCACCGATAAAACGAATACGTTCACGGCAGTTTACACTGTCCAATGCATTCTGTGCTTCGAATCTGAAGGTTAGTCCGCCGAAAGCTTTCTTCTCAACAAAAACATTACCCCCGGTCTCACTGCGCTCAGTCTCGATATCAGCGATGTCGATTTGCTGCCGTCCGGTACCACCGTTCACCGGTACACGTACGCCAAAGCCATAGCTGAGATCGTAGGCCACTACGTCGTGACGGAAATCCATGCGACCAAATCCGCGGCCATTGTTGCGCATACGACGCTCAATACCCAGGAAGGGGTCGGTTACAGTTGAATCGCTGGTGCCGTAACCCATGGTCAGCAATGCATTGGGCAGACCCACATAACCCAGACGAGTGCTGGCGTCGAGATTGATACCCCAGCGCTGGCCATCGCCAATGTTGCCGCGGGCCGACTGCAGATCATCTGGCCCTGTGGATACATCGACTCGATCAATCACATCCTGAATGTCGCGATAGAAAATACGGCCGTTCAACACGCCGATGTTATCAGGCAGTCGGTATTCGAGATTCAGGTCATAGTTCCAGGATTGCTCCTGTACGATTTCAGGATTACCTGCCTGTGTATTCTGATCGTCGTCAGAGTTGTCAGTTGAAGCACTGAAGTCTGAAAAGCTGAGCTGTGAAACTGACTTCTCTACAGTGGCACGCAATTGGACGGAATCTGTAATGTCGAAGCGGTAGTCAACTTTGGGGCGGACGAAATCAAAATTTCGCTCATTACGCACATCACCGCTTTGGGAAATCGTAGAGGTTTCGTAAATCAGTGAGCTTTCCAGCGACATGCGGTCGTTGATTTGCCAGTTATGAACTGCAAAATTTTCGTAGCGAATTTCTTCTACAGTAGATGTCGCGTTAGTGATATTTACAGGAGTCAGGCCTCCGTATGCTGGATCGGTCATACCGCTGGTAATTGCCAGTCCGAGGCGCAGGTTGGTATCAAGAATGGTCTGGGCGCGTTCAACACCGATTTCCATTCCCTGGCTGTCAGTCAGATTCCAGGTATAGGAGGTACGGCCAATTCGCTCGCGGTTGCGGCCGTAGTTATACAGGAACAGATTCTTCTCTTCGCTGTTGGCGAGCACATCGAAACGCTCGCGGGTATTGTCATATTCGTTTTCGTTTACGATGAACAGAAAGCGATACTTGCCGCCATTATTGAATTCATACTCGTAATCGCCACCGATCTCCCAGTTGGAACGGTCATTCTCATTGCGTTCGCGCTCCAGGCTGGTAACGGGTGCAGTACCGCTATAATCCGTGATGACCCTGTCGGTGTCTGACGGTGGGCTGGACTCACCATACAGGCCGTTGAATTGCACCACACTGTTATCGAATTGATAGCCGAGATTAAAACTCGTTTGAAATTCAGTCTGATCTCTAATGTTCTCTTCATCGCGAGTTTCCAGCAAATTACCATCGGCATCGAAACTGATTTCGTTGGCAA
>Ga0181593_10000153_pt1 | contig 54796 bp, 55 predicted proteins | sample 071ome_19_FD_133756 | JGI IMG/M metagenome (GOLD analysis project Ga0181593, IMG submission 133756) | Coastal salt marsh microbial communities from the Groves Creek Marsh, Skidaway Island, Georgia - 071413AT metaG (megahit assembly) | ecosystem: Environmental > Aquatic > Marine > Intertidal... | reverse complement strand
GTGCGCGCCGACGAATCCGGTCGCACCGGTCATAAAAGCACTCAGCGTCATAGGTGCGAAAGCCTCATGTACAATGCAGCGTCTCCCCGAAGGCATCCGGCCCGTGCACAGTATAACCGCAGGAAAAGACCACTCCGCTGAAGTACGGCGAACGCTGGTGTTGGCCGCGCCGGTGATTGTGGGCCTGGTCTCGAGTTTCGGGATGAATTTCGTTGACACCGTGATGGCCGGCCGCCTGCCTCAGAAGGACGTGGCGCTGGCCGCACTGGCCATCGGTGGCGCTGTCTGGTCTTCCATACTCATGTTCGTGCTGGGAACGCTGATGGCGTTACAGCCCACGGTGGCGCAACTCGACGGCGCCGGCCTGCAGACGCGGGCGGGGGAAGCATTGAGGCAGGCCTGGTGGATTGCACTGGCCCTGGCTGTTGTATTTGCCGCGCTCATGGCCAGTGGTGAACCCCTGCTGCATGTCATGAGCATCGACCCGGTCATCATCCCTACGGCGGTTGATTATATGCAGGCCATGGCCTGGGGCGCGCCCGCGATGACGCTGGTTTTTCTGCTGCGTTTTTTCTCCGAGGGCTCGGGCCACACCCGCCCGACCATGTACATCGGCTTATTGGGTATCGCCCTTAACGTGCCGCTGAACTGGATCTTCATGTTCGGTAACCTGGGTATGCCGGCCATGGGCGCGCGTGGCTGTGGTTATGCCACTGCCATCATCATCTGGCTGCAGGTGTTTGCCCTGGTGCTGTACGTGAGATCACATCATCATTTCCGCGATTTTCGGCCCTTCGAGCGCTGGGATGCCCCTGACCGGCGCGTGATTGCCCACCTTCTGAAAATCGGTTTGCCCATCGCGCTGACCATTTTTGTTGAAGGCAGCCTGTTTGTCGCAGCCGCGTTGCTGATTGGACGGCTTGGGGCCGTCCCGGCGGCCGGTCACCTGGTCGCGGTCAATTTTGCGGCACTGCTGTTCATGATCCCCCTGGGGCTGGCCAGTGCCATTACCACCCGAACCGGGAATGCCCTGGGTCGGGGTGATCCAGCAGCCGCGCGTTATGCCGGGATGATCGGGATGTTTATCGTGCTCTTCACCCAGACAGTGAGCGCCTGCGTGATGGTGACGTTTCCCGGTCTGGTCGTCGGCCTTTACACCAGCGATCCCGTGATCGCTTCGGTAGCCGTCTCGCTGCTGTGGTATGCCGCTCTTTTTCAGTTCCCTGATGGTATCCAGGTATGTGCCGCCGGAGCACTGAGGGGTTACAAGGACACACTGGCCCCCGCTTTCTACAACATGATTTCCTACTGGTTGATCGGGTTGTCGGTCGGTTATTACCTGACCTTTGAGCAGGCCATGGGCCCGGCAGGCATGTGGATAGGCATGATCTCCGGCCTGACCAGCGGCGCCGTGTTGCTGTTCGGCCGATTCTGGGCCCGCAGCGCGCAGACCATACGAGAACAAGGGGCCACGGCGGCCCCTTCCTGAGCCGTACCCGGCAACGGGATTCAGCCCTCGGATTCTTTTTCCAGGTCCCTGAAGCGACGTTCCAGTTCGTCGATGCGCGCCTGGCGCCCGCCCAGTTCCGGCGATGATAGCCGTTCATCCTCGGCGCGTTCGGTCGGGGCGCCCAGAACGGGCATCAAGACGGCGAGTAAAAGGTATATGCCGCCCGTGGCCAGGGCATGAATGAACAGGCCCATGACGGCCAGTCCCCGCACGGCCCAGGTGTTCCAGCCCAGCCGCTGAGCCAGGCCGGCGCACACCCCGGCGAGAAGCGCGTCGGGGTGGCGCGGGTATTTGCTGCCGGCGCTCATGAATCAGGCGCCCTCGCGGGCGTGTTCTGCCGCTTCGTCAGTTGACGTTTCCTGGGGCTTCGATGTGCCCAGGCGTTCCTTGAGGGCTTCCAGTTCGGCCTCAACAGAGGGATCAGCTTCAGCCGCTTCCCAGGCAGCCGGAGCGATGCCACCGACCTCGTAGGAGCGCACGCGAGCCTCGAGGCGTTCAACCTGTGACTGCAGCCGGTCAAAGCGATTCATGGCCTGCCTGATCTTGCGCTCGCCGGGTGAAAGGCTTGGCCCCTGGGCCGCTTTTTCGCCCCTGGGCGAGGGCTGACGCGTGGTTTGGGTCTTCAACTTCTGCTTGGCTTCAGCCAATTTGCTTTTCAGGGTGGTCATGTCGGATTCAAGCGCAGAGACCCGCTCCGCCAGTTGAGCCCGGTCGTCACGGGCAGCCTGCAGAACTTCTTCCAGTTCCGATTTTGCCTTCAGCGCGGCGCGCGCGAGGTCGTCCCGCTCTGTGGTCACGGCTTTCTCGGCGCGTTCGTGCCACTCGGATACCTCTCCCTCCATTCGTTGAATGACCCGGTCAAGATGCTCCTGTTCCGCCAGCAGGTCGGCCACGGCCAGGCGTGCGTCTTCGCCCGCGTCTTCCATTTCCCGGATCAACGCGCGCAGCAGCTTTTCCGGGTCCTCTGCCTTCTCCAGCAGCGAATTGACGTTGGCGGCGATAACATAGCGCAGTCGTGAAAAGGTTCCCATGGGTATTGCTCCTGTGTAATCGAATAGACTGTAATAACAGATGCAGAAAGCATGCCAAACAGTAAAGAACTTTTAAATACAGATAGATAGCTCAATATCGGAAAAAATTCTGCGGAGCGAGTTGGCGGAATTGGCGATGTTTTGGTCAGGGGCAAGAAGCCAGTGGACAGGCCGAAAGCGGCGACTGGCGGACACGGGCAATCGAGCACGGGGTGACAGCGCATCGGCTTTTTTCACAGCCGCGTTCGGGTGCCCCTAAAGACATGCGGTGAGCAGCGCCCGGCCATGGCTCATGGCCCACGCGCGGCAGCAGAGCAGCACGGCCCCGTGTGCCGCCATGACCTCTGGCGTTTGAGCCGGATGCGCGTGCTTCTTACAATAATGCGTCACGCAACGGGAATGGATTTAATGAATGAACAACGATCCCTGCCGGTCCGGATGTGGTTCGGCTTTTGGCGCACCCTTGATCTCACACGGAAGATCATCCTGAACCTTGTTTTTTTCGGGCTGCTCTATCTCCTGTTTCTCGCTTTGATGCCCCAGGGTCCGCAGCGCGTCGATGCGGACACGACTCTGGTTCTGCGGCCTTACGGCAATGTCGTTGAGCAGTACAGCGGCAGCCCGGTAGACCGGTTGATCCAGGAGGCCACCGACCAGGCGCCGATTGAAACCCGGCTGCGTGACCTGGTGACGGCCATTGACCGGGCGGCAGAGGACAGCCACGTCACTCAGATGGTCATCGATACCGATTACCTCGGCGGCGTGGGCATGGCCTCACTGCTGGAACTGGAGCAGGCGGTTCAGCGCTTCAAGCAGTCCGGCAAGCCGGTGATCGCCACCGCGGGCATGCTGGGTCAACAGCAGTATTACCTGGCAGCGCTGGCCGATGAGATCTGGCTGGACCCAGAGGGGCTGGTCTGGATCGATGGTTTTTCCAACTACCGCAATTTCTACCGGGAAGGCCTGGAGAAGCTCGAGGTCGAGATCAACCTGTTCAGGGTGGGGGAATACAAGTCCGCCATGGAGCCATTTATACGCGACGACATGTCGGAGGAGGCCAAGGAGGCCGCGCTGTTCTGGATCGGTGGGTTATGGCAGCAGTATCTGGAGGGAATATCCAGGCTGCGAGGCATTCCGCTGGAATCATTGAACGCGGCAATCGTTGGCTTTGCCGACCGGCTCGAAGCGGCTGAAGGCGACTTCGCGCGCATGGCGCTGGAAGTCGGGCTGGTCGATCGGCTGGTAGCGGCGCCCGAAGCAAGGAGTGAGTTGGCCCGAATGGGTGCCGCGAACCTGGACGGCGACAGTTACCGGGCCGTGGGTGTAGAAGCCTATCTGCAATCCACCGCCTCCATGTCGCTGCAGCCCCAAAGCGGAGCTATCGCGGTGGTGGTTGCCGAGGGCGAAATCATGAGCGGTCAACATTCGCCCGGCAAAATTGGCTCGGTTTCAATCTCCAACCAGTTGCGAGAGGCCGGCCGTAACAGCGCGTACGACGCGATCGTGCTCAGGCTCAACAGCCCCGGTGGCGAGTCTTTTGCCTCGGAGGTCATCCGGCGGGAGATCCAGGCCTTGCGGGACCAGGGTAAAACCGTGGTGGTATCCATGGGCGACGTGGCCGCCTCTGGCGGCTACTGGATCGCCATGGGCAGCGATGAGGTGTGGGCCAGCCCGGCCAGCATTACCGGTTCCATTGGCGTATTCGGAATACTGCCCACATTTGCAGATGCGCTGGGCCGGCTGGGAATACACACCGACGGTGTCGGAACCACGCCGATGGCGGGCAAGCTGCGACTGGACCTTCCCCTGGATGCCGAGCTGAAGCGCATTTTTCAGTCCAGCGTGGAAAATATTTACAGCGAGTTCATTCAGCTTGTTTCCAGCGCGCGCGGCATGACGGTCGATAATGTCCAGGAAATTGCACGGGGCAGAGTCTGGAACGGCAATCAGGCGGCTGACCGTGGCCTGGTGGACCGGGTGGGTTCACTTCAGGACGCCCTGGATGCGGCGGCCCGTCGCGTCGGCCTGACCGAGGGCTACCGCGTGGTTTACATCGAGCCGAAGCTCAGCGCGCTCGAGCGGTTTGTGCTCGATCTCTCTTCCAGTGCGCTGAAGCTGATCAACCTGGAACCCGGGCAGTCACCGCTGCTTCAGCAGCCGCTCATGCAGGCACTCCTGTCCGACTTGCGCCTGCTTCTTCGGAGCGACGGGCAATTGACCATCGCGGCGCACTGCATGTGCTCGGTACGCTGATTTGAGCGGAACATCGGCCAAGGGCGACGCCTGGCGGCTTGATGGTCGCCTCGCGCTTGTCACGGGTGCAACCCGGGGGCTGGGCAAAGCCACAGCGATGGAGTTTGCCCGGCTTGGCGCCGATCTCCTGCTGGTCGCGAGGGATGCCCACGCCCTGGATGACATGGCCGGGACCGTCTTGGCAGAGGCTCCCCGCTGTAGCGTGCGCACGGTCAGCGCTGATCTGGCCACGGAAGCGGGCAGAGAGCGTGTCATCGAGGCGGTGCCTGAGTCCGAAGGTTTGCATATTCTCGTTAACAATGTGGGAACCAATATCCGTAAGCGCATGGAGCAGATCAGCCTTGAAGAGTACCGGCGGGTGCAGGAAACCAATCTGGTCAGCTGTTTCGAAATGTGTCGTCGCTTGTTGCCTGCCCTGAAAGCAGCCGCGCCCTCCTGCGTGGTCAATAATGCCTCCGTCGCCGGTCTGACCCACCTGAGAACGGGCGCAGCTTACGGAATGAGCAAGGCAGCCATGATTCAGCTAACGCGTAATCTCGCTGTCGAGTGGGCGGGTTTCGGCATTCGCGTCAATGCGGTGGCCCCGTGGTACATCGACACACCCCTGGCCCGCCAGGTTTTGGAGGACCCGGCTTATCGCGATGAGGTCCTGGCGCGCACGCCGATGGGCAGAGTCGGTCAGCCCGTGGAGGTGGCCCGAGCCATGGCATTCCTGTGCATGGATGGCGCTGCCTACATCACCGGCCAAACGTTGGCGATCGATGGCGGTTTCAGCGTCTACGGCTTCTGATCATCCGGCTGTTGGCGGGCGGCAATGAGTCGTTTCGTCTGCTGCTCGTCATCATGGTCTTCCATTTGCCGCAACCGCGCTTCAGCCGCGCGTGTGTCCAGTAAAAGGTACGCCTGATTTTCCGGGTGCAGCGCCGCCATGTGCGAAGTGATGACCAGCGACCCGACCAGGCGCGCCCTGATGAGCCCGGGTAGCACACGCCATTCCGGTTCGCTCAACGGGCTCACCTCGTTGTAGCCTGAAACCAGCGAAACCACCTGCTCCAGCGGATCTTCGCTGTCGGTCAATTGGTAGGCGCAAGCGATGGCAAGGTCGCAAATCCTGGGCGCGGCCAGGGTGTCGCCAAAATCGATGATGCCGCAGACCCGGGAATGGTCCTCGGCAGCGATGAGGATGTTGTCCAGGTTGAAATCGGCGTGAATGACCTGTCGCGGGAGTTGCCGCAAAACCGGCAATGTGTTCTGTTCGAATCTGAGCAGTGCCTTTTCCGCCAGCGCGTGCGCGGGCGTGCCCTGAAGGCTGGGCAGCAAGTCCCGCAAGCGGTGGGTCCTGGAGACGTCCCAGATCATATCGCGACCGGCGGCGCCATGGCTGAACCTGGCAAGAGACTGATCCAGCCGGGCCAGGGTGCGGCCGAGTCGATCAGCCAGGAGGGGCGTCATGCGAACCTCGCGCAGAAAATCACCCTCCAGCCAGCTGAGCAGACAGGCGGTGTACTCAAGGCCGTCCGCGGCCGTGAATGTCGTCCGGTCATGGCCTTGTAGATCGGGTATGACGCGCGTCACGGGCAGCTTGGGTGCTTGTCTTTGCAGGTGCTGCAGGACCCGAATTTGCAAATCGATCACGCCAGGATTCTGCCCATGATTCCAGATCTTGAATAAAAACGGCAGTTGGTCGTCGGTATCGACGCGGAGATTGAGGTCTCGTTCCCCAGCCAGCTCGTGGCATGTGCCGCTGATGCCGTACCCGGCCCGTATGATCTCGGCTGCCTCGGGCAGGCCAACCGCCGGTTTGGGCATTTCCGTTTCCCGGATCAGATGATCAATCGACATGGTTTCCCTCGGGGCGTTGAGGCCTGCACGCAACGCTGGCCCCGTGCTGAATTGAGCTGACCGACGCCCCGTCGGGCCGGGCGGTTCAGCGCGCCTTGGTGACGTCCGGCAATCCGCTGGTGAGGAACCATCGCTCGAGTTCCGCGTTGTATCGCCACTGCTGGGTATCTCTCAGCGTTCGCTCGATGGCCTGATTGCGGTTGAACATACGGATCTCCACCGTTTGCCGGAAGCCCATGCCTTCATCGGTGGGGGTCGCGGCGCGTATTTCGTAGCCCGTTACCCTGAACAACCGCAGCCGGTCGAGGTCGAGCGGCGTCGGCGCGTTGGATGCCATATATTCCGGATCAAGGAACTCAACGGATGCGTCCCACAGGCTCCAGCGAATGGTTTTTTCATATTCCGCCAGGGTGGTGTCCAGGCCTTTTTCCTGTTTCTTGGTCGCGCACCCCCCGAGGCAGGCTGCGATGAAGACAAGGGCGAACAAGGAAGCGATGTATGGGGTGACTTTTTTCATCCTGACCTCGGCTCAGTGTTTTTCGGAAACCGGCAGCGGGTTGGCGGCGAGCGCTCAATCAAGCCTATCACCCTCGCACGCGCCGGGTTCTGTCCGGACGATGCCCGCTGCCTTGGCGGAGCAGGCGTTTGGATAGGTCCGGCCATCACAACCGCACACCGGATTGTACTCCATCGTGCAGGCAACGATTTCATCGGACGGTTCCATCTTGCAGATCGGCTCGTTGCTTTCAGCGGCGGGTCGCTGGGCGCACCCGGCAACGAGCAGAATGATGCCGGGCAACACGTATCGGCTTAGCGGATTACGCATGGAACCGTGTCCACGTGATGGGCGCCCAGGCCGCCACGATGATCAACAAGCTGAACAACACCGCAGCTGAGCCCATGTCCTTGGCTTGTCCCGACAGGACATGCGCCTGGTCGCTGATCCGGTCAACCACGGACTCGATTGCGCTGTTCAGCAACTCAACGACCAGCACCAGCAGCAGCGGGATCACCAGCAAAACCCATTCGATGATGCTGCGGGCTACCCAGAAAGAAGCGGGAAAGAGGACGAGCACCAATAACAGTTCCTGCCGGAACGCGGCCTCGTGTCGGAAAGCGGCCCGAATACCCTTCCAAGAGTAAGTCGTCGCCTTGATGAGCCGCGCCATTCCGGTTTTACCAGGTTTCATTCAATCAGCCTTTTCTGGTGTACTCGCCATGCAAGGATTCGATTCGGTCCTCGCCGGCAGGCTGGCCACCCGTGGTCACAGTCCATTGTCCCAGCCAAAAATCGAATGGACGGTGTTTCGCGCTGCTGCACGGGGCGGAGGGCGCTGCGGCTGAATCTTGCGTGTCGGGCGGCGGGGCTTGTTGAGCCCATGCCGTCAGGCTCAGGAAAAGCAGGACTGGAGACAGAAATTTCATGGGCGCTCCTCTGGTTTGGGACGACCGCGAATGTCGGGCCGTTGCGGTCATGCTACCATCGCCACCTTGTCGAAAGCCCTGGACAAGGCCGTCTTATGCTGAAAGTCGCTTCGTGGAATGTCAACTCCCTGAATGTGAGGCTGCCCCACGTTCAGGCCTGGTGCGCGTCGTCCGAGCCCGACATTCTCGCCCTGCAGGAAACAAAAATGACGGATGAGAAGTTTCCTGTCGAGGCCTTGCGTGAGAGCGGCTACCACTGCGTTTTTTCAGGACAGCCGACCTATAACGGGGTGGCTATTCTCAGTCGCCGCCCCGGCAAGGATGTGGTGACGGACCTGGAAGGTCTGGACGATCCGCAGCGTCGAATTATTGCAGCCACTTATGGTGATGTCCGTGTGATCGACCTGTATGTCGTCAACGGCAAGGAAGTAGGCTCTGACAAGTACGCCTACAAATTGGACTGGCTACGGCATGTGACTGACTGGATTGAGCAGGAAGTCGCGCGGTTCGAAAATGTCATCGTCATGGGCGATTTCAATATCGCACCGGATGATCGGGATGTTTATGACCCCGAGGCATGGCACGAAAGCATTCTTTGCAGCGCAGCGGAAAGGACGGCGCTGCAAAAAATGCTCAGCCTGGGGTTTCAGGATACCTTCCGGCTTTTCGAGCAGCCCGACAAGAGCTTCAGTTGGTGGGACTATCGCCAGGCAGCGTTTCGGCGCGGCATGGGTCTTCGCATCGATCTGGTTCTTGCATCACAAGCGATGGCCGAGCGGTGTACATCGGCCTACATCGACGTGGAGCCGCGGCGCCAGGAGCGGCCTTCCGATCACACCCCCGTTGTAGCGGAGTTCGACTAAACTATAAGCAGCAGCCGTCTTCGGGCGGCGCTCGTCGCGAATAGAACAAACTCGGATATACTGAAGCATGAACAAGCTCCGGGCCGGCTCAGTGCGATGGCCAAAATACTCATAGTTGACGATTCATCATTCGCTCGTCACCGCATCCAGACACTCCTGGAGGCCGGTGGCCATGAGGTCGTGGGCACTGCCGCTGACGGCAGGAGCGCGCTTAGCCAGTACAAGGCGTTACGGCCAGATATCGTGACGATGGACTACTTCATGGACGAGACCCCAGGCGAGGTGGCTCTGCGCGCCATTCTCGAATTCGATCCGGAGGCGAAGGTCATCATGGTGTCTGGGTCCAATGACGGCTCGCTCAAGGATCGTGTGATGAAGGAGGGCGCGCTCGGGTTCGTGGAAAAATTCAGCCCGGAAACCAATTTGCTCGAAATGGTCGATAGTGTCGGATCGCACCGGGACTGACGTGAGAAGCCCAGGGAACCTCCTCAATTAGGGATCCGATATGACCCGGGCCAGCAGGAAAACACCACTGCACAGCTTCATGGATCGAGAGTCAGCGCTTGAACTGGCGCGGCGGTCCATGTTGGGTGCGCCGGTCTATTCGCTGATTTCTCTCATCATGCTGGTCGGCACGCCGGCTTACAGTAATTACGGCCTGTGGAGCCTGTTGGAAGCCTTCACGCTGTTGTTGATGGGTGTGGTAAGGGTTGCGTTCGCGTGGGGATTTGAGGGCCGCTATGACAGAATTGGAGAGCGCGCCGTACTCCAGTTCAACATTCTGACGGCTCTGCAGAGCCTGGTCTTGGGCGTTTTGGCCGCCATCGTGCTTTACCTGCACTGGCAGACTCGGGAAATCGTTCTGACCATCGTGCTCTCCGCGGGTGTCATCGCCGCTTCAACCAGTGCAATGTCGGTTCGCAGCAGCGCTCACCTGATCTTCATGATCTGTGTGCTCGGCCCTCTGGCCGGAGGCGTGTATCTGGCGGGCGGTGCCTTCAAGGCGGTATTGATCATCGGATATCTGTCACTCATGGCGTTCCTGGTGCAGGATGGCGGGCAAGCACGGCGGAACTATACCGACAAGCTCAAAGATTATTTCAAGCATGAGCAGCGGCGCACCCAGGCCATCGCGGAGGTGCAAAAACTGGGGATGGCCCTGGAGCAAAGCCAGGACAGTATCATCATCACCGATGTTGATGGCCGCATCGAGTATGTCAACGAGGCGTTTCTGGCCACAACCGGTTTCAGCAGGGATGAGGTCATAGGCCAAAATCCGCGCGTCAAGCGGTCTGATAAGACACCGCCAGAGGTCTTCAGCGAAATGTGGGCCACCATCAGCAAGGGTGACACGTGGAAGGGTGAGTTCCACAGTCGCAGAAAAGACGGCAGTGATTTCGTCGAGTTGGCCCGCATCGCGCCCGTCAAAGATGACGGGGGGCAGATCACCCATTATGTGGCCTTGCTCGAGGATATCACCGAGCAGCGAAAGGTGACCGAAGAGCTGAAGATGCATCGGCATCACTTGGAGGAACTGGTCGAGCAGCGAACCGAGGAACTGATGCGCCAGAACAAGGAGGCCGAAGCGGCGCGCAACGAACTGCAGGTGGCAGAGGCCAGCAATCGAGCGAAAACGGCGTTTCTTGCCAACATGAGTCACGAAATCCGAACGCCGATGAATGCCATTCTGGGATTCACGCATCTTCTCCTGCAGGAGGACCTGAGCCCTGACCACAGGGACAGTCTTCAGAAAATCGATTCTTCAGCAGCGCACCTGTTGTCCACGATCAACGACATCCTGGACCTGACCAAGATTGAGTCTGGCAAGATGGAAATGTCCAGCGCTGATTTCTTGCTCAGCGACCTTGTCGCCCAGGTGATGGCGATCATGCGGGAGGAGATTCAGCGTAAGGGGCTCGATGTCACTTTCGAGCAGGGCGACGTGCCGGATCCGCTGCGTGGGGATGCCACGCGACTCCGACAGGCCCTGCTGAACTACGTCAGTAACGCGGTGAAATTTACTTCAGAGGGAGCCATTGCGATACGCACCCAGCAACTGGGCAAGCGGGAAAATCGCCGACTGATCCAATTTGAAGTGCAGGATTCCGGACCAGGCGTAGAGGCAGGGCGACTGCCATATTTGTTCAATGCTTTCGAGCAGGGTGACACCTCAACCACCCGCAGGTATGGAGGAACGGGGCTGGGTCTGGCCATCACCCGTAACATCGCCGACATGATGGGCGGTAATGTGGGTGCTGAGAGCAAGCTGGGTAAAGGCAGCACTTTTTGGTTTACGGCCTGGCTGGAGGAGGCGGAAGGTGATGCTGAGCCGACGCTGCTGTTCCGGCCGGAGACGCCTGCTGACGCCGAGACCCAGATCCGCGCAATTCATTCCGGGCGCATCATCCTGCTCGTGGAGGACAACCGGATCAACCAGGAGGTTGCCAAAGCGCTGCTGAACCGGGCAGGGTTCGAGGTGGATACTGCCAACAATGGCCTGGAGGCACTGGAAGCCGTTAAAGAGAAACGCTACGACATGATCATCATGGATGTTCAGATGCCCGAGATGGACGGCCTGGAAGCCACGCGTGCGATTCGCGAAATGGGTAAGGGTGAATACGCTGAACAGCTCGGCGGTATACCCATACTGGCCATGACCGCGGCGACTTTTGAAGAGGATCGTCGTCAGGCCATGATGGCGGGGATGAACGATTTCGTTTCGAAGCCGGTCAACCCGAAAAGCCTGTTCTCCGCCATGCACAAGTGGCTGAAGCCCTAGCGCTGCGGGCCTGGCCTCCCTGGCTGCGGGTTCAACGCGACCGAACCACCCCTAGTAAAGAGGCACCGAGGAATCAATCTCCTTTGACCAGGCGTCGATGCCTCCGGCCACGTTACTGACTTCGGTAAACCCCTGGCGACGGAAATGTTCCGCGACGGCATTGGAGCGGCCGCCCGTGTGGCAAATAAAGGCCATGGCGGTTTCCTTGGGCATGGCTTCCAGCTTTTGCATATTCTCGCTGTTCAGCGCAGTGGCGCCCTCAATCGCGGCGCGAGCCCTCTCATCGTCAGGGCGAACATCTACCAGCAGCACGGACTCGGCATCGAGCCTCTGCCGGAGTTCTGATACCGACATCTGATGCACCGGCGCCGGTGCTTTCGGCAACTGAATGGTCAGGCCCTCGCCCTGCACGGTCGATACCCAGTCGATGACGGCGCCGCGCGCCCTTTGCGCCGAAGCCAGATCGAACAGCAGCGTGATGCCGTTCACCGTTACGCTGATCTCATTACCCTGGGCCGGGGCAAGGTTGAATTGCGACTGCCAGTTGTTGTCCACGCTGAAGTGCAGGCCGATGTTCTCATGGCCCTGCATGGCCTCAAGAATTTTCTCGGCCGCCGCATCGGTGATGGTGACCTCGGGTGGCGAGGTGTCGGGCTTTTCCATGCCCAGGTGGTCATGCAGTTCGCCAGAGTTGAACATCTGGGTGACGATGTCGCAGCCTCCGACGAGTTCGCCGTCGATGTAGAGCTGGGGTATGGTCGGCCAGTTGCCGAACACCTTGATGCCCTCGCGGATATCCGGATCCTGCAGCACATCGATACTGGTGTAGGACGGCAGCAAGGTGTCGAGCATGCCGGCCGTCTTGGCTGAGAAACCACACATGGGCTGTTGCGGCGTGCCCTTCATGAAGAGGACCACGCGGTCCTGTTTCAGGAAGTTTTCAATTTTCTCTCGTGTCGTGTCGCTGATGGTCATGGGAATGGTCCGTAAAAACGCTAACTGCCCTCAAAGATGGGGCAGTCTCCTGTCACAATCAAGTGACGCGCTGACAGCGCGCCGCCCGCTGCGGCAGGGCGAGATGGGGTTATTCATCCGCCTGGAACCATGGTCCATAATCGATGGTGACTTCCTCGTCGGTCTGGATCGGACGCAGCGCATACAGATCAAGGCCGTCGAATTCAGCGTTTGGCATGCTCGAGTGATTGAGATAACGAAGTACGTTGAGGCCGTCAATGCCACGCCACTGGCCGCCTTCGTCGTCCTGTACCCACAGTACATAGGTGCCGTCCTCGTCGGTCGGGCTGCCTTTGTAAGTTCCTATAAAACAACCCGCCGGTATGGGTGACCGGGCAAAAACCCCCTGGCCATGGATGGGCGACGCTGCTGCAGCAATCAGCGGCCTGCGGCTCTGTCCTGTCACTGGGTTTTCGGCGCGGCGTCCGCAATCAGCCGGCGGGAGGCGTCGTCATAGATGAGTGTGCCCGGGTAGGAAAACCCCGCGGGTCCTGCGCCCAGTCGCCTGATGGCGCGGTGCAGGCTGTTGAGCCCGGATGAACTCAGCGGGTAGTAGTTCAGTTGGCGCCTGCCATCAAGCACCGTCACGGCAATGACGCCCACATCATGCGAAGCATGCTCGGTAACTTCAGCCCCATTTGGCCGCGCCGGGTGCTGGACGACTTCCAGCAGGTGGTCTCCCGCGACCGCGCAGTGCGCTTCATTCGTGGCTTGGTGGACGAGGGGCACGCCATGGGCTTCGAGCGTGGTCACGTATTGACGGTATTCGCGGGTCCATTCCGCATAGGCGGCGGCCAGATCGGCATCTTCGCCGAGCCGCGCGCCATGTCCCTCCCGCGCCCAGTCGTCAAAAGTTTCGAACCGGCAGTGAACTTTTCCCGCCCGATAGCGGAACGACTGGCCGCCGCGCGCCTCGACGGACAGCGTGTCCTCGGCTCCTTCGATGGCGGCGTCGAGCAGAACCCACAGGCCGGAGAACTCAAAATGCTCCAGCTGCAGCTTGAGCATGGCCCGCAGATCGGTCACGGTCATGAACCGCGCATGATTGACCGCGATACGGAAATGGGACTCCAGGGCCTTGGCTGCATGAGCGGAAAGCTGCCCCTCTTCCAGAAAACGATGCTCCATCGATTCGCTGAGCGACTCGATCGATTCGGCCTCTCCGCTGAGAATGACGGGTAAATTCAGCATCAGTCCGGGTAGCACATCCGGGTCCGGGGTCAGTGGATGATCGGCCGGTGCAGCAGGGTCGAGCGCGTGTGCCAAACGCACCGCGTCACCGGCACGCGAAGCCTGTCTGCTGAGTTTTTCCTCCAATGCCCGGAAAACAGGCAGTCGTGGCTGCAGAATCTGCGTCTGATCGTAGAGCGCGCCCGGCATTGCGATGGAAAATTTTCCGATGTCCGGGAAGATTTTCTCCAGGTCGATCAGCACATGCGACAACAGTTGCTCGCAGGCAGCCGGGCCGGGTAAGGAGGGTCTGATGGGGCGGACACCGTGGAACCGGGTCGGGTCCGTTTCGATGGTCACCAGTAGCGGCAGGGACCCCGATGTCATCTTTGTCAGCCTTGCAGCCGGTCGTTCAGACCGCTCAGGATGGGAGGCAGAGACGCGGAAGGCCGCTCACAGCAGCGAGAACGGGGACTTGGTGCCATCCCCTCTGCCGCCGGCTCTGCGCCGCCGCCGGCGCATGCGGGAATGCAGCTGCTTGCGTCGCTCTTCCAGCCAGCTGGCCTTGTTGAGTGAGGATGCGTCTTCACCCAGCCGGCAGGCTTCCGCGGAGCGAAACACCACGAAGTCGCGGTATGCCTGGATTTCGTGTTCCAGCTCTTGTGCCACCATCTCAATGACGATGGCATCGTCCAGAAAACCCAGCCCGGGAATATGGTCCGGAATGAGGTCGTCCGTCTCAGAGAAATACGCCATCGCGTCGATGATTCGGCGTCGGTCTTCGTCTTCCAGCCCCCAACCCTCATCCAGGGCCATCCCGATCAGCGTTTCCAGCTTGTTCATCTGCTCACGGATGAAATCCGAAGTGTCCGAGCCATTGACCTTGGACAACACTCTGCTGGCATTTTCGACAATCTGCTCTGGGGTCAATTGCTGTGCTGCCTCTCGTGCGCGATGAAGCACTTGTTTGAAATGTTCCAGATCAGAGCGGGTCAATTCGAAGGTGATTTTCATGCGAGTGCGAAATCCTGAGCGCTGGCGAGGACTGTAGACTAACCTCCGCCCGATGGGGCGTCAAACGTTGACCGTGGCGGTCTCTCTGCGTCAGCGAAACTGGCCAGGGCGGCCTGGTACGGGATAGATTCGGCCGTTGCCTGAGAATGTCAGGGTGGGGTCATCCACGGTGCCGAGTTCACCGCTTAAACGGTATTCGAGATTGGGCACCTCACGATTTTGCAGAGACAGGAGCAGCGCCTTGCCCGCCTCACTGGGCGCGAGCTCAAAACTCAGTGTTTCCGCGCCGCTGGCGATCACATTGGCGCGCTGGGGCTGGCTGTATGCCACCAGGGCCTCACCCTCCAGATCGAGGTCGAATTGAATATTCGTGGTCTCGATCGCGACGTCATTGATGTTGCGAATGCGCAGCCTCAGGGTCATGTTCTCCTCGCCCAGTTCGATGCCCTGAATGCTCACGAATGGCGATTCGCCGCGGACCAGTTTTGGTCCACAGGCGCTCAGGAATACGCTGGCAAGGCAGGCTGTCAGCAGCGCCGTGAACGAGGCTTTGCGGGTGACCATGGTTGTGCTCCTTATCGCTTTCACGCGCGTTATTCCGGGGGGTCCAGATGACATTCTACGACATGGGCGGCTGAACCGGGCCGGCTGCGTAAGGCGGGTCTGATCCGGTGACATTCCCTCATCGCTTCTGGGCAGCGGTCCGCGAAACGGCAGCCCGCGGATTCATCCCGGTGAGCGGTAATGGCGGCCAGGCCGAGCGCTGTCTCGTTATTGGCGAGATGAGGGCTGGAGCCGGAGCCAGGGTCGGGGTCGGGCACTGCGGCCAGAAGCTGGCGGGTATAGGGGTGGGCCGGGTGACTGAACAACGCATCCGCCGAGGCGTATTCAACCAGTCTTCCCCGGAGCATGACGCCAATGTTGTCGGCCAGTTGTCGGATCACCGCGAGATCATGTGAGATGAAGAGAATGGCGATATCGCGCTCCTGGCGCAGGCGGTTCAGGAAGCCCAGGATTCGGGCCTGTACAGACACGTCGAGGGAGGAGACAGCCTCATCCGCGATGAGAAGGTCGGGTCGGGGCAGCAGCGCTCTTGCGATACTGATGCGCTGACGCTGGCCACTGGAAAACTGGTGCGGGAGGCGGTGCATGGCGCTCGCCTCAAGGTCTACCGATTCGAGCGCTTCAATGGCCATGCGCTCGCGCTCGGGGGGCGAGCCGATGCCGAAGTGGGAGAGAGGTTCCAACAGGGTTTGACGAATGCTGCGGCGGGGGCTCAGCGTGGTGGAGGGGTCCTGGAAGACCATCTGGACCCGGCGGCGATACTCGTGTTTTTCCGCTTTGCTCATCGTGCCCAGGGGTTTGCCGTCGAGGAGAATGTCGCCACCATCCGGCGTTTTCAACTGGCACAGCAGCCGCGCGAGCGTGCTCTTTCCGGAGCCGGATTCACCCGCCAGGCCCAACACCTGGCCCCGCTCGACGCAAAATTTGACGTCCTCCAGGGCAAGAATCGCTGACTTGCCATCCCCTAACGGGCCGCCTCGTCCACGGTAGCTGGCACGCAGGCCTTTGACCTCAAGTAACGGTGGCCGGCTCGGGACACTCATAGCGGATGGTGACAGGCGATCATTCGGCCTTCCCGGTCCAGCAGGGTGGGGCGTGTTTCCCGGCACACGGGGATCGCTCGCGCGCATCGTTCCGCAAACCGGCAGCCCACGCGCTGCTCGGTCAATGGGGCCACATGGCCGGCTATGCCGTTGACGGGTGTCGCGGAGCCGATCCTGGGCACGGCCGCCAGAAGGCCGGCGGAATAGGGATGCAAGGGTTTTTGAAACAGTGTCTCGTAGCGCGCACTCTCAACAATTTGCCCGCTGTACATGATCATGATTCGGCTGCAGCTGCCGGCAATCAGCCCGATATCATGCGTGATCAGGAGTACGGCCGTTCCTGCGTCCCGCTGCAGCGCCCGGAGCTGCGCCATCGCCTGCTGCTGGGTGGTGACATCCAGGGCCGTCGTCGGTTCGTCGGCGATCAATACCTCCGGTCTGACCGCGGTTGCCATGGCGATCATGACGAGTTGTCGCATGCCGCCGGACAGTTGGTGAGGATAGGCGCGGTACACGTCCGTGGCGTCGGAGAAGCCGATGTCTGACAGCGATTCGAGCGTCCTGTCCCTTGCCGCCGCGCGATCGAGATTAAAACGTCTCCTCAGTACCGCGCTGATCTGCCAGCCGACGGTGAACACAGGATCCAACGCGGTGGTTGGCTCCTGGAACACCATGGCGATGCGCTTTCCGCGATGGTCGACCATGCCGTGGCTGCTCGAGGGGCCTGCTTCGTGATGGCCAAGCGCAACGGATTTGGCCTCGACATGGCCCTTATCGCCCCGCAGCAGACCCATGATGGCCAGCGCCAACATGGACTTTCCGCAGCCCGATTCACCGGCCAGGCCGACCATCTCCCCGCGCTCGAGGTTCAGGCTGACCTGGTCAACCACGCGAATCAGCCCCCCCGGGCCCGGTAGGCTGACACTGATCTCATGGACGGACAACGCCGCAGTCATGCCGTCTGGCCCCGAATGTCCAATTCGTCTTGCATGGCGTCTGACAGCAGGTTGAATCCCATCAGGAGAACGAACAGAAACCCGGAAGCAGCGAGAAAGTTCCCGAACCGCCCGGCCAGCACCTCCTGGCTGCTTTCCGCGAGCATGACCCCCCAACTGATACCGTCACGGGTGCCGATGCCCAGAAAACTCAGGATGACCTCGGTTTTGATCGCGGCCACGAACACGAGCGTGGCCTGGACCAGCAGAATATTGAACGTGTTGGGGAGCACATGACGGAAAATGATCAAGGGCCCGGGCAGGCCTATCGCCCGCGCGGCGGCCACGAACTCTCGCTCTTTCAGTCGAATGACTTCACCGCGCACCAGCCGGGCGGTGCCGGTCCAGAAGGCTGCGGTCATGCCCAGGTGCATGGCCCATGGGCTGCCCTGCATGGCGTAGGCGATGGCGGCGATCAGCAGGTAGAAAGGTATCGAGTCGAGCACGCCTTTCAGCCAGAGGATCGACTCATCGAGCCAGCCCGGGCTGTACCAGCCGGCCAGCCCGCCCAGGGTCGCGCCCAGCAGCGTCGAGGCGATGGTGACCAGGATGCCTACCTCGAATGCTGTCTGTGTGCTGTAAACCGCTCGCGCGAAGATGTCCTGGCCGAGACGATTGGTGCCGAACCAGTGCTCCGCGCCGGGCCCCTGCCAGGCGCCGGCGCTGGTTTGCCACCACTCACTGCCAATGGCGCCGGCGGCGGTGGCCATCGCCAGAAGCGCGAAGCCGCTGATAATGACAAAACCGCTGATGCCCGCGCCGGTGCGAAACAGACCTCGCATCAATGACCGCGGGCCATGTGGCCGGGAGAAGGCTGGGTCACGGTTCATGACGGCCCCACTCTCGGGTCCACCCAGCGATAGGCCAGATCAACCGCCAGCTGGACCAGCACAAAAAGTACCGCTGTGAGACTGACCACCGCTTTCAATACCGGCTGGTCACCATTGGTGATGGCGTCGTAGGTCACTTTTCCGATTCCCGGAATCCCGAAATAGGACTCGAGCAGCAGGCTGCCTGAGATGACAATGATCGGAATCGAGAACAACAGCCGGGTCAAAATCGGGGCCAGGCTGTTCTTGAGCACATGTGTGAACAGGATAGCGCGCGTGCGCTTGCCGTAGGCCAGGGCGGTCCTGATGTGTTCGCGGTTCAGTTCTTCCACCATCACGGAGCGGTAGAAGCGAGTGTTGTATCCAAGCGTTATCAGCACCAGCGACAGCGTGGGTACCGTGGCGTAGTAAAGATAAGCGCTCAGCCCGTCCACGCTCCAGCCTCTTGCCGGAAACAGGTTCAAGCCCCAGGGCGTGCACAGCAGAACCTGCAGCAAAATGATGATGACCAGGAAACTGAGGCTCATGCCCGCTACCGACGCGCCCATGATGAAGCGGTCCGTCATGCTGCCGCGTTGCCAGGCCGACCAGAGACCCAGCAGAATGCCCAGAAGATTTCCTATCAGGAAACCCGGCAGCACCAGCGCAAGGCTGACCGGCAAGGTCCTGGCCATGAGCCGGCTGACCGGCTCACCGGTGCTGTCGGAATGGCCGAGATCCAGGGTGGCGAGTTGGCCCAGGAAGGCGCCGTAGCGCTCCATGAACGGCCGGTCATAACCCAGTTGACGCCTCACCTCCGAGATCTGGTCCGCGGTTGGATTTTTACCGAGCGACTGGTAAGTCAGGTCAGGCCCGAACCAGACCATGAGCAGAAAGCTGATAAACGTAACCCCAATGAGCAATGCGAAGGCAGAAACCAGTTTCCTGAAGATATAGGCCCCTGACCTCATTGCTGATCTTCAGCGGCCCGGTCGAAGTCGACGAATCGGAGATAAAAACCGCCCACGAAGGACCGGTCGGGCACCATCACAAGGTCGCGGTCCCACATGAAGAGCAGGGTGCGCGAGATGCCGGTAATACTGGCGCAGTCCTCGATCACCTGTTGGTTCATCTCGCGGAACATTTCGGTCCGGGCCTCCGACGGCGCCAGGGTGGCGCTGGACCGGTAGAGTTCATCAAACCGGGGGTTGCTGTAATTCGACGAATTGGAGCCTGGTGACTGGTTCAGCCCAAAAAACAGCTGCATGGTGTTTTCGGCATCGGGATAGTCCATGGTCCAGCTACTGGTGATCAGCATGACTTCCCTGTTGGAGTAGGCGCGGTAATAGTCGGCAAAGCTGGCGAAAGTCAGCGGCTGCACACGCTCGGGCGGAAATCCCAGCTCTACCATGAAGCCCCTGAACTGTTCAAACATCTGGCGTTCAGTGACGCTGGCGGGAAACCCGTATTCCAGCACGGGCAGGTTGGTCGCGTTCCAGCCGAACCGGGCCAGCAGGCGCTTGGCGCCCTCAAGGTCGTGACGCACATATTCATGGTTGGCCTCGGCGTCAAACTCGGGTACGCCGGGGGTGATGATCCCGGGAAAAATCCGGCCGATGCCGGAATAGAACGATGCATTTCGCCGCCCCCAGTCAAAGGCCTTGACCATCGCGCAGCGCAGCGCGCGATTGCGGACGTCTTGCTCAGGGTCCGGGTGATAGCCGATACGCTCATCCGCCATGTTGAAATTCGTGTAAACGAACCCGGACTCCAGCGAAGCGTCATATCGAAAACGTTCGGTAAACTCGGGTTTCAGCGTGAGGGGCTGACGTTTTTCGAGCACCTGGTCGAATTGTCCCGCCGGCACTTTGATGAGGTGCGCGTCACCGGAGACCAGCGCGTTCCAGCGCGAGGCGTCCTCGGTAATGAACTCGATGATGACCTCGTCAACGAACGGCGGGCGGCGCCCGGACAGTTGTTGCAGACCAAGTCCGTCATGTCGTTTGGGATCAAAGCCTTCCGCGTCCAGCGCGAAGGCATCACCGTGGTAATTGGGATTGCGCAGCAGCACTGCCCTGGCGCTGTCGATGGATGCCAGCGTGAATGGCCCGGAACCGACGGGCTGATTGGAGAAGCCCTTGCCGTAATGGTCGACGGCCTCGCGGGGAACAATGGCGGCGTATCCCTGGGCGAGGGTATGGGTAAACTGCGGGAAAGGCGCGGTGAGTTCGACCCTGACGGTGTGGTTATCAAGCGCGCGAAGGCCGGGAACGGTCTGAGCATAGTCGGAGCCGGCGGCCTTCCAATCATCCAGCCCAACGATCCTCCCCTGCCAGAGCCACGCGCCCTCGGCCAACGTGCCTGGGTCGAAGTGCCTCTGGATCGAGTAAATGAAATCCTGAGCAGTCACCTCACGCCCGATGCCCCCAGGAAACGCGGGATCATCCACGAAACGGACGCCCTTTTTCAGCCTGATGGTATAGACCAGTCCGTCTTCTGAAACCTGTGGCAACTCCAGGGCGAGGTTGGGCGCCAGCGCGTAGGGTCGGGCCAGATAGCGGTAGCGGTACAGCGTGTCGAAGAGGTTAACGGCCAGAAATTTGTTGTAGACAGAACTGGCGCGTGCCGGATCCAGCGAGCCTGGAACGCCATCCATGGAATGGCGATAAATGACACGCTCCCCCTGTTCAGGGGCGTCAGCGGGGCCGCAGGCGCCGAGCGCCATGGCTATCAAGACGAGGCTGAGGTTGTTTCTTAGCACCTTCCAAACCCGCAAGCTGTCAGCTTGAAAGGGGTCAGCTTAGCCCAGCGGTATCGAACCTAACAAGCCGGAAGCCTCAGGGCTATGGGCCATCCTCGAGTTCATCGAGGTAGGCGTCATAGTCAAGCAGGGGCGGGTTACCGTCATAGATTTTGTATTCACGGTTTTGCAGCCAGGTGTCGCGCACCATCACGTAAGGGTCGTAAGCCTCGAGAATGACCGCGTCCTGATCGAGATATTTCGCGCGGGTCTGGGCGATGTCGACCACCATGGGCCAGTAGATATGCTCCTCGCGCGCCACGTAGCTGATCGGGTGATACAGTCCGTAGGTGCTTCGGCCAAGGGTGTCACGAACAGTGAGTGGCCCGAAGACAGGCACCACCAGGTAGCGGCTGTTCTTCCAGCCCCAGGTGGCCAGTGTCTGACCGAAATCCTCATCATGTTGGGGCAAGCCGGCTTTGCTGGCGATATCGATGAATCCCAGCAGTCCGACGGTGCTGTTGACCAGAAATCGTCCTGTCGAGTCTCCGGCTTCGTGAAACTTGCCCTGCAATAACTGGTTCAGCGCGGTGACGGGGAAATTGAGGTTTCTGAAGAAATTGCTGACGCCCTGCTGGAGTGGCTCAGGCATGATTCGGTCATAGCCGATCGCCACCGGGCGCAGCAGGTACTTGTCGAGCGTCATGTTGAAGGCAAAAACTTTGCGATTGAAGCCCTCCCATGGGTCGTTTTCCGGATCCGTGTGCCGGTTTTGGGTGCCCGCGCAGGCCACCAGCGACAGGCACAGGGACATGATGATCGCGCGAAACGTCAGATGGCTCATGGCGTGCCGCCCTCCGTGCTGGCTTCGCTGACCAGCCCCAGAAGCGCTGTTGCTTCACCCAGGGCGGCCAGGCGCAGCAGATGTTCCGGCGGGTTGATCAGGGACAGGGCTTCGTTGCGATCCCGGGCGCGGGCTTTCCATTCCAGCAACAGCGCCAGGCCTGCGCTGTCGAAACGCTCCGTGCCGGCGAGATCGATGGTCCGGGGACTGGCACTGCCCCCCCACATGGCAGCCAGTCTCCGGAACCATGTACCTACGGTCTCCCATGTGAGGTCTCCATCCAGCGGCAGGACGCCGCCGGTCACCTGTGGCAACGCCATGAATTACTCCTGCAGAACCAGGTCGCCGCTGTTCAGGCGGCTGACCACCGAGTCGATGCCCTCGGCCTCGACCTGCGGCATGATCTGGTTGCGGTAGGTTGAGACATAGGAAATGCCCTCGATGACAACGTCAAAGGCCTTCCAGCCGTCGTCGGTTTTCCTGAAAACGTAGTCGACGAGGGCAAAGCCGCCCTGGTTCAGCCGCACGCGGGTGCGCACGCGGGTGGCTCGTTCATTGAGATCACCGCGCAAAGGCAAAACCTCGAGTTGCTCTTCGCTGCGGTAGTTCATCAGCCCGCTGGAATATCGCTCGATCAGGAGATTGGACATGGCTTCCGAAAACTCGGCAACCTGCTGCTCGCTGGCCTGCCTGCCCGCCCTGCCCAGAATCAGACGGGCGGTATAGTGCATGTCCAGCAGCGGCAGCAGATCGGAACGGATGACCTGCTCGAGCAGGCCTGGATCGGCGGAGTAGGTTTCGAAATTGCTGTTGATTTTTCCAATGATCGCGCCGGCCGCGTCCGCGACCAACTGATCCGGCTGAATGGGATCGGACTGAGCCGACACCGCGCTCGAAGCAGCGAGCAGCAGCAGGCAAAACATTCCGCGGATCATCGTTGGCATCTTTATTCCTCAGCTTCCTCTTTGGCCTGGGTGTTGAACAGGTACTTGGAAATCAGCTGCTCCAGCACAACCGCTGACTGGGTGATAAACAGCTCATCGCCATCTTCAAGGACCTCGAAAGAGCCGCCGGGTTCCAGGCCGACGTAGCGATCCCCCAATACTCCGCTGGTGAGTATGGTCGCGCTGGTGTCATTGGGGATTTCGTCAAACCGGGTATCAATGCGCATGGTCACCACCGCCTCGAAGGTGACCGGGTCGAGTTCCACCGCTTCCACCATTCCGACCATCACGCCGCCAATTTTTACCGGCGCCCGGTCCTTAAGCTCGGCAACGTTCCCGAAACGGGCGCTGATCTCGTAGCTGTCCTTTCCAATTTCCTGTCCGTAATTGGTGGCTCGCGTCGCCAGCCAAATCATGGCAAGGATGCCGAGCAGCAGGAAAATGCCCGAGGCCAATTCAACTTTGTAGTTCGCTCTCATAATTGCGTGCTTGTCCGCCCGTCAGGTAAAAAACGAGGTCATGATGAAATCGAAAATAAGCACCAGCACGGAGCTTAGCACCACCGTGTTGGTCGTCGCGCTGCCAACGCCCGCGCCCGTGGGCCGGGCATGATAACCAAAGTAAACCGCGACCAGGCTGATCAATCCGCCGAAGACCAGGCTTTTCCAGATGCCGCCCATGAAATCCTGGTCGAAATAGACACCGGTTTGCAGTTTGCTCCAGAAAATGCCGCTGTCCAGGCCCATGACGCCCAGTGAAAATACCACGGCGCCCAGAATGGCCAGCGCATTGAACATGGCGGTCAGCAGGGGCACCGAAAGCAGTCCTGCCAGAAAGCGCGGCAGCGCGATGCGCTCCACCGGGTCGATGGCCATGAGCTCCATGGCGTCGAGTTGGCCGGTCGCTTTCATCAGACCGATTTCCGCCGCAACGGATGTGCCGGCCCGGCCGGCGAACAGCAATGCGGTCAGAACAGGCCCGAGCTCTCTGAAGAGCGACTTGCCCACCAGCAGGCTGACCTGGTCGGAGGCGCCAAACTGCTCCAGAGCGTTAATGGCCTGCAGCGCCAGCACCATGCCGACAAAGAATCCACAAATCATGATGATGACCAGTGAACGGGCGCCAACGAGATAGGTTTGCTGGAGCGTGTTCACAAGCGTGGAGCGTGTTGGGCGCAGGCTGCCCAACATTCTCAGCAGAAACAATCCGATGCGGCCCGTGTCGCCCAGGGGCCGCAGCGCGGCTGCGATTTTTGCCGAATCAGTCATGCTAATTACTGCAACAGGTTCCAGCCGCCGGGCTTGGCGTCAAAGTGAAAGTGAATCGGCCCGTCCACCTGGCCTTTCATGAACTGATTGACCGCGGGGTTCTTGCTATCCAGAAGTTCTCCGGGAGGTCCTTCGCCCGCAATGCGAGCATCCGCCAGGATATAACAGTAGTCCGCCAGCTTGCTCATTTGACGGACATTGTGCGTGACCACGACGCTGGTGAGCCCGAGCGCGACATTCGTTTCCCGCATGAGTCGGCCGATCGTCGACACCGCGATGGGGTCCAGCCCGGACATCGGCTCGTCGTATAACATGAGACCCGGGTCCATCACCACGGCCCGCGCCAGCGCCACCCGGCGCGCCATGCCGCCCGACAGCTGGTCAGGCATCAGCTCTTCCGTGCCGCCCAGTCCTACGGCATGGAGTTTCAGCATGACCAGGCGACGGATCAGCGGCTCGGGAAGCGTGCTGTGCTCCCGCAGGGGTGTGGCGACATTCTCAAACACGGTCAGATCAGTGAACAGGGCGCCATTTTGCAGCAGGATGCCGATACCCTTTCGGAATTGCTGCAATGACTTGCGTGACATGCTCGAAACGGGTTGGCCGTTGACCTCAACGACACCATGGTCGGGCACCAGCTGGCCGGTGATCAACCGCAATATGGTGGTTTTGCCGACACCACTGGGGCCCATGATGGCCACGATGCTGCCTCGAGGTATGTCCATGCTCACATGATCGAGGATCAGGCGATCGCCGCGGTGGAATACCAGGTCGCGGATTCGAATGGCGCATTCTGATGTCTGGTTACTCATTCCCTTGGTTCTTTCAGGCGTAGCGCGTTCGACCGGTATGGCGCGGAGCGGGCGCCGCCGCATATCAGGGGAGAATTGTAATACGTCAAGCCGCGTGGGGCACAGTGCGGAAAGTAGGCGATGCTGCGGTTTGCGCGGCCATAAAAAAAGCAAGGGAGGCTTTCGCCTCCCTTGCCGGTGAAAGTGCCGGAACTCCGCTTATGGTGGACTGCAGATCCGCCTTGGCCTTTCCAACTTCGCCTGGCCCCGCATCCGTTCTGCCCTTCGGTTGCCTGGCGCGGGTCTTTCTCCCGCCTTTCTTTATCGACGCCGGAGCGTCTATCTCCAGGGATCGCGATTCCCTTTCGAGTCGCCTCATGGCACGACCGCTTCTTTTGGCAGAACCCGGTCGGGGCGACGCACTCTGTACCACCTGAGTGCTGGCCGTTCGTTTCACCCTCGCTGCATTCCGGCGGGTCGGCCTTCCTGCAGCTTCGCGTTACTTCCGTTCCGGGTCTCGCGACCCTTCACTTCTCTCCCGCGGTTCCGATCTTTCAACCGGTGGGTTTCATCTAACGGGGGATCTAAGTTACTACCATGGCCTCGCAGTGTCAAAGGGGTTGGTGTGTCATTTACCCTGACTAATTCATCTCGCACGTCACCAGAAATTCGCAAGCTTCTGATTAAAATAAGAAGCCTGATTTTTCCAGCTCGGAGCTTTTGCGATGAAGCGAATCCATTTGGTCAAAATTAAATCAAGGGCGATTCCCGTCAGCGCAATTCCACCAGGATATAGAGCACAACGGTCAGTACAACGCTGCTGTGCAGCACGCCTTTGACCGAGGCCATCGGCCCCATTTTTCCGAAAATGCCGTTCAACTCCAGCGCGGCGATCAAGCCGAAGATCAGCACCATGGGCATCAGACCCAGTGAGAGCACGCTGCTCTGTATGGGCATCAGGTGAACCGATGAGGCCATGAAGAACAGCATGGGAAGTGAGAACAATACGTTGGTGCGCGAGGCCAGGCCTGCCTTCGCCAGGGCGTTGCCGGCTTCTGCGATCGCCTCACCGCCCGCGGCCACCTGCTTTGCGGAGGCGATAACGACCTTCTGATTGGGCCAGATGATCAGCCACACGTTGAGGAACATCAATGTGCCCAGCACCGAGCCGACCACAATGCCCAGTCCGGACAGGTTTTTCAGGTGAATCAGCAGCGCGCCGCTCAGAAAAGTGAACATGGCGCCCCATCTGAACCACCACAGCGCTCTCGGCGCGAGTTTCTGCAGGGCATCCGACTTGGCCGCGCCATCCGCTTCTTTGAAATACTCCGTCTGCACGAAATTGAAGTAGTAGAGCAGGCCGATCCAGGTTACACCGGCGAAAATGTGTACCCATCGCAGGAGAAACCAAACCCCCGCTTCATTAAACAGTGCAATGTTCATCTTTGTCTCCCTAGTTTTGGCAGCCGGTCCTGATGACCGGCAACGGCGGGGCCGTTGGCCCATAGGTTACTTCAGAAAGCGGGGGCACGGAAACCTCGGCCTGGCAGCTTGCTTCGACCTCGGCGCAGGCTAGTCGGGAAAGTGGCTGATGATTTCCTGGTAACGGGGGTGGCTCCTGATGCCGTCCATGTCAGAGTCATGTTCCAGCCATTCACGGCTGATGTTGCCTACCTTGACCAGGCAGTTTTCGAGGCAGTCGAGCGCCTGCTCGACCTCGCCCGCCAGGGAGAAGAAGCAGGCTGCGTTGTATTGGATGATGGAGTCGGTGGGTGCGTTTTTCATCGAGGTCAGCATCCAGCCGGTGGCTTCTTCAACCTGGCCCAGGCGCAGCAGAGCGAAAGCGCCCATGTTGAGCGCCCGGTTGTCGTCCGGGTTCAACTCGAGAATCGACCGAACGCGTTCAATGCCCTGTCGGGTGACGTCAATGGCTTTGTCCTTTTTGCCCAGGCTGGTGTAGAGCTGTGCCTGCAGCAAAACACTTTGAAAATCTTCTGGTCGCACCTTCGCGGCGCGTTCGAACAGTTTCAACGCCCGGCTCAGGTCGCCCTCGTGGACCTTGGTGCGACCGAAGAAGTACCAGGCCTCATAGTTTTTGGGGTCCAGCTCAATGGCGTTTTCGAATTCTGAGGCGGCCTTTTCGTACTCACTGCTCATGCAATGGGCAATTCCCGCCGACACATGCGACTCGGCCAGGTCAGGCGCCAGTTCCAGCGCTTTATGGCTGGTGCGCCTGGCTTCGGAACGGTTGACTTCCGAGGCGTTGAAGTACATGTACTCGAATCCGTAGGTATAGGCCATGCCAGCCCAGGCCCTGCCGAAATCCGGCTCGATGTCTATGGCCTGGCTGAACATCTGCCGTGCATACACATTGTCCTGGGTCGTGTGCCTGGCAAAGTAGCTCAGTCCGCGCAGGAAAAAGTCATACGCTTTGGGGTCGACGGATTGCTGGGCGTGGCCGAATTGCTGTTGCAGGGTGAGGCTCAGCGTATTGGCGATGGCATCAGCGATTTCCCCCTGGATTTCGAAGATGTCCTCAAGGCTGCGATCGAACTGTCTCGACCAGAGGTGATAGCCGTCAGAGGTGTTCACCAATTGGGCGGTAATACGTAATTGGTTGCCCGCTTTGCGCACGCTGCCTTCCAGCACGGTGGCGACGTTCAGCTTTCCGCCGATCTCCTGGACGTCCGCGCGCTTGCTCCCGAACTGGAAAGCCGCGACACGAGAGGCGACCCTGAGGTTCGCAACCTTCGACAGCGCATTGAGAATTTCCTCGGCCATGCCCTCGCAAAAATAGGCCTGGTCACCGCGCTCGCTCATGTCATCAAAAGGAAGCACCGCGATCGATGGCGCGCCCGGCTCGGGTGTGATCTGCTCAACGCTCTCGACCTGACCGGCCGGGTCCCGGCGGATGCCGCTGGTTGAGAATTCAAATGCCCAGGAGAGGACCATGGCGATTGGAAAGCCCAGAAACACGAGCACGATGAGCAGCTTGAGCGACCAGTCGGGTAACGCGAGGGGCTCGAATACGACCTCGCCAACCTGGAGCACCACCCACCCAACAATAATGTAGGCGATGGCCGCGCGAATGACCTTGCGTTCGCGCAGTTGCCGCCAGAATGGTCTGCCATTGTTATCCGTCATGCTTTTTCCAGCCCGCCCGGTATTTTTGTCATGGCCTTGGGTGCATAATAAGCCAGCCAATACCAGCAAAGCACCTGCCTGAATCAGTCAGCAGATTCCGCCCATGAGTGTCACCGACCAGCATAAAGAAGAATTCGATGTTGGCCATGAGCCAAAAGACAGGGCCGCGCTTCCGGTTTCCGACCCGCGCCGCTGTGGATACGCAGAGCCCATTGACGCCATTGTCCTGGCCGGAACACATACCAATCCGAGGCGGCTGGTCGGCGGCATCAACAAGGCATTTCTGACCATGGCGGACAGGCCCCTGGTGCGTCACGTGGTGGATGCCTTGGTCGAAGCCAGGACCATTGCCGAGATTTTCGTGGTAGGGCCCGTCGACAGCCTGGGTCCGGCACTGCAGGGAACGCCATCAGAGGTGAGGATGGTTCAGCAGGAGGGGAAAATGCTGGCCAACGGCTGGGCGGCGATTTACGCGTCGGAAAGCCGTCATTTCAATGAGGACCAAGCGGCGGTTCACGATCGACCGTTATTGATTATCTCCTGTGACCTGCCCCTGATTTCCAGCCGGGCGATCGATGATTTTGTCTGTCAGTGCGCGGATGAGGATCGCGCAGCCAGCGAGCCATTCGCCATGCAGGTAGGCGTTGTGGATGAGCCCGGGGTGGCCCCCTTCCATCCCTCCGCGGGCCAGCAGGGCATCGAGCGGCCATTTGTCGAAACAGACTTCGGTCGCCTGAGGCTGGCCAATATCTACGTGGCCCGTCCCAGGCGCCTGGCGCACCAGGAGTTCCTGCAGACCGGGTTTTCCTACCGCAAAGCCAAGGATTGGAGGAATGTCCTTCACCTGGTGTTCAGCCTGTTCCGACAGCACGGAGGCTGGGCCGCTGCCTGGATGACCGTTCGCCTTCAGCTGACGCTGTGGTCCCGTAAATTCAGTCCCCGGCTTTACCGGCGATTGCGGAAGGGAAATTCGAGAGCGCGCATAGAGCGTTGCACGGGGACCGTGCTGGGTGGCTCCATCCGGATCGTGACTTCGCCCTTTGGGGGTCTCAGCCTGGACGTGGATGATGAAGAGGACTACCGGATTCTCCAGGAGCGCTATGAAGACTGGATGGCCATTCACGAGGCGACGGGCGTCCAGGAGCAGCATACCGGCTCGGACAGCTAGGAAGTCATCCGCCTGAATCCGGTGCATCTCGGCGAGCCGCGCCACCAACCGCTGCCATGGCCCTCGAGCGCATGAAGGGCGTCAAGTTGCAACACCCGCACGGTTTCGCCCGCGCCTGGTTGCTGGCATTTAGCCCAGCAGCACCAGCGACAGCCAGGGCACAAACGTGATGATCATCACCGAGATCATCAGGAACAGGAACCAGGGCAGGGTGGCGGTATACAGCGAAGTGATCGAGCGATCGAAGCGGTAACTGGCGATGAACAGGTTAAGGCCAACGGGCGGGGTAATGTAGCCCAGCTGCATGGTGGCCAGGAATACCATGCCCAGGTGCACCGGGTGGATGCCAAATTGTTGCGCGATCGGCAGGATCAGCGGCACCACCAGCACGATGGCGGAAAAAATATCGAGGATAGCGCCCAGGATCAGCAGGAAAACCAGCAGCAGCAACAGGAATCCGAGTTGGCTGTCGACGAACCCGCCGATCCAGCCCAGCAGCTTCTGGGGCACGCCCGCATCGATCATCAGGTTGGTCGATGCCAGCGAGACCCCCAGTATCATCAGAATGCCGCCCACCAGCACCATGGACTCACGCATGATGTTCGGTAGCTCCCTCCAGCGAACCTCCTTCAGTATCAGCACATCCACAACCAGCACATACAGGGCCGTGACGGCGGCAGCCTCGGATATGGCGAAGTAGCCGCTGTAAATGCCGCCCAATACAACGACGGGCAGCGGAATTTCCCACCTGGCGGCGCGGGCGGCGGCAGCTACCTCGGCCCAGGAGAAATCACCGAGCGGAATTCTGATGGCGCGGTTTTTCCACACGCTGTACGCGGACAGAATGATCAGCATCAGAAAGCCCGGCAACAGCCCTGCCAGGAACAGGTCCTCGATCGACACTTCCGCCACCACACCGTAGAGGATCAAAGGCAGTGAGGGCGCGAAGAGCAGCCCCAGGCTGCCGGCTGAGGTGATCAGGCCGAGGTTGAATTTTTCCGGGTAGCCCGCCTCCTTCATGGCGGGAAACAGCAGGGCGCCCAGGGCAATGATGGTGACCCCGGATGCGCCTGTGAACGCGGTGAAGAAAGCACAGGCAAACAGGCTCACAATGGCCAGCCCCGCCGGCATCCAACCCATCAGCGCGCGGGTCATTCGGACCAGCCGGCCCGGGGCTCCGCTCTCACTGAGCAGGTAACCGGCAAAAGTGAACAGGGGAATGGCCAACAGAATCGGCATTTCCGCCAGGCCAAAAAACTCGATAGCGATGACCTGCAAGTCGATTTCCTGCTGCCAGAACCCGAACAGGGCACTGGCTGCGATGATGGCAAAAAGGGGAGCGCCAAGCAGGGCCAGCAGAATCAGCAGTGGCGTCAACAGGGTCATGGGCGCGTTTGCGGCCTGATTGCCGCCATCATTTCGCGCACGGCCAGAATGCTGTAGCGCCACGCGATCAGGGCGAAACCCAGGGGCATGACCGCTTGCAATGGCCAGGCAGGCACGCCGCCCAGCAGGGTATCTCCGAATTCACGCGAGGTCAGGACGAAGGCCAGGCTGAACCGTGCTATGAGCGCGCAGACCGCGGCGGTAAACAGGTGGGTGAGCATCTTGACAGCATGTTGGCCGCGCGCCGGCAGAAAACGGTCCAGCAAGGACAGGCTGATGTGCCGATCCATGCGGCTGGCGGCCACGCCGCCCGCCACGGCAAGCCACAGCACCAGGAGCCGCAGCAGCTCATCGGTCCAGATAAAACCGAGGTCGAAGACATTGCGCAGGATGATCTGACCGGCCGCCAGCAGAATCATGCCGACCAGCAAGACGACCATGATGGCGTCTTCCAGCGTCTTGCCGATACGCTCCAGCGCGTTAAGCGGTGGGCCCTGCTCTGTCACTGGCCCTGTTCGGCCCGGTAAGCCGCCAGGTGGGAAAGCATCTCGTCCATGGCCTGCTGCGAAACCTTGCCGCTGGTCGCCAGCTCCCGGTTCGAGATCTGCAGGCGATCGCGCCACTTGCCCGGCTCGGCGCTATCGACGGGAACCCGCTCCAGCCCGGCATCCTGCAGGGCCTGCAAGGCCGCTTCGTGGTCGCTGATGCTGGCTTTGTCCAGCCGATCGTATGCTGCCTCCATGACCTCGCGCACAATGGCCTGGTCAGGTTCGCTGAGGCGGGAGAAGAACTTCTCCTCGATAATGAGCGCGCCGTAGATATAGGCCAGCGGCATGTCGGTGACGTATTTGAGCCTGGTGTGCAACTGCAGGACGATCGCGACCATGGGCGGGATACTGACGCTGTCTAACAGTTCGGTCTGCAAACCGGTCAGCACATCGGTGAGGGGCATCGAAACCGGAGAAATGCCCAGCGATTTGAACGAACCGTAGATCATCTCGTTGCCTTCCTGCACCCAGGTTTTCTGGCCGCGCATGTCCTCAAGGGACGCGATCGGCTCGTTGGACAGCATGTACCCGAATCCGCCTCCGGCGAAACCGAAATTCACCTTGCCGGCGTCTTCCAGCGCCTGGCGCAGCTGGTCATCCATTCGGCTTCGAACGTAACTGACCTCTTCCTGGTCGTTGAATGTCATCGGCAGGGAATAGATTTCCGACTCACGGGCGTAATCACCCAGCTCCCCGGAGCTGAACGTTGCGCCGTGCAGCTGACCGATGCGCATCTTGCGCATGACCTGGCTGTCGTTACCCTGGACGCCGCCGCCGTAGAACCTGAACTTCACCCTGTCCTCTGTCCTCCGCGTAATTTCTTCCGCGGCCTTGCGCATCTCAACCATCCAGACAGAGCCTTCCGGGGCGACGGAGGCAATTTTCAGCGTTTGGGCCTGTACCTCATGCCCGGATGTAAAGATCAGGAGCGCGAGCAGCGCCAGTTTTGTCAGGTTTGTCATTGATCAGTGGATCCGTCAGAAATAATCGTCGGCCGATGCCAGCAGGAGGCGCGCCTCGCGCTGAGCCAGGGTGTTGAACAGGGTCAGGCCCGGGTGCTCGGGGCTTGCTTCCAGAACACCCATGAGCAAAGTATCGTGCAGTTCGCGATCATACAGCGTCCTTGCGTAATAGCGCGCGAAATCAACCTGCACGCTCAGGTTCCTGCCATGGGTCAATTCAATGGCGCGTTCGTAATGAGCCCGCCCCTGGTCGAATTGCCCCCCGAGCGCCGGCGGCCTGATCGTGCTGAGAATCGCCAGGTAATGTTCACGGTCCGCGGGCCGCCAGCCCGCATCCAGCTGCCCGACGCGTAAGAGCGTCGACTGCGCTTTGGGCAGGTCCGCCAGCGCCGACCAGTCGGATTGATGAGCCTGTATGTAGGCCAGCCAGGCCAGGCCGAGCGTAAACAGGGATGGCGCTTCACGGGGCCTTACCGCCTCGAGACCGGCCTCGAATGCTTCGTAGGGCTGTTCCCACAGCGAGCAGGTATCGGCATTGACGGCACACATCGCCTGTCGAGCGTATTTGAGCGAGCGCCGTGTCAAACGCCTGGATCTTTCCTCGTCGTCCACAAAGACAATGCCATAAGCAGCATACAATTCGGCGGCGGCCCTGAGCATGGCCTCGTCCTCAGGGGCGCCCTCGACGAACGAGTCCATCATGAGCAGATAGGCTGGCGCTCCATCGCGGACCGTCTCAGGGTCGTCCTGGTTGAGGATGGCGGCGCTGAGGTTCTCCGCCATGCCATTGGTCGCGCTGGATACCACGCTGGCGCAGCCGGCAAGGCAGGAAAAGAACGCCATGACAACAAACGCCAGTATGGTTTGGGGCTGAGCTGGTTTCACTTGGGTATCCGCATTGAACACGGGCTGGATTATAGCTTGTACAATGGTCGTTTTTCTGACGGCTTTCTGGTCTACCGATGAAACGACTGAATACTCTGGATCTGTTCGATATCCGATCTCAACTCAGCGAGGAGGAGACCCTCGTGCAGGACACCGTGGCCCGATTCGTCGACGAGCGTGTTTTGCCGATCATATCGGATTGTTTCGAGCATGCCCGCTTTCCGGCAGAGTTGGTGCCTGATATTGCGGGGATGGGCCTGCTTGGGAGTTCCATCGAGGGTTATGGCTGCGCGGGTTTGAACGCCATCTGCTATGGCCTGATCTGCCAGGAGTTGGAGCGGGGTGACAGCGGTCTGCGCAGCTTTGTTTCGGTACAGTCCAGCCTCGTGATGTTTCCGATCCACGCCTATGGCTCGGATGAACAAAAAGACCACTGGCTTCCCCGGCTCGCCCGCGGAGAGGCGATCGGCTGTTTTGGGTTGACCGAGCCGCATGGTGGGTCGGATCCCTCCAATATGAAAACGCACGCGCGGCGTGATGGTGATGACTGGGTCATCAATGGGTCCAAAATGTGGATCACTAACGGCGCCATTGCGGACGTGGCTGTGGTCTGGGCGATGACGGACGAAGGCGTGCGCGGTTTTCTGGTCGAGAAGGGCACGCCAGGCTTCGACGCCCCGGAGATCGAGCACAAGTTTTCGTTACGGGCATCGGTGACATCATCGCTGTTTTTCGATAACGTTCGCGTCCCTGCCAGCGCCATGTTGCCCGGTGTGCGGGGGCTCAAGGGCCCGCTGAGTTGCCTGACGCAGGCCCGGTATGGCATCTCATGGGGCGCCATTGGTCCGGCGCAGGCCTGCCTAGCGGAGCTGCTTTCCTACACAGAAACCCGAACCTTGTTCGGACGCGCCCTGCACGATACGCAGGCTGTTCAGATTCGACTGGCGGACATGGCGCGTCGCATCAGCACCGCGCAACTTCTGAGCCTGCAACTCGGCCGACTCAAGGATGGGGGCGCGCTGCACCCCACTCAGGTCTCTCTAGCGAAGTGGAACAATGTGCGCATGGCGCTGGATATCGCGCGCGAATGCCGGGATCTTCTGGGTGGCGCCGGGATCAGCGTTGAATACTCGCCCATCCGGCACATGCTGAACCTGGAAAGCGTGATTACCTACGAGGGTACGGAGACCGTTCACCAACTGGTGGTCGGCAAAGAACTCACGGGCGTATCCGCCTTCTGACTCAGTGCTCCTGTTCCTGGAGCTTGGCGGAATATCTGCTCCATTCGCGCGCCAGTTCAAAGCCCGGCTGCACTTCTTTTTTAAACAGGCCCATGAAGGATTTTCCTGAAGATTGCTCCCGGATGGGCTCGTTGAAGTCGTGTATCACAGGTAGCCAGCGCCCTGATTGCTGCCGGACCAGCACGTTCCGGTAGTCAAGATCAAGCGATGTCAATCCGGCTTGTTCGCCGACCCGGGCGATAAGCTCACCCGCTTCGAGGACGGAGGTCGGGAGTCGTCCCAAGTCGTTGGCCAGCTCCGTGAGCGGCTTGCCTTCGATCAGTTCCTGGATGAAGCAAACGGATTGTTTGCCGTCATGGCCAAGCACCATGATGGGCTTGGCGCTGAATGGCAACAGCTCCGGAACCTTACGGAATTTGCGGTTCTGTGACATTTCGAATACCGCGATATTGACGTTGTGTTTCTTGCGGTACGCGCTCACGGCCTCAGGCCGATAGACTTTGAGCGCCACTTTTTCTCCGCGGTACTCGGCCTTGAAAATGATGGACCGGCTGCCGCGCCCGATCACTTCCAGTAGGGTCACATTGTCAGGCAGGTTCACGCCGCCAAGCTCATTCACTGCAGCTTCAACTTCTGGTGTGTAATCGCTCATGTTCAATCCTTTGGGAAACCCCCTCTACAGGGGAGCAGGATAAATCAGGCGAAACCGGAGGACCAGATGCAGATCAATGAAACGCAGCCCGCGATCGTGTTTCCTGGCCGCTGCTCCCGCATTGGGAGCCGGGCCCTGTCGTTTATCATCGGTCCCTGATCGCCGCGATCAAAGGCTCAATAAATGAGTTCTACCCAGCGGTCCTCTGCGATCAGTCCGGCCTTTTTTTGCTCCCAGGCGTCGGCCGACCCTGTCAAAGCGCCAAAAAGCGCATCCAGGGAGTCCCGGATGCGCTTCTGGCCCGCTACATACACATAGGTGCTTTCCTGACCCAGCAGCTCCGCGATTTCCTCCGCGCGGTCCTCGATGGCGTAGTCCCAGGCAATGGGGTCTGCCCATTCCGGCCTTGGGCTCAGGGCCTTAAAGGCCTCGAAGGTGTCTTCATCGTAATAATTCGCGAAGTCGTCACGCTGCTTGTTCATGTACAGCAACTCCAGGCCCGACTGGGCGCCCATGAGCAGCCATATCTTCCCTCTCCACTCCGGCACGTTGCGATGTATATGTTTGACGAAAGCCCTGAAAGGGGCGATGCCGGTACCCATTCCTATCAGAACCAGGTTGGCATGTTTGTCTTTCGGCACGGTCCAGGGAATACCGAACGGACCGGTGATGGTGACCTCATCGCCCGGCTTCCGGTCGCACAGGAAGTTGGAATTGACGCCGATGTACTCTTCCCCGCTGTATTCGTCGATATAGCTGCAGCGTCGCACCACGATGGTAATTTCGGGTTTGTCATCGGGCTGGGTTTCAGGCGTGTCCGCGACGGTATACAGGCGATGATGCAGGGGTTTGCCGAAGGCCGGCTCACCCTCCACCAGCACGCCGATGCTTTGGCCGACCTCGAAGCTGAAACCGGGCTTGCCGACTTCCATGACCAGTTCACGGACTTCGACCTCCGCGCCCTCCTCGGTGATGGGTTCGGTCTTCAGTACCGTTGCCGTGTATCGGGGTTCCTTGGGATAGTCTTCAAGGCGCATGACACGCTCTCCTATTCAAATTCGTTTGTCTCGTTCGATTCCTGCGCCGCAGCCTTGCCATGCTGATGACAGGTGCCGTCGCATTCATGGGCACGAAAGCCGTTGTTCATTCGGAAACGGAAGATGGCCTGGCTGGACAGCATTCGCAGCGAGATCATCAGCGCAATCAGGGCCATGGCGATGAATACGTGGATCAACCAGTGCATCAGCCCAGCCCCGCGAAGCCCATGAAAGCCATGGACAGCACACCGGCCACCACCAGCGCGGCGGCTGTGCCCTGCACCAGTTGCGGCACGTTGGCGAGATCGAGCTTTTCCCTGACCCCCGCCATCAGCACCAGTGCCAGGGCGAAGCCAGCCCCCGCGCCCAGGGCGTACACAAAGGCCTGGCTGAAGCTGTAACCCTTGTTGGTCTGGAACAGCGCCAGGCCGAAAATCGCGCAGTTGGTGGTGATGAGCGGCAGGAAGATGCCCAGCGCCTGGTAGGTCGGCGGGCTGAGTTTCTTCAGCAGCATCTCGACCAGCTGCACGGTGGAGGAAATCACCAGGATGTAGGAAATAATCCTCAAATACGGCGCGCCGATGATGTCCAGGATGATGTTGATGACAAAAGCGCAGACGGAAGCAACCAGCATCACGAAGCTGGCCGCGGCGCCCATTTTCCAGGCCGTTCCGATCTTGGAGGACACCCCGAAAAACGGGCAGATGCCGAGGAAATAGGCCAGCACGAAGTTGTTGATCAACGACGAGTTGAGGAAGATGGACCAGTAGGAAACGTCTTTCATGACTCTGCCTCCGCGGCACGCCTGGCGGCATTGTCTTCTTTCTGGCGCAGCCAGTTCACGATCAGCAACCACCCCGCCATGGCCAGGAATCCGCCACTGGGCAGCACCATGATGGTCCAGGTCTGGAAGCCGTCGGGGAACATGGAGACGCCGAACAATGTGCCGGAGCCCAGTACTTCACGAATGATGCCGATAAACAGCAGGGCGAAGGTAAAACCCACACCCATGCCGAGCCCGTCCAGCATGGCCCGTCCCGGCTTGTTCTTGGAGGCAAACGCCTCTGAACGCCCGAGAATCAGGCAATTCACCACGATCAGGGCGATAAAGGCCCCCAGTGCCCGGTGCAGCTCAATGCTGAGCGCCATGATGATGTAATCGACACAGGTCACGAAGGTCGCGATGATGCAGATATAGCTGACAATCCGTGCTTCCTTGGGAATGAATTTCCGCAACAGCGAGACGGAGAGTCCGGCCATGACCAGAACGAAGGTCGTCGCCGCACCCATGGCCAGGGCATTGATGGCTGTGTTCGATACGGCCAGCGCGGGGCACATGCCCAGCACCTGGATGAATACCGGGTTGTCGCGCCACAGGCCCTTGACGAATTCATCGGTAGGGCTGACAGGTTTCAACGCCACTATTCTTCCTCCGTTGGTTCCTGGGGCGCAGGCGGCTGCGGCGCCGGAATGGCGCGCGCCTCGCGCTCCAAAACCGGTACCCAGACCTGCGCGCTGATATTCAGTATGTGTCCGATGGCCACCGAGGTAATCGTGGCGCCGGTGATGCCGTCCAGCTGCCAGGGTTCGGTCTTCTCACCCTGCTTGACGGTAACAATCTCGTTGGCGAGCCCTGAACCATCGGCGGCGGGGCGCGCATCCAGGGCATCAAAGTTGGCCAGGAAATGCGGCTCTTTCTCTACCTTGTCGCCCAGCCCCGGCGTTTCCTTGGTCTCCAGCACTTTCATGCCGGTAATGGCCTGGTTTTCGAAGGTGTAGGCATAGAGCACCCGCACGATATCCTGGTAGCCCATGGCTTCTGAAGTCATGACGGCCCCGACCAGCTTGCCCTCAGCGTCGTAACCCAGGAAAGCGGGCAGATCCGCGTTTTCCTCGACCACCACCAGTTGGCCGTCATTGTCCAGCGCCACGGCCTGGGTGAGCACTGCCGCAGGCAGAACCTCTGAAACGGCGCTTGCCAGGAATCGCTCCTGGTTGATCTTGATCTGTGGCGCGGTGGCCATGTACACACCCACGATCAAGATGGCGCAGAACGCGCCGATACCGACAATGGCCCGGTACATCTGCCAGGCGGTCGTTTTTTTCTGTTCCACCGGTGCCTGAGTCATCCCGACTTCCTCCCGGTGCCGAATACCCGTGGCTGGATCAGGTTGTCGATGTGCGGCGACACCGCGTTGGCCAGCAGGATGGCGTACATGACGCCCTCTGGCATGCCGCCCCAGAAACGGATCACCACCACCAGTACGCCGATCAGCAGGCCGTACAACCAGCAACCGGTGTGGGTAATGGGGGAGGCCACCATGTCGGTCGCCATGAAAACCGCGCCGAGCATCAGCCCGCCGGAGAACAGCATGAACAGGGGTCCTGGATAGGTCTGGGGATCAATCTGCTGAAAAATCCAGGTCATGACCGCGACCGTCAGGAAGATGGACGCAGGAATCCGCCAATTCATCATGTTGCGCGCCACCAGGTAGATGCCGCCGAGCAGGATCAGCACACCGCAGGTTTCACCCACCGAGCCCGTGGTCAGGCCGTACATGAGTTGGGCGTCAGCAGCGAACACCGCCTCGAATTTCATTTGCGCCAGTGGCGTGGCCTGCGTAGCGGCGTCATAGACCGGCTCCGCAAACGGCATGGCCAGCACGGAAGAGGGAATATGCGTGAAGCGATCGTCGGTAAACGGCATCTGCCAGTGCGTCATGGCTTGCGGAAAGGCTGCTTGCAGAAACGCACGGGCGACCAGCGCCGGGTTGAATGCGTTCATTCCCAGGCCGCCGAACAGGAACTTGCCGACGCCAACGCCAAAAGCGCCCCCGACAAACACCATCCAGAGCGGCAGGTCGGGTGGCAGCGTCAGGCCGTAAAGCAGGCCGGTGATGGCCACGGACCAGTCACCCACGGTGGTCGGCTGAACAGCGAATTTACACAAGACATGCTCGGTTAGTACGCAGCTCAGCACAGCTGCGGCCAGCACCAGCGCAGCGCCGGTGCCGAACGCGTAAACCGCGAAGATGGTCACCGGCAGCAGGGCCAGCACCACGTTGAACATGATGTTGTCAACGCTGGCCCCGGAACTGATATGCGGTGACGAACCGATTTCGAGCAGTTTCTTCAGCGGACTCACGCGGCGGCCCTCATCTTGCGCACCATCTTCTTGGACATGCGGAAGTACTGCACCAGCGGAATGTGAGAGGGGCAGACATAGGAGCAAGACCCACACTCGAAGCAATCCATCAGGTGGAAATCGTCTGCCATCTGCTCGTATTGCTCGAACTTGGCCAGGATGCCGAGTTGGGATGGGTTCAGATACAACGGGCAGGCCTCCACGCAACGCGCGCAACCAATGCAGGGATAGACCTTGCGATGCCCGGTAGACCCGCCGGTCTCGGCCGCGGTGAAGGCCGTAATGCCGGATGTGCCCTTGGTGATGGGAATGTCCAGGTTGGACACCGACGGACCCATCATCGGGCCGCCCATGAACACGCGGCTGATGTCTTCAACGGCGCCGCATTGCTCGAGCGCGAAACGCACGGTCGTGCCAATCGGAATGCGGTAGTTGCCTTTTTTGCTCACGCCGGGGCCGGTGATCGTGATGACCCGCTCCTGGATGCCGCGCCCCCGCGGCAGCAGTCGGCCGATTTCAGCGGTGGTGGCCACGTTGCAACAGACCGCGCCCACATCAGCCGGCAGCCCGCCAGAGGGGATTTCGCGTCCCAGCAGGGCCTTGATAACCATCTTCTCCGCACCCTGCGGATATTTCACCGGAGAAACCCGTACCTCGACCGGCAGATCTTCAGGCACTGCTTCAGCCAGCTTTTTAGCGGCATCGGGTTTATTGGCCTCGATGGCGATGACCGCGCGCGGTGTTTGGGTGACTTTCAGCAGATAACGGATACCCATGAAGATATCTTCCGTCTGCTCCAGCATCACGCGGTGATCGGTGGTCAGATAGGGCTCGCATTCGACACCGTTAATGAACAGGGTATCCAGCGTCTTGCCTTCGGGCGGCCGCAGCTTGACGTGGGTCGGAAACGCGGCGCCGCCCAGGCCAACGATGCCGGCGCGCTGGATGGCCGTGACGATCGCGTCAGGCGTGGCCGATTCCACGTCGCAGGGCTCGCCATCAGCGATTTCCTGCGTGGAAGCGGGCAGGGGCTCAAGGTAGACGGCTTCCACCATCTGGCCGTTGATGTGCGGCGCCAGGCCGATGCGGCGTATCGTGCCCGAAGCCGGCGCGTGCATGGCCACGGACATGAAGCTGTCTGCCTCGGCGATGGTCTGGCCGCGGACCACTTCCTGGCCTTCCCGGACCACCGGCCTGGCCGGTTTGCCGAGATGTTGACTCAGCGGCACGATCAGGACCGGCGCAAACGGGAACTGCCGGATGGGCAGCCCGGACGTGTCGTCCTTGTTCTCCGGTGGATGGATGCCGTGCGGGAACGAGTCCTTTTTGACGAAATCGAGCATCTTGCTGTTTGCCTTGTTTCCTAAACTCTCTACTTCCCTAGTTATACTTCTGCCCCCGCTTGATCCACTTGGCGATGTCCTTGTCGCTGTGATCACGCGGCAATCCCGGATGAATGACTTCAGCCGTGCATTTCTCAGCGGCCTTCACGATGTCGCGGTAGGGCCCGGCGTCGGGGTTTTTGATAATGGCCTTGTCATCGCCGTTGTACTCGAAAATGTCGGGGTTGATCATGACGCACTCGTCACAGGTGGTGCAGTCATCGGTATCGATCCAGGGCGCCATGTACTCCCCCGCAGTCTCGGCAGCCGGTTCAGCCAACGCTTCAGGCGCGGGCGCTGAGGCCACCGCGGCCAGCTGGGGCTTTTGTGGCTCCGGTGCAGGAGCGGCAGCCGCTGTTTCCAGCATCGCGCCCATGTCCAGCGCCTGGTTACCGCTGACCAGTCCCATCAGGCCGGAGGTGATCTTGTTGACCACTTCCTGCCGGATGCGCGACTCGATCTGGGTTTCGTCCACCACCGGGGCTTCTTCTTCCATGCCAAGTTCTTTCAGCATGCGCCAGAAGGCGAGCCGGTCTTCGGCCGAGCGAATCATCGGTTCGGCCACCAGCAGGCGGCTGAGCTGACGCTTGGCGTCCAGCGCCCAGACGTAGGGCACCTTGCCGTCGCGGTCGTCCTCATCCAGTTCGATGTACTCATTGACCGGGATCATGTCCTCATGCCAGGCATCCCGCGGAATCTTGCGGAAATGCTTGCGGAACCGGGCCTCGGTGACGGCGAAGTCGACGAAGGTCGTGGGCAGTTCCAGTTCCTTCTCGCGGTCCTGTTCCACGTACTGAATCTTGGAAACCGGCCAGTCCAGGTTCATCGATGGATTGCCCTCCAGATCCAGGCACTCGATGATGGAGTCACCGGCATCCGGGTCATAACGGAACAGCGGATAGGTGCGGGATTCCACCGCCAGCTTGGCCTGGTGGTGGGACATATCATCACCGATGCCGTGTTCCGGCTGGCAGGAGCTGTACAGGTTGAACAGCGCCGGCCGACGGGACATCAGGCCCTGCACGAAGCCTTCGATCATGTGGTTTGCATGAGCGATCGTGGACTGCATGAAATACGTGGTGCGATGCGCCATGGCGATCAGGCCGATTTCCTTGCGCATCTCCTCTTTGCCCTTGATGGCCTTGCCGAACTGGGCCATGTCTGACACCTGTCCGAAAAAGCCGGATGTGCAGGCCTGGCCGCCGGTGTTGGAGTACACCTGCGTATCCACCACCAGCACCTTGATGGGTTTGCCCGACATCAGCGCCCGGGAGAGATTCTGGAAGCCGATGTCGTACATGGCCCCGTCGCCGCCCACGGCTAAAACGGGCGGACAGAGGTTGAACTCATCGTCGCTGAAGTCCTCCCAGTTGAAGTAGCGGTAATCGTCCGCCCAGCCCTCGGGATCGAATTTGTCCCTGGCCAGTTGCTCGGCGATGCGGAGGGTCTTGAAGCCTTTTGCCATCTTCGCCATGTGCCCTTCGAACACCCCCATGGCCATGGAGGCCGGGTCCTGGAACAGGTGGTTGGCCCAGGGGAAGGGGTAGGGGTTGTATGGATAGGTGCTGCCCCAGACGGACGTACAGCCGGTGGCGTTGAGCATGCCCATGCTGGACCGGCCCTTGCCGCTGACGCCCGCGGTATAGCGCCACTTGAGGTCGTTCAACTCGGCGACGATGTCGCTGACATACTTCAGCCATTCGCGATCCACCGGCTGGGTCTCATGCGTCTGCTCGACCTTCTCGGCAATTTTCGCCAGGGTCAGGTCGCCGCCGTCGTCGGCCAGCACGGCCTGCATCTCCTCGGCATCAGAGATATCGATCTCACCGACCAGCTTCATCTGCACATGCTGTTTCAGCTTCCCGATCAGCTCATCGATCCTGGCCACTTGTTTCTTCACGCGGGGCTGCATCAGCGACTCGATGGTCGCCACGAACAGATGCACCACCGTCTTCTCGGAGCAGCCGAGGCAGGAACCGTCGCCGCTGGCGAAGGGCAGGTAGGCGTCCTTGTTCAGCAGGATGGTCTGCAGGGCGCCGATGCCCTGTTCCAGGTCGTCGACGCGATTGTATTTCTCCGAGGTGCTGGGCAGGTCGAGCCAGAATTCCCAGTTCTTGCGCAGGTCGGCGATGGAGTCGCGCGTCTGGGTGACGGCGCGCAGCGCGTCGTCGTTGCAGACTTCCACGCATTCCATGCAGCCCTTGCAGGTCCAGGGGTCCACGGTGATGCTGAGCAGCCCACCATCGCCTGGCTGTTTCTTCTCCGGATTGGTGAAGTAGGGCCGGGTCAGCGAGAACTTGAAGGTGCCCAGCTCGGTCATGAAGTCCCTGAACTCTTCGGCCAGGGCGTCGCGCGAGGCGGCGTCATAAGCCTCGACGGTCTGAGCAATGGCCTGGTTGAGCAGGTCGTGCACGGAGGCGGATTCGCCGGCCTCATTCATCAGCTTGCGCAGCTTGCCTTCCATCTGGCGCGTGGCGCGCGGCAGGTGCTCGGTGGGCTTGCCGTGTTTCTTCAATCGCTTAACCACCGTGTCCAGCACCTGGCTGACTTCATTGACCAGTCCCGGAATGGCCGTGTCGGGGCACACCGTGTAGCAGTCACCGCAGGCGGTGCAGTTTTCCGGAATGAACTCAGGATGCTCGAAGCGGATCGAGGTCATGTCGCGGAAATGCGAGGACACCGCCGGCATCAGGCTCATGCTCATGAAGGGGTCGGCCGGCACCGATTCGCCCTGGCCACTGGCATACATGCTGCCGGTCTGCGCCCAGAAGCGATGGATGTTGGATGAAGGCGACTGCGATTCGGGCTCGCGCTGAACCATGATCGGCACCGGCAGGGTTCCGTCGGACTTCCTGCCGTCCTCACTCAGGTGCCGGTCGGTGACTTCCGTGATTTCCTCGAAGCCACGACGGACCACGCGCATATTGTCTTCGACCACGCGCGCACCCTTGGAGCCGAACTTGTGTTGCAGCTGGTCGCGAATGGCATCGAGCAGTTTTGCTTCGCCGAGGCCATGTTTCTCCATCAACTGGGGTGAAGCCGCGAAGAACGCACCCTGGAAGGCGATACCCTGCATGCGCAACTGCAATTCAGGATCAGTCGCTTCATCGCGGGCGATCTTGAACGCATCCAGGAAAAACACGCGGATATCGTTGTCCACGATCTGTTGTCGATAGCGCCGTGGGATCGAGGTCCAGAATTCTTCCGCTGAAGCGGCGTCGCTCTGCATGATCAATACGCCACCCTGGTTCAGGCCGTTCACCGCGTTGGTGTGGCCGAACACATTTGGATCGGGCGATAGCACCACGTCCACGTAATGGTACTCGGCGTTGATTCGAATGGTTTCGGGCGCGGCTGAGAGGTAATAACTGGTGGGTTGACCCTTCTTCTCAGAGCCGTATTTCGGGTTGGCCTTGACGTGATAACCCAACAGGTCATACAGCGTCATGGCGAGGTTTTTGCCCGTGGTGATCGCGCCCCATCCACCCACGGAATGCATGCGTACCGTGATGCTGTCTTTTGGCATCAGGTTGGGGTTTTCGCTGCCCTTCACCGCAAGTTCGGCGACTTTGGGATAGGCGTCAAGCACCTCCTGCTGATAGATCTCCTGCTTCGGCGACATCATGCCGTTCTTGCGCACAAAGTCGATAGACAGGTAGAACATGCGCTTCTGGTCGCCGTCCGGCAGCATGTTTTCGATGGCCCCGACCAGCCCTTCGGGCTGCAGGTCGCGGCTGCCCAGGCCGAAGGAGCCCGAGTACAGTTCCGGCAGCTCGTCCAGCGAGCGATAGCTGTCCAGTTCGGGATAGACCTTGCCGTTCCTGCTGCGTCCATTTTCCAGGCACTTGTTCAGGGTGGCGCGAACCTCGCGCATCATCGGCAGGTCGGCCGCCAGCGGCTGATCGGTGCGTTCCAGCACCGTAACGCCTTTCTTGCCCTTGAGGATTCGGCCCAGCAAATCACCGGGGAAGGGCCGGAACATGATCATGTTGACCACGCCGACCTTGATCTTGCGCGTTTCGCGCAGGTAGTCGGCCACGGCTTCCGCCGTTGGGATCAGGCTGCCCTGGCCAAGGATCAGGTAGTCGGCATCCTCTGTACGGTAGCCCATGACACGCTCATAACGGCGCCCTGTGAGCTGGTAGAAGTCTTCGAAAGCCCGGTCCGTCAGTTCCTGGACATGATCGAAGAAGTAGGGACGCTGCGCCGCCACGCTTTGCATGTATGCGTCCTGGTTCTGCACGGGCCCGGCCAGGACCGGGTCGTCCACCGTCCACAGCTCCGGGATCCGGCGGCGCTTCTCGCCATAAATAATGCGTTGGGCGGGCGTGGGGGTATCGATGATGTCTTCGGGTTTGCCCAGGTACTCCGCGATGAGTTCGCGTTCGGGGATATTGAGAGATTCGATCAGGTGGGTGGTCAGAAACCCGTCCTGGCCCACGGCGCCGGGCGTCAATGCCAGTTCGGCGATCCGGTGGGACATGATGTTCAGGTCAGCGACCTGCTGGGCGTTCTTGGCCATGACCTGGAAGAAACCCGTATCGTCAATGCAGTGGTAATCATCGTGGCCGGCGTGCACGTTCAGTGACGCCTTGGTCATGGCGCGGCAGCCGACGTTGAGCACGTAGGTCAGCCGTTTGCCCACGGCCGCATACAGATTCTCATGCATGTAGGCGATGCCCTGCCCCGATGAGAAATTGGTGGCGCGCAGGCCCGTCATGGACAGGCCGGCGGTGACCGACGCGGCCGCGTGTTCGCCCTCAGGTTCGATAAAGATCAGGGGGCGTCCTGAAATATTGATGTGGCCGGCGGCTGCCGCCTCGGCCCAGTACTCCCCCATCTGGGTGGAAGGCGTGATGGGATAGGCGCCGGCGCCATCGCTGGACTCGCGCTCGCACATGATGGCGGCGGAGTTGCCGTCCATGGCGGCGCGAATGCCGGGATACTTGAAGGTCTGCTCTTGTCTTTTCATGGGACTGATCTTTCTGTTAAGTGTTCACGGCCCGCCTTTCACCCTGGCGCACGACGCGTCGCGCGCCGCGGCCGGTTTGCGGGCCCTGTTTTTCGTCGAACCAGACAATGGCTCCGGTGGGACAGCGGTCTATGGCCGTCCGAAGGTTGTGATTCCGCCCGTAATCCACGACCGGAAGGTTTTCGACCATGGCGATAACGCCCGGTGCGTCGGCCGCGCAGCGGCCGCAGGCATCGCAGCCGACCTCGCAGTCATCCAGCACCGCCTGACCTTTGGCCAGGTTCTTGCAGTTCACCCAGAGGCGATGGCTCACCGGGTGCAGGGAGAACAGGTCCTTGGGGCAGGCCTCGACGCAGTCACCGCAGGCCGTGCAGTGATCTTCATTCACCACGGGCAGGCCGTGCCGGTCCAGGGTGATGGCGTCGAAATCGCAAACGGTTTCGCAGTCTCCCAGACCCAGGCAGCCCCAGAAACAGGCTTTGCCTCCGCCGGCGATCAGCTCCGCGCCTCTGCAGCTGGGCACCCCGGCGTAGGAGGCACGATTGCGGGCCGTATTGGCGCCACCCGCACAGGCCAGGCGGGCGACAATCTTTTCCTCGGCGCCGGCATCGACGCCCATGAAGCCCGCGACCTCTTCCCGCTCGTCCTCATTCATCACCGTGCACTTTCCGGGCAGTGCCTGCCCGCCGACGATGGCGATGGCCAGTCCGGCGCAGCCGGGAAATCCGCAGGCCCCACAGTTGGTGCCTGGCAACATGTCCTGGACAGCCTCGATGCGCGGGTCCTCCTCCACATGCAGGAATCGGTGCGCCACGACCAGTAAGGTTGCGAATATGAAGCAAAGTGCTGCCAATGTAAGAACGGCTATGTACATGGTTCAGGTCCGGGCTCTGAACTTCATTCTAGAGACGGTTGAAACGGGCATGCATCAGGGAAATTCCTTACCTTTGGAGGCATCAATTCCCCTCGAGTCGGCACAGCCGGCGTCGAAATTGCCTGACGGGCTTGCATGGGGTTACGGCCGATTGATCAGTGCGTATAGCAACTGCTCGAGCTGCTGCCGCATATCGTCCTGCACGGCCGGCGGAATATGATGCGCACCGCCGGCCTCATCGGCCGCCTCATCCGCGGTTTCAAGAATCCGGGGGTCGAGCAGGTCCGTTGCCGCGCGCGCGGCTGCCTGAGCTTCCGCGAGGCTCATCTTGATGTTCTTGGCGCCGCTGCCGCAGCCGGCGATGAAGACACCGGGACGGGAACTGCCGATGGCCGTTCCATTGCCGCCGCTGACGGCAAGATAGCCCGATTGCGCCAGTTCGACGCCCGCGGATTTGGCGAGCTCACCCAGGCCCTGCGGCGGTTCCACGTCATTGCACAGTACCACCATGTCATAGCATCCGCGCTGGAAGCGATGGGATGTCAGATCCTCGTAGGAGACTTCCAGCCCTCCGCCAGCGGCGGAATCGACCTTGAACATCGCGCCCCAAAACACGTCGACGCCATGGTCTGCCGCCATGGCGCGGCCGGCTTCCACACTGTCATCGCCAGGCGGTGACAGGATAAGCACGTTGACCTTTTCCACGTCCTGTTGAAGCAACTGATGGACCTGGCTGGCAACGATGTAGAGCGCGAACGGTGAGGGATTGTCCAGCACCAGCAGCACGCTCTCCGGGTATTCTTCGTTAGAGGGCTTGGAGGCGTAGCCACCGGTGGGTCCGGGGTCCTCCAGCAGCCGCTGCAACTCAGCGGAGGTCACGATGTCCGGATGCTTGCCATAGCCCAACTCGGCGAAGCGGATCGGCTCCTCCGCCCGGAACCCGGGCGCCAGTATGACGGCGCCCACCTGCCTGCGGTGTACGGTATCCAGCGCCATGTCAAAGAAGATGGCCTGGTCGTCGCAGACCTCGATGCAGCGATTGCAGGGCAGATAGTTGGGCGGCGTATTGAGGCAATCCTCGATGTTGATGACATAGGCCTCGGGCAACGTGTCTGACATCGGTGTGTAAATGGCCTTGCGATGCGTGAGGCCGGCATCGAATTCATTCGGGCTCACCTGGGGGCAGACCGTGTGGCAGTTTTTGCAGCGCGTGCAGGCGTCGGTTACAAATCGCGCCTGCTCGCGGATGCTGACGGTGAAGTTGCCGGGTTTGCCCTCGATGCCCTGCAACTCGGACAGGGTCATGATCTCGATGTTTTCGTTGTCCACCAGCGCGTTGAACAACGGTGTGCGCGTTCCTTCGGAGCGGTCACCGATGGCGGATGGCTCCAGCATGGTAGCGGCGAGCCTGCCGCCTGCCACGGGTCCACGTTCGACCACGATAGCGCGCGCGCCCGCGTTCGCGCATTCCAGCGCGGCATGCAACCCGGCAATACCGCCACCGACGACGAGAATTGAATCAGTCATGATGCTTCACTGTTTCGGGCGAACTCGATACCGGCATCGAGCGCCTTGATGTTCACTTCGACGATCTTTTCCTTCATCTGCTTGTGGATCGCCTGGACCATGGCCTCGCGGCTGACGACGCCGGTGGCCCCGACCAGGCAGCCGAGAATCACCACGTTACGGGTGAGCCGGTTGCCCACCTCATCCGCAATCTTCGTTGCCGGCACCATGATGGCGGAGGCCTCGTCTTCCTCTGAAACCTTGACCAGCGCGCTGTCCACGATCAGGGTGCCGCCTTCCTTCAGAATGGGGCGGAACTTGGTGTACGCCTCCGGGAACAGGGCGGCCAGCACATCGGCCTGAATGACGAAGGGATAATCCACGGCATCCTCGGAAATCACCACGTCGGAGCGTGCCGCCCCGCCCCGGGCCTCGGGCCCGTAAGACTGGGTGACAACGGCCTCTTTGCCGTCATACAGGGACGCGGCGATACCCAGCAGCTTGCTCGACAGCACGATGCCCTGGCCGCCGACGCCGCCGATGCGGATTTCCCAGGATTTCCTGGCGCCACTGTTGTCGCTTGCTGTCATGGCTTTGTCTACCTTGTTCACGCGACCAGCGGCGGCCGGTCGATATCGACGAAATTGCCGACGGTTATGCCCTTTTCTGGATCGATCAGGTCGATATCGATGTCTTGCAGGTTGGTCGCGCCGTGTCGAATCTTGCAGCGCTCGCGGTAAATCTCGACTTCGTGCAGGCCGTCACCAATCTTGTTGGCGCGACCAAACCCGGTGGGGCAGGGGGAGAGCACTTCGATAAAGCAGAAGCCTTCCTTGTTCATGCAACGCAGGATCGCGTCCTGGAATTCACGCACGTGCAGAATGGTCCAGCGAGCGACGAAAGTAGCACCCGTGGCCTGGGCCAGGTAGGGCAGGTTGAAGGGCTGGTCCACCGCGCCTTTCGGCGCGGTCGTCCCCTTGGCGCCGATCGGTGTGGTCGGGCCGACCTGTCCGCCGGTCATGCCGTAGGTGAAGTTGTTGATGCAGATGACCGTCATGTTGACGTTGCGTCGCGCGGCATGAATCAGGTGATTGCCGCCAATTGAGCTGAGGTCTCCGTCACCGCTGATGACCGTGACCTTGAGCTCGGGCCTGTGCACTGCGATGCCCAGCGCGAATGGCAGTGCCCGGCCATGGGTGGCGTGATAGGAGTCCACGTTGACATATCCGGCGGCCCTGCCGCTGCAGCCGATGCCGGAAACGCACACGTGCTGATCTTCTGGAAAGTCCGAATTGGCAATCGCGTGCGCGTAGCTGTGGACCACGGTGCCGATACCGCAGCCCGGGCAAAGGATGTGCGGCAGGCGGTCGGCGCGCAGCAGGTGGTCAATGGGGTGGCTGGTGGGCGCGTTTTTTACATTGATGTCGATGGCGCTCATGATCGGATCAGCTCCAGGATGGCGTCGGGCGTCGGCATTTGCCCACCGGCATGATTCAGTCTGAGGACGGGCAGGCTGGTCAGCCGCTCGACCTCCCGGCGCAACTGACCGAGGTTGATTTCAGGGACGATGAAGCGCTTGACGTCTCCCTGGGCAACCAGCTCGCGAATGCGACCTTCGGGGAACGGCCAGACGGTGATCAGCCGGATCATGCCCACTTTCAGTCCTTCGGCCCGCGCCTGCCGCACGGCCGCGCTCGCCGAGCGAGCCGTGCAGCCAAATGACACCACGATGGTGTCGGCATCGTCGCAGTCGAACTCCTCGTGCATTTCGATGTCGGCCGCGTTCAGCCTAATCTTGTCGACCAGGCGGTTCACCAGGATGTCGTGCGTTTCGGGGAACATGGCCGGGTATCCGCGCTCGTCATGTGTCAGGCCGGTCATGTGGACTTTGTAGCCCTCCCCCGCGTGCGCCATGGGCGGGACCAGATCATCATCGGGGCGATAGCTCAGGAACTGCCCCTCTCCGGGACGGGTTTTTGGTTTCTTGCGCCCAATGAAGGGAATATCCTGCGGTTGGGGGATCACCACCCGTTCCATCATGTGGCCGACGATTTCGTCCATCATGACAAACACGGGGACCCGGTATTTGTCCGCCGCGTTGAATGCCTTGACCGTGAGGTCGAAGCATTCCTGGGGTGAGGCAGGGCAGTACGCAATGATGCCGTAATCGCCATGCGAGCCCCATCGGGCCTGCAGAATATCCGATTGCCCCACCATGGTTGGAATGCCGGTCGAAGGCGAAGCCCGTTGGACGTTGGCCACGACACATGGGGTCTCCAGCATCGCTGCCAGGCCGATGTTCTCCATCATCAGGCTGAAGCCCGGGCCGGAGGTAGCCGTCAGGCTGCGGGCGCCGGCGGCAGAGGCGCCGATGATGGCCGCCATGCTGGCCAGTTCGTCTTCCATCTGCACAAAGCGCCCACCTGAGGCGGGAAGCCGGCTGGCCAGGTGCTCCGCCACTTCTGTGCTGGGGGTGATCGGATAGCCCGCGAAAAAATCCAGGCCGGCCGCGAGCGCGCCCTCGGCGCAGGCATGGTCTCCGAGCATGAAGTGGGACCCGGTGAGTACGCGCGGCTCGAGTTCTTCGCGGGTCTGCATGGCGCAGGCGCTGTCCGGCATCGGCTTAGCTCCCTTTCTCTTTCTCTGAAACGTCCGTGGTGAATATCGCCAGTTCCGGGCAGATCATGTTGCAGAACTGGCAGTGAACGCAGGATTGATCCTTACCCTCGGCCACCTTCGGGAATCGGTAACCCCGGGCGTTGATCTCGTCGGTATAGACCAGCACGTCGGTGGGGCAGTAGTTAATGCACAAACCGCATTCCTTGCATCGTTCCGCGATAACGTGCACCTGGCCCACGGGCACCTGGGCCCGGTCGAGGTCCATCGGTTTTCTTAGCGCAGTCCCGGCCACATCGTTCACCCTGACCCCCGGTTTCCTCTTCCATTGCTGAATTCGCGCACCCGCCTTACCGGCGATAACCATCGGCGGGAATCGGGCTCAGAATAAAGTTCATTTTTTTTAAATTCACGGGTATTGATGCGTTTAGTTGTCATAAATCAATTTGGCTGTGACACTAGCCAACCATGAAGCTCTCAGCTGCCCGGTCCATGCCCGACCAATCAAGATGGCCGACCCCTTTCCCCGGCCGTGTTTGGCGCCGTCTGGCAGCCATTACGCTGGTTCTCGGCCTGGTCGCCTGCGACCGGGAGCAGGCGAGAAGTGAGCAGCTCTACGTGTTCGGCACCGTGGTGGAAGTGACCACCTGGAATGTGCCGGCGGGTGAGGCGGACGCGGCGTTTGCCCAACTGCAGCAGATGTTCGACCGCATGCATCGTGACTGGCACGCATGGGAGCCGGGCATGCTGACTCGCCTCAACCAGGCCTTCGCGAACGGGGCAGCAGAGGAGGTCGGCGAGGACATCGTTTACCTGGTTCGTCGCTCGCAGGCGCTCGAGCAGGCCAGCGGCGGGCGCTTCAACCCCGCCATCGGTGGTCTGATTGGGCTGTGGGGATTCCACACCTCGGACTATCCGATCATGGGGCCACCGCCGGCGCGCGAGGACATCGAGCGCTGGATGGCTCAGTCGCCCTCCAGCCTGGATATCACCATCGATGGACAGCTGCTGAGCAGCGAGAACCCCGCGGTGCAGCTCGATTTTGGGGGCGTCGCAAAGGGCTATGCCGTAGATCTTGCCATCGCGCGTTTAAGGAACCTGGGTATCGAAAACGCCATCGTGAACACGGGCGGAGACTTGCGCGCCATGGGCAGGCGCGGTGACCGGCCGTGGCGTATCGCTGTGCGCAGGCCCGGTGGCGGCGTTTTCGGAGCGGTCGAGATACTGGAGGATGAGTCCCTGTTCACCTCCGGCAACTATGAGCGGTTCCGCCAGGATCAGGAACTGCGCTATCCGCATATTCTAGACCCCAGGACGGGTTGGCCTGTGAGAGATATCGCATCGGCGACGGTGATTGCGGATGAAGGGCTGGCCGCGGACGCCGCCGCGACCGCCTTGGTGGTCGGTGGCTTGAGCGAGTGGGTGGGCCTCGCCCGCGATATGGGGCTACGGCAGGTCATGATTGTCGATGGTGAGGGGCATGTGTTCATGACCCCGGAAATGGCGGCTCGGGTCCGGCTGGTGGATGATCTGGAGACAACCACGATCGATCCGTTTCTCTAAAAAAAGCGCCGCACCCGGGAATGGGTGCTACCATGAATGCGTCCTTCCGGGCGCGTGCCCGGCGGCGATCAGGGAAAATCAGGCCGTGGGTTCAGGTAAACCGACATCACTGGATATTGCGTATCGCGCTGGCGTGTCGCAGTCCACCGTGTCCCGCGCATTGCGTGACAGTCCACTGGTGAATGAAAAAACCCGAGAGCGGGTCAAGCGGATCGCGCGCGAGATGAACTATCGCGTAGATCACAGCGCGGCGGTTCTGCGGTCCCAGAAAAGCAGCACCCTGGCGCTGCTGTTGTTTGAAGACCCCACCAGCGACGAATCCCAGATCAACCCCTTTTTCCTGTCCCTGCTGAGCAGCATTACCCGTGCGGCCGCGCGGCACGGTTATGACGTCCTGATCTCTTTTCAGCAACTGTCTGATGACTGGCATACCGAGTACCAGCTCAGGAATCGTGCGGAGGGCATCATCCTGTTGGGATACGGCGACTACACCGCCTATCGGGACAAGCTCGAGGAACTGATGGAGCGCGGCACCCATTTCGTGCTGTGGGGCCCTCCGATCGGTGGCAGCTTCAGTCACTCGGTCGCCAGCGACAATGTCAGTGGAAGCTACGAGGCCGCCACCCATCTGATCGGGCTGGGTCGGAAAAAAATGGCCTTCATTGGGGAGGCCACCATCAAGGCGCCGGAATTCAAGCAGCGTTTTACCGGCTACTGCAACGCTCTGAAAGACCATAACATGAAGGTCGATCGGGCCTGTCACGTGCAGGCGGAGAGCAGCGAGGTCTCAGGCATGCGGGCCGTTGAGACGCTGCTCGAGCGCGGTGTTGATTTTGACAGCATCGTCTGTGCCAGTGACCTGATCGCCATCGGCGCGATAGAGCGCCTGCGCAAACAGGGGCTCAATGTGCCGGAGCAGGTGGCGGTGGTCGGCTTCGATGACATCCACGCAGCGGCCTATTTCAACCCATCGCTGACCACGGTTCGCCAGGACACCGGGACGGCCGGTGAAATGCTGGTAACCCACCTGATGTCGATGATCAATGGCGAAGAAGTGACTTCGGAATTGCTCAGGCCCACCCTCGTGATCCGTTCTTCCTGCGGCGCTCCTCTGAACGGCTAGCGGATCAGAACCCGGTAACTCCAGGGCGCCATTTCCAGTTCGAATTCGCGGTGGGCTTCGATGGCCTCGCCGCTGAATGCGTCGGTGTAGCGGTCGTGAAACAGTGCTTCCTCGAACCGGACCGTTTGCGCCTGGTCAGACAGGTTGAACACCCCGAAGACCTTGTTGTTATCGTCGCGGCGCACGAAACTCAGCACCTTTTTCGGGCGCGTGTTGGGCACCAGGATCATCCGTGCGCCATGGGCGCCATTCCACAGCGCTGAATGGGCCTTCTTGATGGCGAACAGGCGGTGATAAAGATCGCCGATGGCGTGCGGGCGCCATTCGATCGGGTCTTTTTCAAAAAACGCCAGGCGTTTGGTGTTGCCGGCTTCCTGGCCGTTATAGATCAGGGGCAGGCCCTCGCCGATCACGGACAGGGCAATGGTCGCTTCCAGGGCGTCACCGAACAACTCGAACTGGGTTCCTTCCCAGGCGTTCTTGTCGTGATTGCTCGCAAAGGTCATGCGCATGGCCTCCCGCGGCCACGCGCTTTCATTGTGAGAGTAGTAGACGAACAGCGATGTGACATCTTTGCGGCCGTGCGCGATGTCATGCATGATGCTGTGCCAGGACCAGGCATAGCTCATGTCGAAGGCCTCGGCATGGAGGTCGCGCGCCTCCCATTCGGCCAGCATGAACACGGGCTTGATCGCGTCCAGTTCAGCGCGCACCTGGTTCCAGAAATCGATGGGGACGAAACCGGCGACGTCACAGCGATAGCCATCGATGTCGGCCTCTCTGACCCAATACTTCAGCGCCTCGGTCATGTAGCGTCTCAGCTCCGGCTGCGCGTAGTCCAGGTCGATGATGTCCGACCAGTCCCACCATGGCGTCGGCCTGAAGTCGCCTTTCCAGTCGCGGTCGTACCATTCAGGGTGCTGCTCGACCAGCGGGTTGTCCCAGGCCGTGTGGTTGGCCACCCAGTCCAGGATGACATACATACCCAGCTCATGGGCCGTGTCTACAAATGCCTTGAGGTCATCCAGGTCACCGAACTCCGGATTGACACCATAGTAGTCCTTGACCGAGTACGGGCTGCCAAGACCGCCTTTGCGATTTTTCTTGCCAATAGGATGGATGGGCATCAGCCACAGAATGTCCGCGCCGAGGCCTTTGATCCGGGGCAGTTGCTCACGGGCCGCCTGAAGCGTTCCCTCTGCTGTGAATTGACGCAGATTGATCTGGTAGATCACCGCGTCACGCGTCCACTCTGGGGCCTCGATCTTCACGTAGGCCTGGGGCTTGTCGGGGTTCATGTCCGTCGCCTCTTCAGCGATTGGCTGGGTCTGTTCGGCCTGGCAGCCGGTCAGCCATGCGGCCGCCGCCAGCCAGCCAAGGCTTCTCCATGGAGAGATCATGCTGGCTCGGCCTCCCGGTCCACCCACAGCGTGGCCAGTCCGGAGACGATCATCAGGGCTCCGCCGATCATGATGCCGAAAATGGCGCGGCCGTCGAACGCTTCCCGTATCACCAGCCCAAGCACGCTGGCGGCGGTGAGTTGAGGAATGACGATGAAGAAATTGAATATGCCCATGTAGACGCCCATCTTGCTGGCCGGCAGGTTGTTCGACAGCAGGGCGTAGGGCAGGGCGATGATCGATGCCCAGGCAATGCCCAGCAGCGCCATGGAGGCGATCAGCATTTTCGGATC
>Ga0181593_10000152_pt1 | contig 54812 bp, 50 predicted proteins | sample 071ome_19_FD_133756 | JGI IMG/M metagenome (GOLD analysis project Ga0181593, IMG submission 133756) | Coastal salt marsh microbial communities from the Groves Creek Marsh, Skidaway Island, Georgia - 071413AT metaG (megahit assembly) | ecosystem: Environmental > Aquatic > Marine > Intertidal... | reverse complement strand
TGATCCTCTTGCACATATTCCTGGCGAGAACGGCCTGCCTATAGTTGGCAATACTTTGGCTGTTCTGAAGGATCCCAAGAAAGTATCAGACCATCTATACGGTACCTATGGGCCAGTCTATCGCAGCAATGTGTTTTTTCGACAGACCGTGTCGCTCCTCGGGCCAGAGGCCAACGAATTCGTATTGATGGACCGCGACCGGAACTTCTCCTCCAAGCAGGGCTGGGACCCGATGCTGGACCAGCTCTTTCCCAATGGATTGATGCTCCGCGACTTTGACAACCACAAAGCCCATCGTCGCATCATGCAGGTCGCCTTCAAGCAGCCTGCCATGAAGTCTTATGTCAGCCATCTGAACATCGGCATTCGCCATGGTTTGAAGTTGTGGGAGGACCAAGGTGACTTCCACTTCTACCCTGCCATCAAGGAACTCACCCTGAATACAGCCGCCTCTGTGTTTTTGGGTATGCCCCTTGGGCCGGAGGCCGACCGGGTCAATGAAGCCTTCATGGACAGTGTGCTGGCCTCTGTTGCAGTTATTCGTTTCCCTCTCCCCTTCACAAAATTCCGCCGTGGCGTCAAAGGCCGGGAATATCTGGTGAACTTCTTCCGCGAGCAGTTGCCTAAAAGGCGCGGAAGCGATGCACAGGATATGTTCACCCTGCTGTGCAATGCCACGGACGATGAAGGCAATGGCTATTCCGATGACGACATCATCGACCATATGGACTTTTTGATGATGGCTGCGCACGACACGCTAACCAGTTCCCTGTCGACCCTGATCTATCACCTGGCGCTGAACCAGGAATGGCAGGACACACTGCGCAAGGAATGCCAGAGCACCGCCAATGAATTGGGCCTGGGGCCAGATGATGACCTGCCTTATGACAGCCTGGATTCGCTGGAAATGTGCCAATGGGCCTTTAAAGAAGCGCTGCGGCTTAACCCGCCCGTCCCGTCCATTCCCCGCCAGACGACAAAAGAGGTGAAATTTGGCGGCGTCACGATCCCGGCCAATACCACTATCAGCGTTTCACCCGGCTTTACCCACAAGATGGAAGAAATCTGGACCAACCCTGAGAGTTTTGAGCCAGACAGGTTCTCGGACCAGCGCGCAGAAGACAGAAAACACAAATATGCATGGGTACCGTTTGGCGGCGGCGCACATATGTGCATCGGCCTTCATTTTGCCTATATGCAAATGAAAGTTTTTATGTACCATCTGCTCACGAAATATGAATTTTCGGTCGAAGACGGATATCAGGCAGATTTCCAGATCATGCCTATCCCCAAGCCTAAGGATGGCTTGCCGATCAACATTCGACCAATCGGGGCGTCCAGCCCCCTGGAGGAGGTAGCTTAAGAATGGACTTTAACGATTCACCCGAAGAAGCCGAATATCGCGCCAAAGCCAAAGCATGGCTGGCGGAGAACGCACAGGAATATCTGAAGCCGGGCCCCGAAGGCCTGAGTGAAGCCGAAGGTGTTCAGCGGTCGAAAGTATGGCAGGCCAAGAAAGCCGCAGGCGGTTATGCCGCTATCACATGGCCGAAAGAATTTGGTGGTGCCGGTGGCACACCGATGCAGAAGGTGATCTACGAGCAGGAAGAATCCAGCTATCACCTGCCGGCCAATATCTTCACCATCGGCCTGGGCATGTGTATTCCCACCATGATGGCCTATGCCACACCGGAACAGCTGGAATATTACGTTCCCCGCGCGTTGGCCGGTGAAGATGTTTGGTGCCAGCTGTTCTCTGAACCCGCAGGCGGTTCTGACCTTGCAGCCCTGCGCACCCGTGCGGTGCCGGATGGCGATGACTGGGTTATCAACGGCCAGAAAATCTGGACATCAGGCGCACAGATTTCTGACTACGGCATTGTTGTTACCCGCACAGACCCCGATGTACCCAAGCATAAGGGCCTGACCATGTTCTTCCTGGACATGAAGTCGCCCGGTGTTGAGGTTAAGCCCATCAAGCAGGCATCGGGTGCCAAAGGCTTTAATGAAGTCTACTTTACCGATGTTCGTATTCCCGACGCCCAACGCCTCGGCGATGTTGGCGACGGCTGGAATGTGTCATTGACCACGTTGATGAATGAGCGCCTTTCCATCAGTGAAAACCAGGCACGTGGTGTTTCTGTTTCGCTGATTATGGATTTGGCCCGTCGCATCGAAGATGACAACGGCCCAATGATCTATAACAAGGAAGTGCGGGCAAAAATCGCTGAATGGCATGCCAAATATATGGGGCTTCGTAACGGCCGTTATCGGACCATGACTGCCCTGTCTCAGGGTGCTCGCCCGGGGCCGGAGTCATCCATCAACAAGGGTGTTAACGCCCCGATGTTGCAGGATATTGCAGCTTTTGGTCTCGATCTGATGGACCAGGCGGGTGTGATGATGGATCCGGACCTTGCCGAATTCCGCCAGGTGTTCGCCGAAGCCTATATGGGCTCGCCGGGCCTGCGGATCGCCGGTGGTACCGATGAGGTGATGCGTAATATCATTGCTGAACGTGTTCTGGGTCTGCCTGCCGACATTCGCGTCGACAAGGGTATCCCCTTCAAGGACATCCCAACAGGTGGCGCCAACTAACCACCGCAAGGACTCACAAGAGCTGCCATGCCAATTGGTGTGGCGGCTTTTTCTTTGCCTGCACGCCTGCAATCGTGTTCGGCTATTGCGCCCAAAATACTAATAATTCCAATCTGTTGTTATCAGCGCAACGTACGGGGTTGACTTAAACACATCCTTCCCCGATATCAGGGCTGATAGACACAAGGCCAAAATAGCAACAGCTCCAGACCAACAGGAGAGCATGGACGTGCTGCGCAGAGACGCAAAATTCATAATCGGACAAGTCGTCAAGCACCGTTACTATCCGTTTCGGGGGGTGATTTATGACGTCGATCCCACGTTCAACAATACGGAAGAATGGTGGAATTCCATTCCCGCCCATGTGCGCCCGTCCAAGGACCAGCCCTTCTACCATCTGTTGGCTGAAAACGAAGAATCGACCTATATCGCCTATGTGTCGCAGCAAAACCTGCTGGTCGATGACACGGGCGAACCGGTACATCACCCGCAGGTCGATGAATATTTCGGTGACTTCGAAGATGGCTCTTACGAGCTATTGGACGGCTACGCCCACTAGGCGTGTTTCACTAACTCAGTGTACTTGAAGGCGCCAGTCCACTGGCGTGATGGTGCGTCATTCGCCAGGCACCATCCTCCAACACGAAGAGATTGGTGGCGATCAGATAACCACCGCCAATTTTTTCGTAGCAGATCACCTTCCCGCTAATGCCGGAGACGTCTGCCTTGGCGTCTACGCATTCAATCTGCGGGCGATCCGGGCTCGAGATGATACGCTGCCAACTATCAAGCACTTCCTGACGACCAAAAATCGGGTTCCAGCCCGGGTGCAGGCAGGTGACATCGGCTTCCTTTGCCCATATGGCGCTCATGGCCTCCATATCGCCCGCCGCAAACGCGTCATAGAAGGCCTCATTAGCGGCCAGGACGTCTTCATTCTGTTCCATTTATCCAGGTCCCCTCACCCAGAATTCATGTGGTCGGCAAGTGTGCGGTTGCAGGGGGCCTATCGTCAAGTTTACTCTGCGCCAAACACTCCAACGAAAGCAGTGACCATGAGCTGGCAAAAAGAAGTCGACGAAATCCAGGAACGGCGTAAATGGGCCAAAATCCAGGGCGGGGAAGAAGGTGTTGCCCGCCAGCACGCTAAAGGACGGCTGAGCATCCGCGAACGCATTGACGGTATTCTCGATGACGGTAGCTTCCGCGAGGAAGGCGAAATGGCCGGTAAAGCCGAGTTGGATGCAGACGGTAATATCGTCGGCTATTCGCCCGCCAATTATGTGCTGGGCTTTGGCGAAATTGATAGTCGCCGCGTCGCCATTGGTGGGGAAGACTTCAGTCTGAAGGGTGGCTCACCCAATTCTGCCGGTTTGCGCCGCAGCGTCTATGCCGAAGACATTGCCATTCAGTACAAAGTACCGCTGGTACGCTTCCTTGAAGGCGGGGGTGGCTCCGTTGCTGGCTCCAGCGGGGCGGGCCTTTCCTTTTCTGCCGTGTTTGAACGCGCCCGCTTCAAATCATTTGGTGAGGCCATGGCGACAGTACCCGTTGTTGCGGCCGCCTGCGGCCCGGTTGCCGGTTTTCCGGCTGCGCGGCTGGTGGCCTCGCATTTTTCTGTCATGACCGAAAAGACCGCTCAGGTGTTGGTCGCTGGCCCTGCCGTTGTGGAACGCGCTTTGGGGGTGTCCATGACCAAGGAAGAATTGGGCGGCCCGCAGGTGCATCTGAAAAACGGTGTTGTCGACAATGTCGCCAAGGACGAAGAAGACGCCTTCAGACAGATACAAACTTTCCTGAGCTATATGCCCTCAAACGTTTGGGAATTGCCGCCCGTACAGCCATGCGATGACCCGGTTGATCGTGCAGAGGACGCGCTGTTGTCCATCATCCCCCGCGATCGACGCAAAATTTATAATGGCCGCAAGCTCATCAAGCTGATTGTCGATAAAGGCAGCTTCTTTGAAATGGGTAAACAATATGGACCCGGCCAGATCACGGGCCTCGCACGCCTCAACGGCCGCCCTGTCGGCATCCTCAGTGCCGATTGTAAATATTTCGCAGGGTCCATGACGGCAGAAGGATCGCAAAAAGTCCGTCGTTTTATCGACCTGTGCGATACGTTCCACCTACCCATTATCAGCCTGGTAGACGAACCCGGCTTCATGATCGGCCCGGATGCTGAAAAAGCCGGCACTATCCGTTACGGCACGACCTTTGTGGTCGCGGCTATGCAATCCCGTGTGCCCTGGGCATCAGTTGTTATCCGCAAGAGCTTTGGCGTGGCCGCTGCTGGTCACTATGGGCCCGACGGGCTGGTACTGGCCTGGCCATCCGCCGAAATGGGCGCGCTACCGGTTGAAGGTGGCGTTGCCGTGGCCTTCGCCAAGGAAATTGCTGCAGCTGACGATCCCGTCGCCAAACGCGAGGAGTTGGAAGCACAGATGTCGCAGGCGGGCGCTGTATATCAACGCGCAGAACAGTTCAATGTGCATGACCTGATTGACCCACGGGAAACCCGCGCGCGCCTGTGTGCCTGGCTGGATATTGCCGCCCCCTTGCTGGAAGACCAGTTAGGACCAGTCGGTTACACGTACCGTCCTTAGTTAAGCTCACGCCAGTGCGCCAGACGCACGGTTCCGCATGGGCGGCAAACGGTCTCCGGGCCACGCTTGTGGCCTTGGTCCAATTTAGCTGCCCCTGTGAGGGCGTGAATGGCGCCATTCTGCCAGTAACGTCCGCAAAGCGCCGACAAAGGCCAGCGGCTGGTCGAGGAACAGGTGATGGTCCGCTTCCGGGATCGCCACAAAGGGGACAGAGCTGTCCAGTACCTCGAACATATAGTCAGCAATTTCCTGGGTGAAGAGCGCACTCTGTTCGCCATAGATAACGGCGACACGGCATTGCAGACTGGCCAGGGCTTCCGTCTGGTCGCCAAAGCGGAATTTGTTCATCATCTGGTCGTCATACTTCCAGGTCCAACCACCATCGACTTCCATGAGTGAATGACGACCGATGAATTCGAGAATGAAGTCATTGTCGCATTCCTGTGGCGGCATCAGGCGAAAGCGCTCCAACGCCTCATCAAAACTCTCATAAGTCCTTTTTGGTCGGAAAGGCGACCGCCGACGCGACCGCTGCCAGTCATAGTCCGGTGGCCGCACGGGTGAATCGACCAGCACAATCCCCTTGAGTTGGTCACCAAAGAGCACGCCTGTATTCAACGTCACGAAACCACCGAAACTGTGCCCAACAATGGCAGGCCGGGCTTCAAAACCAGCATCGGCGCACACGCCCATCAGGTCAGCTGCGAACAACGCTTCTGAATAGGTCTCGCGCCTACCACTGTCTCCGGCGCCAGCCAGGTCGAGCGCGGCAACCTGGTAATGATCAGTAAAGAATGGCGCTAGAAAGCTCCACCAATTGGCATGGGCACCGCCGCCATGGACCAGCAACAGCCCTGGCTTGCCTGCGTCACCCCACAATTTGTAATGGATGTCGCAGCCTTCAACATTGACCACACGATCTTCATGCGGCACCGCAATTGCCTGGTTGAACCAATCCGGCGCAACCGTTCCAATCTTCGCCATGTCTTCTTTCTTGCTTGCTTTTAAGGTTGCCAGACCTGGGGCGGCTGACCGGTAGACATTTCAGCCACGGTCCACAGTTCAATCCGCCATGGCTCGCACTTCAACAAACCATAGGTGGGGTCATCGACATCCTTCCAGAACGCACCAAGGTCATAGCCATAGGGTTCCGGCGTTGACTTGAACAGGTCCCAAAGGCGTTGTTTTTCGGTCTTGTCTTCAACCCATTCTGTTTTGCAGTCGGCCATCACCTGTTCATGGCGCGGGTCCCAATAGGTCAGCGACAAATACGGATTTCCTTCCAGATGCTTGGCCTTGAGGCTCTGGCGACCGGTGGCAATCCAGCCCACCGGGGCGTCGCCGTCCAGCTCCCGAAGCGGGTGCAGCATGCGCGTACGCGTGCGGCCTTTGGTGTCGAGTGTTGCGACCGAAGCCCAGACAATGCTGGTGATACGGTCTTCGAAGTTCTTGCGATAGGGTTCAAAAGAATTGGTCATGATACGCTCCCACTGTTTGTCCCTAGCATGAAGAGATTTACCGTCCGGTCAAGTTAGACCTTTCCGTCTGGCGTAGCTGTGGCACAATAAACGCCACATTCTATAGGGGAGGGATTCATGACGGGTCGTGTCGAAGGGAAAGTGGCGCTCATTTCGGGTGGTGGCCAGGGGATCGGGCGAGCAGCGGCGCAAACGCTTGCCCGCGAAGGCGCGCGCGTCATCGTCACCGACTTCAATGACGAAGCAGGCGCTGAAACGGCAGCCCTGATTACAGAAGCTGGCGGCAAGGCGCGCTTTATTCATCACGACGTCACGAAAGAAGCCGAATGGGAAGCCGTTATGGCAGATATCCTGGCCAATGAAGGCCAGCTCGACATTCTGCTCAACAATGCAGGCATCATCGTCATGCATATGTTGGATAACTTCCCACTGGAGGACTTTCAGCGCCAGAACGCGGTGAACATTGATGGCGTGTTCCTAGGCATGAAGCACGGCGTACGCGCCATGAAGCGCACAGGTAAAGGCTCCATCATCAACATGTCATCTGTGGCTGGAAGGACGGGCTCACCCCAGGCTGTAGGTTACTGCGCCACAAAGGGTGCCGTGCGAATGATGACCAAGGCAGCGGCCAAAGAAATGCTTGTCCAGCAGTTGGAAATCCGCGTGAATTCAGTGCACCCAGCACTAATTGATACATCCATGGCGCAGGATATTCGTGATCAGGTAGGCGATGGCACGCGCTCATTAGACAAGGCTTTTGTGCGCACCCAAGGCCGCCTGGGGCAGGCAGATGAGATTGCCAATGGCATTTTGTTTCTAGCGTCTGATGAGGCCAGCTTTGCCAATGGCAGCGAGCTGGTGCTGGATAACACGCAGACGGCATAAAGGCGCTACCGTCAGCAAACCTTCGGCTTGCGCCTGCGCGAGCGCGCCAAACGATTCGCGGGCCGCAATTCGCGGCCTTCGACAAATCGGCCCTATAGGCTGTTCGATTTGTCGTTGAGAAGATTAGCGCTCATCAAAGTTTTGGCAAAGCCCGCAGGTTTTGCTGCACCAGCTCGGTGAATTCCATCGGCAGGAAATGGCTGGCACCCATTACTTGCTCGATTTGCCAGTTCCGTTGCTTACGCCGCACAATCTTTTCTGACTGCGGCCGCAGAGTCGAATTTGTCTCCGCATGGAGCACCTTCACCGGGCACTTAACCTTACCAACCCGGCCCCAGACATTGCTGGAGCCCATAGTGAAGGTCTTACCTTCCCAAGCCGGGGCACAGGCCAGAATTGTTTTTTCCGGCGAAACGACGATAGAACCGCCTTCAACATAGTCGCGGATGTAATGGTCCGGCCATGTCTTGAAAGCCCCCCTGCCCTTGTAGGACTTGAACATTGTTTCCCGGTCCGGAAATTCTGCCCGTCGGCGCGCAGCCCCTTGAGACAGCTGCGAGGTTAACCGCTTGCCGATCAGCTTTCGCACCATGGCAATCAGCGTGAAAATCGGCGGCATCATCACCGGTTCAACGAGCAGCATCGCCTTCACAAGCCCGGGACGCTTAGCTGCTGCGATCATCGAAACCGTTGAGCCCATGGAATGACCCGACAGGTAAACCGGTTCATCCAGCACCTCGAGAATGGCCACCAGGTCGTCAGCATAGGTATCCCAGCCTGTCAGGACATCCGGATTCTTATCTGCCTCAGAAAAACCATGCCCACGCTGATCGATGGCGATGACACGGAATTGGTCCGTCAGTGGCGTTAGCAGAGACGTGTAAGTCTGCGCATTAAAGCCAGTGGCGTGGCAATAAACCAGAAGTGGCTTGCTGGCATCATCTCCCCAGCGCAGCACAGAAAAGCTGCCGCGCCCGGGCGCTTCAATTGTCTCTCGTACTGGCTGGGTCACCAGCGGGCTGGCTTCATTCATGGCTGATGGTCTTGATATCGCCGTCTGCGGAAAGAAGAATAGCGATACCACGCGTCTGCGGGACGTTCGAGAAGATAATCATCAGCAGCACCGTGATCGGCACACTGAGGAACATGCCTGCAATACCCCAGATCGACCCCCAGATGGCCAATGACAGCAGCACGACAATGGCACTGAGATTGAGCGAGCTGCCCATCATTTTGGGCTCCAGAACATTACCGATGCTGAACTGAATAACAGCCAGTAACGGCACAAGAATGGCGAACTCGGTAAGGGAGTCGAATTGTACCAGCGCCATCAATGCCGGGAACAGAACCCCCACCAATGACCCCACCGTGGGGATGTAATTCAGCAAAAAGATCAACAACGCCCAGAAGGGTGCATAGTCGACACCCACCGCCATCAGAACGATCAGACTGAGCACGCCGGTCAACAAACTCATCAGCGTTTTGATCCAGGTATATTGACGAATGTCCTGTCCGATCTGCACCAGAATATTCTGGACTGTCTTTTGGCGGTTTTCATCCGGGAACATGCCCGCGATTTTCCTGTCGAAACTGTCATGCTCCAGCAGCAGGAACAGCAGGTAGATCAGTACCAGCCCGGCATTGGCAACGCCGTTTGCCAGCTCGCCCGCAATGGTCGCCACAAAGGGTCCAAATTCAATCTGGTCAATCAGCTGGCGAATGCTGGGGATTTCCGCAATACCGATAAAACCACCAATCTGCCCCAACAGACGTTCCAGATTGGCCTGATATTGCGGGGCGTCCTGCGCCACCTTGAACAGCGCATCACCCGTATAGGCCAGAATACCGCCAATGGCTGCCAACACCGTCACAATAGAGGCCGTCTTGGCCACCCAGCCGGGCAGATGCACAGTGCCAAAATTGATGAGGGAAAAGCCCTTGGACAGCGCGTCTATGAGGAACCAGGTCATCACAGCAATCGCCAAAGGGATCAGCAACGCCTGACCAATCACCAGAAAGACGATCAGCAGCGCCGTGATGAACAGGCCCGCAGCCCAACGAAACAATGACATGGCTTCCCTATCCCCTCATAAGCCTGTAAGGACAATAACCGAAACAAGACAAGAAGCCCATTATGGCGGACAGCGCCCCCATCACCAAACCGGAAACAACAGCCCGCGGCGTCTTCCTGATGCTGGGGGCCTTCCTGATGTATTCCGGTATCGATATTCTGGCCAAAGGCTTAGGGGAACAGGGCTATCACCCGGTGATGATCACCTGGGGCCGGACCGCCATGCAAGTACTGATGTTGCTACCGTTCATGCTGCGTGCGGGTGGCCTGGGCGCCTTTGTTACACGCCATCCCAAAACGCAATTTGTCCGTGGCTTCGTGATGACCTTTGCCGGGATATTCTTCGTCTCCGGCCTCGCCTATCTGCCATTGGCGACCATGACAGCGATCAACTTTGTCAGCCCGTTCATGATCACCATGCTCTCCGTCTGGATCCTCAAGGAAGTGGTTGGGCCGCATCGCTGGATTGCTATTGCGATTGGCTTCTTTGGCGCGCTGGTGATTATCCGCCCCGGCACCGACAGCTTCCACCCGGCAGGCCTCTTCGCCATTGCAGCCGCTGCCTGCTGGGCAATCAGTGTGATCGCCACCCGTCTGGTGCAAGATGAAGACAGCGGCACGCTGACCATGTTCTACACTGCAGTCATCGGCGTAACCCTGACATCCTTCATGGTGCCGTTCTTCTGGATGCCGCTGACGCTGGAAGCCTGGTTCTATGTGGTCGGCATGGGTATTTTCAGCATCTTGGGCCAGGCCTTTATGATCGGGGCCCTGCGCCATGCCAGCCCGAGCCTGTTGGCCCCTATCGGTTATTCGCAGCTTCTATGGGCCACGCTGTTTGGCTTCTTGCTCTTCGGCAATTTGCCGAATGTTTGGACCTGGGCCGGTGCCGGCATCATCGTACTCAGCGGGCTTTATATGTGGTGGCGTGAACAGGAACTCAAAAAGCCCCCTGCCCCTGCGTTAAGCCACCGAGAGTAGTCTCAACAAAAAAAGGGCCACCCAAGAGGCGGCCCTTTCTGCACATATGCGATGCAACCTAGCGCGGGGCCATGCGGATGGCACCGTCAAGGCGAATGGTTTCACCATTCATGTAGCTGTTCTGGCACAGCTCACGCGCCATGGAGGCAAACTCTTCGGGAACGCCAAGACGCTTCGGGAACGGCACGCTGGCAGCCAGGCTGTCGATGACGTTCTGCGGTGCGCGGGCAAAGAGCGGGGTATGGAAGATACCCGGGGCAATCGTATTGGCACGAACACCCATGTTGGACAGGTCGCGAGCCATCACCAGCGTCATGCCGACGATGCCAGCCTTGGAGGCGGTATAGGCGATTTGACCGATCTGGCCATCAAAGGCTGCGACAGATGCGGTGTTGACGATAGCGCCACGTTCGCCATCTTCCATCGGCTCGGTCTTGCAGATTTCATCCGCAACAATGCGCGAGCAGTTGAACGTACCGATCAGGTTGGTGTCGATGACAAATTTGAAGTCATCAAGCGGCATCGGGCCTTCTTTGCCAACGATCTTATGCGCACGGCCCAAGCCAGCGCAGTTGATCAGAATCCGCGGTGAGCCATGAGCAGCCTTGGCAACTTCCAGGCCTGCAATGGCATCTTCTTCAGATGCTACATTCACCTTGGCGAAAGCACCGCCAATTTCCTTGGCGACTTCGTTGCCGAGGTCTTCATTCAGGTCCCACAGGGTAACCTTAACGCCATTGGCCGTCAGTTCGCGGGCAGTGGCTGCACCCAGGCCGGATGCACCGCCGGTGATGATGGCTGATGTTCCTTCAAGATTCATCGTTCTCTCCGATTTCTATTGTTACCCATTGGTAAGCGAATCCAAATTCGCGGGTATTCTAACGAAACTCTGGGGAATGTCGATGCCGGGGATTGACAGCGCCTGTCGGGCGCACCACTCTGAGCCACCGAAAAACACCGATACTCAAACAGGGGAGACATCATGCTCGTAATCGGCGCTGAAATTCGCATTCCGGAAGAAAATATGGACGCCATGGCCGAACTGGCCCGCACCATGGTCATCGAGACCATGAAAGAAGAAGAATGCGTGACCTACGCCTTCAGCCAGGACTTTTCCGAACCTGGCCTTGTGCGTATTTTTGAAGTCTGGAAAAGCCAGGAAGGCCTGGACGCCCATTTCGCCACACCACACATGGCCGCTTTCCAGCAGGGCATGGTGGCACTGTCGCCCAAGGGCACCATTGCCAACAAATATGAAGTGTCCAGCGTCGTCGACATGATGGCCTAAGACCATGACGATTCCCGGCCCGGCGCGCATTCTGCCGCTGACAGATGAGCAGTTGCCGCCCCGCGTGGCTAAGAACAACGACCTGCCCAAGGTTAATGTTATCCGCACCCTTGCGGGACACCCGGATGCCTTTATCCCCTGGAACCGTTTTGCCAATTATGTGCTGAACAAAAGCACGCTGGTGGCGCGGCAGCGGGAAATTCTGTTTCTGCGCACGGGCTGGAATCACCAATCGGACTATGAGTTCGGTCAACATCGCATCATCGGCCAGCGGGCCGGGCTGAGTGATGAGGAAATCCTCAACATCTGCCGTGGCCCAAACGCCGGCGGTTGGGCCGATAATGAACGCGCCCTGCTGCAGGCAGCCGACGATCTGTACAGCACCAGTGACATCAGCGACACAACCTGGGCTGGGCTAGACGCGCATTTCAGCGACCAGCAAAAGGTCGACGTCATTATCGCCGTCGCCCAATACACACTCGTGTGTATGTTGCTGAAGAGCGTACGCGTGCAGCTGGATGACAATATCGACGGCCTGCCGGACATTGCAGATGGCACCATCCCGACAAGCCGGCACTATGACCGGCTGGCAGGCGATGCCCGCATCCTGCCCCTGAGCGCTGAAGACATCCAGAAGAGCATTGGCCAGGATGAAGCCCTGCGGAAGCTGACGGAAATTGTCGACAATCTCGACAAAATCAATGTGGTTGCCACGCTGGCGCACCACCCGGATGCCTATATCGCCTGGAACCGCTTTGCGGCCTACGTCTTCAATGAAAGCACACTGTCTTTCCGCCAGCGGGAAATCGTCTTCCTGCGCACGGGGTGGAACCACAAGTCCGACTATGAATGGGGCCAGCACTATCTGCTGGGCCAGAAAGCCGGGCTAAGCGAGGAAGAACTGCTCAACATCGCCCGTGGGCCCGGCGTTGACGCCTGGTGCGACGAGGAACGGGTACTGATGCAGGCGGTGGACGAAATGTTCACCGAAACCGACATCAGTGACGAAACCTGGGCCGCGTTGGATAAATACTATTCCGACCAGCAAAAGGTGGATGTAATCCTCGGCAGTGGCAATTACACACTTGTTTCCATGCTGCTCAAAGCCATGCGCGTGCAGCTGGATGACAATATCGAGGGCCTGCCGGTGGTCTGACCACCTAGAGACTACGCACCATGTCCAACAATCTTCCACACAATGATGAAGATGTTCTGGACTGGCTTAAACAAGAACATGACCAACCTTTTGGAGGCTGGGACTTCTCCTACCTGAAGGACCGACGAGTCTTCCTGCAAGAACATGCCTGGGATTATGCTGAAACGGTCCTGCCCTACCTGAAACAGGCGCAGAGTGTTCTCGATATCGACACGGGCGGCGGAGAGATATTCCGCTCATTGCTGGACCGCGCGCAATTCAAGGGTAAAGCCCGCGCCATAGAGCCCTACCCGCCCAATGTGACAGTGGCCCGCGAAACCCTTACCCCCTTGTCAGTAAAGGTCATCGACAACTCAGCCGATGCAGCTGACTTAGGCGATCAGAAATTTGATCTGATGATCAGCCGACATGGCGGTTCCCTTTCACCAGCAAACATTGCCCAGCGACTAAAACCAGGCGGGCGGTTCATTTCCGAACAGATCGGTGACCGCACCAACCAGGAACTGCATGAAATTTTCGGGTCGGGTTCCACCTCAAGCGACGAATGGCCACACAATGCAGGAGATGCCAGGCAAGTCTTCGCCGAAGAAAGCCTGCTTATCGAAGACCTGCAGGAACAGCACATCACCACCCGCTATATGGATGTGGGCGCTTTCGCCTACTATCTAAAAGCGGTGCCCTGGGAAGTGCCCGACTTTTCGATTAATGCCTATGCAGAGGTTCTGCTGTCACTCCACCGACAAGCCCAGGAACAAGGCTACGCGCTGGATACGACATTTCATGTCTATCTGATCATCGCCCGCGCACCTCGATAAATCCCAAAGAAAAAGGGCCGCGCAGTAACTGCGCGACCCTTAACTTTTTGAACCAAAAGGTTCGGCTGTTTGGCTGGCTTAGAAGCCCATGCCACCCATGCCGCCCATCGGGTCCATGCCACCCATATCAGGCATTGCAGGTGCAGCACCCTTGGGTTCCGGCTTGTCAGCAACCATGGCTTCGGTCGTGATCAGCAAGGAAGCAACAGAGGCTGCATCCTGCAGTGCGGTACGAACAACCTTTGTCGGATCGATAATACCGGCGGAAACCATATCGGTGTATTCTTCCTTCTGAGCGTTGAAGCCGAAGTTCGTATCATCGCTTTCCAGGAGCTTGCCAGCAACCACGGCACCGTCAACACCGGCATTTTCGGCGATCTGGCGAACCGGGGCTTGCAGGGCACGGCGGATGATGTCGACACCGACCTTCTGGTCGTCATTGCTGGTGCGAACACGCTCGATAGCGCGGATGCCATACAGCAGGCCACAGCCACCACCGGCGACGATGCCTTCTTCAACCGCAGCGCGGGTTGCATTCAGGGCATCTTCAACGCGGTCTTTGCGTTCTTTCACTTCAACTTCGGTCGCACCGCCAACCTTGATCACGGCAACACCGCCAGCCAGCTTGGCCAGGCGTTCCTGCAGCTTTTCACGGTCATATTCAGAAGAGGTTTCTTCGATCTGAGCGCGGATCTGGCTACAACGCGCTTCGATAGCATCCTTGTTACCAGCGCCGTGTACGATCGTGCTTTCATCCTTGGAGATGGAAACGCGCTTGGCCGTACCCAGCATGTCGATGGTGACGTTTTCCAGCTTGATGCCGAGGTCTTCAGAGATCACCTGGCCATTGGTCAGGATTGCAATGTCTTCCAGCATCGCCTTGCGACGGTCGCCAAAGCCCGGCGCCTTAACAGCAGCAACCTTCAGACCACCGCGCAGCTTGTTAACAACGAGGGTAGCCAGGGCTTCGCCTTCAATGTCTTCAGCAATGATCAGCAGCGGCTTACCGGACTGAACAACTGTTTCCAGGATCGGCAGCATCGCCTGCAGGCTGGTCAGCTTGCTTTCGTGCAGCAGGATGAACGGGTCTTCCAGCTCGGTCAGCATCTTTTCAGCGTTGGTGATGAAGTACGGAGACAGGTAACCACGGTCGAACTGCATGCCTTCTACGACGTCGAGTTCGGTTTCCAGGCTCTTGGCTTCTTCAACGGTGATAACGCCTTCATTGCCAACCTTGTCCATGGCTTCAGCCAGCATCTTGCCGACTTCTGCATCGCCATTGGCTGAAATAGTACCAACCTGGGCAATTTCAGCGTTGGAGGCAACGTCGCGTGAACGCTTGGTCAGGTCCTTGATCACGGATTCAACAGCGAGGTCGATACCGCGGCGCAGGTCCATCGGGTTGTAACCAGCAGCAACGGACTTGACACCTTCGCGAACGATGGCCTGGGCCAGAACCGTTGCAGTGGTGGTGCCGTCACCGGCGAGGTCGTTGGTCTTGGAGGCAACTTCGCGGACCATCTGTGCGCCCATGTTTTCGAACTTGTCAGATAGTTCGATTTCCTTGGCAACAGAAACGCCGTCCTTGGTGATCTTGGGAGCACCGAAGCTCTTTTCGATCAGAACGTTGCGGCCTTTCGGGCCAAGCGTCACTTTTACAGCGTCGGCGAGAAGGTCGACACCCCTGAGCATGCGCGTGCGGGCGTCAGTTGAAAATGTAATTTCCTTGGCAGCCATTGTTCTTTTTCCTTAGTCCAGAATGCCCATGATGTCAGATTCTTTCATGATCAACAGGTCTTCACCATTGATCTTGATTTCCGTACCCGACCACTTGCCAAACAGGACACGGTCACCTGCTTTAACTTCCATGGGAACCAGTTCACCGCGTTCGTCGCGTGCGCCAGCGCCGATGGAAACGATTTCGCCTTCAGAAGGCTTTTCCTTGGCGGAATCGGGAATGATGATGCCACCGGCTGTCTTTTCGTCTTCTTCGATACGACGAACGACAACACGGTCATGCAAAGGTCTGAAACTCATTGAGTGGTCTCCTTAACACCTGTGTTGAGTACTCTCCCAGCGAGGAACTGACTATGCAGCCCTCCAACGCTACCCCATTTATGGTCGCGAAACCGGATTTCAAGGGGGGTATATAAAGAAATTTGGCACTCATAGCAACAGAGTGCTAGTAGGGATCTGTATATTCCCAAAACACCCTGTCTTTTCCCCAAACACAGAGAGTTCAACAAAAATGGGCCGCCGCCAATGGCGATGGCCCATCTCAGCGAATTTGAGGTAGCCTAGCGGCCTTTGAAGACCGGCTTGCGTTTTTCAGCAAAGGCCATCATGGCCTCCTTGGAGTCTTCCGTCTTGCCGAGCTGACCAGTCAGATTCTGCTCATACCGGTAACCGTCGCGTAGGCTCATTTCCTCAATGGCATTCAACGAGCCCTTGGCCATGGTCATGGCGATAGGGCTTTTGGCAGCCAGAGTGCGAGCCATATCCATGGCTGTATCCATCAGGTCTTCCGGAGCGACGCAGGCTTCAACAACACCGGTACGGTATAGTTCTGGCCCAAAGATGCGCTGGCCCGTAAGCGCCATGGTGCGCAAGCGTGAATGGCTGAACAGACGCATCGCGTGGCGCTGGCCACCCAGCAATCCCACGTCAATTTCCGGCAGGCCCAGATTGCCTTTTTCGGAGGCGATCAGAATGTCGCAGGACGCTGCAATGGCCAGGCCGCCACCAAGCGCGGCGCCATTAATGGCGCCGATCACCGGCTTGGCGCATTCGCGTACAGAATGGTAGCACTCGCGCGCGTTGCGGCTGGACTGCCAGTGGTCGCCCGGTTTGCGTTCCGCACCTGCACGACCCTTGATGTCGGCACCAGCGCAGAAAACCTTGCCTTCACCGGTCAGGACGACCGACCGAATTTCGTCGATGTCACTAATCCGGTCGAACATTAGTTGCATATCGACCAGCATCTGTAGCGAATGGGCATTCACTGGCGGGTTGTCCATTTTCACAATCGCGATGTGATCTTCCACCACTTCGCACTTCACCGTTTCCAAATCCAGGTTTTCCATAATCTCCCCTATCAGGACGTTGCGTCCGCATTGTTCTGTTGTTGTTCTTTGTGTACCTGCGTTTCACGGTAAGTCAAATAAACCGTACTACCCAGAATGACAAAACCGCCAACCCAGACCCAAATGTCCGGGACTTCACCGAAAAATATAAAGCCCATCATGGCCGCCCAGATCAGCTTGATAAAATCAAACGGCATAATGGCATTGGCCTCTGCCAATTTCAGGGATTCAACAATGCCGATTGCCCCCAATGTGCCGAGGACGCCCATAGCCGCAAACCACAGATAGTGTTCCATCGTCGGCCATGTCCACACCGTCAGCGCCGGTGGAAACGCCAATATCGCCAATAGAATAGCTGCCCAACTGGTGATGGTGACGGAAGAATCCTCGCGGGCCATCACCTTTGTCAGCAACAGGGCAACGCCCCATATGGCACTGCCTGCCAGCACCAGCATGGCCCCCAGGTCAACCGTCCCCAACCATGGCCGCACAATGATGGACGCGCCAATGGCCCCCACAATCAACGCCCCGATGCGCCGTGCCCGCAAGCGTTCCCCCATAAACAGCGCCGCATAGACCGTCACAAAAAGCGGTAACGTAAACCCGAGCGAGGCGACCTCTGCAAGCGGTGTGATGGCAATGGCGCCAAAGAAACACATCATGGAGACGACATTGATCGCCGCCCGTGTGAGGTGCTTGCCAAACTGATTAGTTTTCAGCGGTGCCAGCCCTTCCCGCAGAAAGATGGGCATGAGCGCGATAATACCAAAGACATTGCGAAAGAAGGCCACTTCGAAGGTGTGAATATCTGCGGAGACGTGGCGGATAATGGCATTCATACCGTTAAACAGCAGAGAGGCTACTGCCATGATGGCCACAGCCTTCACCAGGTCCGGCACCCGTCCATAATGGTGCTTGGCGCGGCCACCAATATGCGCCAGCCGACCGGCATAGCCCCCCTGGGGCCCGACCTCTGATATACGGGAAGGATCAATCGCCATGAAAGGAAATACCTAGCGGATAACGCCGCTGACCCGCTCGGGATGAATGCGAATGATCACCCGTTCCTGGTCACGCAGCCAGCCCTCCAGGTCGGCCGGTTCTTCCCAGCCTGTATCGGCAATATTGGCAAAAACTTTGCGCGTCTCTTCAACCAGATTGTCGTGTTCAATCGTTGCACGCCCTTCAACGGTCACGAAATTAAACGGCTCCTGATTCGTCGTCACACAGATGGTCACCCGCGGGTCAGCCTCCAATGTTCGGCGTTTCAAGGTGCCGCCGGGTGTGCTGACCACCAGCGTGTCGCCATCGCGCGCATAAGCAACGAAGGAGCTGGATGGCTGGCCATTGGCGCGCAATGTCGTAATCACTGCCCAACGATGGTCGGTGATAAATTGATCAAATTGTTCATTCTTGCCGATCACGGCGTTCCCCCAGGAATATCCCCAATAACGACCTACAATCGGTGTTGTGTCTCGTCATTCATTGCTGCTTTGTGCTGGCAGGTTAGCACAGCTGCACTATACTGCCACCAGAAGCATTGACGCATTATGCGATGATAATTTGGAGACGACCAGCATGAGTAGCACGGCTGAAACATCAGGCGTTGACCTGGAAACCCTGAACCTCTTTGAGCCATCTGTCTTGGTGGACCCGTGGGATGCCTACCAGAAGCTGCGGGACGACGCGCCCGTATTCTATCAGGAGGCAATGAACGCCCATGTGGTGACGCGCTATGACCTGCTGATCCATGTTCTGCGCGATACTGAAACCTTCTCCAGCAAGTTCGACCAGGTGCTCGGCGCCTCCGGCTTCCAATTCCTGGAAACAGCGACAGAAGAGCAGCAGGCGACATTTATGGGCAAAGCGCAAGAAATGATCGTCCCGCCGCCCACCATGTTGACACTGGACCCGCCCGAGCACACTAATTATCGCTCTTTGGTAAACCGCGTCTTTACTGCTGGCAACGTCCGTAAGATGGAGCCCTATATCCAGTCGGTCATCGATGAAACGATTGAGACCTTCATCGACAATGGTGCCATCGACTTCATGGACGCCTTTGCCTTCCCGGTCCCGCTGCGCATTATTGCAGACCGCCTGGGCATTCCTGACGGCAAGGAAGAAAGAGATTTCTTCTATATTGCGGCAACGCACGCCGCGGCTGCCCTGCGCCTGACGCCGCTGGACTATGATGGCGCCCTGGAGCGCATGCAATATGCCATCGACCTGCAGAAATTCCTGATCGGGATTGCCAATGAACGGCGCAAGAACCCGACCGACGACATGATCTCCATTCTAGCCACCGCGACGTTCGAGGCGGAAGACCGCCCCCTGAACGACCCGGAAATCATCTCGATCCTCAATCAGTTCCTGGTAGCGGGGCATGAGACAACCACCAGCACCTTTGGCTGGGGCATGTTGCTGCTGTGCCGGAACCCGGAAGTCCAGGAACAGCTGACGGATAAAAAACTCGTCCGCAACTTTGTGGAAGAAACACTGCGACTGGAAGCCCCTGTACAGGGTCTGCCCCGTATTGTCACAAAGGACACAGATCTGGGCGGCTACAAGTTGAAAGCCGGTGATGCGCTGATGCTGCGCTATGGTGCGGCCAACCGTGACGAACGTCAGTTTGAAAACCCGGATGAATTGAATATTCACCGGGGTAATTCCGGTTCACAGCTGGCCTTTGGCTCTGGCGTGCACCATTGCATTGGCGCCCCGCTGGCCCGGCAAGAACTGAACCTTGGGTTCCCGTCCCTGCTGGCACGGATGAAGAACATCCGGCTGGATGAAAGCCATGGCGACCCTGTGGCCGAACCAAGCATCATCCTTCGCAACCTGCCGGAACTGCATATTACGTTCGACAGGCGCTAGAACGCCTTGAAGACAGAATGACCAAAAGGCCGGTTTTTACCGGCCTTTTTCGTCGCGGAATTTCTCGATATTACTGACAGTCTGGCGCGTAGCGTCTTGCACATCACCCGCCACTGACCGGCGACGCAGGTTTTTGTCTGCGAGTGCCGGGGCCATATAGCCGTCATCATCGTGGCTGATATTCGTACCCGGTGGGCAAATCTCGTCAATCGCGTCGAGCACATCATTCCCCAGCACAACATCGGCACCGTCGAGCAGGCCCTGTAGCTGGTCTTCCGTGCGCGGGCCAATAATGGCTGATGTCACCGCCGGGTGCGCGCAGGTGAAGGCCATGGCCATATGCATCAGGGATATGCCGGCTTCATCAGCCACGGCGGCAAGTGCTTCGATCTTGTCGAGCTTCTGCTGGTTATCGTCGCGCTGCATGTCGAACAGATGCGGCTGCAGCTTTTGGCGATTGGTATCATTCGGCGTCGCCCCCCTGCGCCACTTGCCGGTGAGCCACCCCTGCGCCAACGGGCTCCAGACGACAACACCCATGCCATAGTCCTGGCAGACGGGCAGTACATCGCCTTCAATTTTGCGCGCAAAGATAGAATATGGCGGCTGTTCCGTGCGGAAGCGTTCCCTGCCCCGTTTTTCTGACGTCCAGTGGGACTCGACCAGCAATTCCGCCGGGAAGGTTGAGGAGCCGATCATTCGAACTTTACCCTGATGGATCAGGTCGGATAGCGCCCCCAGCGTTTCGTCAATATCAGCCGTCGCATCCGGGCGGTGCACCTGATAGAGGTCGATATAGTCCGTACCCAGGCGCTGCAGGCTGTTCTCGACTTCCTGGATGATCCAACGGCGGGAGTTCCCCTTGTGATTGGGGTTATCATCCATCGGCAGGCTGAACTTGGTGGCCAGCACTACGTCGTCACGCTTGCCCTTGAGGCACTTACCCAGGATTTCTTCCGACTCACCATAGGAATAGACATCTGAGGTATCGAAATAGTTGATGCCCGCATCCAGCGCCATGTCGACCATACGTTGGCAATCTTCTTGGTTGTCATTGCCGAAAAAGCCGAACATACCGGCGCCAAAGCAATATTTGCTGACAGTGACGCCCGTGCGCCCGAGAACCCGCATTTCCATTGTTATTTTCCTTTAGCTAAAGAAAGCCTTCATGGCTTCATAGGTTTCATCCGGCGCTTCCTCGGGGCAGAAGTGCCCGTTGGGAACGCCCTGGCCGCGGACATCTGTTGCCCAGCGCTGCCAAATTTTCATTTGCGCCTTACCGCTCCAGGCACCGCCCCTGTCGCCCCACAAAATGAGCGTCGGGCAGGTTATCTGGTCGCCGTTCTCCCGAGTTTGCACGTCGATAGCACAGTCGATAGTAGCCCCGGCACGATAGCAATCACACGTCGCGCGGATCGTCTCTGGGTCCGAGAAACACCGGATATATTCTGCCATGGCCTCTGGCTCAAAAACGCTGTTGCCGCCACCCCAGCTTTCCATCGAATGACGCAGATAATATGCCGGGTCTTCCCCAATCAGTTTCTCTGGGAACGGTGATGGTTGCGCCAGGAAGAACCAGTGATACATAGCCACCGCTGTCGGCCGATGTGCTGTTTGTTCAAACTGCTCAACAGTTGGCACGACATCCATGCTGCAAAGCCGCAATACCTTGTCCGGATGATCCAACGCCATGCGGTAGGACACACGCGCGCCGCGATCATGCCCGGCAACGAACCATTGCTGAAAGCCTAAGGCCTGCATCACGCCGACCATGTCCTGCGCCATCTGTCGTTTGGAATAACCGGCATGATTTTCGCCAGCTGGTGGTTTGCTGCTGTCGCCATACCCCCGCAGGTCCGGCACGATCACCGTAAAGTCTTCAGCCAGGCGCGGCGCAACTTTGTGCCACATCACATGGGTTTGCGGATAGCCATGCAACAGCAACAAAGGCAGCCCCTCGCCCCCTTTGCGTAAATTGATGACAACCTCACCAAGGTCGATTTGCTGCTGGTCAAACCCGTGGAACACGTGATTAGTCGACGTTCAGATACATATCGTTATGGGCGTCGAACACTTCCTGAATTTCGATCACATTATTGAAGGGATCGCGGCCATAGGTGGCACGGATTTTACCGCCACCCATTTCACCAGCCGGTCCCGGTGGACAATGGAATTTCACGCCCAGTTTGGAAAGGCGTTCATATTCGGCCTCGATATCAACCACATCGACACAGAAATGCGTGTAGCCATGATTGTTCACCGGATTACCCTCACGCAGGGGTTCAGGCGTCGGCGTGCGATATTCGAACAGTTCGATATACATATTGCCGGCCTTCATGATCGCCTGCGAACAGGACGAATCCTTCAAGCCGACGATGGTATCGACCCATTCAGACCCGACTTCCCAGCCGGATTCGATAACAACCTCAAAGCCAAAGGCTTCCTGATAAAATTTAACGCTGCCCGCCAGGTCTGGCGTCGACAGGGCAACATGATGGATACCCCTGATCATGCGACTTCCCCCCATTTGAAGATGAATTACAGATGGCTGATTGTTGAGGCTGAACCCCTCTAGGTCAAGCACCCGTTGCGCAAAATGAGCGCCCCACCTAGACTGAGGCCATGACATTACTGAACCAACGCCAGATCGTCCAAAATGCCTATGTGGTGAACGACGTCTTCAAGGCCGCCGAGCGCATGACAGAACTTGTCGGTGCCGGCCCTTTCTTCGTGCTGGAACATATCCCGCTGTCTGAATGCCTGTATCGGGGTGACAAGGTGGATTTCGACCACACATCCGCCTACGGCCAGTGCGGGCCGATCATGATTGAATTGGTCCAACAGAATAATGACGGACCATCAGCGTTCCGGGACATGTATGCCCCCGGCGAGGAAGGCCTGCACCACGTGGCCTCCTTTACGGATGATTTTGATGCTGAAGTCGCCCGCTATGCTGCCCTGGGTTTTGAGGCAGCCAACCTGGCGACGACAACAGGCGGTACACGCTTTGCCTATATCGATACGGTCTCCATGCTGGGCCATATGGTCGAGTTTTATCAAGACGACAAAGGCGTGCGGGACTTCTATGCCATGGTCGCCGCGGCAGCCGAAGGGTGGGACGGCACAGACCCTGTTCGGGTTCTTGGCTAAGGGCAGAACATGACTGAGCAAACAGCACACCCCCAGGAGAGAGCAAAAGCCGCGGCGCCCCTGTGGCTGTTTGCCCTGACGGTTGCTGTCCTTGCTGTTACCGACATTGTGCTTTGGTACGCCGAAGGAGACGGCATTTCAGCCATCCAGGCCTATACTCGTTGGACCGCTCGTATCGCCTTTATCATCTTTGCGCTGATCTTTGCGGCATCTTCGCTGCTCGCTATCTGGCCCAACCGCTTCACCGGTTGGCTCAATGCCAATCGGCGCTATCTCGGCCTGAACTTCGCGCTCGCGCATATTGTGCATCTTGGAGCATTGACCGTTTATTTCCTCGTGACAGACCAGACGCCCGACACCATCACCCTTGTCTTTGGTGGGTTGGCTTATGTGTTCGTTGTGCTGATGGCGCTTACCTCTAACGACAAGTCGGTGGCCCTGCTGAGGGCAAATTGGCGCCGCCTGCATATTGGGGGGATCTACTATCTGTGGGGTGTGTTTACCTACACATTCGCCGGTAACGTATTTGACGACAATGTCAGCGCCCTATTGCTGTTTGTCTGTATCGCCATCATGGGCCTGTGCATTCGCGACCGGCTGAGCAATCGCTGATCAGACCTGCGCATCCTGCAGGGCATTCAACTCGCGCTCTACCGCATGGGGCGACCGCGTATAAGGCGCCAACATTCGGTAAAGCACCGGCACCACAATCAGCGTTAGGCCCGTGGCGATCAGCACACCGCTGACAATGACGGTACCGATAGTTCCCCGTGTTTCGGCCCCTGCACCGTCAGACAATACGAGGGGCATAGCGCCGAACATAGTCGACAGACCTGTCATAACAATAGGCCGCAAGCGAATACGCGCCGCCTCTACAGTGGCCTCGGCGACCGTTCGCCCGGCATCCCGCAGCTGGTTGGCAAATTCAACAATGAGAATGCCGTTCTTCGCGGCAATCCCCACCAGGATGATGATCCCAACCTGGCTATAGATATTCAGCGTACCTTCGAACAATGTCAGACCGAACAAGGCCCCCATCAGCGCCAAAGGCACACTGGCCATAATGACAATCGGGTGGATGAAGCTTTCAAATTGCGCTGCCAGCACCAAGAACACCACAAGCAGCGCCAGCACAAAGGTGAAGTAAATTGCCTGGCCTGTTTCCTTGAACTCCAGCGACTGGCCACGATAGTCCGTCTGCACAGAGGCCGGCAATTCCTCGTCTACCAGCTGCTCCATATAGGCCAGGGCTTCGCCGAGCGAATAATCCGGTGCCAAGCCAGCTGAGATGGTGACGGAGCGCATGCGGTTGTACCGGTTCAACTGTTGGGCATCGGCAAATTCTCGCAACGTCACCAGGTTGGATAGCGGGACCAGATCACCATTGGTACTGGAGCGCACATAGAGGTTGGAAAGGTCGCTTGGTTCCTGCCGGTCAGCGCGCCGTGCCTGCAGGCGAACGTCATATTCCTCACCATCCCAATTGAAGGTCGTGACCTCACGCGAACCGATCATCGTCTCCAGCGTTCGGCCGATTTCCTCGATGGAGATGCCCAGATCAGCCGCCCTGTTGCGGTCTATCTCGACTTCCATCTGCGGCTTGGTTTCCTTGAAGTCGGCGTCGACCCCAACGAGACCAGGATTCTGACGCGCCTTGGCAATCAGGATATCGCGATACTTGCTCAGCTGCTCATAGGTGCCGGCGCCGATCACAAATTGTAACGGCCGCGTACTGGCGCCACCCAGGCCCTGGCGCGGGATCAGCCACGTATTCGCGCCGGGGATCTGCGCCAGTTCTGCCCGTTTGCGCGCGATCACCTGATTGGTTGATTCTTCGCGCTGGTCCCAGTGGTGCAAAACGATAATGCCGAAGCCTGTGTCGAAATTATTGACCGAGTTGAATGACGCGGGCGCCCGGATAAGCACACGCCGTGCAACACCTTCATCAATCAGCGGCAGTAAGCGTTCTTCGACAGCTTTCAATTGGCGCTTTGTATAGTCGAAGCCGGATCCCTCTGGCGCGATCACCCGGATAAAAAAGGCACCCCGGTCTTCGCTGGGTGTCAGTTCTGACGGTGTGCGGTCGAACAGAAAACCAATGACTGCAAAACAGGCGAACACGCCAACAATAGCCATATAGGGCACTTTGAGTGCCGCCGTGAGAATACGCTCATAGACACTGGCAAATTTCTCGAACACCCGGTCAACGACAGCCTGCACAGGCGGTTTTTTCTCTTTCGCTGGCGCCAATATCTTCGATGACAACATCGGGCACAGGGAAAGCGCCACAAAGGTTGAAATCGTCACAGCACCGGCAACAGCGACGGCGAGTTCACCAAACAGGCGTCCCGTACTACCTTCCAGGAAGATGATCGGCATGAATACCGCCACCAGCACCAGCGTTGTCGCAATCACGGCAAACCCTACCTGGCGCGCACCCTTATAGGCGGCCACCAACGGGGCCTCACCACGCTGGATGCGGCGATATATATTCTCCAGCACCACGATGGCGTCATCCACCACCAGGCCAATGGACAGCACCAGCGCCAGCAAGGTCAGCGTGTTGATGGTGTAGCCAAAAATATAAAGGAACAGGAAACTGGCAATTAACGACACAGGCACGGTTACGGCCGGGATCAGCGTGGCCCGCGCCGTACCCAGGAACATGTAGATCACCATGATCACCAAAGCGATGGCGATCCCCAATGTTGTATAAACTTGGTTGATCGATTCCTCGATGAAGACCGAACTGTCATAGGAATAGTGAACGGACATCCCTTCGGGGAAATCCTCTTCCATCCGCAGCAAGGTTGCCCGCGCGCTCCGTGCCACGTCGAGCGTATTGGCAGTCGACTGTTTAACGATGCCAAGGCCAATTTGCGGCAACCCATTGCCGTGGAAGAAAATACGTGGTTCTTCGGCGCCGAATTCAACCTCTGCAACTTCGCCAAGCCGGACCAGATGACCATCATCCATCTTGGCGATGACCATGCTTTCAAAGTCTTCGGCCGTCCGGTAAGAGCGCTCGACCCGCAAGGTAAAATCACGCGATGTACTTTCAAGCGAGCCCGCTGGCAGTTCGATATTTTCGCGCCGTAAGGCCTGCTCAACATCACTGACAGTCAGATTGCGGGCAGCCAGGGCAATACGATTCAGCCAGATCCGCATGGCATAATGCTGCGCGCCACCAATTTGTACGCGTGCCACGCCATCAACCGCCGACAAGGTGTCGACAATGTAGCGGTCGGCATAGTCCGTCAGTTCCAACACCGACATGGTCTCAGAGTTCAGATTGAACCAGACGATGGGGAATTCGTCAGAATCCACTTTGGCAACGCGGGGCGTATCAGCTTCATCCGGTAAAATATTGAGAATGCGCGACACGCGATCCCGCACATCATTGGCCGCATCCTCAATATCGCGTGTCAGGTTGAACTCAATCGTCACCCGAGAAAGGCCATCCGAACTGGCTGAAGACAGCCATCGGATGCCTTCTACGCCTGAGACCTGGTCTTCAATCCGCTGGGTGATACGGGTTTCCACCGTGGCAGCCGAGGCACCCCGATAAGCCGTGGTCACAGAGACAACAGCTGCATCTGTATCGGGGTATTCCCGCACCTGCAGGCGGTCAGCAGACAACACCCCCAGCACAATCAGCACCAGGCTAAGGACAGCCGCAAAGACGGGCCTTTTAACGGATATGTCGGAAAGCAACATGCCGCTAGTCCTCAGCCGTCACCATGTCGTCCAGTCCTCGCGAGGATTGGCGCGTCACCGGATTGCCCGGGAAGACCTTGGAGATTCCCTCAACAATCACCGTTTCACCTTCCGACAGTCCCTTTTGCACGACCAGGGCCCCCAAGCGGCGGCCAGCGACCTCAATCTGGCGCTGTTCAACCATATCGTTCTCGTCAACGAGATAGACGTAATTATTCCACTGACGCTGGATCAACGCCTCTTCAGGGATCATGATCTCCATGGTACGGCTGCGTTCCAACTCGACCGTCACCAACATGCCGGGCCGCAACAGGCGCTCGTCATTGGGAATGATTGCGCGAACGGTAACCGCGCGTGAGACAGGGTCAATGCGCGAATCCACGGTACTTACGGTGCCTTTGAAGACACGATCCGGATAGGCCGCACTTTTTGCCTCTATGGCCAAACCGACCTTGAGGGCTGCGATATAAGTCTCAGGTACTGAAAAATCGAGTTTCACCCGATCAATATCGTCCAACGTGGTTACCGCTGCACCAGGGTCAACCAATGTGCCTTCGCTGACCATGCGGAAGCCCAACAACCCCGCAAAAGGCGCGCGCAACAGGCGGTCAGCCAACCGGGCGGCAATAGCCTCTACCCGTGCCCGCGCACTGCCGGCCTCTCGAATTTGCTGGTCCAACCTTGCCTGGGTCGAAGTGCCTTTTGCGACAAGCCCCCGGATACGTTCCAACTGCTTCTGCGCCTCTGTCAAATTGGCCTGCGCCTCACGCAGCAGGGCACTTTCTTCCTCATTGGTGAACTCAAGCAGGATGTCCCCTGCGGACACAACAGCGCCATCTTCGAAATTCACGCGGGTTACGGTTTCGCGCACTTGTGCTGTCAGGGTTACGGATTCATTGGCCTTCAAGGTGCCCAGCGCTTCAATTTTCTCGACATATTCGGCACGACCAACTTCATGAACGATCACCGCAACAGGCCCACGCGCGGACGGGCCCCGAGTAGTCTCATCATTACCCGGCCACAAAAAGTAGGCCGCAGCCAAAACGGCCACGACCAGAATACTGCCAATTCCAGCCTTGCTCATGTGCATCCCGCTGCCTGAAATAACATTCAGGCGTAAATTTAATTTGCCTCATCCTACGGGCGAGCCGACATAATCACCAGCGGAAAGATTAGGCATCTGACCAGTTTCTGTTGGCAGTTCCCGCTTTAGGGGATGAACCAGGCCGCTGTCGGTACGTGCTGCCGCAGCCCCTCAAACCTGGCCGCGATATTGCCGTCCCGACGCAACCCAAGCCAATCCATGGACTCAAGCAAGACATCAAAGCACATGAAATTCGGTTGACCGGCTTCAGACATAGCATCCCTGTCTTGCTGTCCAAGGCCGTCGTCCAACAACTCTTTCGGTAGCCCGCTATCGGGTTCCTCGACAAGCTTGCCCACTTCTGCCGTACAGTAGACAAGACGCTGACCAAAGGGCACCTGGCGCCATGCCAACAAGGTATCTCCTCCATCCAGCACACGCACAAACCCCCGAGCCCTGACCTGCTCCATCTCTACCGGGTCATAAAGCACAACTTCTGCCGGTGCCTTTCCATTTTCGACGGAAAGAATGGCCTTGGCCTTGTCGCTGCGTCGGTCTGTGTAAAAGCGCAGGCTACATTGGGACGGGTCCGCCCCCCGCAATATCATCACCCGCGCCGAAGGCTGCCCGCGCCCATCATTCATCGCCACAACTGGACAGCGGAAGGCCGCCCCTGCGTCATCAACGGCGGCTAAAAGCTTCGCCCATATATCCTTGGAGAGATCGTCGAGTTGTGTCATGGGCCAATCATAGAAAAAGGGCTGCCTATTGACTATAGGCAGCCCTCATTCAGCTATCCTGAATTAGCGGCTCGCGCTTATTTGGCAACCCACGAAGCATGGAAGCCAAATGGTACGCGATACGGGATTTTAACCCGAGCAACCGGTTCAGCCTCAAAGTTCTTGGCGTCAATCACCCGACATTCAGAGGTCTGGTTGATCTCGTCACGAACAAAGAGAATGACATAGCCATCATCTTCATCCACAGCACCAACACGCGGGGCAAAGATAGCTTCGCCACCCTTGCAGCCTTCACCGAGCGGGTGAACCTGAATGTCACCGGTTTCACCGTCATACTTCATTTCACGGTTAAACGGCGTACCACGCTGGTTCTGATCGATACCGGCTACATAGGTGTAGCGGGTTTTGCGACCCGCGAGGTTGTCGTTGATGCGCGGGAATTCGCCATAGTTGACCGGATCAAGATTACGTTCTGTAACTTCACCCGTGGCCATATTCATGCGCCATTCGGTGAACAGAGCCAGCTGGTCCGTCATGTCCATATCGGCATCATTGGCGTTTTCAGTGGCATCACCCACTTCGGTCTTGTTGGCGCGGCACGCCAGCAGGACAACTTCATCTCCTTCTTCCCAGGCATTGGCGACGTGGAAGACCATGCAATTGTCGATCTCGAACCACTTGATGTCTTCATCAGACCCCATGCGCGGCACAACACCGATACGCGAACCATTTTCAGGCTCCCAATCCAGCATCTTCTGGCCATTCATGGCACGGGTGAAGTCGAAGGTAATGGGCAGATCCAGGAAGATCGTGTGCTTATCGGTAATGGCACAGTCATGCATCATCACACCCTTCGGGATGCTGATGGGCGTGCTGTGGACCAGCTCACCTTCAGCATTGATCACACTATAGGTGCAGAATGGAGGCATCGGCGAATAACCGAATGTCATCATTTCACCGGTCTCCACATCTACCTTCGGATGGGCGGTAAACGGATGGTTCAAGCGACCTTCATAATTATTCGGGCCAACTGTATCCAGGTTAGGCAGGCTCATCTCATGCGGCACGCCACCTTCCATCAGGCCATAGAATGTGTCGTTGTGGAAAACCATCGCGGTGTTGACGAGGTCTTTGAACATGCCTTCAGCAGGTGGCGGGGTGCCAGCAGCCATGTCTTCCATGGTTTCGGTCATGCCCTTCCAGATCCAGGAACCTTTTTCGCGCTCTTTGCGCAGGCCATCCGTATCAACAAAGCGGTTGCGATAGGTAGCTTTACCGCCGTCAAATTCCACCTGATGGACCATGCCGTCGCCATCAAAGATATGATACTTGGCCGGATTAGCCACAAAGACCGGGTTAGGGCCAATGCGCATGAAGTAGCCTTTCAGATCTGCCGGGATCTCACCGATCACTTCGAGGTCTTCTGCGACATGTTCTTCTGATACCGGCGCGTAGTTGCCAGAGAGGAAAAAGTTTTCCTCGATTTCAATTTTCTCTTGCGTTGACATTTGCTTCCCCATTGAAACGCGAATCTGATGTACAGCGTAAACGGGATTTTCAAAAACCACAATAGCGTACGGTGTAAATTGTTCCGATTATTCGACATCGGTCGCTAATTAACCTTTACGCGTAACTTTTGGGTTTACCTTGCGGCCAATTCCCTTAACCTTGCCCGGAATTCAAAAGGGGAGAGTCATGCATGAGCTCTAAATACAGAAAATTTGAAGACGGCGAGGTAAAATGCCCCATGTCGCTGGATGATGTTGATCTTTTTGCACCTGGTGCGCAGGAATATTGGTATGAGGCTTATGACATCCTGCACCAAGAATCGCCTGTTCATCGCATTCCCGGCGAGGGCTATGCGCCGGGTACAGACGGCTTTATCCTGACCAAATACGAAGACATCGCCCGTGTGGTACGCGACCCGGTTCGCTTTCCACCCAGTTTGTCGCTTGGCCTACAGGATATGGCTGCTGCAAAGGAACGCGGCGAGACGCCTCCATTCATGAACGCCATGATGGAATCCATGCTGACGCTACGCCCCAATATAGAATTGTGGCGTTCCCACCGGCAGGAACTGACCGATCCATGGGTTGGCCCAGGCGCCGTTCGCCATCAGGACATGATCCGCGCTGCCGCCCACGAAATGATTGATAACTGGATCGACCGGGAAGATCGCACGGTCGACTTCGTAGCTGAATTCGCCCGCCCGCTGCCCCAACTGGTATTGGCTAATATACTGGGCTTCCCGCGGGAAGATATCCCCCAACTGGCTGAATGGGGCACGGCCCAGGTGCAGGCCTTCGTTTATGGCAAGGGCCACCGGAATATTCTTGAACCTGATGAAATGGTAGTACAGTTCAAAAAGCTGGATGGCTTTAAGGAATATGTCGCTGACCAGGTGCAGGACAAGCGCAAGAACCCGAAGGAAGACATGATCTCCTTCCTCTGCGACGTGGAATATGAAGCGCTCGGCCGCAAGCTGACTGATACCGAAATCAATGGCGTTGTCTACGCCATGGTCATCGGGGGGCTGGAAACCACGCAATATGCACTGGAAGAACAGGCGCAGTTACTGTGTGAACATCCCGGTATGTTTACCGAACTGAAAGAAGACCGCTCCAAGATCCGCACCTTCACGGAAGAAGGCATGCGGTTGCGGTCCCCCACCCAGGGTCTTTCTACCCGCACAACCAGCCAGGATGAAGAATTCCAGGGCGTCAAGGTTCCCAAAGGCTCACTGCTGCATATGCGTTGGGCGGCTGGTAATATTGACCCCGATGAATGGGAATGCCCCTACGACATCCAGCTGGACCGTAAGGCCGTTGGCCGTCACCTAACCTTCTCACAAGGCCCGCGCGTTTGCCCAGGTGCTGGCATCTCCCGCCAGGAACAGACCATTGGTTGGGACGTATTGCTCGACCGTCTGGATGGTATTGAATATGCCGAGAACAACACCTTCGAGCACCAGCCAGGTATTATGTTGGGTACGCTGGCGCTGAACCTCAAGTTCACCCCGGCGGCTGACCAAGACTAACTGGTTCGATATAGAACCCAAAAAGGGCGGGTCAATGACCCGCCCTTTTTTTGCGCCTTGGCGCCTTCATCAGCACAAACAAATGCAGGGGCCGAAGCCCCTGCATTCAACTATCGACTATTCGGTTTCTTAGGACCCGAAGCGATATGTCAGTTGCAACGTCACCAGGCGCGGACGGGCGACCTGCCCAGTCAAGTCACCAATTTGTGCCAGGGATTTGTTACCAATCGACGTCACATACTTCTCGTTCAGGCAATTGGAACAGATCAGTGAGACCTCTAACGGGCCATCGGTCTGGTAAACTGATGCCGAAAGGTTCAACACTTCACGCGACTTGATGTTCGTGTCCGGCTGACGCAGCACACGCTGGCCACCATTGTGGAAGATCATGTCGCCAGTGACCGTGAGGCCCCAGGCGTTGCCAAGCGGCTGATCATAGGTAAAGCCGATGTTGAACTGGAACGGAGGACCGCCAAAGCGTTCGCCGCTCAAATCCTGGAAATCAAACCCTTCGACAGGATCGGTCATACACAGAGCACCCAGTTCAGGCGTATATGTGGCCGAACCGACAACCTGCTGCCCTGTGTAACAGGACGCCTGTGGCCAGCTGACATACTTCATGTGAACGTATGACAGGTTATAGCGCAGGCTCAGATTTTCCGTTGCAGCGAAGGTACCTTCCCATTCAAGGCCCATATTGCGGGCTTTAGCAGCGTTCTGCGTGACGAAGGACACCGTGATCGGGTCGTAACTTGCAACCTGCAGGTCATTGAACTCGTAGCGGAAACCGACCAAGGAGGTTGAGAAGCGCTTGTCAAAGAACATGCCCTTCACACCGATTTCAAAACCTTCAGACGTTGAAGAGTCAAAGATCAACACGTCATTCACGTCAGCATTGATCGCATCGAAGTTGGTCACCGTACCCGGGTTGGAAATACCAAAAGAGTGGAAACCAGTCTTGTAAGATGCGTAGATCAGCGTGTCTTCAGAAGGCTTCCAGCTCAGGGTAACTTCAGGTGAGACATTGTCATCCTTGGCGCTAGGCTCGTAGAAAACGCCGCCTTGTGTTGTACCCTGCGAAAAGACGATACCACCTGTTGACTCGAACAAGTTACCGCCGATGGAGTAACGCTTTTCATTGGTATAACGCAGACCACCCGACAGTTCGATACTGTCCGTAATATCGATCGTTGCCTGAGCAAACAGTGAGTAGCTCTCAATGTCATTGTCCCAGTGCTGATGATACATGGCGTAAGTGCCGTCATAGAGACCACCCGGTTCTGCCGTACAATTGCCGAAGAAACCGGTTGGGCATGGCGGCAGCGGGAAGATACGCACAGGCGCATCAAGGTCACGCTCGGATTTTTCGTAGAAACCACCGATCATGAAGTTAACGCGACCTTCGAGGCTCGTTTCGGCGCGCAATTCCTGCGTAAAGCTGTGACCAGATTCACCCTGCTGCGAAACAACGACCGCATAACTGGTATAGTCATAGTTGGTGTATTCGCGATGCTTGTAGTCCCAATAACCGGTTACGGACGTGATCTTGAGCCAATCAGCAACCTGATAGTTCATTTCCAGGGTGCCGATGAAGTTTTTATGCCGGTTGAAGAACGTCATGCTTTCGTCCAGGAACGGCATGTTGTTGGCAATTTCCGCAGGCGGCAGAGCACTGTTCCGGCGCAGTTCAATCTTATCAGAACAAGTCTGCGTCGTATCCTGGAACAAGCCAAAGAAGACCGTGTTCAAATAGGGATGAGATCCCACACCATCGGCACAGCCAACGAGGATTGTATTACCGGCATCATTCTGCTTATCGCGCGAATAGAACAGCTTGAGCGTAGCGTCAAACTTGTCATTCGGCTCCAGCACCGTTGTCCAGCGAACAACCTGCTGGCGTTGCTGCGGCCATTTGTCAAACGATGCGCCACGTGTCGGACCACCGGCAACAGCACCACTTCCACCAAACATATCAGCGGGCAGCGGTTCAGCTGTATTCTTCAGCCAACCGTCCTGCATAAACTGCCCACGCGCTGCGATACGCATGGCGACCTTGTCACCAATCGGGAAGGAAATAGCACCTTCAAGGACAGGGTCTTCGGCGATGAATTCATAACTCGCACGCAGGAAGCCTTCCATGGGCGCACCCACTTCTGGCGTAACACTACGAACCGAAATCACACCGGCCATACTGTTCTTACCAAAGTACAGCGCCTGCGGGCCCTTCAATACTTCCACTGTTTCCGTATCGAAGAAACCAACATTCAGAATATGACCACGTGAAAAGGACATGCCATCAATCACGATAGAAACCGGCTGATCCCCACCATAGTCAATGGTCAACTGGCCCATACCACGCATCACGATATTACCACCAGCGGCACCACCAGCGCCATTCTGGGTGATATCTACACCAGGAATTCGCGTCGTCAGTTCACCCAACGAAGACGTATGATAATTCTTGAGCGCCTGATTGTTCAATGCAGTCGCGGCAATCGGTGCATCCAGCAAACGCTCTTCACGTTTACGACCGGTTACGATGATGTCCTCGACCTGCAACCTTGAACGTGCAGCGGCATCCGTTTGCGCTTTTGCTGGTGCTTCCGGCGTGACATAAGCCACCGAAGCAATAACCAGCGCCCCAACGGCACGACCGAGCAATCTGCCGGTCCTCCCCTCGAGCGTGGGTTTCTCCAGATGTGGTAAAGGCATTTGATTCCCCCTAATTTGTAGCGTGCACGGCGGTCCCCACCGCAGGCGCACGCCTTCCCTATGAAGAATCAAAGTGTAGGCAATTACTTGGTCACCTGTCCAGCCTTAAAGTCACTCGTGCATGTCTAGAATAACCGTTGACGTGCAACGCTGTTAGCCCACGGCAAGCGCCTCTTCCACAAAGTGTAGGCGGTCCTGCCCAAAGAACATTTCATCACCAACAAAAAATGTAGGCGCACCAAAGGCTCCGCGGTCTGCGGCTTCCTGGGTGTTGGCCTTCAAATGGTCTTTCACTTCATCCGTCTGGATCGCCTGCAGATAATACTCAGCATCCAGCCCTGCGCTGGTGAGTAGATCAGCCAATACATCCGGTTTGGAGATATCTTTTCCATCGACCATCATCGCGGGATACAACGCCGCCATCAGTGGCTCCAACTCGCCCCGCTTTTCAGCAGCAGCAGCGGCTCGGTCGGCAGGCAAAATATTGATCAGGCCATGGGGGTTATAGTTCAGCTCCACGCCATATTTAGCCGCGTATTTCTGCGTATCAGCACGCACCCATTTACCCTTGTTGGGCACCATGACCGGCGATGTATTCCCCGTCAGGTCATGGAGGCCGATGGTAAACATGGGCCGCCAAACGACATTGGCACCCGTGCGTTCTGCAATCAGCGGGATTTGTGTCCACGCCAGATAGCTGGGCGGGCTCAGGAAATCAAAAAAGACTTCAACAGTTTTGCTCATCGTACTTCTCTTTCGGCCTACCAGGGTTCGACCCAGGGGCGCAGGGTTGTTTCGCTCAGCCACGCACTGCGCGGTTGCTGGTGAATAGTCCAATAGGTTTCGGCAATATCATCGGGCAGCAGCACGCCATCTTCCGGCCGTTCTTCAAACGTCTTGGGCTGCATTTTGCGGATCAGCGGTGTGTCTATCGGCCCATCGATGATGATGTGCGCCACGTGAATGTTCTGCGGGAACAACTCGCGTGCCATGCTTTCGGTCAGGGCCCGCAACGCATGTTTAGAGCCAGCAAAAGCGGCCAGCCCCGCTTTACCGCGCAAAGCAGACGTAGCCCCGGTGAACAGGATGGTCCCCCTGCCCCGTTCCACCATTCGCTTGGAGACTTCGCGCCCCATCAGAAAGGCACCGAAGGTGTTTATGCGCCAGACGCGCTCATAGACCTTGGCGGGGAAGTCCGTGATGGAATGCGCTGCACCGACAGCGGCATTGTAACAGGCCATCTCAATTGGACCGTGTTCTACCTCAATTTTTTCGATGAGTTCAACGACCTCATCTTCTTCGGTGGCGTCGCAGCTATAGCCGTATGCTTCAGCACCTTCGGCTTCAATTTCATCAATCAGGCCCTGTAGTTTTTCGCCCTGTCGCCGGGCCATGCAGGCAATGTAACCTTCACGGGCAAAACGCTTAGCAACTGCGCCGCCCGTTGCCACACCGGCGCCAATGACCAGCGCAACTTTCTTTTGTTCTTCAGACATTTGATTTCCTTATTGCTGTTCCAGCCGGTCTGCGAACAGCTCCAGCATGTGGCGCGGATCAAAATAGTCTGACCAGCGTTTGAATTTTCCATCCTTGACCACGAAGGTGCCGGCAATTTTGGGTGTCAGCACAGCATTACCATCAGCGTCATAGTGATGATCGGTGCGTTCCGTATAAACAACATTCCCATCCGCACCGATGGCATGAATTTCTGCCACCAGTTTGACGATACCGCTCTCTGACTTGGGCTTAGAGAAAAAGAATTTCATCGTCTCTTCTTTGTTGAACGATGGCAGGCCGGAATTTTCGTAGATGCAGTCATCTGCCAAAAACGCGTCATAGGCGGCTTCCATGTCGCCGGGCTTGCCACCTTCCCAGGCCTTAAAAAAATCCTGCACCAGTTGGATGTTCGCTTCTTCTTTGCTCATGATTTTATTCTCCAGCAGCTTTTTCGCGGAAGCCACCTTTGACGTGCTCTGCCATCGCCATCAGGGCGTTGATCGGGCGGATCAGCACTTCAATCTGCTGCAGTTTGTTGTCTTCATTGACTGTAATGATATCGACGCCCTTCATGCTGACATCGCCCAGCTTCGCCTGGAACTCATAGATGACCGTGTCATCCTGCGCCCATTCCCGCTTGATGGTGAATTCATCAAAACCCGTATTCACGGACCCCAGCACCTGCATGACATATTCCTTACCCTGCTTGGGTGCCCAATAGGCGGGTGACAGGATTTGCGCATCTTCGGCCACCATGTCTTCAATCCCGCGGTCGTCATTCATATGGCCTTTCCACTCGGCCACAAATTTTTCCAGATCCGGCATGGATACCCCCTTCTGTCGATCAATTTACTGTGCAGCGATCTTGGTGCAGACCAATCGCCAAGTCCAGCACTCAGCAAGGCTATTGTTGATCATCATCCACCATACTGTAAGCTTTCCTCCCTTAGTGTTTTGGGAAGACAGGGGAAAGTCATGAGTAAATTTGCACCCTTCGATATTGATGAAGCAACATTGGCTGAATATTTGAAAGACGCCAGCATTCCAGCCCTCATGGTGGCGTTGATGCACCTGACTGGCAACACCAACCACTTCAATGGCGACGTTAAACCCCTAACCGACCCCCTTGGGGAAGATGATGACAGCCTGACCGAGACGGAACGAGATATTGTCCGAGCTCAAGCCCATGCAGCACTGTTGGCGTACCGTGATCGCGGCTACACACTGCCAGCGCCGCCGACGGAAGCCATGATTGTTGAGGCCATGCATTTTATCACCGGCCAGCCTATCCCCGACAAACACTTCCCCCTGTTGCGGGAAGAACTGGTGCTGGAAGATGAAGACCCAAGGCATTTGGACTTCACCCTGCCCGTTGCCCGAAAAGATTTCCGGGTGCTCGTTATCGGCGCCGGCATGTCCGGCATTGCTATGGCCCAGCGCCTGCAGGAGGCAGGCATTGACTACGGCGTCGCCGAAAAGAACGACAACCCCACCGGTACCTGGTGGGAAAATACCTATCCCGGCTGCCGGGTCGACTCCCCCAACCACATCTACTGTTATTCAAATGCGCCCAATGACAAATGGCCGGGCTATTTCTCAACCCAGAAAGATCTGAGCAACTATCTGGAGAACTGCATCGACCAGTTTGGCATTCGCGACCATATCCACCTCAACACCCGCATTGATGAAGCCCGCTACAATGCTGACAGCAGCAATTGGCAGGTGGCCATCACAGGGCCAGGTGGCGTACAACGGCAGGAAACCTTCGACGCTGTTATCACCGCAACAGGGCAACTCAACACACCGAAATATCCTGAGATCAAGGGGCGAGAGAGCTTCGCCGGTCACAGCTTTCATTCCGCCCGATGGGACCATTCCATTGACCTGAAAGGCAAACGCGTCGCGGTGATCGGCACAGGGGCCAGTGCGACACAATTTGTGCCCATCATCGCCGACGATGTGGGCTCTATGGTCGTGTTTCAGCGCACCCCGCCATGGCTATTGCCAACGCCACTTTATCACGAAGATGTCTCACCCGGCATGCAGTGGCTATTCGACCATATGCCCTATTATGCGCGCTGGTATCGCTTCTGGCTGTTCCGGCGTGACGGCGTTGATGGCGCCCTCACCTATTTGACAGCAGAACCCGGCTGGAATGGCGCGAGCAACGCCTCGAGCCCGGAAAACGATCAGTTACGACAAGTGCTGACAGATTACACCCTGATGCAGGCCGAAGGGGACGAAGACCTGGCCAGCAAGCTGATCCCGGACTACCCGCCGGGCGGCAAGCGCCCCTTGCGCGATACCGGCGTGTGGATTGAAGCGCTGCGCCGCGACAATGTGGAACTCACGAATAATCCCATCGTGGAAATCACTGAAACGGGTGTCCGAACGGAAGACAGCACAGAATACGACGTCGATGTCATTATCTACGGCACCGGCTTCCAGGCTGACCACTTCTTTACCCCCATTGAATTTTTTGGGCGCGACGGCACCAGCCTGAACGACCGATGGCAGGGCAACCCGCGCGCCTATAAGGGTGTGACGGTGCCCAACTTCCCCAACCTGTTCATGACCTATGGGCCGAACACCAACATCGTGGTGGGAACCAGCATCATCTTTTTCACCGAATGTGAAGTGCGCTACATCATGCAATGCCTTCAAACACTGGTCTCTAACGGCGCACGCAGTATGGAATGCCGAGAGGGTGTGCACGACGCCTATAATGAGCGAATCGACGCCTATAATCTGCTACGCCCCTGGGGCACACCTGACGTTGACAGCTGGTACAAGAATGCCGCCGGGCGGGTCACCCAGAACTGGCCAGGCACGCACCATGAATATTGGGAAGAAACTCGATCTGTTGATGAAGACGACTACATCTTCGCCTGATCAGTCCGTACCGTCGGGCAACGCATAGGCAATGATGTGGTCACTCATGGCATCGCCAACCAATCCGCCCAAGGCGAAATGACCTGCCGCGACAGTCACAACGAATTGTCTGCCACTCTCGGGTGATACATATGTCATGGGCGTGGCGTGCCCCGCTGCAGGCAGGCGCGCCTTCCACAACTCTTCACCCGTCTTCAACTCAAGGGCTCGGAAGGCATGTTCCATCGTTGCTGCGATGAAGATAAGCCCGGATTTGGTCACAACACTACCACCAAGATTGGGCACACCCATTTCTATGGGAATGCCAGAGGATATACCCCAGGGACCGGAATCCTCACCGGTGCCCAGCGGGCGTTCCCAAACCTTTTGACGCGCCTTCAAATCCACAAGGGTGATGAGGCCCCAGGGCGGGCTAATGCAGGGCACATCAATCAGAGACAGGAAGCCGTTCGTGTCGATGGCAAAAGGCGTGCCTTCCTGGGCAGCTGGTTTGCCCACCGGGCTGATCCCTTCTGCTGCAGCCTTCACACCCATAGCCTCTGCTTCCTTGCGGGGTACAAGGCGAGAATAGTTAGGCACGCGCGACCAGTTCACCACCATCAGCTGTTGGTTCGGGTCAATGGCAACGCCCCCCCATTCCATACCGCCCATATAACCGGGATAGGTGATGGTTGGTTTCAGGCCCGGCGGTGTCATGGGGCCTTCATACCGCGCCTGACGAAACTTGATGCGGCAATAAAGCTGGTCAAACGGCGTCAGCCCCCACATGTCCTGTTCAGTCAGCGCTCTGTCTTCAAAATTCGGCATGCCAACAGAAAATGGCTGGGTGGGTGACAGATAGTCACCGGGTGCGGCCCCTTGCGGCACCGGACGCTCTTCAACATCCGCCAGGGGTTCACCGGTGCGGCGGTCCAGCAGATAAATCTGCCCCTGCTTGGTGGGCTGCAACAAGGCAGGCACCATTTCGCCATCGACCTCAACATCAACCAGTGTTGGCGGTGAGCCCACGTCGTAATCCCATACGTCATGATGTACAGTCTGGAACACCCAGACGGGCTCACCTGTCTCTCCATTCAGGGCCACGACAGAACTGGCAAATTTCTCTGACTCTTCGGAGCGATGCGCCCCCCAATAGTCGGGCGTGGCGTTCCCCATTGGCAGATAAACCAATCCCAATTCTTCATCAGTACTGGCAGGCGCCCAGGAATTCGGGGTTCCCCGCGTATAGGTTTCGCCCTCTGGCGGCAGGCCATAGTGACCAGGTCGGCCCAAATCCCACGCCCAGGCGAACGCTCCCGTTGTAGCATTGTAGGCACGGATGACGCCGGAAGGCTCGCCAATATGCTGGTTATCCGAGACCCACCCACCAAGCACCACATTGCCTCGGATCAGCGTCGGTGGCGAGGAGACGTAATAATAGCCCGCCTTTAACTGACCCATACCAAAAGATAAATCTGTCGCACCGCCGTCGCCAAAGGCTATGCATGGTTCACCCGTTTCGGCATGAACGGCAATAAGCCGCGCATCAGTCGTTGCCGTGAGGATGCGGGTCGGGCAATCGGTGGCATCCGGGGTTTCCACATAGGTTACACCGCGGCAGGACCGCGGTAAAAAGCGGGCGTTTTCCGGGTCGAAGCGCCATTTCTCGGCCCCCGTCTCCGGGTCCAGGGCGATAATTTCATTGTAAGGCGTGCACAGGTAAAGCGTGCCATTGACCATCAGGGGCGTGACCTGCAACCCCATAGTGGGCTTGTCTTCTGTGCTGAGCTGATAGCGCCAGGCCTCCTGCAGACCACCAACGTTGTCAGGCGTGAGTTGCTCCAATGTGGAATATCGGGTGCTGGCTTGATCTCCCCCGTAGACAGGCCATTCTTCTCCTGCGGCCTGCACACTGGTTGGCATCATGAGTCCACCAGCTACAATAAGAGCAATGGCAGCAAGGCCTCGGCGCGCCGCCGGGATCAGAAACAGAGCACCGATACCGATGAACAGCGCCAGCCGTGGCATCAGCCCCCAGAAACTGAAGCCCACCTCCCACAATGCCCAAACGAGCGTGGCCGCCAGGAACAGCAAATAGAGGTGCAGGCCCTGCCGCATACCGAACCACAGCATCACGGCAGAAGAAAACAGAATAAACCCACCGAGCATGTAATAGAGGGAACCACCCAACACTGCGAGCCAAGCACCACCGCCCCCCAAGACCATGCCACTCAAGCCGATGAGTACCGCCAATACGCGCGGCAACCAGCCGACGCTCGTCGTTGAAGTCACTGTTTATCTCCCCCTTAAGGCGGTCCGCCTCATTCTTTGGCTTGGACTGTAGCGCGCTGCGCCAAGGAATCACAACAAGCATTGCAGCCCGGAAAATGCATGCTAAGAATGCCGCAAGCAATTCGGGGTCACGATGTTCTTCAGAAAATTGGCGCTTGTCCTCGCCGTCACCTTCATCATCGGTTTTTTAGCAGTACCAACCTGCCGGTTGATCCTGGGGCCGCCCGACGACATTCCTGCCCCCGCATCAACGCCGGCAGATCAGACCCAACAAAAAACGCAGGTGCCGGCTGAGCCAACACCTGCGCCTTCAGGAAATTAACGCTGAATAATTAGTCCTGGTTGAACGCCTTGTTGGAGTCCTTCAGGGCCTGCAGCTTGTCTGCATCCTGATACAGCTCACCCCCACTTTCGCGGAAAGTTTCAGCCATATCAGCCAAGCCATTGGCTGCAGTTTCTCGCACTTCCTGCGAAATGCGCATGGAACAGAATTTTGGCCCGCACATAGAGCAGAAATGCGCCACTTTATGCGCTTCCTTGGGCAGAGTCTGGTCATGGAAGTCGATAGCCGTATCCGGATCGAGCGCCAGGTTGAACTGGTCTTCCCAGCGGAATTCAAACCGCGCGCGTGAAACGGCATCATCGTGATACTGCGCGCTCGGGTGCCCCTTGGCGAGATCCGCTGCGTGAGCAGCGATCTTGTACGTGATCACGCCGGTTTTAACGTCATCCCGGTCTGGCAGGCCAAGATGTTCCTTCGGCGTCACGTAACATAGCATGGCGGTGCCAAACCAGCCGATCATCGCCGCGCCGATACCACTGGTGATATGGTCATAGCCCGGTGCTACGTCTGTCGTCAGTGGGCCAAGCGTGTAGAACGGCGCTTCACCACAAGTAGCCAGTTGCTTGTCCATATTGACCTTGATCTTGTGCATCGGCACATGACCCGGGCCTTCGATAATGACCTGACAACCATGATCCCAGGCAATCTTGGTCAGCTCGCCCAGGGTTTCCAGCTCTGCAAATTGAGCTTCGTCATTGGCATCGGCAATAGAGCCCGGACGCAGACCATCACCCAGCGAGAAGGACACATCATATTTGCGCATGATCTCGCAAATTTCCTCAAAGTGTTCGTAGAGGAAGCTTTCCTTGTGATGATACAGACACCACTTGGCCATGATGGATCCACCACGGCTTACAATGCCGGTCACGCGTTTGGCCGTCATAGGCACATAATGCAGGCGAACACCGGCATGGATGGTGAAGTAATCTACACCCTGTTCTGCCTGTTCGATCAGCGTGTCACGAAAGACTTCCCATGTCAGGTCTTCAGCAACGCCGTTTACCTTTTCCAGCGCCTGATAGATGGGCACGGTGCCAATGGGCACGGGCGAATTACGAATGATCCATTCACGAATATTGTGGATATTACGGCCCGTCGACAGATCCATCACCGTGTCAGCACCCCAGCGAGTGGACCAGACCATCTTGTCGACTTCTTCAGCGACAGATGACGTCACTGCTGAGTTGCCAATATTGGCGTTCACCTTCACCAGAAAGTTCCGCCCGATGATCATCGGCTCGGCTTCCGGGTGATTAATGTTGGAAGGGATCACCGCACGGCCACGAGCAACTTCGTCGCGTACAAATTCCGGTGTGATGAATTCCGGAATTTCCGCGCCAAAGGATTCGCCTTCACTGGCTGCTTCATGGGCGGCCTGCTCGCGACCCTGATTTTCGCGAATGGCGATATATTCCATTTCCGGGGTGATGATGCCAGCACGGGCAAATTCCAACTGCGTTACTGGTCCAGTGCCCGTCCCGCGCAACGGGTTGTTGGTAATCGGGAAACTCTGAACCAGCGCCTTGCCTTTGGTATAGCCATTATCGGCAGCCGTTACCGTGCGGCCTTCATATTCTTCGACATGACCACGGGCCTTGACCCATTCCGTCCGCATCCGTGGCAGACCTTCAAAGATATCGATGCCTGCTGCGCAATCCGTATAGGGGCCTGAGGCATCATAGAGCCGAACAGGCGGTTCATTGGCAGATTCGTGCAACGCGACTTCGCGCATCGGCACTTGGAACTTAATGTCTGTGCCACCTTCTACATAGGCTTTGCGCGACCCTGTGATCGGTCCTGTGGTCACTGAAATTTTAGGGGCTTGGCTTTGGTCATTCATCACTTACTCTCCGGCCACTGGGGCAAAACTGACATGGTCAGACCGGGTCGGCACAGGGCGACAGAGTAAGGAGATGTTGCTCCTTCCCTACGCCGGCATGACCCGGATCAGGTTCATCGGGTTGGCACGACCTATCGCGCCTCTCAGCCATAACAGCACCCCATGGAACCGGATCAATATGCGGCAAGGCCTCTATAGGGTCAACCGGAACCGGCCTACATGATGACCGAATTCTCCGGGATGCAAAGCAGCTTGCACCATGCTAGCGTGCCGCCTGCAATATCGCCAATGGGGAGGAACACATGGCCCGCTATATTTTGACAGTCATCGCAAATGCCGTTGAGGGCAGAGAAGACGAAGCAAACGACTGGTACGACAATGTTCACCTGGAAGAAGTCTTGACCGTACCCGGCTTTGTTACCTCCCAGCGGTTCGAGCCCATGGATGTACCAGAAGGCGAAAAAGTTCGATACCTAGCGCATTATGAAATTGAGGCTGATGACCACACGGTTCCGATGGCCGCGTTGAACGAAGCAGTACAAACGCGCCTTAATATGAGTGACGCTTTCGACGGCGCATCGGCTAGCGTTACTGTGTAGCGCGCGCGCACGGAAAAGCTTGCAAGCTAGGCCCGGCTTTTAGAGCAAAATTATCACCCCAAGGTGTCGCACCAACTCCTTGGGGAAATCTATATTTAAATCGCCAATAGAACATACCAAAGGTTGTACAATGTTACTTTTTTCAGTAGCAATATGAATGGCTCTGTAGGGTGCCTACCAATATCTGGTCGGCTTATCCAGCCAGTAGGGGCCCCTTATTGGCAAAGCGTATCAAGTAGGGTAAGAGAATAGCATGCTCAGGCAACGCTTTATTGCCTCTATAGAACACGACAATTTTTGAATCTGAAAACAGAATAGATAGAACAGTGGCACATAGAACAATCAGTAAAACAGCAAAACGTGTGGCCGAATGCCGCTCTCGACGGGGGTGGAGCCAGGCCGAATTGGCACGCCAGGTAACCATGTACCGCGAACCTTTGGGCAAAGCCAAAGTCAAACAACAATCCATCAACCAACTCGAACTGGGTGAGGTCAACACGCCCCGTTATATTTTCGACCTCGCCAATGTGCTGGATGTTTCCATCAGCTGGCTCCTTGGTGACGACGATATCGCCCAGGTCGCAGAGAACATTGTACGTGTCCCCCTTATTTCATGGGTACAGGCTGGTGAGCTCGCTGAGGCAGCAGATCCCTATATCCCCGGAGATGCTGAAGACTTTGTCCCCGTCAGCTATCGGCATAGCAACCTGATTGCGTTGCGCGTCAAGGGTGACAGCATGAACCGAATTGCACCGGATGCCAGCATCATCATCGTCGACCTGAATGATCGGGACCTGGTTGACGGCAAGCACTACATCTTCCGCAACGAGGGACATGCCACCTTCAAAACCTATCGTGCCGGGCCGCTAACACGCTTGGCCCCACACAGTTATGATGAGGGGTACCGCGACATCATGCCGGAAGACGGCGTAGAGGTTGTAGGCCGCGTTATCCGCAAAACCGAAGACATCTGATCTTGCGCACATTCTTTCTTCGGGGATTGTTCTGCCTTTAGGGATTGTTCTGCCCTGACACCGCCCATACAGTGAGCGGGGACTGATAAGGGAGAACAAAATGGCCTTATATTTCATTGGCAGGCTCAAACTTAAGGACGCGTCCTGGATGGCGGAATATGCGCCCCCTACCCGTGCCCTCGTTGAAAAACACGGGGGGCGCTATTTGGTTGTAGGGGGTGAAATGCAGCAGCAAGAAGGCGATGGCCCATTGCCCGATTCTATGGTCGTACTGGAATTCCCCACCAAAGAACAGGCCTTGGCCTGGCACAATGACCCGGACTATGCGCCGTTGATTGCGTTGCGTCAGTCTGGTTCTGACCTCGACTTCGTATTGGTTGAAGGCGCTGAATAACCATGTCGCAGCCCAATCGTCAGGTCGTATACATCCGTCAGCCCGAAGGGGGGATTACTGAGGACTGCTTCGCTATACGAGAAGACGATATTCCAGAACCCGGCGAGGGTGAGGTCGTCATATCCAATCGGTTAATGTCCCTCGATCCCTATATGCGCATGGGCATGCTGGGGCCGCAGGGGAAGGACAACCTGAACACCGTTATGGTTGGGCGAGTAGTGGGCACCGTTGCAGCCTCACGTCACCCCAACTTCAAGGAAGGCGACAGCGTCTTCGCCATGGGTCGCTGGGAGCAATTCACGTGCCTGCCGGGCGACGAGCTGCGCCATATTAATGTGGGGAATGTGGGCTGGGCACCTTATCTGGGTGTTCTTGGTTTTACCGGCCTCACCGCATGGGTCGGACTGCGCTACTACGCCGACATGAAAGCAGGAGAAACTCTGTTTGTTTCTGCTGCGGCGGGCGCTGTTGGCTCCGCTGCGGGTCAGATCGGTAAAATCCACGGCCTTGATGTAGTCGGCTGTGCTGGCGGGCCTGAAAAGACAGCCTATGTTGTCGATGAGTTAGGCTTCGACAGGGCCTTCGACTATCAGGCCTCTGAAGACCTGACAAGCGATGTGGCACAGCACTGTCCCAACGGTATTGATATTGATTTTGAAAATGTCGGCGGGGCTATTTTTGATGCTGTATTCCGCAACATGAACCTTGGTGGGCGATTGGCAATCTGCGGGGGCATCTCCCAGTACAATCTGGAAAAACCAGAACCGGCAGCGCCCAACTTGCTGGACTTCATCACCAAGCGATTGACCATGAAAGGTTTCACCGTCCGTGACCACACCCACGAAATAGAAGTCTATATAGAACAGGCTAAGGCGTGGGTTCAGGACGGGCGCCTGAAGGGGCGCGAAACCATTATTGATGGTATTGAAAATACGCCTGCAGCATTTTTGGGCCTGTTCGACGGAAAAAACATCGGCAAAATGATGGTAAGAGTCGATCAATGATCACGTATTGGCCAAAGATCTTCGTCACATTAGCCTTTGGCTTGCTGCTATATCCTGCAACATCCACTGGTGAACAGAAATCTGAAGAATGGCCTTATTACGGCGCTGACGCTGGTGGATCGCGCTATTCCGCCCTCGATCAGATAACGCCTGAAAATGTAGATACGCTTGAGGTCGCCTGGACATACAGAACTGGCGACCAGGCAAGCAACCGCAATCCTCAGGTTTCGTTTGAGAACACGCCGTTAATGGTGGGCAGAACACTTTATGTGTGCACGCCATACAATCGACTGATTGCACTGGACGCTGCAACCGGCGAGGAAATCTGGGTTTTCGACCCGGTGGTGGACCAGACAGTTCCCTACGGCAATCAACATGTCCGTCGCGGTGTCACTTACTGGATAGATGAAAAAAAGGCGGATGATGAACCGTGTTACGCACGACTATTCATGGCAACAAATGATTCCCGCCTCTTTGCCATCGATGCCGGGACGGGTGCCCCCTGCACCAGTTTTGGAGACACTGGTCTGGTTAATATGGGACCTACGGCAGACCCTTATTACTCGGGAGAATTCCAGGTCACATCCGCGCCAGTGGTGCTTGACGATGTCGTCATCGTTGGTTCGGCCATTTCAGACAATGTACGAACCGAAGCACCACCCGGCACTGTTCGCGCTTATGACGCCCGAAGCGGTGCTTTAAAGTGGGATTTCGACCCCTTGGTCAGGAGGGACGGAGAGCCCAATGCCGGGCATGCCAATGCGTGGTCCTCAATGTCAATTGACGAAGAGAGAGGCCTTTTATTTTTGCCAACCGGCAGCGCCAGCCCGGACTTTTACGGGGGCAACCGCCCCGGAAAAAACGAGCATGCCAACTCTGTCTTAGCCCTGACAGCAGCAACCGGCGAGGTATCCTGGGCGCATCAAACCGTTCACCATGATGTCTGGGATTACGACCTCCCCGCGCAACCTACATTGGCAACGCTGGATCTGGCTGACGGCCCCAAAGATATTGTGATCCAAGTTACCAAAACAGGTTTGATCTTCGTTCTGGACAGGGACAGCGGTGAGCCGGTATTTGAAGTCGTTGAGCAACCGACACCCCAGGGTGCTGAAGCGGGAAAATTGTTGTCTCCGACTCAACCAATTCCTTCGAAACCAAGTCCATTAGGCCCTCTGGGGTTGACCCCGGAAGACGCTTGGGGCTTCACATTTTTTGACAAGGCCGCCTGTCAGGCCAAAATTAAAGCCGCGCGATCAGAAGGCCTGTTCACGCCACCCTCGCTGCAAGGCACAATCCTGTATCCCGGAACGGGCGGTGGCGCCAATTGGGGCGGCGGGGCTATGGATCTCGATAGCGGAACCTATGTGATCAACACAAGTCGCGTTGCCCATTTTGTGCAGCTTATTGCACGGACAGATTACGAAGCACAGAAAGAAGCAGGCGGCCACGCCGGTATTGCGCCCCAGTTGGGAAGCCCCTATCCGATGAGACGCGAACTGCTGTTATCGCCTTTCGGTGTCCCCTGTAATGCCCCACCCTGGGGTGTCTTGACCGCCATCGACCTGAATACAGGCGTCCAGTTGTGGGAAAGCACGCTGGGGACAACGGAAGATATGGCCCCAATGGACATCGCGCTTTCACTTGGCACGCCAAATTTTGGTGGGCCGATCATAACCGGCGGTGGTCTGGTTTTTATCGGCGCAGCGATGGACGACTATCTTCGGGCCTTCTCGCTAAAGACCGGGAAGGAATTATGGAAAGGTCGCTTGCCGGCTAACGGGTAAGCGACCCCAATGACCTACATGGTTGACGGGCAGCAGTTTGTTGTCATTGCCGCAGGCGGACATGGCATGTCCGGTACCCGGCCCAGCGATTACGTGGTCGCGTTCACCGTGCCCCTGCAATCTGCCAACTAGAACCGGTAGCCGAAACTAACACCGAAAATCCAAGGGTCTACATCCACCTTGGCCAGGATTGCCCCGCCATTTACGCTTGCTTTGGTGTCAAGCCACAGCTTTTTGACGTCCAAATTGATCATCCAATGGTCGTCGAGAGCAATGTCGACGCCCACCTGGAGTGCAACACCGACACTGTTGGCAATTTTGAGATCAGTGATCATACCACCTGAGGGGTCTTCATCGAAGAAGAGTGTCCAGTTCAACCCTGCGCCAATATAAGGCCGGATCTTGCCACGCGGATTGAAGTGGTATTGCGCCGTCAGGGTTGGCGGCAACAGGTTCACATTCCCCAGATACACATCGCCCAAGTCGGTAACAACGGCTGTGACGCCATGTTTTGTGGTTGCCAGGATCAACTCAAGGGCGAAATTCTAGGAAACAAAATAGGTGATATCCAGTTCCGGCACATAGTCGTTCTGGATATGCGCATCACCATTGATAACGGAAATTGTAGCACTTTCATCCGGCACGACGGCAAGGCCACGAACACGCACCTGCCAGGGGCTTAAATCATCACCCTGGGCATAAGCCCCCGCAATTGTTGTTGCCAGGAACAAAGGGGCCAGGGCCGCCAGTAAAATCTTCTTCACGATCTTTCTCCCGAGATCTTTAATGTAATTAGAACCAAATGGCTCACTTAGAGATCATGTGGGATCAGTCCCGGGAAACATTGAGATCAATCAATTCCTGGACCGGTTAGTGAAAAGAAAACTCTGTCGCTTATGCCTCGAAAGACTGGTCGATCCGGTCAAAACGCCGACGAATGAATTCGCGACTTTCCTCATGGGTAATAATATAGGCCTTGTTCGACAGAATGCCGTCGAGCACCATCTGCGCCACCTCCGGTGCTGGAAGCGTGCGACCCTGCAAGTCTTGCGCCTCTTCTTCAGACCGTTTCTTTATAACTTCAGGGCCACCAAACTCATCATGCCGGTTGCGAGCCGCCTGGCCAATATTGGTACTGACCATCATGGGGCACAAAACAGAAACGCCGATATTGTGCTCACGAATATCCCGCCGCAGGCATTCAGACAGAGCAACCACACCATATTTGGTAACGCAATACGCCCCCAGGCCCCGGTTGGGCACCAGCCCGGCAAAGGAAGCTGTATTGATTATCTGACCGCCCTCGCCCTGTTCAATCATACGGTTGGCAAAACATTCGACACCATGAATAACCCCCCACAGGTTTACGTTGATTGACCACTCCCAATCCTGATGCGTCATATCCTGAATATCACCATTCAAGGCAATGCCGGCGTTGTTGAACAACACATGCGCGCCACCGAAACGGTCCCACGCCGCGTCTGCCAGTGCCTGAACGTCTTCCAACTTACTGACATCTGTACACACACCCAGCACGGGCGTGCCTGCGGCCTCAAATTCTGCTACAGCACCATCCAGTGCGCTTTGTTCAATGTCAGCGAGCACCAAATTCATACCCTGCCCTGCCAGTTTGCGCGCTGTCTCCAGCCCGATACCGCTTGCGCCGCCGGTAATCACGGCGGTTTTCCCTGCTAGATTTTCCATCTTTTGTTCCCTCGGCCTAGTGACCTGCTACAAGTTCTTCCGAAACGTCCCAGAGGCGCGACGCCATGGCGGCATCATTGGCATGGTGCAATGGTTCCGCCTCGTTCGAGTCATCAAAATATTTGCCGCTGACACCCTCAACACCCGGGTTCGCCGCCACATAACAGGTCGTTGCCGCACCTTGGCCAACATCCTTGAAATCGAGCATCACACGAACGGACATCAGCATCATGAGTACGCCCTTCATATGACGGCCGAGATTGGTCAGGATGATGCCCGGGTGCAGGGCATTTGCTGTAAGACGATCCCCATATCGTCGCGTCAATTCTTTGGCAAACAGGATATTAGCCAATTTGGACTGACCATAGAATTTCAGGCCTTCATAGTCGCGTTCACCGGAGAGATTATCAAACTCAATCCCTGATTCCGGTGCGGCAAAATGAGCGCCAGATGACAGGATGACCACCCGCGCCATGGGGGCGAGGCAATCCATCAGCTTTTTGACGAGCAAGAAGTGACCAATATGGTTGGTCATAAACTGCAGTTCGACGCCATCTTTTTGGTGCAATTCCGGCAAGGCCATAATACCCGCATTACAGATGAGGATATCAATGGGCTTACCCATACCGACTACCTTGGTGGCACAGGCGGCCACCGAATCCAGGTCGGATAATTCACACTCTACGGGCGTTGTTTCACCATCAATTGTCGCACAGGCATCTGTCGCTTTTTCAAGCGTGCGGGCTGCACCAATAATGTGGGCACCACGCATGGAAAGCACCCGCATCGTCTCGTAACCCAAGCCGGAATTCACACCGGTGATGAAGACCGTCTTGCCTGAAAGGTCCACGCCTTCGGTAACGTCTTCAGCTGTCGATAGAAAGCTAAAGCCACTTGGCCCAACCGGGCGCTTTTTGAGTCTGTTGAGAAATGACATGGTTCCCTCCCCTTCATGTACCCCTGAGGAGGAATCCTAGAAGCATTGTCAGTGAAAGCAAGAAATACGCACATTACCACCCTGGCCCCGAACACAGCTGGTACCTGCATAGCGGCATACCATCTCCGATACATTGGTGGCATGCAGGATGCTATGCAGGACCAGCTGTAGCCCCTAAGAAAAGGCCAGGTTCAAAGCGTTCGTAGGCTGCAGGAAGTAATTCCCCTGACCGCCATCGAAACCAACGTCACGGGCAACCATGGCTGTCTGGGCATCTTCAATGCCCACCGCAGTAACACGCGACCCAAAGTCGTGACCGACTTCTGCCACAGCACGCGCCACTTCACGCGCACGACGGCTCTTGGTCAGTTCCTGCACCAAAATGCGGTCGAGTTTAATTTCATGGAAAGGGATGCCGCTCATGTTGAGATAGGATGAAAAACCATCTGCAACATTGTCGAAGCTGAGCAAATACCCCCTGCTTGACAGTTCCATCAACATGTCCCGATAAGCCGGCGTTGCCAGGGTGTCCGAATCTGCAGTGATTTCGAAGACGATCCGGGATGGGTCAATCTGCAAGCTGGCCAGATAGGAGTCGACCGACTGCGTGGCGAGAATTTCTCGTATATCGCCCGGTACAACATTGAATGACATTTTCAAGTCATCATAAGGCGTCAGGATCGGCAGCAGTTCCGAACAAGCACGATTGACCATCTGCATGGTGAAGAGACCGGTGCGGAACTGTTCATTACGCGGCCCCAGATAGGCCAGAGGTGTGCTCAGGTTCCCATTGGCATCTGGCAGACGCGCTAAGGTCTCCAGAGACAGTAATTCGTATTGGTTCCCGTCCGCTTCAATTCGCGCGCCTGTCGGCTTGTGCAGTTGCAGGGTAACAGTTGGTTGATATACAGCAAGAAAGCCGTCGATCAGCAGATGCCGGATAACTTCGTTTTCCGTGTTCTTCCGGTTCACATCCTGGCAGGCGAGCATTTCGGTCTGCAGGCGAATAACGGGAAGCGGTTTCTGCATTGACTGTCGGGTTTCAAAACCATAGGCACGAGCCGCAGCAGCCGCTGATTCGACGATACTTTCATCCAAGTCGGACAAGATGATGATCTTGGAATTTACCTCGAGGTCACGCATTTCCCGGAATGCAGCAACTGCATCGAGGTCTGGTAGGTTGAGGTCCGTGACAATGACATTTGGGCTGCCATTGATGAGAACCGCCTTGGCATCAGCAAATGAGCTTACGCCCACCGCCTGCAGGCCAACCTGGCTTGCTGTCCTCAGGATATCTTCACGGGTGTTGTCGTCCGCTTCTATCGCCAGGACATCGGGTAGTCGGGGGTCAAACAGACCAGACCGTAGTTCTGTCTCCTGCGCACCAACCAGCTTTAACGCCATATTGTTCATCTTGTTCTTACTCCGTGGCATGACTGCCGTCTCCAGTGTTGTTGCCGGGTGGTGTTGTCAGTCACCCGACTCTGTGACTTCATAAGAACAGAGGGCTGAAATCCAGAAACCTGTCTAATGAGGTAGGTTTTTTCCTGGACACCCTATCTAATCAGGTAGGTTTTTCGGTCAGAGACGAAGAATTCGCCCCAAAAAAGAAAAACGGCCGCCCAAATGGACGACCGTTTAAACCCCGATTTATCGGGAAAAATGTATCAACCGAGAATCAGAGGGAGATATTGTTCGAAAGCAATGCTTCCGTTACCGCCTGAACCCGAGAGAAGGTTTCAAACTTCTCTTTGGCATTTTCCACATGGAAATGCACCGTGTTCTTGGAGATACCCAAAATCTCACCGATTTCCCAATCAGATTTGCCCATGGCAACCCATTTCAGACATTCGCGTTCGCGACTGGTCAGCTTAGCTTTCTTCTGTTTCTCCTTATTGGAGTTCAGAATACGCAAAGCTGCCTCATGCAGATAAACCGACATAAGGTGCACTGAATTATAGGCGTCCATCGACACCTCTTCACAGTCACCCACAATGCTTACACTGGCAGAATGCACCAGCCGATTATGAATTGGCACGGTAAAACCGTATTTGATGCCTTCGTCTGCGGCATCAGCAAAAAGCTGCTTTTGTTGGCTGGTCAGCTTGGACATGTCGATACTTTCCGACCAGCGGAAAGGCATGGAAGACCCCATGGCACGCGACAATGTCGGGTCAATCTGATTATACCGTTCATTGGTATAATGTTCGACCCACTGATCCGAATAACTGAGGATCCTAACGAAATTCTCCGGCATGTTGTCCTGGTCGACCAACGCCAGACATGCAAATTCGCTAAATCCAATTGACCGGATAGCTTCCAAGAAAGCTTCCGACAATTCTTCATCTGAAGACGCCCTTTTGGCGACGTCAATGAAGTCTGTAGCCGTTTGAAAATATGTCACACTCAAGCCCCTATATTGCGTAACGAGTGAGGAAGCATAGAACGATTCTGTTGAATTCCAAAGTGAAATCCCGTCGGGGTGCCCGACAGCACACCCGACGCGGAGTCAACAAAGTCGGTAAAATCGTTACCTATGCCGCTTTCTGCATACCCCCAATATTGAGTACTGAGCCGGTGATACCGTGCTTGTCGCGAACATTTTGCAGTCCCGCAGCGCTTACATTGATGGCACTGGCGACATAGGTATTACCGTCACTGTATTGGGTCGGCAGGCCCAGAGGCATCACGTCGAAGCCCAGGCCGACGATCAGCGGCATATTGGCCATATAACTCACCATCGTGATCTGATCGACCTCATAAAGAAGTGCCAGTTCTACCATACCGGACAGCACCTCAGCCGCAGCCTTAACGCGGTCCTTCGGCCGACGCGTCGGCGGCAATACGTAAAAACGGGAGATTTCCCATATATTTGAACCTGTTGGTGGCGTTCCTGCACACATATTGGGGAACAGGTCCGTCATTAAATGACCCGTATCCGTCGGCAGAATACGCAGGGAACCAGAGACATTCTGGCCGTCCTCTGATCCCAGCAGATACATGGCGCGGTCATCGTCATACTGATCGATTTCCATGCCATTGGTCAGCGGCAGGTCCCAGCCAAGCTTGTCGACAAAGACATCTCGTCGCTGCCGCCACATTTGTTCCAGCTGTGTCTGATATTCTGAACGATTATGTGAAGTTACTACGTCAATCATAATTTTACCTCGTTTGTTAGAGTTGACGAGGCGATTATGGCACCGGCCAAAGACCGGTCCATGAAATTCACAGATTAGGAATGTAATTGAGCAGTTGATGAGAAGACGAAAAGCTTCGAATTCACGTCAATTTCTTAAAGAAATAAAGGTATCGCAGGCTAACTAGGGACTAATTCCCATATTTTTCATGCAGTTAACGAATATGCACACGCGATTAGATTCTAACCTGACACACAACCACAAGCCTTTATTTCAAATTTACTTCTAATTTTAATCACTTAAGGCGGCACCGATAAACGACGCCAACTCTCCAGATTTTCTATGTTTTTTGCGAATCGCTTACTGATTCGGTTAATAGGCAAAAGGGTGACACGTCAAAATATTATGTCATCCAACACAAAGAATTCGTCACTTTCCAACCTGACAGGAACTTCAATCTCTTGGCCAGAATGCCGATGATCAATCATTTTGATAGTAAAATTCTTGAATGTCGGCACACCTTCAAAGGAATAGTAACTATCGAACTGAGTCCGCGTTTCATCCACGACTTCGCCGTCGAAGATTAGGAACACCTTCAAGCCAACAAACGGTTTATCCATACCCGCCACAGTTCTGAGCACCGTACCTTCAACGATACCAACCGCGTGGGCAGGAATTGCAACCTCAGCCACACTACCGGGATGCAGGAAGATGCGTGTCGCCGGTCGCGCCATCGCAAGGAACGGGTCACCCAGCCTGACATGTTCGCCCCGCAGGAAGAACGGAGACCCTAATGACAGGGACGTCAAAACCAACTCGCCGTTTTCGTCACTGGCATCGATCCGGCTTCGATTGGTGATCACGACACCTTCAAGTTTTTCTTCATCCTGCTCCATTTCCTCATTGCCGTTTTCATCCAGGAAAAATGTAAGTTTCGCCCGCGCCATCTGGCTCATGGGTACGGAACTGAACTTGGGTTTCTTCTTCTGGAAGAACATCGAACTGGTCAAGCGCAGCGAAACACTCCAACCGCCATCTGTATCACCGGATGTAGACAGGGTGATGCCCAGCTTATCGCCTTTGTAGGTAAGCTCATTGCGCATAAAGGCCCGATATTTGGCGGCCAAATTGTGGGTAAGAGTAAACTGCGTATACCAG
>Ga0181593_10000146_pt1 | contig 55620 bp, 54 predicted proteins | sample 071ome_19_FD_133756 | JGI IMG/M metagenome (GOLD analysis project Ga0181593, IMG submission 133756) | Coastal salt marsh microbial communities from the Groves Creek Marsh, Skidaway Island, Georgia - 071413AT metaG (megahit assembly) | ecosystem: Environmental > Aquatic > Marine > Intertidal... | reverse complement strand
CTGCTGGGTGTTCCATTACGCCGAATCCAGCCCCACTTGAGGTGCGTGGTTGTGGTGATCAGGGTGCCATTTTCCCAGCGGCCAGTGGTAAAGCCTGCCCAGGTGTGCGGCGCATATTCAGAGGGGTGCTCTCTGCCATCCATCCAGATGGTGCGATCAGCCCGGCGAAAAGTGCCCCCCACGGTGTAGGAAATGATATCCAGGTTGTAATCCATCTGGGAGGCAATACGCAGATTGGCGGGTCCCCAGAAAGAATAGGTTGAGGGGTGGCGCATGCAGACATGTTCAGGGACACCCAGCAGGGCACTGTCATAACTCAGTGCCCGGGAGCGTGCCTCTTCATTTATTGGTACTCCGGCGTAGTCGACCAGCGGAGGGCCATCGGCTCTTTCAATAGCATCTTCAATAAAGCCAAAAAGCGCGGCTACTCCGCCAAGAGACAGGCCAGGTGCAGGCTGGTTCCAGAAGCCGACAATGTCGGCTTCCTGAGCCTGAGTAAAACCGGCTGGGCAAAGCGCAACCAGTAATAGAAGTCGTTTGAACATATCTGCTGTGTCCGGCTATCAGTCTGCCGCGAAGCAGTAATAGCGGCCAGCGCCACCGGTATTGATCAGTGCCTGTTGGCTGCAACCCTGTGATGGATGAGCGGCACTCCAGGGGGAAAGGCCCGGCCCCAGTGTGCGGCGATCTTCATGCCCCAGCATGGCACTGCCTTCATCGCTGGAAGTCCAGTTAGCACAGGTTCTGTCTTCTCCGGTTGGGAAGGCAGTACCGTCAGGCTGGGTACCTGTCAGTACATCATGCTCAACACCCAGTTGTAACTCTATTGGAAGCGGGTTGCCCTCATTGTCGAGACCAACATAAGGGATAGGTGCACCGTGTTCATCCAGTGCAGTCATGACAGACAGGTTATTGGATTCTTCATTGTGTAATTCATTCAGGTTTCTAGCGATCAGGTCACCGTTGGCGTTGTACCAAGGGCCGTTACCAATTCGGTCACGGGCATTAACAGCATTGGGGCCCTGTGTGCTCAAGTAGGCGCGCCAGGTACGGTTGCCTGCGCCAGCTACAGCTGCCAGAGCCTGACAGCGTGCATCGGCACCGGCCAGACCACCCAGGTTACCACCCATGCCAGAACCTGCACTGGTGATAAAAAAGCTCATTTGCTGCTGTGCGGCAGCTCCCCTGACCTGTGCAACACTCGTTGTGCTGGCTGCCAGGGCAATCAGTGCCATTAAACTTAGGCCAATTCTAGAAAACTTCATCGTCTGCTCCTGATTTGTTGTTATAGGAGGGTTAATTTAACTTTGACTCGAAGCGCCAAAGAATACCCGCAGTGTATGGGGCTGTCCAGCCTATTAGAAGAATCAGCTTGTTTGGGTTTAAGTAAGGGAAAAACAAAGGGCAGGGTCAAGGGTGCCACTTGCTGCTGACCCAGCAAAGTTTTATTTGTTAAGCTCATTGGGTCAGTTGTTCCCTGTATTCCGGATAGGTTGTTTCTTCCCCGCCGAGGGTAGCTTCGACAGGCACCCCAATTTCTTCGGCCCATTCACCAATAAAGGGATTTTCACCCGGCAGGTAATGCGGCACATAGTGCTTTTCGGGACGGGCAATTTCAGCCCGGGGCATACACTGGGTAAAAACATCATCATTAATATCAGCTACTTCAACATTCTCCGTGGCAGTCGTTACACCGCGTGGCGATATGACGAAGTCGGCTGATTTTATGTAGGTATCCGTCAGGTAATAAGGATCATCCACAAACCAGGTGATAGTCAGAACATCGCCATTACGCTGATAGTAAGTGGTTACCGTGGCCTGGTCGCTGCTGGGTGTTCCATTACGCCGAATCCAGCCCCACTTGAGGTGCGTGGTTGTGGTGATCAGGGTGCCGTTTTCCCAGCGGCCAGTGGTAAAGCCAGCCCAGGTGTGCGGCGCATATTCAGAGGGGTGCTCCCTGCCATCCATCCAGATGGTGCGATCAGCCCGGCGAAAAGTGCCCCCCACGGTGTAGGAAATGATATCCAGGTTGTAATCCATCTGGGAGGCAATACGCAGATTGGCGGGCCCCCAGTATGAGTAGACAGAGGGGTGGCGCATGCAGACATGTTCAGGGACACCCAGCAGGGCGCTGTCATAGCTCAGCGCCCGGGAGCGCGCCTCTTCATTTATCGGGATACCCAGATAATCGACCAGTTGTGGCCCATCGGCTCTTTCGACAGCATCTTCTATAAATCCGGCCACTGCTGCTATTCCACCAAGTGAAAAGCCCGGGGCAGGCTGGTTCCAGAAGCCGACAATGTCGGCTTCCTGAGCCTGGGTAAGAATGGCCGGTAAAAGTGCTGTCAGCAATAAGAGAAGTCGCTTTAACATATCTGCCTGGGCCCGTTTATCAGTCAGCTGCGGAGAAATACTGGCGGCCAGCGGTGCTGACTTATTTTTGTTATTACAGGGTTAATCCAGTGTTAACCCGAAGCAAACAAGAATACCTGCCGGATATGGGGCTGTCCAGCCTGTGTAAACGGACAGCTTGGCGGTGAGTTTCAGTAACTGAGGTGGGGTAGAGGCTTAATTGATTTGCAAATCCTGGCCCGGGAAAATCAGGTCACTGTTCAGACCATTTAGCCGCTTCAGATTGTCAACACTGATGCCAAAACGTCGGGCAATGCTGGCCAGGTTATCGCCACGCTGTACCCGGTAGCTTTGTTGACTGGGTGCAGTAGCTGCAGTGTGCAGAGTCAGTTCCTGGTTGATGAAAATGGTTGTACCACGAATATTGTTCCAGACCTGGATGTCCCGGATCGATACGTCAAAGCGTTCGGCAATCTGCCCCAGGGTATCTCCGGCACGTACATTGTAGATAGTGGGTACAACCAGTTCGTCAATCACCTCATCACTCAGACTGATGGCCATTAATGGTTCTTCTTCCGAGGAACCTGCCTGTTCTACAATCTGGAAGCCCTCATTCAGTTTGATCGGGCGATACATAGCCTGTCCGTAATGAACGGTGCGCGCTGTTTCCGAGAGGATAGCAATATCGGTAGTGATACCGGTGCCAGGAATCATCAGGTTCTGACCTGGGTAGATCAGGTGATTGCGTATGCCGTTGAAGGCCTGCAACTCGGATACGCTGGTTTGGAATTGACGGGCAATCGCTGCCAGGGTGTCGCCGCTGCGGACCTGATATTCAGAGGGTGAGCTTTTCTCTTCTTCGGGCAGCAGTTCGAATGCCCGTACAAAGCGCTCATAAGTGCCTGCCGGAATCTTCAGCGGATAGGCTTCAGTAGTATCGGGTAAGCTGGCTTTGCGTACAGAAGGATTCAGTCTGCGGATACTTGCAAGGTCAACACCGGCCAGTTCGGCAGCAGTTTCCAGACTTAACATACCCTCTACCAACACGACATCATAAGTGTATTCCTGTCCCAGATTGTCGACCTTTATACCAAAGCGTTCTGGGTCAGAGACGATAAGTGCTGCGGCGATAAATTTGGGAATAAAATTTCGGGTCTGTCTTGGCAGGTAGGGATAAATCTCCCAGAAAGATGGAGGATTTTCAATGGAGCCGCCGGCTCGTTGAACGGCACGGCTAATACAACGGTAACTGCAGTTGTAACCGGCCAGGGCAAGGTGCCAGTTGCCACTATAAGAATCATAAAGGATTTTTAAATGTTTGGCGGCGGCCCGGGTGGCGAGTTCAGGGTCCATTCTCTGGTCTAGCCAGGTATCAACGCGCAAGCCTTCGCCTCGGGCAGTCGCTGGCATAAATTGCCACATGCCGACAGCGCCGGCGGAACTTCTGGCCGTTGGATTCAGGCTGCTTTCACCCAGCGCGATATACTTGAGCTCGTCGGGGATACCTTCTTCGCCAAAAATCTGCTCGATCATCGGAAACCATATCTGGCCACGTTCAATCCAGATTCTGAGGAGGTTTCTGCGATTCTGCAGGTAGTCATTTATTTCCCTTTCCACTACCCGGTTTGCTGTCATGGCAACCGTCGGGGTGACAGGCTGGATCGGTACGGGTGCTTGTATGGCGTCTTCATCCGGTGTGGAAACGATATCCCGTTCTCCAGAATCATTGGCTGCATTAACCAGATCCTCGATCAAAGGTTCCTGAATCGCTTGCTCATTTTCGGAAATTGCTGTCTGATCCAAAGTGCTTTTGGCTGTGAGCATGTCGTCAAAAGATGCACAGGCAGATAATGACAAAAGCAGTATCAGGGGTAATGAAAAATTCCGGATACGACCGAAAGTGTCTTGCAAGCTGTGGATCGGCAAATAAAAAATCATGCGTTGTTCAATTTGTAGTGATTATCAATGCTGGCTAATTATCCATAGTTTACAGGAAATGTATAATGCAAGTTCCTGAAACTTGAGGAAGTTCACGGATAAATAGTGGCAAAAAAAGGGCAAGTTGCATGAGAGTGCTTGGAATTGAAACATCCTGTGATGAAACTGGCGTTGCCATTTATGACAGTGAAGATGGCTTACTGGCAGATGCACTTTACAGTCAGGTCGCACTTCACCAGAAATATGGCGGAGTGGTTCCCGAACTGGCCTCCCGTGATCATGTCCGTAAAACTCTGCCGCTGATACGAGAGGTTATGGACAAGGCACGCTGTACGCCAGGCGATATTGACGGCCTTGCCTATACGGCTGGACCCGGGTTGGCGGGAGCCCTTTTGGTGGGCGCTTCAATCGGACGAGCTCTGGGCATGACCTGGAATGTTCCAACACTGGGGGTGCATCATATGGAAGGTCATCTACTGGCGCCCCTGCTGGAAGAACAGGGACCAAGCTTTCCATTTGTGGCCCTGCTCGTTTCAGGTGGTCACACGCAACTGGTCGAAGTGGAGACAATTGGCGCCTATCGGTTAATGGGAGAATCGCTCGACGATGCTGCTGGTGAAGCCTTTGATAAGGTAGCCAAAATGCTGGATCTGCCTTATCCGGGCGGACCGCATGTTGCCCGCCTTGCTGAAAAGGGTGAAGCGGGACGTTTTACCTTTCCTCGCCCCATGACCAATCGCCCTGGTCTGGATTTTTCCTTTAGTGGGCTGAAAACATTTACACTCAATACCATTCATGAACTGCAGGCAGCAAAGCCATCTCAGCAACTGGACGAACAAAGCAAAGCGGATATTGCGTATGCATTTCAGGAAGCCGTTGTAGATACCATGCGTATTAAATGTCATCGTGCGCTGCAAGAGACGGGTCTGGATACGCTGGTGCTGGCCGGAGGAGTCAGTGCCAATCAACGTTTGCGGCAAGTCATGGCCAGTCTGGCTGAAAAAGAGTCTTACCGTATATATTATCCCAAGTTGCAGTACTGCACTGACAACGGTGCCATGATTGCCTATGCCGGTTGCCAGCGACTACTGGCAGGTCATTTTGATGATTTAAGTATATTGGCCAGACCGCGTTGGGCTCTGGATAGTTTGCCAACCCTGCAATAAAAGAGAGAGTTGATGGATATTGTCTACATAAGAAATCTGGAGATAGAAACTGTCATTGGTATCTATGATTGGGAACGCAAAATACGGCAGAAAGTTACTATCGACCTGGACATGGCATTTGATATTCGAAAGGCAGCCAGTTCTGATGCCATTGAGGATACGCTTGATTACAAGGCTGTTGCCAAGCGCCTGATCAGCTTTGTCGAATCCAGTGAATTCCAGTTAATTGAAACCCTGGCCGAACAAATTGCCAAGATTGTGCTGAATGAGTTCAAGGTCAGTCGACTGAAACTGACGCTGGGAAAACCGGGAGCAGTGACCGGTGCCAGAGACGTTGGTGTCATCATTGAAAGAGAACTGAGCTGATATGGTCTGGGTAGCACTTGGCATCGGCAGCAATATTCATCCTTTGCAAAATATCAGCCAGTGCCTGGATGCCTTGCTTTTACAGTTCAATGACCTGAGTTTCTCCTCTGTCTTTGAAAGTGAGGCAGTGGGATTTGATGGCGATAATTTTCTTAACATGGTGGTCAGCATGCAAACTGACATGCCCCTGCAAAAACTGATAGCAGTGCTGAAAAAAATTGAGGATGACTTTGGCCGGGACAGAACACAGGCTAAATTCAGTGGCCGTACCATGGATATCGATATTCTTGTCTACGGGGATACTACCGGAAAGCATGAAGGGATAGAGTTACCCAGGCCAGAGATTAGTGAAAATGCATATGTGCTATGGCCACTTTCCCAGCTCGCGAAGCAGCAACGTCATCCTTTACTCGGGCAGACATACGCTGAATTATGGGACAAGTATGACAAGTCTAAACAGATACTCTGGCCAATTGATTTTACCTGGCATGGTCGTATCATTTCTGCCAGAGGGGATGCAATACGAGGTTGACAAACATGGCGCAGGCATTAACCGAAACAGACATCAATGAGCGACTCGGGCACTTAAATGCCTCTCTGGAGATCCCCTGGCAGCTTAAAGATGGAAAGTTACACAAGACCTTCGTGTTTAAAAATTTTATCGATGCCTTTGCTTTCATGAGCAGGGTAGCGCTGTACGCAGAAAAGATAAATCACCATCCCGAGTGGTTTAATGTGTATAAAACAGTCGAGATTACTCTGGTGACACATGAAGCTGCCGGCATCACAGACAGGGATTTTGATCTGGCGCAGTTCATGGAAGCCAGCACCTGAAATCTGCTCAAGTGCTCTGCTGGACAAACCGGATTCCGCAGCACTAGAAAATCAGCTTTCTGCCTCCATCGACATGGAGTATCTGCCCGGTGATATAGCTGGCTTCACTTATCAAAAATAAAACCGCATGGGCGATGTCATCAGTTCTTGCTGGATAATTCAGGCATGAGTAGCTCAGGGGCTCGGCTGTGAGGTCCCCTTTTGTATTTTTAGCGCCACTCACATTGGGCGGTAGGATAAAACCCGGAGCAATGGCATTGACCCTGACCTCCGGTGCCAGTTCGCGTGCCAGTGAACGGCTAAGATTTTCCAGGGCTGCTTTTGCCATGCTATAGAGACTGTATTCAGCTCGCCCCGTGGATGCGGCAATGTCAGTGATATTGATAATACAGCCAGAGGATTTTTTTAAGGCGGAATAGCAGGCTTTACTTAAAAATGCAGGAGCACGTGCATTACTTCCCATCAGGTTTTGCCAGTCAGTCTGCTGAATATTATCCAGTGATCGTGGATAAAAACTCGAAGCATTATTGATCAGGGTATCCAGTCGCCCCCAATGGGCTATGCTTTGCCTGGCTAGCTCTTGTATGGCATCCAGGTCCAGGAGGTCGGCTTGCAGGCTGATACAGGAATTTGCTGAGTTTTGGTTCAGTTCCTCACAAAGCTGCAGGGCTTGGGTTTGTGAGTGCAGATAATGCAGGATAATGCGGTAACCACTGCAGTGCAGCAGTCGGGCAATACCGGCGCCAATTCGAGCTGCGCTACCGGTAATCAGGGCAACGGGTTTGTCGCATGCCTCATTCGTCATATTTGAGCAGGTCGGTCAGCGTTTGCAGGCGCAATTCCTTGAGTTTTTCACCAAACTCCTCACCCTGGTAACCCGCTTCGCTGAGTTTGCTGGTATCAATGTTCTGGCAGACCTTAAGGGCATGCATGACAAAGCGGTTCATTTCATCCAGATTATAATCAGTTTCGCCACGTGCCTTGCCGATGGCTTTACAGGCAGTCAGGAAAAAGGTGAAGCGCTCAGGTCGACGAAAGGCATCTGTTTCCTCAAATAAATACAGTGCACTTGAAGGATCCGTCATGTCCAGTCTGGCGTAATCGTCACAATAGGCGCAGACCACAGCAGCCAGATCCCGGTAATCATTGGGCACCTTGAGTCGGTCGCAGAGGCTGTCTACTTTTCTCAGATTTTTTCGCAAGGTGAATTCATGCACAATGCCCAGTTCATGACACAGTGCGGCAAAACGAATAGCGGTATCGGGAGTCAGTTCGGCGGCTTTAGTCAGAGCCATCAGGCTCATGCGAGCCTTTTCCTGTGAAATGCCAAACAGCCCTTCAATTTCTTCCATGATGATTCCCAGCGCATAGCAATCTCGCAGTGTCAGGAAAAAAAAGGCCGGGGTCTGTTCCGACAAGGCACGACGCACTTCCTGCCAGACCCGCTCGGGAGGCAGGGTATTCAGTTCACTGTTATTTACCAGTTGCTGCATCATTTGCAAGGTTTCCTGAGCGACTTCAAATCCGAGATGAGCAAAGCGCGCGGAAAAACGGGCGACTCGAAGTACCCGCAGGGGGTCTTCAGAAAATGCATCAGAGACATGGCGAAGAATTTTATTGTGGATATCCTCGCGCCCGCCGTAAGGGTCGATCAGGTTGCCATCTTCATCTTCAGCCATGGCATTGATAGTCAGATCGCGGCGCAGCAGGTCTTCTTCAAGGGTGACTTCGGGGGATGCATTGATACTGAAACCCGTGTGTCCCGTACCCGTTTTACGTTCGGTACGGGCAAGTGCATACTCTTCTTTGGTCTGTGGATGCAGAAATACCGGAAAATCATTGCCGACCTGTTCATAACCCAATTCCAGCATTTCTTCAGCGCTAGCACCGACGACCACCCAGTCTCGGTCTTTAACGGGCAGGCCCAATAATTTATCGCGGACAGCGCCGCCAACCAGATAAATTTTCACGATAGATAAATCAGCTCAATTGCATTCAGTACAGAATATTTGTTTATCTTCCAGGCGTAAAGCCGTCAGGCAACGTCCCCAGACACACCCGGTATCAAGGGCATAAACATTTTCCATGTCAGTGACACCGTTCAGCGTTGCCCAGTGACCAAAGAGTATGCTTAAGTCTTTATTGAGTTTCTGGAACTGGTACCAGGGTTTGTAACCTTTGGGCGCAGTGTTTGCCCCCGTTTTTAACGCCAGATTCAGCTGTGCTTCCGGGTTACAGAAACGAATGCGCGTGAAATAATTGGTCAGTACCCGCAGCCGTTTCATACCATCCAGTTCCTCGTGCCAGATATCGGGTTGGTCTCCATACATTTTGCTTAAAAATTTCTGATAGTTATCGCCTTGTAGAGCATTTTCGATTTCGCTGGCATAGCCCAGTATCTGTTTGAGGCTCCAACCCGGGGCAAAACCGGCATGAACCATCAGAAAAGCTTCCTTGCCCCTGTCCGTTTTAAGGGTTTCGTGATGGATGATTGGCAAGTGCCTGACCCACTCACACAGTTCCTCGCAGTCTGGAGCATTCAGCAGCTTTTTCAAGGTCTTCTTTTTGCCGCCATCATGAGCTCCGGTGGACAGTGCCACAAAATGCAGATCGTGATTGCCCAGAACAGAGGTAAAGGCCGGCCCAAGCTCTTTCAGAAAACGCAAAGTACGCAAGGAGTCAGGACCGCGATTGACCAGGTCGCCGACACACCAGAGTCTGTCGACAGTCGGGTCGAAGTTGATCTTGTCGAGCAGTTTTCTCAGGGGTTTGTAACAGCCCTGAATATCGCCAACTGCGTAAACAGCCATCCTTATCTCCAGTGAGTCTTGAGTGACTAGTGCAACATGTTCGGGGTAGCCAGGACAAAGGTCGGAATGACTGCCTCGAAGGTTTCACCATTTTCAGCCAGCATAGTATAGCTGCCTTTCATGTCACCTATATTGCCTTTGAGTATGGTTCCGCTGGAGTATTGGAAATTTTCACCGGGCCTGATTTTAGGCTGCTGGCCGATAACCCCCTTGCCTTTGACTTCTTCCACCTGGTTATTCTGGTCGGTAATGATCCAATGACGATGTAACAGTTGCACAGTATCCGCCCGCATGTTGTGGATAGTGATGGTATAGGAAAAGGCATGGGCATTATTCATGAGATCAGACTGATGCTCCAGATAGCGGGTCTGTACACTTATCTTTATGCCGGAATTTTCAGTTACCTGCAGGTTCATGTGCGTGGTTCGATCCGATTATTTCTGTGCAAGCCAGCGGCAAATTCTAACATAGTCTTGCAGTGACAGGTTCTCAGGACGCAGCCCTGGATCAATATCAAGAGCCTGCAGTTGTTCAGCCGAAACCAGCCCCTGCAGATTGTTACGCAACGTCTTGCGGCGCTGGGCAAATGCCTGCCGCACTAAACTCTCCAGTTGCTTCGGATCCTCGAGCATGGTCTGTGGCTGGTTCCGTGGTCTCAGTCTGACGATCGCCGAAGTGACCTTGGGTGCGGGTGAAAATGCCAGCGGAGGGACCTCAAAGAGCTTTTCTACCTCACAGTAATACTGGCACATGATGCTAAGGCGTCCATACGCTTTGGAGCCGGGTGTGGCACGCATTCGCTCGACCACTTCTAACTGCAGCATGAACAACATATCGATAATGCCAGGCAGGTAGGCAAGTAAATGAAAAATCAGCGGCGTTGATATGTTGTAAGGGAGGTTGCCAATGATGCGTCCCGGATTTTCCGGCGACAGCAGGCTGTTGAAATCTAGCTGCAGGACATCCTGTTCCAGTAGCCTGAAATTTGCCTGCCCACCGAAGGTCTGTTCAAGCAATGCTGCCAGGTCACGATCAATTTCAATGGCGGTAAGGTTTGCACCGCTGTTTAGCAGAGCAGCGGTCAGGGCACCTTTGCCGGGGCCGATTTCAATGATCGACTGCTTGGCTTTGGGTCCCAAGGCATGAATGATCTGTTCAATAATGGATTGGTCATGCAGAAAATTCTGGCCGAAACGTTTTCTGGCTCGATGCAGGCTTTTCATCAGTTACTGGCTTGCATGCTGGCTGCCAGCTTGAAGGCCTGTAACAGACTGCTGAAGCTGGCTTTGCCGCTGCCAGCCAGATCAAGAGCTGTACCATGGTCCACAGAACTGCGGATGATCGGCAAACCCAGGGTAATATTGACAGCTTCCCCAAAACCACGCGATTTCAGAACCGGCAAACCCTGGTCATGATACATTGCCAGCACGGCATCGGCCGTTTGCAGGTATTTGGGGGTGAAAATCGTATCGGCGGGAAGGGGCCCCTGTAAGCGCATCCCCTGAGATTTCAGTTTCTCAATAATCGGCGCGATGATATCGATTTCTTCACGGCCCAGATGTCCACTTTCACCGGCATGCGGATTGAGACCGCATACCAGAATGTGTGGCCGGGCAATGCCAAATTTGTCCTGCAGGTCACTGTGCAAAATACTGATCGTCTGACTTAAGGCTGCTTGATTGATTGCAGCCGGCACCTCGGCAAGCGGCAGATGAGTGGTGGCCAGCGCCACTCGTAAATCGGATGTTGCCAGCATCATGACAACCTGCTCGCAGTGACAGCGCTCAGCCAGGTATTCCGTATGGCCACTAAACGCAATGCCAGCTTCATTGATAATGCTTTTTTGCACAGGTGCAGTCACCATGGCATGAAATTTCCCGCTGAGACAGCCCTCGATTGCCCTGTCCAGGGTAGCAAGTACATAAGGGGCATTTTGTTTATTTAATTTCCCCGGCACTACCGCTTCGGCAAGTCTGACCGATTCGACCCACAGGGCAGTTTGCTGAGGATTGAAGGCAGCGAAGGGTTTAATGTCGATACTCAATTCAAGTTGTCTGGCACGCTCAGACAGTAAATCCGGGTCGGCGATCATAACCGGCACCGTATTGGCAAAGGCGGCATCCTGCTGCTGAATATAAACTTCCGCGAGGCGGAGGCAGATATCCGGACCGATACCTGCAGGCTCACCTGTTGTGAGAGCAATAAAACGGGGCTGGCTAATCGCCGTCTCCCAATTTTATGTTGATGTAGGCTGTGTCACGTATTTCGCTGAGCCAGTTCTCCAACTCGGTGTCATATTTTCGATCACGAATAATCTGTTCAGCCTGGAAACGGCGGTTTTCATCGGTGACATCTTCCACCCGGCGATCTAGTACCTGGGCAATGTGCCAGATACCTTCTACCTGGAAAGGATCTGAAATTTCATCAATCTCGAGTGTGTTAATGACCTGCTGGTAGTCTGGAGGTAACTGCCCTTCGGTCATCCAGTCAAGATCACCGCCGGACACCATGGTTCCGGGGTCATCTGTATATACCCGGGCGAGGTCGCCAAAATCCTCGCCATTTTCGATACGCTCATGCAGTTCATTGATTAATGATTCAGCCTGTTGGGGAGTACGGATTTCATTGGGGCGAATCTGGATATGGCGCAGATGGGTCTGATTGACCTGCAGATCAGATCCTCCTCTTTTATCAACAATCTTGACGATATGGAAACCACTGTCACTGCGGAAAGGTTCGCTGACTTCACCGACAGCCAGATCCGGTACCACCGGACGGAACATGGTTGGCAGGTTTTCCAGTTTACGCCAGCCGCTCAGGTCACCGCCACTGACAGGCATGCCAAGAATTTGTCCGGACGATGCCAGCTGCAGAATATCTTCACCTTCCTGTATCTGCTGGTACAGCAAGTCAGCCAGTTCTTCCACCCGTTGATTTTGGCCGAGAGCGTCAAAGGGTATCAGAATATGATTAACCCGGTATTCCGGTGCGATATCAATCTGCGCGGCTTCAGATCGTAAATAGTTTTCAACTTCCTGGCGGGTTATGGAGATACGAGCGTTAATCGCATTGCTCTGCAGATTATTGATCATTATGTCGCGGCGTATCTGCTCGCGAAAATCCTGATAGCCCCCTTCACTGTTCAGAATGTTGCGGAACTGATCAAATGTCATATTGTTTTGTTCGGCAATTGCGGTCAACGCCTGATTCAGCTGATTGTCGTTAACCCGAATACCGTTGTTAACAGCGAGTTGTAACTGAATGCTTTCAAGAATCAACTGATCGAGCACCAGCTCCTCAAGTTCAGCCCGCGGAGGCAGATTTCGACCCTGAGCATTTTGTGTAATGTTGAGCAGGCGTTCGCTGAATTCACTTTGCAAGATCACATCGTTATCAACCACCGCTATGACTTTGTCACTGAGCTGGGCGTGGACATGGAGTGCAGAGCTGCTCAGAGCCAGGCAGAGTAGTAATCTAATTGTTTTCAACATAATTCTTAAAGCCGGAAATACTGTTACCAATTAATGAGTCAATACTATTACCTAGGATGTTTCCCAGGCCTTTTAGTTCAAATTGTATAAAAATTCCGTTATTTTCGCGCACGAAATTTCCGCTTAAATCGGTGTTGTCTGCCCAGCGGCGTGCAATTACCCGCAAATCCCAGCAACACGAGCTGTAGGCCAGCCCAATGATGGATTCCAGATCACGGCTGTTGGCATGATCGTAATTCCAGCGTGCGATGAGTCCCAGGTTGTCTGAAATTGGCCATAGCGCTGAAATATCAGTTTGCTTGATCAAACCCGGAATATTCGTGCTATCGCGGTAGCGATAACTGATATTCAGGAGCTGATTTATATCAGATTGATAACGGAATTGAAAACTTGTCGAATCAATGTCATTGCTGTCCTGACTCCATTCCCGCAAGAGGCCAAGACGCCAGTTTTCGTTAAATTGATAATTAAATTGAGTTATCAGTGCCGAGCTGGAGGACTGTCTGTTTGCCGTCAGACTTGTCAGTCCCACGCGGCGGTCTTCAAAATAGAATATCTGTCCCAGACTCAGGCTGGCCTTTTGCTGCCCCTGCGGATCAAGAAAACGGCTCGTGAATGCAAGCGTCAGTTGATTGGCGTCAGCAATACGGTCACGTCCACTAAAGCGGTTTTCACGAAACAGCTGGTTAAAACCTGAGCTTAAATCAGCGGTATCGAAGAGGGGGATATCATTCTGATTTTCATAATCACGGTAAAGATAGAAAATCCGGGGTTCCAGCGTCTGTTGATAATCAGTACCGCGAACTTGCACAGGGCGTTCGAAAATCAGTCCGCTGTCAAAACTGCCCATGGCGATACCCCGGTCAATTGTATCGGGCTTGCCGTTTGCCTGCTCATCAAGCCGGTATTGTGTATAGTCATAGCCGATAGAGGGAATGGCAAAAATCCCGGGTTTCTGCCAGCGCCAGGACAGACGAGGTGAGAGGGATAAGCGCTGACCCTTGAGTAGGGCTCCATTGTCAATCTGAGCCTGGTTCAGCAGCGCGGCGTTCAGGTTGCGGTCAAAATAGACGTATTCAGAGGGCAATTGATAGTGCCAGTTTTGGGTGATATCTCCGGCATAATTTATGTTAATGCGTGGCAACGCAGAATAAGGCTTGCTCAGATCATTGAGACCAGGGTCGATCTGCTGAAAACTTTGCAGAGCCGCTTTGAGTTGCAGATTATCCTGTCGGTAGGCCAACTCACCATGACGGTACAGGTAGCTACGGGTAGTATCATTCAGGCCCTGTGAACCAAAGTCCTGGAAGTAATCAAAATCACTGATTGCTGAGAAATTGGCCTGCGCGGTCCAGCGCTCACTGAAGGCAGCGGATCCCTGATAATTTATCTGCCAGCGCTTGGCCTGAGGAGGGCTTTGTGTCCCGGGCAGGTTCAAGGTGCTGGGATCATATTGCGCATCATCATGCAGGTAGCTCAGGTTTATCTGGCTATTGGTATCACTGCCCAGATATCTGCTTTCCAGACCCATCATCAGCCCTCGCTCACTCATCAGACGCGGGCTGAGGGTGGCATCAAAATTCGGTGCCAGGTTGAAATAGTAGGGCTGCTCGTAATCAAAGCCACCCTCACGAGTAGAACCGATACTTGGGTAGAGTAAGCCAGAACTGCGCTCTTCATTAATGGGAAAGCTGATATAGGGTGTGTAAAAAAGCGGGATATTCTTGACTCGCAAGACAATGTTGCGACCGCTGCCGCGGCCGCTATTCTGATCCAGCTCAATCGTTTCACCGGCAAGTAACCAGGTGTCATCACCAGGTTCACAGACTGTATAGGTCCCCTCATTGATGATTAACAGGTTTTGATTTTGATTGAATATAAGTTGATCAGCGCTGCCTCTGGCGGCAAGCTCATGCAGGACATAAGAGGTGTTCTGCAATTCAGAGTAAGCGTTTGTGGTGTTGACGCTGGCGGCGGTAGCGCCAATACTGAGCCCGCTCTGGCGCAGCCGTATATTTCCTCTCAGTTCCACAATGCCCGCCAGCTTGTCGACAATGCCCTGGTCTGCCTGCAGCCAAGTATCGGTAAAACGAATGTCGATACCCCCGTCAATCAGAGCCTGCTGATTATTGCCATCAAATTCACCATGAGCGGCTGCAACCTTAACAGAACCGTCGCTGATGGCTGCAGGCTGCTGAGGATTGATGTATATACCGCAACAGGCTTCGTCGGCAGTATCGCGTAGTTGCGGTGGCAGCTCAGCAAGAGGAACCCAGTTTTCAGCGGCAACATTCGGCGGCTGTAGCGACTCCTCCGCTTGCTGTGCCAGCAGGTAAGCCGGAGCCGTTAGCCAGAGGAGTGCAGTTATGGGAATGATAGAATAGCTTGTTTTAAAAGGAAAAAAAGGCCCCTTGGCTTTGCAGGTCACTTCTCAAATCCGGGTTGTAAAGGCATAATGGATTGTAATTACTCTTCTAAGTCTAAACAAGGGAAGCACCGTCCAGCATGAGCTCGACTTACGACGACTATGGTAGTCGCACCGATGGCTTGCATGCCTGGTTTCGTCACATACTCCCACGCTTATCAGCGCAGCACAGCATTGAGGCATTCGAGATCAAACTGATCCAGGGTGATGCCAGCTTCCGGCGCTATTTCCGGGCAAGAGCGGGGACAGAAAGTTTTATTCTGGTTGATGCGCCACCACAGCAAGAGGACAGCCGACCCTTTATTCAGATCACCAGACTTTACCAGGGTGCAGGTGTCAGGGTTCCAGAAATACATGAAGCTGATATGGATCAGGGATACCTTTGCCTGAGCGATTTTGGTGATGTCCTACTTTGGGAAAAACTGAACAGTGCCCAGCAAAGGAAAAGCGCCATTGAGGACGCTGGTGCACTTTATCAGCAGGCATTTGAACAGTTACACAAGATCCAGTCGATACCGGTAAAAGGCAATTTGCCGGATTATTCGGTACAGCGCCTGAACGATGAAATGCAGCTTTTCAGTCACTGGTTCTGTGAAAAATTGCTGGGTCTGAAGCTGAGCCTGGTTTCAGAAAAAATACTGTCGCAATGTTTTGCCAGTCTGCGCGAATCAGCGCTGGCTCAGACGCAGGTAAGTGTTCATCGGGATTACCATTCGCGTAACCTGATGCTCCTGGCAGATGGCAGTTTGGGAGTTATCGATTATCAGGATGCGGTGATAGGGCCGCTGAGTTATGACCTGGTATCCTTGTTGAAGGATTGTTATATCGCCTGGCCGAGGGAACAAGTGCTGAGTTGGGCTGATATCTATTTTCAGCAGATAAAGCCAGAATTAGCAGGTGAGCTTTCGGCAAGTGAATTTATCCGAGACTTTGAGTTGATGGGAGTACAGCGGCATCTGAAAGCCATCGGCATTTTTGCGCGTCTGTATTTACGAGACCAGAAAATTAATTATCTTGGGGACATCCCCAGAACCCTGGCCTACTTGAGTGAGTTAAAGGGAAAGTATACTCAAGTCGATGATTTCCTGCACTGGCTGGACGACGAAGTGGTACAGGATATCGAAGATAAAATTCTTGCTGCCACAGCAAGGGAGTCATCACATTGAAGGCAATGATTCTGGCTGCTGGCAGAGGTGAGCGTATGCGGCCCCTGACGGATCAAACCCCCAAGCCTTTATTACAGATTGCGGGCAAAGCACTGATTGAGTATCACCTGGAGCGACTGGCTGAGGCAGGATTTAATGAAATCATCATTAACCATGCCTGGCTGGGACAGCAAATAGAAGAGACGCTCGAAGATGGTGCCAGCTATGGCCTCAGCATTCGCTATTCAGCGGAAGCAGAAGCGCTTGAAACTGCTGGAGGTATTATCAAGGCCTTGCCCATGCTGGGGACTGCCCCCTTCTTGCTGGTCAATGGAGACATATGGACCGATTACCCTTTTTCCCGTTTGCGGGAAAAATCAGCCATGCAGGAACTGGCACATCTGGTACTGGTTGATAACCCGCCTCAACATCCGCAGGGCGACTATCACTTACAGGAAGACAAACGCGTGTGTGTGAGAGAAAGCGAGGGCGGAGGCGGAGGCAAAAAGGCGCTGACCTATAGCGGAATTGCCGTCATTCATCCGCAACTTCTGGATGGTATCGAGGCGGGCAAATTAGCTCTGGCTCCCGTCTGGGAAGCCCTCATGCCGGATGGCAGGATCACCGGTGAGTACTACACCGGGCAGTGGTTTGATATTGGCACTGTTGAACGTTTACAACAACTGGAAGCACAGCTGCTTGCCAATGCGCAGCAGGCTTGAACGAGGTGAAGGTGAAAAAGAAATTTCAGGAAGTGGACCGGCAAAAGCGACGTCGACCAGGGCATCTGTTTCCCGATGCTGCAGAAGACCGTTTGTATGCGCAACATCATATCGCGCCACCCGATGCCGAGAAGCAGATTAATTCTCCGTCCTACCGGCTCGCCTTTGATGATATCGATTACCTGCTGGAGGATGCCCAGCGCCCTGTACGCATGCAATTGGAACTGGCCAAACCAGAATCTGTCATGAAAGAACATGGCATTGAGCATACGGTTGTCATTTTCGGCAGTGCCCGCATGGATGCCAGCAGCCCCTATTACCAACAGGCGAAGGAAATGGCAGCCAGGATCAGCGAGATGTCCGGTAAAGATTCCTGTCCCGATTTGTATGTGGTTACTGGTGGGGGGCCGGGAATTATGGAAGCCGCCAATCGGGGAGCCAGTGAGGCGGGCTCTCAATCGATTGGCCTGAATATTGTGCTGCCCCACGAGCAGTATCCCAACTCCTTTATAACGCCGGAACTGTGTTTCCGTTTTCACTACTTTGCCATGCGCAAGTTGCATTTTCTGTTAAGAGCGCGTGCAATTGTGGTCTTTCCAGGCGGTTTTGGAACTCTGGATGAACTTTTTGAATCCCTGACCCTGGTGCAGACAGGGAAAATTGAGGCCTTGCCCATATTGCTTTTCGGCAGGGAGTACTGGCAGCGCCTGATCAATTTTGATGTTTTGCTTGAAGAAGGCATGGTCAGCAAAGAAGATATGGAGTGCTTTGAATTCGTCGATGACATTGATGAGGCCTGGGAAATTATCAGGCTCTCACTGGTTGATGAGCAGGACAGCCCTGCCTAAACCTTGTACAATGCGCGTCTGATTTCATCCGCCAGGTAGGCAGTAATGAGCAAACGCGATTTCCTGATTGCGCCGTCAATACTTTCTGCAGACTTTGCCCGACTCGGCGAAGAGGTAGATGCCGTCCTAGCGGCCGGTGCCGACATAGTACATTTTGATGTGATGGATAATCACTATGTTCCGAATTTAACCATCGGCCCCATGGTCTGCAAGGCACTCAGGGACTATGGAATTGAAGCGCCAATTGATGTTCACCTGATGGTGAGCCCGGTCGACAGTCTGATCAATAATTTTGCCGAAGCCGGCGCCAGCTATATCACCTTTCATCCGGAAGCCAGTAATCATGTTGATCGTTCACTGAGCCTGATTAAATCACTTGGCTGTAAAGCTGGTCTGGTTCTCAATCCGGCCAGCCCCGTTCATTATCTTGAACACGTCATGGACAAGCTCGACATCATTTTGCTGATGTCAGTCAATCCGGGTTTTGGCGGCCAGCAATTTATAGATTCAACGCTCAACAAGCTGGGTCAGGTAAGGAAGCTGATTGAACAAAGTGGCAGGGATATACGCCTGGAAGTCGATGGGGGTGTCAGTGTTGATAATATCGCTGCGATTGCCAGGGCCGGTGCTGACATCTTTGTTGCAGGGTCTGCAATTTTTGGCAGCCAGGACTATGCAGGCACTATTAGCAAAATGCGGGCGGAACTTGAAAGCTCATGAATATGGAGCAGTTCAGTGACCTTGCCAGTCAGGGTTATAACCGTATTCCACTGAGCCGTGAAGTACTCGCTGATCTGGAGACACCGCTTAGTGTTTATTTAAAACTGGCCAATGGCCCTTACAGTTATTTCCTGGAGTCGGTGCAGGGAGGTGAAAAGTGGGGGCGATATTCCATCATTGGTTTGCCCTGTCTTACCCAGCTCAAGGTCAGTGGCCATGACTTCAGTATTGTTCAGGACGGAGAGCTCACTGAATCCTTCAGGAGTGATGATCCTTTTGTTGATATAGCGGCTTTCCAGGCGCACTACAAGATTCCCGAACTGGACGGTTTACCACGTTTTAATGGCGGTTTGGTTGGCTATTTTGCCTATGACACCGTTCGTTATAACGAACACAAGGTTGCAGAAACGGCACCGCAAGACACGGTTGGCACACCGGATATTGTGCTGATGGTCTCCGAAGAAGTTATTGTGTTTGATAATCTCCGCGGCACGATTTCAATTCTGGTTTATGTGAACCCGGCTCAGGAAAATGCCTTTGCGCAGGGTCAGCAACGTCTGGATGAACTCACAGCTGCACTGCATAAACCTCTCGATCCGGCGCTGTTCAAACCCAAGGCACAGTCACGAGTAGTTGACGAGGACAGTTTTGTGTCCAGTTTCGGCAGGCAGGCCTATGAGGAAGCTGTAGGAAAAATCAAGGATTACATCGTTGCCGGTGACGTCATGCAGGTGGTACTGGCACAACGGATGAGCATCCCTTATGAGGGGGAAGCCATCAACATATATCGGGCCTTGCGACAACTGAATCCTTCACCTTACATGGTCTATATGGATCTGGAGGATTTCCATATCGTCAGCGCCTCGCCGGAAATACTGGCGCGGGTCGAAGAAGGACATATCACAGTCAGACCACTGGCGGGCACCCGTCGCCGGGGCCATACCGAAGAAGAAGATCTGGCGCTGGAAAAAGAACTGCTGGCAGATGAAAAAGAAATTGCCGAGCATTTGATGCTGATAGATTTGAGTCGTAATGATGCAGGACGGGTATCACGTACAGGTTCGGTCCGGGTAACGCGAAAGATGTTCGTCGAGCGCTATTCCCATGTCATGCATATTGCATCGATTGTGGAAAGTGAGATGGCAGAGGACAGGACTGCGCTGGATGTTCTCAAGGCTACCCTGCCGGTAGGTACCCTCAGTGGTGCACCCAAAGTCAGGGCCATGGAAATCATTGATGAGTTTGAGCCGGTAAAACGCGGTGTTTACGGCGGCGCAATGGGCTATCTGTCCTGGAATGGCAACATGGACATGGCGATAGCCATTCGTACCGCTGTCATCAAGGATAAAACCCTTTACGTGGAGGCCGGTGCCGGTATCGTGGCTGATTCCGAACCGCGGCTGGAGTGGAAGGAGACCATGAACAAGGCCAGAGCATTATTTTCAGCTGTCAAGCTGGCTGAAGAGGGCCTGCAGTAATGTTGCTGATGATCGACAATTACGATTCCTTTACCTATAACCTGGTCCAGTATTTTGGCGAGCTGGGCATGCAGGTAAAAGTGTATCGCAATGATGAGATAACACTGGCTGACATTGAAAAGCAGAACCCCAGTCATCTGGTGATTTCTCCGGGACCCTGTACACCCAAAGAGGCGGGCATATCGGTAGCGGCTGTACAGTACTTTGCCGGCAAGCTGCCGATTCTGGGTGTCTGCCTGGGTCATCAGAGTATTGGTGAAGCCTTTGGCGGAAACACTGTACGTGCCCTCAAGGTCATGCACGGTAAACTTTCTGACATCTATCATTCAGGGCAAGGAGTATTTTCCTCTCTGTCCTCGCCGTTTGAAGCGACCCGTTATCACTCACTGGTTATAGACCAGAAAACACTGCCGGAGTGTCTGGAAGTGACCGCCTGGACCCAGACAGCCAGTGGAGAGCCTGAAGAAATTATGGGTGTGCGTCACACAGAATTCGCCATCGAGGGTGTACAATTCCATCCGGAATCCATACTCAGTGAAAATGGCCATGCCTTGCTGAAAAATTTTCTCGAATCGGGCAGGGGTTCAGGTACTTAAGGGATTGAAAGTCCGACAGGGTAGCATGTGAATCAGGCAACCATCTTGAAAAAAATCCTGCAGCGCAAACAGGAAGAAATTCTGGAGCGCCAGGCCAAGCTATCCCTGCAGGATCTTGAACAGGTGATCGTCTCGCAAAAAAAACCACGTGGCTTTAGCCAGGCACTGGCAGACCAGATTCAGCGCAAACGTCCTGCCGTAATCGCAGAGATCAAAAAAGCTTCACCCAGTAAAGGCTTGCTGCGAGAGCATTTTGATCCTGCCGCTATCGCTGAAACTTATGCGGAAAATGGCGCCTGTTGTTTATCTGTGCTCACTGATATCGATTTTTTCCTGGGTGCCGATGAGTACCTGCAGGCAGCCAGGAATGCCTGCAAATTGCCGGTGCTTCGCAAGGATTTTGTGATTGATCCATATCAGATTGTAGAAGCCAGGGCCTTGGGCGCAGACTGTATTCTGCTGATTGTTGCCGCCCTGGAACCGGCGCTTCTGAAGGATCTGGCTGCCTGTGCCCAAGACTATCAGCTTGATTGCCTGATAGAGGTTCACTCCAGGGCAGAGATGGATCTGGCTCTGCAACTCAACCCCGATTTGCTGGGTATCAATAATCGAGATCTGCATACCTTGACGACCCGACTCGAGACCACCTATGAGCTTTTGAAAGATATTCCACAAGAGGTATCCGTGATCACTGAAAGCGGTATTCATGCCAGAGAGGATGTCGAGGAAATGATGCAGCATGGTGTTTATGGCTTTCTGGTCGGTGAAGCATTCATGCGGGCGGCTGATCCCGGAAAAAAATTAAAAGAGCTGTTTTTCCATGGTTAAGCCCGGCGAAACAGGGATTAAACGTATTGTTTCGGCCTTTGGATACTCCATGAATGGTCTCAGGTCCTGCTGGAGAATGGAGGCTGCCTTCCGTCAGGAAGTGCTGGCCAGCATCATTCTGATTCCGCTGGGCCTCTACCTGGGACAGGGAGGGGTCGAAAAGGCCCTGCTGGCGGGAGTCTGTTTATTTGTGATCACGGTTGAGGTCTTGAATTCAGGTCTTGAGGCTGTGGTAGACAGGGTAGGGCATGAACATCATGAACTATCCGGCCTGGCAAAGGATCTGGGATCGGCAGCGGTCTTGCTGAGCCTCTTGCTGTTTGGCATGATCTGGCTGCTGGTACTGTTTTTTTAGGCTTGTTAAAAAGGCTATGACTGCCTGACTTTTCATGAAAGTCGGCTTGTAGAAAACTTCAAACGAAATACTTCCTGTTGAGGACAAACAATGTCGGCACCCGAAAATTCAGCGCCCCCCTGGATTACCACGGAGATTCAGGAGAACATGAGCTGGCGAGATCAGGATATTGTGATATCCGTGCCAGCAAAAAGTGGAACCACCTGGACCATGAATATTGTGTTCCAGTTATTGAGTGGCGGAACGGAAGACTTCAAGGCAGTTTATGATGAGGTTCCCTGGATAGAATTTCTTAGCCGACCGAATCAGCCGATCCAGGAAGTACTTGATAGGCTCGATGCGATGCCTGAGGGCAAGGCTCGCGCTTTCAAAACACATTCCGCTCCACCGGCCCTGCCTTTTTTGACGGCTGCCGCCGACAAGAAGGTTCGTTATATTGTTGTCTTCCGTAATCCCGAGGAAGCCCTGGTTTCTTTCAAGCCTTTTCTGGAAAAGCATAGCGATGACTGGTTCAGGCTTTGGGAGATTCCCAAGCAGGCCATGACCCGGCCAAGCTTTTCAGCGTTTTACGAAGATATTGTGAGTGAAATGGGCATGCAGGGGATGTTTGCTGGTTTCATTGCCGGCTGGTGGCCCCTGCGACATGAAGCAAATGTACTGTTTCTACACTTTTCTGAAATGAAAAATGATCATGCGGGCTGCTTGCGTAAGATAGCGGATTTCCTCGACATATCTCCCAATCAGGATCAGTGGCCGGCAATCGAGAAGTACACCGGCTTTGACTGGATGAAGGCGCATTCGGAGAAATTTGAAACCTTCAGTTCAGTGGATGTCCCGCTACTGGAAACCGGTGCCATGATACGCAAAGGAAAACTTGGTGCTGCCCGTGAAGATGGCATGAACGATAAAATTTCAGCACATTTTCGTGCAGCATGCGCCGAGATTTGCCAGGACAAGGATGCGCTGGACTGGCTCTACCAGGGCGGGCCACTGAATTAGCCTGGCTACCCACCGCTAAGAAGTTCCCACAATAGCGTTTTGAGCAAGCTGATCTCTACGGCTAATCCTTTAAGCCTGTATTTCATTTTTAAGCAATTACGCCTGCCAGTGGTTATAATCCGCAGCTCTGATTGTACACATGCAATTCTGATTACTTTCCATGCTGCTATTTCGTTTAACTGATTTGCATTTGGCTTATGGCCCTCAGGTTTTACTTGAAAAAGTTTCACTGACTATTCACAGCGGTGAACGTATCGGTTTGCTGGGGCGCAATGGCGTGGGCAAATCCACTTTTCTGAAACTGCTCAGTGGGCAGATCAAGGCAGATGGTGGTGAGCTATGGCGGCAATCCGATCTCAAAGTAGCTTACCTTAACCAGGAATTACCACCTGCCGATAATCTCAGTGTATCCGAGTATGTCCTGCAAGGCCTGGCTGAAGCCGGGCACTTGCTGATGGAATTTAACCGGCTCTCGCAGGCAGAGGCCACTGAGAAAGCTTTACACAAGCTGGCGGATTTACAGAAAAAAATTGAAACGGCGAATGCCTGGAACCTGCAGCAAAAAGTCGACTCTGTCCTGAGCAGGCTGGACATTGACGGTGATGCTCTGATGTCCTCGCTCTCGGGCGGTTGGCTCAGACGTGTTTCACTGGCCAAAGCCTTTGTCAGCGAACCGGATGTTTTGTTGCTGGATGAGCCTACCAATCATCTGGATATTCCAACCATTGAATACCTTGAAAAACAGCTGGGACAGTTCAGTGGTGCCATTCTCCTGATTACGCATGACCGCACCTTTCTGCAGAAAATAGCCAACAAGATCATGATTCTTGACCGGGCTCAGATCAGTGCCTGGGAATGCACCTATCAACGCTTTCTCGAATTACGCGAACAGCAACTGGCCATTGAAGAAAAAGCCAACGCGGAATTCGATAAACGTCTGGTGCAGGAAGAAATCTGGATTCGCCAGGGCATCAAAGCCAGACGCACTCGTAACGAAGGTCGCGTACGTGCGCTGAAGGCAATGCGAGAAGAATATAGTCAGCGAAAGATGCTGCAGGGCAAAGCTAAAATCTCGCTGAATGAAGCGGAAAAGTCCGGCAAACTGGTGATTGAGGCTGAACATATCAAGCATAGTTTTGGTGACAAAAAGATCATCAGTGATTTTTCCACACGCATAATGCGTGGCGATAAAATCGGTTTTATTGGGCCCAATGGGGCGGGTAAAACTACCTTGCTGAAAATTCTGCTGGGCGAATTAAAACCGTGTAGTGGCAAAATCAAAATCGGCAGCAAACTTGAGTTTGCCTATTTTGATCAACTGCGCAAGCAGCTGGACCCAGCACAGGATGTGTATCATATCATTGCAGAGGGTAGTGATTATGTCGTGATCAATGGCAAATCAATACACGTGATGTCCTATCTGCAGAATTTTCTGTTTTCACCGGATAGAGCCCGGCAAAAAGTTCGTTCCCTGTCCGGAGGTGAGCAAAACCGCCTGATTCTGGCCTGTCTTTTTAGCAAGCCGGCCAATGTGCTTGTGCTGGATGAGCCCACCAATGACCTGGATATGGAAACGTTGGAGTTGCTGGAGGAAATGCTGGTCAATTTTTCTGGCACCGTGTTGCTGGTGAGTCATGATAGAAATTTTCTGGATAACGTGGTCACCAGCAGTATTGTCTTTGAAGGGCTAGAAACGGGCACTGGAAAAGTGGAGCAATTTGTCGGAGGCTATGAGGACTGGCTCAGACAGGGCGGGGGTTTTCGTAGTGAACGCACAATCAGTAAACCTAGCTCTGCGGCTCCACCAAACCACAATCAGGCCAGTAAGACCAAGCAGAAAAACAAACTCAGCTTTAAACTGAAACATGAACTGGAACAGCTACCCACGCAGATTGAAAAAGCAGAACTTGAAATGGCAGCCCTGGAAGCACAGATATCCCAACCCGATTTTTATGAGCAGGGTCATGACAAGACCAAAGAGGTTCTGGATCAGCTGGCCGATGTGCAGCAAAGGCTGGACGCCTATTTTGAACGCTGGGCTGAGATTGAGCAGCAGCAATAAATCGATACGTGAAAATGCTTCATAGCGCTTTACTGTCTTAAGCGCTACAATGCGCGCCCCTCTGAAGCGTCTGGGTAATCAGACGTTTTCTCAACTTAAGGCAGCTAAATGACACAAACCATGGCTTCGGCCTTTGCACAGTTTTCCCTCAGTCCGGCCTTATTAAAGGTGCTGGATGAAGTCGGTTATGAGCATCCATCACCGATTCAGGCGGCAACCATTCCCCTCTTGATGCAGGGTCATGATGTGCTCGGTCAGGCGCAAACAGGCACAGGTAAAACGGCGGCCTTCGCTTTGCCCCTGCTCGCCGAGCTAAAGATCCAGCAAAATGAACCACAAATACTGGTGCTGGCACCTACCCGGGAACTGGCGATTCAGGTGGCTGAAGCTTTTCAGCGTTATGCAACATATATAGACGGATTTCATGTACTGCCGGTTTATGGCGGACAGGATTATTCCGGTCAGATAAGAGCTCTCAGGCGTGGTGTACACGTAGTGGTTGGAACGCCAGGGCGGGTCATGGACCATATGCGACGTGGCACACTGCAACTGCATAAACTCAGCACACTGGTTCTGGATGAAGCAGATGAAATGCTGCGCATGGGTTTCATTGACGATGTGGAGTGGATACTCGAACAATGCCCTGAGCAACGGCAGACAGCTTTGTTTTCCGCCACCATGCCGAAACAGATTCGTCAGATTGCGGAAAAATACTTACGTAATCCTCAGCAAATAACTATTAAAGTTAAAACCAGCACGGCTGAAACCATCCGTCAGCGCTACTGGCCAGTCAGCGGCTTGCATAAACTGGATGCCCTGACGCGCATTCTTGAAGCTGAAAATTTTGACGGTGTCATTGTTTTCGTGCGCACAAAAACGGCGACGGTCGAACTGGCTGAGAAATTATCAGCGCGTGGCTATAGCGCAGTTGCCCTCAATGGTGATGTGCCACAAAACCAGCGTGAACGCACCGTACAACAATTTAAACAGGGAAAAATTGACATTCTGGTTGCGACCGATGTGGCTGCCCGTGGTCTGGACGTTGATCGTGTCAGCCATGTGATTAACTATGACATACCCTATGATACAGAAGCCTACGTCCACCGTATCGGTCGTACTGGCAGAGCCGGTCGAGAAGGGGATGCCATTTTGTTTGTCGCGCCCCGTGAAAGAAGAATGCTACAGGCCATTGAGCGCGCTACCCGCAGCAAAATTGAATTAATGGAACTGCCCTCCACTGAACTTATCAATAACAAGCGCATCGCCAAATTCAAACAGGATATCAGCGACACCCTGGCTTCGAATGAACTGCAACTTTACCGTGAGATTCTTGAACAATATCAGTTTGAACATAATACGCCAGCCTTGGAAATAGCCGCGGCCCTGGCAAAACTTTACCGGGGTGACAAAGCCTTGCTGTTAAAAAAGGAAGCCCCGGCAAAAACCTCACGCGATTTTCCTGTAGACAAAAAATCCTCCAGCAATAAGCGTGACAGCAATGAGCGTTTTCTAAAAGGGGTGGAATCCGGCATGCAGCGCTATCGTATCCAGGTAGGGCATGAACATAAGGTCAAGCCAGGTAATATCGTTGGTGCCATTGCCAATGAAGCGGGTATTGAAAGTAAGCACATTGGTCGCATCACTATTTTTGACGAGTACAGTCTTGTTGATTTGCCAGAAGGTATGCCAAAGGAGACCTTCCAACACTTGAAAAATACCTTTGTTGCCGGGCGCAAACTGCAAATTAGTTTATATAAAGAAGATTCGGCTAACAGCAAGAAGCTCAGTCAAGATAAGAAGAAAAACAGAAAAAGAAAAGCTAGTTAGCGGGTGCCGAACACCACAATAGTTTTTCCATGAACTTCAATGAGTCCCTGTTCTTCCAGGTCTTTCAGGACTCGTCCGGCCATTTCACGCGAGCAGTTGACGATGCGGCCCAGTTCCTGCCGGGTGATCTTGATTTGCATACCATCAGGATGGGTCATGGCATCAGGTTCTTTGCTCAGAGCCAGTAACTGACTGGCAATTCGTCCGGTTACATCGAGGAAAGACAGGTCGGCAACACGCTGGGTCGTGTTACGTAAACGGTGCGCCATCTGCTCACCAATGGTGTAAAGTATTTCTGGGTGTTCGCGGGTATAGGCAGAAAAATTACTGTAGGAAATTTCAGCGATCTCAGCTTCGGTACGGGTCTTGACGCTGGCGCTGCGTGACTCCCCAAACTCAAACAGACCCATCTCGCCAAAAAAGTCACCCGGATTAAGATAGGTAATGATGGCTTCCTTACCTTCCTCATCTTCCAGAATGACAGAAACCGATCCATTGACGATGTAATACAGCGTTTCGGATTTATCCCCTTCATGAATGACAGTGGTCTTGTTGGGATATTTCCGTCTGTGTGAATGACTTAAAAAGTTTTCAAGATCATTGATATGAGGTGTGATTGCCATCAATGCCATGAAAAATCCCCCTACTGCTCCTATTATTCTCGCTCCTGAATACCATAAATTCCCTAGAGGTTCTATGGTAAAAAGCACATGCTGCTTGCTCTAGAGCGAGTTATTTAGCTCAGGATTCCAGCACTTGGCTGTGCGATAATAAGCAGCTTACAGACAGGCAGGGTGGTGCTATGAAAGCAAGTGTTAAGTGGATAGAAGCAGCCAAAATGGAAGGCAGGTCCGGCAGTGGTCATAGCATGATCATTGATGGACCCGAATCAATTGGCGGGCAGAATCTGGGAATGCGTCCCATGGAGCTGATGTTGATGAGCGTAGGGGCCTGTTCCAGTGTTGATGTGATTAGCATTCTGAAAAAGGCCAGACAGGAAGTGGAAGACTGCCTGGTTGAAGTTGACGGCGAACGGGCTGATGCGGTGCCGGCAGTTTTTGAAAAGATACACCTGCATTTTAAAGTCAGCGGAAAGTCCCTGGATGAGCAGAAGGTCATTCGTGCCGTTGAACTTTCTGCCGACAAATACTGCTCGGCATCCATCATGCTAAAAAACGCCGGCGTGCAGATGAGTCACAGCGTGGAACTGATTGATACGGCGAGTAGTGCTTGAGTTGGCAAAAAGTCCTAAATCCGATAAACCACATTTTTCATGAGCTGAGCCATTAGTGTCATGGCGTCGCTGCAAAATGGCGGTAGTTGGGCGGCACCAGCCGATTCAGCGAGTGTGGCATGTTTGGCTTCATCAATGCGCATCTGGCTAAGAATTGCCTGGCTGGCAAAGTCCTGTTCAGGCAGTTTTTGTAAATGTTCATCCAGGTGATGACAGACCTGGCGTTCCGTTTCCGCGACAAAACCCAGACTCCATTGATCGCCGGCCATACCTGCCAGAGCACCCAGGCCATATGACATACCATACCAGATAGGATTAAAAAGGCTGGGCCGACTGCCCAGTTCCTGTAGTCTTTGCTCACACCAGTTCAGGTGATCAATTTCCTCGTCAGCGGCGTCCTGCATGGCCTCCCGGACTTCAGGCAAGTGCGCAGTCAGGGATTGTCCCTGATACAAGGCCTGAGCGCACACCTCACCGGCATGATTGATACGCATCAAGCCAGCGCTGTGTTTACGTTCTGGCTCACTTAATTTACCAGAATTGGCAGTATCTGCCGGATTTTCCCTGGCAGCTGTCACCGAGCCCGGAATCAGGGTTTTAAGGGCGCGGTCAAAATGGCCAATGAGGGTATCGCTTATTGCTGCACTGGGTCTAAGCATCAGTCTTTTTCTCCCGGGCCACTGCCCGATAGGCAATATCTCTGCGATAGTATAGCCCGTCCCAGGAAATACTGTCTGCCAGTTCATAAGCGGCACGCTGGGCTGCTGTCACCGTATCGCCCAATGCAGTGGCGCACAGCACTCTGCCGCCATTGGTCACTACCTTTCCATCCTGCAGGCGGGTACCGGCATGGAATATTTTTTTGTAGCGACTCTGTGCTGAATCCAGCCCACTGATTTCCCTGCCTTTGGCATAGTCATCCGGATAACCACCGGCAGCCAGCACCACGCCAACACAGGGTCTGTTATCAAAGTCAATTTCCTGAGTTGATAGCTCACCCGCTAGAGCAGACTGGCACAGTGCAAGCAGGTCGCTTTGTAAACGCATCATGATGGCTTGTGCTTCAGGATCGCCAAAGCGGCAATTGAACTCAACCACGCGGGGCTCACCCTGTGGTGAAATCATCAGGCCGGCATAGAGAAAACCGACATAGGTATTGCCCTCGGCAGCCATGCCTGCCACGGTAGGCATGATGACCTCTTGCATAATTCGCTCGTGTACCTCATCACTGACAACAGGAGCCGGAGAATAGGCTCCCATGCCGCCGGTATTTGGTCCCAGATCACCATCGTCACGGGCCTTGTGATCCTGTGAACTGGCAAAAGGCAACGCGTTCTTTCCATCAACCAGGGCAATAAAACTGGCTTCTTCTCCCTGCATGAATTCTTCAATGACCACACGATGGCCAGCGTCGCCGAAGCGATTGCCGGCCAACATGTCTTCAACACTCTCTTTTGCCTGCTTCAGGGTCTGCGCAATGATGACCCCTTTACCAGCCGCCAGACCATCAGCCTTGATCACGATCGGCATAGCCTGCTTATCGAGATAGTCCAGGGCAGCCTCCAGTTCGGTGAAGACCTGATAGTCGGCTGAGGGGATATGGTGGCGTTGCAAAAAATCTTTGGTAAAAGCTTTGGAACCTTCCAGTTGTGCTGCCCCCTGACTGGGACCAAAGCAGGCCAGTCCCTCGCGCTGGAAGTAGTCGACGATTCCGGCAACCAGAGGCGCCTCGGGGCCGACAATGCTCAATTCAACATCATTTTCTTTGCAGAACTTGCTCAGTGCCTGAAAATCCATCGGGTCGAGCTCAATATTTTCGAGACCCTTTTCTGTGGCAGTACCGGCATTGCCAGGCACCACAAATACTCTGTCAGCCAGAGCTGACTGGGCTGCTTTCCAGGCCAATGCGTGTTCGCGTCCGCCGCTTCCGATGATCATGATGTTCATGTACTTGGCTCCGGGATTTGTGCTTGCTGAAATTAATGCCTGAAATGTCGCATGCCGGTGAAAACCATGGCCATGCCGGCAGCATCGGCAGCATCAATAACCTGCTGATCATTGACCGATCCACCAGGCTGGATAACGGCAGTGATGCCTGTTGCTGCCGCTGCTTCGATTCCGTCACTGAAAGGGAAGAAGGCGTCGGAGGCCATGACCGAACCGGCGACCTGTAAGCCTTCATCGGCAGCCTTGATGCCGGCAATTTTGGCTGAGTAGACCCGGCTCATCTGACCGGCACCTATGCCGATAGTCTGCTGGTCTTTGGCATACACGATGGCATTGGACTTGACGTATTTCACCACTTTCCAGGCAAACATCAGGTCTGCAATTTCTTCCGGACTGGGCTGACGTTTGCTGACGACTTTGAGCTCAGACTCGCTGATGCTGCCAGTGTCCAGGTTCTGGACAAGCAAGCCACCTTTGACTTTTTTGTAATCCAGGGCTGGCTGTACAGATGATTTAAAATCGCCACAACTCAATAAACGCAGATTGGGTTTGCCGCTGATGACTTCTGCTGCAGCAGCCGAGACAGAAGGGGCAATAATCACCTCCGTAAACTGTCGCTCAGTGATGGCCCTGGCGCTGGCCTCATCCAGCTCACGGTTAAAGGCAATAATGCCACCAAAGGCAGATGTTGGATCAGTCTGGTAGGCTTTCTCATAGGCTTGCAGAATAGTGTCAGCGACCCCTACACCGCAGGGGTTGGCATGTTTGACGATGACACAGGCTGGCTGACTGAAGCTTTTGACACATTCCAGTGCGGCATCGGTATCAGCAATGTTGTTAAAGGACAGCTCCTTGCCCTGCAGCTGTATGGCACTGGAAATATTGGCTTCAGCATTATCCGCCTCTACGTAGAAGGCCGCGTTCTGGTGAGGATTTTCACCGTAGCGCATATCCTGTTGCTTGATGAACTGGGCATTGAAGGTGCGCGGAAATTCACTGCCGCTGTCCACCTTGCCCAGGTAGTTGGCAATGGCGCCGTCATACTGCGCGGTATGCTCGAAGGTTTTAACGGCCAGATTGAAACGGCTGGCATGACTGAGCTGATTGTTATTCTCATTTAGTTCATCCAGCACTGGCTGATAATCAGCGGGGTCGACAATCACCGCTACAAAGGCGTGATTTTTTGCTGCCGCTCTGAGCATGGTAGGTCCCCCGATATCGATATTTTCAATGGCGCTGGCCAAATCACAATCAGGCTTGGCGACTGTCGCCTGAAAAGGGTAGAGGTTTACTACCACCAGGTCGATGGGAGGAATCCCGTGTTCCTGCATCACGCTGTCATCAGTGCCACGACGGGCAAGGATGCCGCCATGCACTTTCGGATGCAGGGTTTTTACCCGGCCATCCATCATTTCCGGGAAACCTGTATAGTCGGCAATTTCGGTGACTGGAACGCCGGCCTCGGCGAGCAGTTTGTATGTGCCGCCTGTTGAAAGCAGTTCAATACCTCTCTCAGCCAGATTGGCTGCAAACTCCTTGATACTGGATTTATCAGAGACACTTATCAGGGCACGTTTCACAGGCATTGAACTGGCATCGCTCATGATGATGGTTTTCCTTGGCTATGGGTTAATCAAGTAAGTGGTACTGGCGCAGTTTTTTGCGCAGGGTTCCCCGGTTCAGTCCCAGCATGCTGGCGGCTTTGCTCTGGTTACTGCGGGCATGTTTCATGACAACGGCCAGCATTGGTGCTTCGACTTCTGCCAGCACCATGTTGTATAGATCGCTGATATGTTCCTGATCCACCTCGTTAAGATAGGCTTCCAGGGCTTCATTGACACATTGCTTGAGAGTTTGTGCTTTTACTTCTTTCATGCAGCGATTTCTCGGGGATTCACAGCTTGTGCCATTTCATGATCCATCATCTTGTGAAAATGCCTCTGCAGTGTCGAAAGCTGATCTGCTGCTGTCTGCAGACTGTTAAATTCTGTTCTGAAGGATTTTGCAGCAGGAAGCCGATGACAATACCAGGCAACATGCTTACGGGCAATCAGGGTGCCTTTGTATTCTCCATAAAACTTATACAGCTGCTGCAGATGACCGGTAATCATTTCCAGTTGGTCCTGTAGAAGGGGTTCGGGGAGCTCCACACCATGCTGAAGAAAATGCCGAATCTGACGGAACAGCCAGGGCCTGCCCTGTGCGGCACGACCAATCATGACACCATCAGCAGCGGTATCTTGCAGAACTCGCCGGGCCTTATGCGGGCTGTTGATATCCCCATTGGCAAATACCGGAATGCTCACGGCTTCCTTGATGGCTGCAATGGTGTCATATTCCACCTCGCCTTTGAACATGCACTCTCGGGTGCGTCCATGCACGGCAAGCGACTGAATACCGAGATCTTCTGCCATGCGTGCAATGCTGAGCCCGTTACGCTGAGTTGGACTCCAGCCTGTACGCATTTTAAGGCTGACCGGCACTTCCACAGCACCAAGCACTGCCTGCAAAATATCCCTGACCAGCATTTCATCTTTGAGCAGGGCGGAACCAGCGGCTTTTTTGAGAACTTTTTTGGCCGGACAACCCATGTTGATATCAATGATCTGGGCACCGTGCTTGACGTTGAGGCGGGCAGCCTGCGCCATCTGCTCGGGATCCGAACCGGCAATCTGTACAATTCTTGGACCTTGCTCTCCGGCATGGAAACGCCGCAGACGGCTTTTTTCACTGTGCCATAAGGAGGGGTCACTACTAAGCATTTCAGCAGGAGTCAGGGCGGCGCCCTGTTGGTGGCATAAAGTACGAAAAGGGTGATCAGTGATGCCGGCCATCGGGGCAAGAACGACCTGGGAGTCGAGTTTGTAGGGCCCTATTCGAATCACGTTAGCTTGTGCCTGTTGCGAGAATGCTGGAAAAGAACCGCGCATTCTACTAAAAATTACCACGCCATGTTAAGGCTAAGGTGCCCCCGGGTGCCTCAAAGCAAGACTGTAATTGATGGCTTCGGGACCCGGGTCAACTATTTCAAGCTGTATTTGTACAGAAGCACCAGCCGGCAAGAGTTCGAACTGTTGAAGTTCGGGATCCAGGTACTCATCAGGTGAAAACAGCCGGTTGGCCAGTAAGCGCCGGTTCAGATCAGTGAAGTTAAGTTCAACGAGCGGGAAGGCCTGGGGGTAGGTGGCATTATTACGAAAGATAAAATCAATCTGCAGGGCATTTTCACGTTGTGGATGGGCATTGACAAAGAGCTCTTCAGTGCTGAACTGGTTGAGATTGAACTGGGCAACAGCCGGACAGCTCAAGACCTGGCAAAGCACATTACTAAAGGGGGCAAAGCGGGCATCCAACAGAAGGCTGTCAATATTTTTCCAGACAGCCTGTCCAGCCAGGCCCAGCAGCAGGATTACATTGAGGCTTAACAGCAGGTTCTTGAGCAGCCTGGAACTGCCTGCTTGCTGATGAATGGCGATCGGTTCATCACTGAGGGAGTCAAAATTTGACTCATCAAGCCGCTCCAGAGAGCTGTCATCATAAAGAGAAGACAGGATTTGCAGCTCCGGTTTCGCCGCTGCTCTAGCTGCTACTGAGCTGGCTCTGCTATTTTCAGAGGTTTTCGAGCCTATGGAGTGTGCAGCAGAAGCGACAGCCGGATCAGCAGAAAACTCAGCCGATTCCAGAGTATATTCTTCCTCACTGTCACTTTCCGGCAGGCCAAGGTCAAACTCATTTTCAATTTCATCATTAGCATCTTCGGCAGGGCTGATAGGGTCAGGCTGTGCAATGCTTTCAGCATCTGAGCTGGCTAAGGCCATGTCTTCGGCGACTTCAGACTCCCTGCTTGCTGGCTCATTTGCCTGGAACTCGTCCCGAAGAAAAGCCCCAGCATCCTCTTCTTCGTTTGCATCCATGTCAGCTGAAGATTCATTGTCCCAGTTTTCTTCTGACTGGTGCTGGAAAGCAGCGTGATGGAAACTTTCATCGACCTCAGCTAGCATTTCGATCTTTTCCAGCGCATCGACTTCCTTTGATACTGTACTTGTCAGAGACTCTTCCTGGGCAAAAATTTCAGCGCCTTCCTCTTCGGTTTCACAGGTATCCTTATCGAGCGAGGCATCCCTGTCCATGCTTGCTTCCTCATATGTCTGGAATTTCTCCGGGTCTGCGGCCTCGACTTCCAGGTTTACTTCATCAACTTCATCCAGCGCATCATTAGCGGCTTCAAGGGTCGGGATCTGCAGGTTCTGTAGTTCAGCAGAATCCTGAAACTCTTCAGGCAGTAGGTCCTCGTATTCCTCGCTTGCCGGCAGTTCAGTATCGTCAAATGCATCATCAGAGCCTGCCCCCCCATCATCAACATCAATGATGCCGAGATCTATTTCCTCATCGAGGTATAACTGGTGTTCAAGAGCTGAGAAAGTTTGCAGGCAAAAGCCGCACCGGACTATTCCGTGCGCCTTCTGAAGCTGCGATTCGGTAATATTGAAAGATGTCTCGCAATGTGGACAGCGTGTGATAAAAGCCATAAAAATTTATTTCAGCCGTTGTCCGCTAATTCTAACCCAGCCATTTTTTACAGCGGGAGGATCTAAGTCAAAGTAATCCTGATAGGCGTCCATGACGGCTTGTGCCTGTTCTTCCAGAATACCCGATAGCAGAATGTGGCCACCTGGCATGACCAGTGCGCTCAAGTAACCAGCAAGTGTGATCAAAGGACCAGCCAGGATATTGGCAAGTAGCAGGTTTTGCTGCCCGATGTCGCCCCGTTTCACAGACTCGACACAGTCAGCAGGCAAGAGCACAGGGAAGCGTTCAGGAGCAATTTGGTTTTTTTCACAGTTGTCTCGGCTTGCCAGCAAGGCCTGCGGGTCATTATCAACGCCGATCACCGAATCAGCCCCCAGCAGCAATGCCGCAATGCCCAGAATACCGGATCCGCAACCATAGTCGATCACTGTATTGGCCTTGAGATCATGTTCATCCAGCCATTCAAGACATAGCGCCGTGGTCGGGTGGGTGCCGGTGCCGAAGGCCAGTCCCGGATCCAGTTTCATGACAATGCCGTCTTCATCCTGGCTGTCCGACCAACTGGGATAAATACGCAGGCGCTGTTTGAAAATGATGGGTTTGAACTTGTCCATCCAGGCCCGCTCCCATGGCTGCTCGTCGAGCAGATTGAAGTCAAGCGGTGGAAAACGTTTGGGTAGATAGCTTTTCTGAATCTGCTGGATGAGTTCCCTGGGGTCCTGCCCGGCTGGAAATAAGGCCTTTAGCGTGATGTCATTCCACAAAGGCGTTTCGCCTCGGGCTGGTTCCAGCATTGGCTGGTCAGCTGCATCCAGCAGGGTAATGGCCAGCGCACCCTGTTCACAAAGCTGCTCTTCAAGTTCCTGTGCCTGTTCCGGGTTGGTTCGCACCTGTAACTGAATCCAGCCCATACTTGTCCTGCTGTTCAGGGACTTAGAGTTTGAGTTTTTCTTCGAGGTAGTGAATATTGACACCGCCTTCCCTGAAGGCTGCGTCATGAATAATATCCTGGTGCAGGGATATATTGGTTTTTATCCCGTCTACGTGCATTTCATCCAGTGCATTGCTCATTCTGGCCAGAGCCTCATCGCGCGTAGCACCAAAAGCAATCAGCTTGGCGATCAGTGAATCATAATGGGGAGGAACGCTGTAACCGCTGTACAAATGAGAATCAACTCGTATGCCATTACCACCGGGGGCATGGAATATGTTGACCTTGCCAGGACTGGGTAAAAAATTGCTGGGGTCTTCGGCATTGATTCGACATTCGATGGCGTGTCCATACAAGCGGATATCTTCCTGTTTTACAGAAAGGGGCAGACCGGATGCGACACGCAATTGCTCCTTGACGATATCAATGCCGGTAATCAGTTCCGTTACGGGGTGCTCAACCTGGACCCTCGTGTTCATTTCAATAAAATAAAAGTTGCCGTCTTCATACAGAAATTCCAGCGTGCCAGCGCCTCGGTATTTCATGGTTTTGCAGGCCTGGATACAGGTTTCCATGATTTGCTGGCGGGCACTGTCACTGATGCCTGGAGCGGGGGCCTCTTCAACCACTTTCTGATGACGACGCTGCATGGAGCAGTCGCGGTCACCAAGACTGATGGCATCGCCCTTACCATCACCGATAACCTGAATCTCGACATGTCGGGGATTGCCGAGAAATTTTTCCAGATAAACGGTCGGGTCGCCGAAAAAAGAACCGGCTTCATTCTGAGTAATAGTGACGGACTTTAACAGAGAGGCTTCATTGTGGACGACGCGCATCCCCCTGCCACCACCACCGGCAGCTGCCTTGATCATCACGGGATAACCGATATCCCGGGCAATCTGCAGTGTGCGTGCGGTGTCCTCATTTAGCGGGCCGTTGGAACCCGGGACTGTCGGTACGCCCGTTTTGTTCATCACCTCAATGGCTGATACCTTGTCGCCCATGGCCCGGATCGTTTCAGGACTCGGTCCTATAAATATGAAACCGCATTTTTCAACCTGTTCAGCAAAGTCTGCATTCTCCGACAGAAATCCGTAACCCGGGTGCACAGCATCGGCATCCGTCAGTTCCATGGCACTGATCAGTGCCGGTACATTGAGGTAACTGTCAGTGGATTTCGGTGGCCCGATACAAACGGACTCGTCAGCCAGTCTGACATGCATGAGATCTTTGTCTGCCGTGGAATGGGCTGCAACGGTTTTGATGCCCATTTCCTTGCAGGCACGCAAAATGCGTAATGCGATTTCACCCCGGTTTGCGATTAATACTTTTTCCAGCATGTAATGTGCCTGAACCTGAATTATTGAGCCAATGGCTTAAGGGTTAAACGATGGTGACCAGGGCTTGGTCGTATTCGACCGGATCGCCGTCTTCCAGCAGAATGGCCTCTATAACCCCGGCTTTTCCGGCCTCAATCTGGTTCATCATTTTCATGGCCTCGACGATACAGATGACATCACCCGCCTTGACCTGCTGCCCGACTTCAACAAATGGCGGAGAGCTTGGAGACGGTGAGCGATAAAAGGTTCCGACCATGGGTGATTTGACAGCATGCCCTTTGGTGCTGGGAGCACTTTCCGTGCTGGTTTCACTGGAGGGCGCAGTGCTGGGAGCTGGTGCCGATGCAGCAGCAACAGGCGCAGCTTGCGGAGGCGGAGCAGCATAAGTCTGCATACTGCCACCGCGACTGATTCTGACAGCTTCTTCACCTTCCTTGATCTCAATTTCATTGATGCCTGAGGCTTCAAGCAGTTCGATTAGTTTTTTGACTTTTCGTATATCCATGTGTCTCTCTTGAGATTGGCAGTTAATTGCTTAGTTGTAGATGACGGATCGCAGCCTGCAGTGCGAGTTCATAGCATTGCGTCCCCAGGCCGATAATGCATCCAGAAGAAATATCCGACAGGAATGAATGGTGACGGAACTCTTCACGGGCAAATACATTGGAAATATGCACTTCGATAAAGGGCACATTGACCCCGAGCAGGGCATCGCGCAGTGCGATACTGGTGTGAGTGAGTGAGGCAGCGTTGATGATTATCATGCCGACATTGTCTTTTCCGGCCCGATGAATCCGCTCGAGCAGTTCATGTTCAGCGTTGCTTTGCAGAAAGTCGATGTCAAGCTTGGCTGCGGTTGCCTGTTCTTGCAGGGCAGCATTGATTTGCTCAAGTGTCTGCGAGCCATAAATAGAAGTCTCACGCTGGCCTAGCAGGTTGAGATTGGGTCCGTTGATGACGAGAATACTGCTCATGTGTCACTGTTTGTGAAGTTACTCTTAGAGTTAGCTGCTCATTTTACGATCTTAGACGCAAATGTCAGCAAATTTTACGATATTTTGTTAAGAATCTGGCAGTTTTTCAGCCATTAGGGGGCAAATCAGGCCAGTAACTCGTGTTTTCCTATCATTCAGCAGCAGTTTCGAGCACTTCCAGTGTGACTTGTTGTGTCTGCATCGGGTAGCAATAGCGCTCCTCGGCACAGCCCTGGTAATTCAGACTGAGGGTAATACTGCTATCCAGCGAGTCAGGATCAAAAGGAATACGCACCAGCACTTGCTGGTAATAGACTTCGACGTCGCCGAAGAATTCATCATGGTGGGAGACACCGGCGGGTATCTGCGGATTTGCCAGATCGCCATCACCCAGCGGGGTGAACCGCAGGCTGTCACGATAGAGGTAGTAACCGTCTTCAATTTGCCAGTTGAGCACGATGGTATTGGGTGTTTCTATGTAGGCATTGAGATTGAAGGCGGATTCTGCCGGTAGCAATGACTGCAGGGCATTGGTATTCAGTGGGGCGTTATTGAATATATTGCTCGAAGTGGCTGCGCTGCCCAGTTGAGCCTGCGCAAGTCCCGCAGCGCTCATGCCGTAAAGTATCAGAATTGTAAAAATTACCCTGGGCATCATTATGGTGACTGGTTGGCTGGGTGATTATTCCTGATAACGCTCAAAGATTAGCGTGGCATTGGTGCCACCAAAACCAAATGAATTGGACATCACGGCATTGAGTTTGACATCTTCAAGGAGCTCTCTGGCGATGGGGGCATCAGCGATTTCCGGATCCAGATTATCGATATTAGCCGAAGCAGCAATAAAGTTATTTTCCATCATCAATAGCGAATAAATGGCTTCCTGTACGCCTGCAGCTCCAAGCGAGTGTCCGGAGAGTGATTTGGTGGAATTTATTACCGGTATATTGTCGCCAAAGACTTCCCTGACGGCCTGAATTTCCCTGACATCGCCAACCGGAGTGCTGGTGCCATGGGCATTGATGTAATCAATGTCCTGTTTGCTGCTGGCGAGAGCCATTTTCATGCAGCGCACCGCGCCCTCACCGGAAGGGGCGACCATGTCATAGCCGTCCGAGGTGGCACCATATCCGGTCAGCTCAGCATAAATGTTGGCACCTCGTGCCAGCGCATGTTCCAGCTCCTCTATGACCAGCGTACCGCCACCACCGGCAATAACGAAACCATCACGGTCCTGATCGTAGGCACGAGAGGCTTTATCCGGTGTTGCATTGTACTGTGTAGAGAGGGCGCCCATGGCATCGAACATGCAGCTCAGGGTCCAGTGTTCCATCTCACCACCGCCGGCAAAAACCATATCCTGTTTGCCCAGCTGAATCAGTTCCATTGCATTGCCAATACAGTGTGCACTGGTGGAGCAGGCGGAAGAAATAGAGTAATTGACGCCCTTGATTTTAAAGGGAGTCGCCAGGCAGGCCGATACTGTGCTACCCATTGTACGTGTAACCCGGTAGGGTCCAACGCGTTTCAGGCCTTTTTCACGCATGATGTCCACGGTCTCTACCTGGTCCTGGGTCGATGTGCCGCCCGAGCCCATGATAATGCCGGTCTTTTCATTGGAGACTTCGCTTTCATTGAGGCCGGCATCTTCTATTGCCCGTGCCATGGAGATATAGGCATAGGCTGCAGCCGAGCCCATAAAGCGCAGATTCTTGCGATCGATATACTCAGAAAAATCCAGTTCGACGGCACCGGCAATATGGCTACGCATGCCGTTTTCTTCATATTCAGGACGATAGGTGATACCGCTACGGCCTGTTCGAAGGGATTCAATAACCGATGGTTTATCCAGGCCCAGGCAAGAAACAATGCCCATCCCGGTCACAACTACTCGACGCATAAATCAAAACTCCCTAGTCATCAGGACAAGGATTCATCTGGTTTGAAAAGACCAACCTTAAGACCCTTGGTAGTATAGATGACCTGTCCGTCTACTGAAACTGTTCCATCAGCTATACCCATCACCAGCTTGCGCTCAATCAGGCGCTTAATGTCCAGTTCATAGACAACTTTCTTGTGGTGAGGCAATATTTCGCCGGTAAATTTTACTTCACCGCAACCCAGTGCGCGCCCTTTTCCTGTGTTGCCACGCCAGCCGAGATAAAAGCCGACCAGTTGCCACATGGCATCAAGCCCCAAGCAGCCAGGCATGACAGGGTCACCATCAAAGTGACACTCGAAGAACCAAAGCTCAGGGTGAATATCGAGTTCGGCACGAATATGGCCTTTGCCCTCCGAGCCACCGTCGGCACTTATATCTACAATCCGGTCCAGCATGAGCATATTGTCAACCGGCAGTTTCGGATTGCCCGGACCAAAAAGGTGTCCGTGGCCGCACTCAAGGAGTTCTTCACGGTTATAGCTGCTTTTGGGTATGAAATCTGTCTTCATAATATCCTTTGAGTCTGGGTCGACCCTGCATTTCAGCCGGGCAATCACAAAAAGCCGCTATTATAGAGACAAGTCAGCCTAAACGATAATAATTTACCGAGGTATCCGGGTATAATGCGCCACTTCCAGTCTTGAGCATGCTCTGGGATGTTTCAATAAAGTTGACTGGCATAAAAGATGCATTTGAATATCCTGCAACTGTCGCATCATTTTAAGTGGCTTAGAAAATTGTCAGAGATTATTAATGTTTTGCGCTAATTTGGAAAATCTTTAGTTGCTTGCACCACAGTGGGGCAAATAAAACCAACACAGAGGCTTAGCAAAATTCGATGAGTAATGCAGTGATCAGAAAATGTTTATTTCCGGCAGCGGGCTATGGAACACGCTTTTTGCCTGCCACCAAATCCATGCCAAAGGAAATGCTGCCGGTGGTCAATAAACCGCTGATCCAGTACGGCGTCGAAGAGGCTCTCGAAGCTGGCATGGACAACATGGCCATTATCACGGGTCGTGGCAAACGGGCCATTGCCGATCATTTCGATACCAATTATGAGTTGGAGCACCAGATTTCGGGAACCGACAAGGAAAAATACCTGCGAGATATTCGCGGCATCATCAATGACGCCGTGTTTTCCTATACCCGACAGATCGAGATGAAGGGACTGGGTCATGCCATTCTGACCGGAGAAACACTGATTGGTGATCAGGCCTTTGCCGTTGTACTGGCGGATGATTTGTGCTATTCCCCGACACAAGGGGTTCTGTCGCAAATGCTTGAGCTGTATGAAAAGTATCAGTGCAGTATCGTGGCCATCGAGGAAGTCCCCGCAGATGAAACCTACAAATACGGAGTGATTGCCGGCGAAGAAATAGAAGCGGGAGTGTTAAGAATTTCTGACATGGTTGAGAAGCCTGCGCCGGAAGATGCTCCCAGCAATCTTGCCATTATCGGGCGGTATATTCTTACACCCGATATTTTTAACATCATCCGTGAAACCCCGCCGGGCAGAAACAAGGAAGTCCAGATTACCGATGCCTTGCTGACACAGGCAACTAAAGGCAAAGGCGTGCTGGGCTACAAATTCAAGGGCCAGCGCTTCGATTGTGGCAGTGTTGAGGGTTTCATGGCCGCCAATCAATTTTATTTTGATAAGGTTTACCAGCCAGTATAGGAAATCTAGTTAGTGTTTAAGGAAATCACCTGTTTCAAAGCCTACGATGTGCGTGGGCGCATCCCGGACCAACTCAATGAAGATGTCGCTTATCGTATCGGCCGCGCCTTTGCCATTTTTCTAAAGCCGAAAAATGTGGTGTTGGGTCACGATATCCGTCTGAGCAGTCCGCAAATCTGTGAAGCCCTGAGCAGGGGTTTGCTGGATGCCGGTGTCAATGTCAGTCATATTGGTCAATGCGGTACGGAAGAGATTTATTTCGCCACCAGTCATCTGAATATGGATGGTGGCATCGTGGTTACAGCCAGCCATAATCCCAAAGATTACAACGGCATGAAGTTTGTGCGTGAAAATTCCAAACCCATCAGTGCCGATACCGGGCTGCTCGACATAAGGCAGCTGGCGGAAGCAGGTGATTTTGCACCGATAGCAGAGCCCGGGCAATTGAAGCAGGTAGATGTCAAACAGGCGTATATTGAACACCTGTTATCCTATATTGATGTGTCTGTTCTCAGCCCCTTGAAAGTTGTTTGCAATGCAGGCAATGGCGGCGCCGGCCAGATAATCGACCTTCTGGAGAAGCATCTGCCCATCGAGTTTATCAAGCTGCATCATGAGGCAGATGGCAATTTCCCCCACGGCGTGCCGAACCCTTTACTGGTAGAAAACCGTCACACCAGCATAGAAGCGATCAGGCAACACGGCGCAGACCTGGGTATTGCCTGGGATGGTGATTTTGATCGCTGTTTTTTCTTTGATGAAAAGGGCACTTTCATTGAAGGTTATTACATCGTTGGTCTGCTGGCGGAAAGTTTTCTAAAAAAACAGCCTGGCGCCAAAATCATCCATGATCCACGTCTTTGCTGGAACACCCAGGCTGTTGTTGAAGAGTTTGGTGGTGAGTGCGTGCTTTCCAAAAGTGGCCATGCCTTTATCAAGGAAAAAATGCGTGAAGTGGATGCCATATACGGTGGCGAAATGAGTGCGCATCATTATTTCCGGGATTTTTACTATTGTGACAGTGGCATGATTCCCTGGTTACTGGTTATTGAAATACTTTCACGTAGCAAGCAGGCGCTTTCAAGCCTGGTGGAACAGCGCATGGAGGCTTTCCCAGCCAGTGGTGAGATCAATCGAGAAGTGAGTGACGCAGCTGCTGCTATTGCAAAAGTTGAGTCTGTCTATGCAGCAGGGGCCAGTGACATTGACTTTACCGATGGCCTTAGCATGGACATGGGACAATGGCGTTTTAATTTGCGCATGTCCAATACTGAACCCCTGATTCGCCTTAATGTTGAAGCAAGAGGGGACAGCTCACTCATGCAAGAAAAAACCCGGGAGATTCTCGATCTGCTGGCAGAATAGTTTTGCCTATGGTGCAGGCTGAAAAAAATCATCATATGGAAAATCGGATTTCAGCTTATTAAGCTCCTGGCGAAAATGCTCATCAATTCGAAGCTGCTGTTGCGGGCTAAGCAGTTCCGCAGAATTGCCGGTCTTTCCTTCGCGAATCATGGTAAAACCAGAAGACCAGGGTAGTGAGCCCATGTCGCTTGGTCGGAATTTGTGATTGATTTCTTTCATGTACTGGAAAGAGCTTTTTTCCATTACTCTCTGAAATTGTTTTTCCGTTAAAGTGACACCCAGTGTATCGGCCACCTGCTTGATGCCTTTGTTCAGGTCTTGTTTCAAGTGGGTATAAGACAGAATCAGCACATTGGGCCTGTCTTTTAACCCCCAGTAGCTGGCTGTGTGTTCAGCCCAGGTATTGCCAAAGTTCATCGGCCACTCCGGTTTCATGAATAGTTCAAGCCAGGTGCTCACACTGGGCATCAGCGGTCCGGCAACACCCCGGACAAAGGGATAGCTAGAAACAAATACTTCTTTCGGGTCTCTCACCACGATGATGTATTTGGCTTTTTCATTGTAGGGGACATATAAGGCAGACATATGGGTTTTGATAACCCGCATACCGGTAGGGCTCAATGTCTTGATCAGATCAGATTTCAGGGGAGTGGAATATTTTTCACTACTTTTACGTGAAACGTCCGGCCAGCTGACAACATCGTGAATATTTTCGAATTCTCCTTCACCCCGCCAGGCAATTTGATGAGCGATCTGCATCATCCAGTTGGTGCCGCTTTTTGAGAAGGTGCTGACAAAAATATCGCCTTCATCAGGAGAATAATCGGCGAAAATTTTTCGATTATTTTCAGGTTTGAACAGTTTCCGCCCAACAAAGGCCATCAAAGCCTCTGGCTTGCCGGTAATTTTTAAAAACCAGTTCAGTGGCAGCAGAATCAGGTAAAAGGGAATGGCCATCACATAGTAGATTAGTTTCGATCTACGCCGCTTTATCACCGGTATGGAGTGAGCGCTCAAACTATTCCTCTGCGTGAATCTTGCTACTATGCTGTTTGCTTACGGGTCCGATAAAAAAAGGCCACAATCAAGTGGCCTTTAAATGGGGCAAAACCGGCATTATTCCGGCAGCGCAAAAACAAACAGGTTATTGGCGTCGGTAGCACCGGCATAAAGCGAACGGCCGGTACTCACTGCAATGTACTGTCTGCCATTGACCATGAAGGTGGTCGGGTAACCGCTGACGGTTGAACCCAGGTTAATTTCCCAGACTACCTCGCCGGTACGCTGATCCAAGGCCTTCATACGGCCATTGTTATCGCCGCCGAAAATCAGTCCACCATCTGTCGACATCAGGGACAGCATGATTGCTTCTTGCTCATATTCCCAGAGTACTTCACCGGTTTCAGCCGAAATGGCTGTCACGGAGTTCGGTGGCAGGGATCCATCCGGCAATGGCACGATGCTGCCATAACCGGCAATACCGTAGAGATTGTCGAGACTCTGCTCGGTCATGATGGAGGTCGTTTCACTGCAGGTATGCTGCAAACCGTAATACATGGTATTGGTAGTCGGGCTATAGGTGCCTGAGGGCCAGTTACGACTGACACCGCCACAGGTATACACTTCCTGACCAACTTCGGTAAACAGCACTTCTGGGTTCAGGGTCACCTGACCGGTGCGTCCATCGATATCCTCAATCAGGTTCTGGTACACAACCGGAGTGGACCAGAGGAATTCACCCGTTTCACGGTCCAGGGTATAGACAAGGCCAGGCTTGCCGGGTATGCCAGTCAGTACCTTGCGTTCTTCGCCGGGTGTGATATCCGGGTTGATCCATTCTACACTGTCAGGATCGGGCGCAACGGCGGTATCCACCAGCAGCCGCTCGAAAGGGAAGTCATAGTCCCAGTGATCCACCATATGCTGGTAGTACCAGACAATCTCTCCGCTTGAGGCATCCAGAGCCAGGGTGGGGTTGTGATAAAGGTACTGCTTGTCATTACCTTCCAGGATGAATTTTGGAGCAGGTGAGGTGACCGAGGTGCCAAAATAGACCAGGTTCAGTTCCGGATCATAGGAGGGCACCAGCCAGGTGCCGACATGCCAGCGGTTCTCGTCGGCTAAATCACCCCAGGAATCACCATTGGGTTCACCGGGACGGGCTATGGTACGGGTTCGCCATACTTCTTCACCGGTACGGGCATCATGGGCCGTCATGACACAGGCATCCGGTCCGCCTTCGGGTTCGCAACCGCGACCGGAGATTGCCAGGCCATTGGCAATGATGGGTCCGGAAGTTTGCTGGGCGCCGCGGGTGTAATCCAGAATCTGGGTTTCCCAGACCAGTTCACCGCTGCGGGCATTCAGGGCATAAATATAGTCATCTGCACTGGTATCTATGATCAGGTCTTCATAAATCGCGAGGTTACGATTGATATCCGGAACCGGAAAGTAATCGCGTAAGTCACGTGGCAGGCGCCGGCGGTATTCCCAGATCAGGTCGCCCGATTCAATATCAATGGCCTGTACCACATCCATGGGATTGGGGAAAAACATCACGCCGTCATGCACCAGTGCGGTACCTTCCTGGATACCGTCATCCAGACCTCGGGTCCAGACCATGCGTAACTGGTCGACATTGTTCCGATTGATCTGATCCAGTGGGCTATGTCCCCAGGAATTCAGGGTACGACGCCAGCTCAGCCAGTCAGCAGGATCCGGGTTCTGGATCATGGCATCGGTCACCGGTTCAAAATCCTCGAGCATCTGGGCTACCCGCACCTGTTGCTCAGGCATGCTCTCTGCTGCCAGCAGACTTGAACTGACCAGGCTTGCGGCAGTGAAAAGACAGCAGCTCGAAAAGCGAAGTAGTGTTGTTCTGCTGGTTGCGTTCATAATTTACCCCTCTTGTATCTATATCAGCAAAGCCACTGTGCTTGCCGCTTAATTACTTAGCGCACCGATGATAGCCAAGGCTTCGGGTTCTGGTAAAGCAAATCAGCGGAACGCAGTGTTTGGTGCCAAAAAAATGGCCACCCGAAGGTGGCCATCCTAGTCACTTTTTTTGTCTGTGTATGGCACTGTTAATCAGGCAGGGCGAATACAAACAGCAGATTGGCATCAGTGGCACCTGCATACAGTGAGCGGCCGGTGCTGATGGCCAGGTATTGCTTGCCGTTGGCCATGAAAGTAGTTGGATAACCACTGACCGTGGAGCCGACATTGACTTCCCACAGCAGTTCGCCGCTGCTTTGGTCGAGAGCCTTCATGCGCCCGTTATTGTCTCCACCGAAGATCAGGCCGCCATCCGTGGACATCAGCGACATCATCACGGCTTCCTGTTCATAGTTCCACAGGATTTCTCCGGTTTCCACTGAAATGGCAGCTACACTGTTGGGTGGATAGGGCTGACCATCGGGTCGCGGAGCATTCAGCGTTTGGACACGACCATACAGGTTGTTCAGGTCCGGTGCCGTCAGTGTTGAGGTAACGGTTTCACAGGTATGCTGCAATGAGTAATACATGGCATTGGTACTGGGGCTATAGGTGCCGGAAGGCCAGCCACGGCTGATGCCACCACAGGTCAGTACTTCCTGGCCGACTTCAGTAAACAGGGTTTCAGGATTCAGGGTGACTGCGCCTGTTCTTACATCAATATCCTGTACCAGGTTCTGGTAGACCACCGGGGTGGCCCACAAAAAATCACCGTTTTCACGGTCCAGTGTATAAACCAGACCGGGCTTGCCGGGGATGCCGGTAAGGACTTTATATTCACGTCCCGGCTCGATATCCGGATTGATCCATTCCACTGCGTCGGGGTCCGGTGCAACAGCGGTGTCCACCAGCAGGCGCTCAAAGGGGAAGTCATAATCCCAGTGATCCACCATGTGCTGGTAGAACCAGACAATTTCGCCCGTATCGGCATCCAGTGCCATCGTGGAGTTGTGATAGAGGTACTGCAGATCATTGCCCTCCATGGTGTATTTGGGTGCCGGAGAGGTGACCGAAGTGCCGAAGTAAACGAGGTTCAGTTCCGGATCGTAGGATGGCACCAGCCAGGTGCCGACGTGCCAGCGTTCTTCAGCAGCCATGTCACCCCAGCTTTCGCCATTGGGTTCACCAGGCAGTGCAATGGTGCTGGTACGCCAGATTTCCTCGCCGGTTCGGGCATCGTGGGCCACCATGATACAAGCCTCGGGGCTACCTTCCGGTTCACAACCTCGGCCGGAAATGGCCATGCCATTGGCAATGATGGGACCGGATGTCTGCTGGGCTCCACGGGAGTAATCCATGATCTGGGTTTCCCAGGCCAGCTCGCCGGTGCGTGCATTAATAGCATAAATATAATCATCGGCACTGGTATCTATAATCAGGTCTTCATAGATGGCCAGGTTTCGATTGATGTCGGGTACCGGGAAATAGTCCCGTAAATCACGCGGAAGTCGGCGACGGTATTCCCAGATCAGGTCACCAGACTCAATATCGATAGCCTGAATGACATCCATGGGGCTCGGGAAAAACATGACCCCGTCATGCACCAGTGCGGTGCCTTCCTGAATACCGGCGTCCAGGCCACGGACCCAGACCATGCGTAACTGGTCAACGTTATCCCGGTTGATCTGGTTCAGCGGGCTATGGCCCCAGGAGTTCAGTGTGCGGCGCCAGGTCAACCAGTCGGCGGGATCCGGGTTCTGGATCATGTCATCTGTTACCGGCTCGAAATTTTCCAGCATCTGGTTAACCCGCTCGAGCTGGTCTGCTGCGGCTTCAGCAGCCATGCCAGATACTGGTATCAGCAGGCTGAACAGCATAACAGGCACTGACAAGCGTAAGGTTGTAGGATTGAATTTGATATTGAATGAGAGCATTTGTGTCCCCTTGCTGACTTCTTTTAGGAATTTCAGTGTGTAGTGTAGTACTTATTTGACGGGTGATAATAGCCTTTGTGCACGAGGGTCTCAATGCATTGTCTGCTCCCGAGATTCTGCAAGCAGTTTTTCCAGGCGCTTCTGCCAACCTTGCGGATCGTCATAATAGTGATGGTGATTGATTAGCTGTCGCTGAGAACCCTGCTCGAAAACAAAACTAGGAAAACCCTGCGATCCGACTTCATGCATGAATTGGCGGGTGGCCAGAATATGTGCAGAGACCGCAGACTCATCCAGCTCAGCAAAAGCCTGACTATAGCGTTCCCCGTCAATTCCGCACTCTTCGGCTATGGCCTGCAGGGTCTGGGTTTCAGTGACAGGCCGGCCATCGATAAAGTGAGCCTTGATAAGTGCCTGATAATAATCCAGAGCCGCTCCGGTGGCAGCTTCAGCGGTCAGTATGCCGCGTATGGGAGGCGTTGAATCCAGCATGGCTTTGCCGGAATCCAGCAGGGTATGGAATTTTTCGCCGACATCCTGCCCTGTCAGCTGCAGAATACGTTCATGATGACTGAGAATGTACTGGCGCATGCCTGCTTCAAGCAGCTGACTGTTTGGGCCTGAAAATAAGCCCCCGCAATGCAGCACAATGGTTAGATCCGGTATTTGGCGGGTAGCACTGAGCAAGGGGGCTGCACCGAAGCACCAGCCGCAGAGGGGGTCAGCAATCAGGTGTAGTTTATTTTTCATGGTCATTCTCGTGTTTGGGTGACAGTTGAACAGAAGCGTTTGAGGGTTTTTAAAAGCATGTCCTTCAGCTTAATCCAGCAAAGTTTCGAGGCAGCTAGGTCAGTATTTTGGCCAGGTATTGCCCGGTGTATGAGTGCTTTTCGGCGGCCAGGGATTCCGGTGTGCCGCTGGCGATAATTTTGCCACCGCCACCGCCACCTTCCGGACCCAGGTCAACAATCCAGTCGGCAGTTTTGATAACGTCCAGATTATGTTCGATCACCACGATGGTGTTGCCATCGTCCCGCAGTCGATGCAGGACTGTGAGCAATTGCTTGATATCGTGAAAATGCAATCCGGTGGTTGGCTCATCCAGTATGTAAAGTGTCTGTCCGGTATCCCGTTTGGAAAGTTCACGCGACAATTTGACACGCTGGGCTTCACCGCCTGACAGGGTCGTTGCTGCCTGACCCAGCTTGATATAGGAAAGGCCGACCTCGATCAGCGTTTGCAGCTTGCGGGCAATCATCGGGACCGGGTCAAAAAATTCACGGGCATCCTCAACCGTCATATCCAGGACTTCGTAAATATTCTTGCCCTTGTATTTTACCTCGAGGGTTTCCCGGTTATAGCGTTTGCTTTTGCACACGTCACAGGCGACATAAACGTCCGGCAGGAAATGCATTTCCACTTTGACAAGGCCATCTCCCTGGCAGGCTTCACAGCGGCCACCTTTAACGTTGAAAGAAAAACGGCCGGGTTTATACCCCCTGGCACGGGCTTCCTGAGTGGCGGAAAAAAGCTCCCGTATGGGAGTAAATATGCCGGTATAAGTTGCCGGGTTGGAGCGCGGAGTGCGGCCGATAGGGCTCTGGTTGATGTCCACTACCTTGTCGAGGTATTCAAGACCGTCCAGGGCTTTGTACTTGGCAGCATTGAGTGTCGTGGCTCCGTTCAGGGCAGTAGCGGTCAGCGGATAAAGCGTGTTGTTGATCAGGGTTGACTTGCCCGAGCCGGAAACGCCGGTGACACAGGTCATCAGCCCCAGTGGAATTTTAAGGGTGACAGATTTCAGATTATTACCGGCAGCCCCCGAAAGAGTCAGTTGTCTGTCGGGATTTGGTGCTACCCGTTTGGCGGGAATTTCAATTTTTTGTTTGCCGGACAGATACTGTCCGGTCAGGGAACCTGATACTTTTTCGATGTCCTTATCGGTTCCCTGGGCGACTATTTCACCTCCGTGAACGCCGGCTCCCGGTCCTATGTCAATGATATGGTCTGCACTGCGAATGGCTTCCTCGTCATGTTCCACCACTATTACCGTATTGCCGATATCGCGTAGATGCCGCAAGGTATTCAGCAGACGATCATTGTCACGCTGGTGAAGGCCGATGGAGGGCTCATCCAGTATGTACATAACACCCACCAGCCCGGCTCCGATCTGACTGGCCAGCCGGATACGCTGGGCTTCTCCGCCGGAGAGAGTCTCGGCACTGCGACTCAGGGTGAGGTAATTCAGTCCGACATCGACCAGGAAGCGCAGGCGGTCCTTGATTTCCTTGAGAATTTTTTCAGCAATCGTCGCTTGTTTGCCTTTCAGCCTGAGTTTGTCGAAATACTCGGCCGCATCCCCGATGGTCAGATCGGTAATGGATGGAAGGTTTTTACGGTTGATGAAGACATGGCGGGCATCCCGACGTAAACGCGTGCCCTGACATTCCGGGCAGGGCTGGGAGTTGAGGTATTTACTCAGTTCTTCACGCACCATTTGCGATTCGGTTTCGCGATAGCGGCGCTCCATGTTGGGCAGAATCCCTTCAAAGGTTTTCCGGTTGATATAGGTTTTGCCTTTTTCATTGTAGAAAGTAAATTCGATCAGCTCCCTGCCACTGCCAAACAGAATCAGTTGCTGATGTTTCTTGCTGAGTTTTTTATAGGGGGTATCAATGCTAAAGGCATAATGCTCAGCCAGTGATTTAAGCAGCTGGAAATAATAGACATTGCGACGGTCCCAGCCCCTGACAGCACCTTCAGCCAGTGAAAGTTCATCATCAATAATGATCTTGTTCTGGTCGAAATACTGTTTCATGCCCAGGCCATCGCAAGCTTCACAGGCTCCAGCAGGATTGTTGAAAGAGAACAGGCGAGGCTCCAGTTCGGTGATACTGTGGCCGCATTGCGGGCAGGCGAAGAGCGAGGAAAACACCACTTCTTCCCCCTCACCTTCCATAGGCGAGGCGATGGCCAGGCCGCCTGCAATATGCAGGGCTGTCTCAAAGGATTCTGCCAGGCGCTGGCTCAGATCATCACGCACCTTGAAACGGTCGATGACCACTTCAATGGTATGCTTTTTGTTTTTTTCCAGTGCCGGCGGGTAGTCCAGTTCGGTAAGGATGCCGTCCACGCGGGCACGGATAAAGCCACCCGCCTTGAGTTCATGAAAGATATGTACATGCTCGCCCTTGCGCTCACGCACAACCGGCGCCAGCAGCATCATGGGAGTACCTTCCGGCAGCGCCAGCACCTGATCAACCATCTGACTGACCGTTTGGGCTTCCAGCTTGAGGTGGTGATCCGGGCAATACGGTTCACCAGCCCTGGCGAACAGCAGGCGCAGGTAGTCATAAATTTCCGTGATGGTTCCGACGGTTGAACGCGGATTGTGCGAGGTGGATTTCTGCTCAATGGAGATGGCAGGGGACAGACCCGATATCTGGTCCATATCCGGCTTGTCCATCATTGACAGGAACTGCCGCGCATAGGTAGACAAGGATTCGACATAGCGCCTTTGTCCTTCTGCGTAAAGCGTGTCGAAAGCCAGTGATGACTTACCCGATCCAGACAGTCCGGTGATGACAACCAGTTTATCCCTGGGAATGCTAAGGTCGATATTTTTCAGATTATGCGTGCGAGCGCCTCTGACGATTATTTCATCCATTAAAGCTACTTCGAGAAAATTGGCCTAAACGGGCCATTATACGTTGACGGCAACAGGAAAGAAGAATCTCATCGAAATTTTTTTTAAGCGTGCTAGACTTATCAATCCATAGAGAAGGAGGTACAGCGTGGCAAGTCGAGGTGTAAACAAAGTAATTCTAGTTGGTAATGTGGGGCAGGATCCCGAAACGCGATACATGCCGAATGGTAATGCCGTCACCAATATCTCCCTGGCAACCTCGGAGACCTGGAAGGATAAAAATACCGGTGAACAGCAGGAACGTACCGAATGGCACCGGGTGACCTTTTATCAGCGGCTGGCTGAAATTGTTGCCGAGTATGTCAAAAAAGGCTCCAAACTCTATGTAGAAGGCCGACTGCAAACCCGTTCCTGGGAGCAGGACGGCGTCAAGCGCTATGCGACGGATATTATTGCCAATGAAATGCAGATGCTCGACACTCGCGGCGGTACCGGTGATTCATATTCCTCAAGTGCTGCTCCGCCACCACAAAAGAATACAACGCCGGCCCAGGAAGCGCCCGCAGACATGGACAGTTTTGATGACGATATTCCCTTCTAGGCATTGAGCAAGGGATAGCGAGCCCTCGATTCGACTGTGAACATTCTAGTTTTTGGTGCTGACAATCAACTCGGGCATAGCTATACACAACTGTTAAAGCAGAATGCCACGGAGTTTATCATCCTGAGAGAGGATGAGCCGGTGCTGTCTGATCCAGTTTCCCTCAAACAGCTGCTGCTAGAAAAGCGGATCAGTCAGCTAGTGAACATCAGTCTGGACCCGGGACTTTTTCAATCGGAACGGACTATCGAAAAGGCGCGCCAACAGCAACTCATTCAGGCCTGCACTCACTTGCTCAGGGCAGCAAAAGCAAACAGGATTCCGCTGATTCTTCACTCCTCGGCAGCTGTCTTTGATGGCTCCAATCCCAAACCTTATCTGGAAAGTGATTCCTGTAAGGCAAAAAATCCGCTGGGCAAGCTGGCTTATAGCCTGGAAAAGAAAGTCGAGAAATATGAAAAGCATCTCATCCTGCGGACTGAGGGTATGTTCAGCAAAGACAGAGCGGAATTCTTCCAGAGCTGTATCAGGCTTTGCAAAGATCAAAAAGGCAAACTGCATCTGTTAGACCAGCGCTGCAGTCCAACCCCTGCGGATGATGTTGCCCGGGTAATACTGGCGATCAACAAGCAGTTGGATTGTGATGCCATGAACTGGGGTCTGTTCCATTATTGCGCCCTGCAGGCAACACATCGTCATACCTTTGTGGAGAAGTTTCTCAAAGAAGCTGCAGGCTATGACAAGGAACTGTCAAACTGCCTGGAGCATCTGGAGATCATCACCGAGCAGTCCAGTAAAACCCAGCTCGAAAATTCGGTGCTGGACTGTCACCACATTATGTCCAGTTTCGGCATCAAACAACGCTCCAGAGAAGCCGCCGTGAAGGAGCTTATTGCATCGATGTACCTACTAAAATGATGTCTACATCCACCTTGACCAGTCTGGATCAGGCCCAGTCCATACTTGAGCACAAGCTCCACCCGCAGGGTGTCGGGGAGACGCTCGCTTTATCAGATGCGGATGGCAGAATTCTGGCACAAGACATTCACTCAGCGATTGATGTGCCCGGATTTGATAGCAGTGCCATGGATGGTTTTGCACTTTGTGTGCAGGATCTTCAACATCAGGAGCCGATGCTTATATCCCAGACCATACTGGCGGGTCATGTCGGTCAGCCTTTGCAAGCCGGCACAGCAGCGCGGATTTTTACCGGAGCGCCTATTCCATCAGGTGCCGATGCGGTGGTTATTCAGGAAGATACAGAAGTCAGTGATTCGACACTGAGGCTACTGCATGCCCCCCAGCCAGGGGAGAATATCCGCAAACGGGGTCATGATATTCAGGCGGGTACCAGGGTGCTGGAGCAGGGCCATCGTTTGCGACCACAGGATATCGGGTTGCTGGCTTCACTTGGCATTTCACAGCTAGAGGTCTACAAGCCCTTGCGTGTTGCCATTATCAATACCGGGGATGAATTGATCAGCCCTGGAAAACAACTGCAGGCTGGCCAAATCTATGACAGCAACAGTTTCACCCTGGAAAGTCTGCTGACGCGCCTGGGGATGCAAGTCATTCGGGCAGGCATTGTTAAAGATGATTTGCTGAGCACCTGTAATGCCCTGGAACAGGCAGCCGCTGAAGCAGACTGCATCATCAGCAGTGGCGGTGTTTCTGTTGGCGAAGCCGATTATGTCAAGGCGGCGCTGGAAAAACTGGGTACGCTTTCCTTATGGAAGCTCGCGATAAAACCTGGCAAGCCATTCAGTTTCGGGACTATTGGAAGCACGCCTTTTTTCGGCTTGCCCGGGAACCCGGTTGCGGTCTTTGTGACTTTTCTGCTGCTGGTAAAACCATGCCTGCTGCGCATGCAGGGAGCGAGCGGGCCCAGGATGCAGGGTCTGCAGCTGGCATCCGGTTTTGATCGGGACAACAGCGGCATTCGAGACGAGTTTCTGCGGGTCAGACTCGAAACAAATGCCCAGGGTCTGGTCCATTTGGTGGCTTTTGAAAATCAGGGTTCCAGTGTGCTGAATTCATTATCCTGGGCAGATGGCCTGGCCTTGCTGCCAGCGAAAAGTGCAATTCGCCAGGGTGAACTACTGACATACCTGCCATTTTCCGGTTTGCTGTAGTTTATGTGAATACAGTATGATTCAGCCATGAAAGCCCTCAAAACACTGTATATCTGTGCTGTCCTGGGCAGCCCTGCACTGCTGTCAGCCTGTCAGACGAACCAGTTGGAAGCAGAGTCTGAATCGGCGCCAGGAATTCAAAGCACACCTGATCCGGTAGTGCTTAACGAGCAGCCCGAGGCTCCCTCTACGCCTGACTATATACTGCGAGCTCGCATTCTGGCAGACATGCTTTACGAAGCCAGCCTTGCCTTTGAGGACGGGCGTTTGCTTTTTCCAGCCGGCGATAATGCCTATGACCGTTATCTGGAAGTCCTGAGTGTAGAACCCGACAATGCTGTGGCACTGCAGGGAGTGGAGGATATTGTCGGGCGTTATGTCAGCATGGCCAACAGGGCGATTGAAGTAGGCCAGTTTGCTGATGCCGAAGAGTATCTGTTGCGGGCAGCCAGCATACGGCCAGACGCGCCAGCCATTGCTGAAAGCAGGGCTTATCTAGAGAATAAGCGTGCCTTCAAGCGGGATTACTTTGCTCTCGATCCGGAAGCCTTATCTGAACAAAGTCTGGAAATCATGTCGCAACTGGGCTCCATCGGTGAATATGTAAAAAACCGGGATGCCACCTTTATTATTACGGCCCGCAATGATGCTGAGGCAAGGTGGATTTATCAAATCATGCGTGAAGCTGTCGGGGGCTACCGCTTGCGCGGTAACATTGCCTACGGAAATCAACCGACCATTCAGGTCAATACCCCGCAATCCTGATGACCAAGGAAAGTCCTATGAATCTTGTCAAATACCTGGGCCTGCTTTTCACTATGCTGCCTTCAATGCTCATGGCGCAAATGAATATCCAGATTGAGAATGCCTATATCAGGGAACTGCCCCCCAGTGCGGAAACAGCAGCTGTTTACATGGCAATCAGCAATGTGGGTCAGCATCCTCTGAGCTTGACTGAAGTGAGAACGGATGCTGCCAGATCTGCAATGATACACTTGAGTAGCACGCGAAATGGTATGATGGTTATGGAACATCTGTCGAGTATTGACCTTCCTCCCCAGCAATCCGTCGTGTTTGAACCCGGTAGTTTTCATATCATGCTGGAGGGTCTCAGGCAGTCCCTGGTGGCAGGCGACAGTATCAGGCTACTGCTGGGTTTCAGTAACGGGATGGTTATTTCTGCGACGGTTCCTGTTATCAGCACCGGCAATTAAGTGTCGGTGTATTAATCTGCACTAGCAATCAAAGCGTGAGCCAACATATATCCATTACCATCAAACAGGGAGAGTCTTTCAGCGGTGCAGTCACCGGTAAGCTAAAGCCGGGGCAGGCTCTGCAAAAACAGTGCGAGGCATTACTGGCAGAATATGAAGCCGGTGAAACCCAGGATGCCAGACAAAAGCTAAATCTTTTAAAGCAAAAGCATCCAGATTCCATGGTGGTCCAACAATTGGATACCTTGTT
>Ga0181593_10000144_pt1 | contig 56277 bp, 50 predicted proteins | sample 071ome_19_FD_133756 | JGI IMG/M metagenome (GOLD analysis project Ga0181593, IMG submission 133756) | Coastal salt marsh microbial communities from the Groves Creek Marsh, Skidaway Island, Georgia - 071413AT metaG (megahit assembly) | ecosystem: Environmental > Aquatic > Marine > Intertidal... | reverse complement strand
GGGTCTCGTTCCGGCCGCGCATCTCATCGCTCATGACGTGACCTCCGCGGCCAGATCCAGCTCGCTCCAGCGTCGGCACCGGATTTCATGCCCCTCCGATACCGACTCGAGAGGCGGCGAGGCCTCTCGGCACTCAGGCTGGACATGCCCGCACCGCGTCGAGAACCGGCACCCCGCAGGTCGCTCGGAGAGTGAGGGTACGTTCCCCGGAATGGTCCGCAGCCGCTGACCTTCCTCTCCGCTGCCCAGTCGCGGGATCGAGGCGATCAGGCCGGCAGTGTACGGCATGCGCGGCCGCTCGAAGATCTCCTCGACCGGTCCCGTCTCGACGATCTGGCCGGCGTACATGACCACGACACGCTGGGCCATCTGCGCCACCACGCCGAGGTCGTGCGTGATGAAGATGATCGCCATGCCGAGTCGATCCTGAAGCTCTTCCATGAGGTCGAGGATCTGGGCCTGAATGGTGACGTCGAGCGCGGTCGTCGGTTCGTCCGCGATGAGTAGACTCGGGCTGCACGCCAGCGCCATCGCGATCATGGCGCGCTGACGCATCCCACCGGACATCTCATGCGGGTAGTTGTCGACGCGGCGCGCGGGCACGGGGATGCCCACCAGCTCGAGCATGGCGATCGCCCGCTCCCGCGCCTCGGCTGCGGATACGTTCTCGTGCTCGATCAGGACCTCGGCGATTTGAGCTCCGATCGTGTGTACCGGGTTGAGGCTCGTCATCGGCTCCTGGAAGATCATTCCGATCTCCCCGCCCCGAACGGCGCGCATCTCCTCTTCGGGCAGCCCTGTCAGCTCGCGGCCGCGCAGGCGGATCGAACCCCGCGTGATCTGCCCCACACGAGCCGGAAGCAGTCGCATGATCGAAAGCGCGGTGACCGATTTTCCGGATCCGCTTTCTCCGACGATCGCGAGGGTTTCCCCGGGGTCGACCGAGAAGCTCACGCCATCGACGGCCGCGAGCGGATCGCGTCCCCCGAGCAGAAAGCTCGTTTGCAGGTCGTGGACCTCGAGGAGCGTCTCGTTACTCACGCGGCGTGGCCTGATCGGTACGTCATCCCTACCTCATTCCCAGCTCGTCGAGTGCGTCGGCCACACCATCCAGATGGGTCAGATGCATCGACGCATAGTTGGGTGACAGTACGACACCGTGACCGCCCGCTCGGTACGTGGCCATGACCGAACGGTACACGATGTCTTTCGAGCACTTCGCGGTCTCGGGCCGGGTGCGTGGCGCGTCCACCCCGATCCCCATGTAGACCTTGGCGCCGCCATCGACGCCTCGGAGCGCGTCCTCGCACTGGCCGTGCACGTACGTGTCCGGGTCCATGCCGGTCGCGACGAGCTCGTCGTACGAAGCTTCGTTGAAGCCCAGAATGCGGAAGAGTGCCCGGGTCGCCTCGTCGGGCTCGAAGTCACGCAGCAGGGTGGTCCGGAAGTAGCCGAGCTCGCGATGCCAGACCTCACCCGCCTGATGCTGGTACGTAATCGGCTTCACGAAGTCGGCGTACCGCGTCTGCTCCGCCCACGGCCACTGCGCGCGCCGGATCAGGTTGAAGTGATTTCGGTTCCAGACGTTGAGCCCGAACGGAAGCTCCGGCTTGCACCACTTCACCAGGCCGTACAGCTCGCGGTCCAAATCCTTGTTGCGCTCGAGCCAGAACTTCTCCCAGACGAGCGCCTCGGGATTGTCGAGGAGCACCCGCACGAACTCGACGAGCGCCCCATCGGCGAACTGCTTTCCGGCCGCGGCCTCCTGCATGACGTCGTAGACGCGGAGCAACGCCTGACGGCACGCTTCCACGTTGATCCCACGCTCCGTCGCCTCACGGCGCGCCGGTTCGGAGAAGTCGCCCGGAGCCCGCCCCTGAATGAGCGAATCGAGGGGCGAGTTCCGCTCGTTGCACCACATCACTCCGTCGATGTCGTGATTCCGGACCTGGTCCTCGATCATCGAGTGGATCCATTTCCGGTACCCAGGATTCGAGGTCGATGGCATGTCGCCAATCCGGCCGAACAGGTCCACCTCCATCGCCTGCGCGAGGGTCGGGATCTCGACGTTTCCGGCAGAGCCGTGCCCGGCGTACTTGAAGAAGGGCTCCATCAGCTCGATGTAGACCTTCATCCCCCGCTCGTGGGCGTCCGGGATGACCATCTTCAGGACGTCCTTCCCGGCGAACTCGGGATCCCGGCTCCGATAGTCCGCCATGAAGGTGTCGTCGTAGTACCGCGGGTCCGGATCGAAGTACGCTCCGCCGCGCATCTGGTACGGCTCCGGCACACCGTGGTCCGGCCAGCCGTCGAGTTCGTGGCTGATCGAGCGGCCGGACTTCAAGCCGAGCCAGCTGACCGTCCCGAGCATGAGCACGTTCACCCCGACCCGGTCCTTGAGGGTGTCGAGCACGGTGTCGACCCCTTCATCGACGAAGCTGATCGGAGAGATCTGGATGCCGACGAAGCGGTCGTCTGCGTTGGAGTTTGTCATCGAGTAGGTGCGCGGTGAGTCGAGGTCGTCAGGGGGACCGGCGGAGTCATCTATGCGCCGGCTCGGGCGTTCGCCGTGAAGGTGGCGATGCGCTCCATCGCTTCCTGGATCATGGGCAGTGGTTGCAGATAGCTGATGCGGATGTAGTCGGTCGTCTCATCGCCGAACATGGTGCCCGGGAAGAGCATGACGCCGGCTTCCTCCAGGAGCCGCAAACAGAATTCGGGAGACGGCAGCCCCGACGACGACACGTTCGTGTAGACGTAGAACGCGCCGCCCGGATGCCCGTACGTGAACCCCGCGTCATCGAGCGCGGGCATGAGCCACGCCCGGCGTTCCGCGTACTCGGCGATCATCGCGTCGATCGGCTCCTGCGGGCCGGTCAGCGCGGCGAGGGCGGCATGCTGGCTGATCGTGCACGCGTTGATCGAGAGCGTGTGTCGTGGCTCGGTCAGCATGTGGACGAGATCGGCTGGTGCGGCGAGGTATCCAACCCGCCACCCGGTCATCGAATACGTCTTCGAGAAGCCATTCAGCGTGATGGTCCGCTCCCGCATACCGGGGAGCGTCGCGATCGAGAGGTGTTCGTTCGGCGCGTAGATCAGCCGGCCGTAGATCTCGTCCGAGAGGATGATCAGGTCGTGTCGGATGGCCATGTCCGCGATCGCTCGGATCTGCTCGGGCGGCGTCACCGCGCCTGTCGGGTTGTTCGGGGAGACGAGGACGAACATCCGAGTGTTCGGCGTGATTCGCTTCTCGATCTCCGCCACGTCGAGCGCGAAGTCGTCGTGTTCGAAGGTCGGGACCGGGATCGGATTGCCGCCGCACAGCCGCACGGCCGTGTCGTACGACGTGAAGCGCGGGCTCGTGATCAGCACGTCGTCACCCGGCGCGCACATGCCGAGCATCGTGAGCATCATCGCTTCCTGGGCCCCTGCGGTGACGACGATCTCGTTGGCCGCATAGTCGAGGCCGTATCGAGCGGTCAGATCCTCGGCGATCGCTTCCCGAAGCTGAGGGATGCCTGTCGGGCCCGTGTAGTGGTGCTGGTTGGCGTCCAGCGCGGCTTTCGCCGCTTCGACGATGTGCGTCGGCGTGTGGAAGTCCGGGTCGCCCCGACCGAGCGCGATGACGTCGTTCATCCCGGCCGCGATGCCGAGCATGCGGGTCCGGAAGGCACCGTCTTCTTCGACGATGCGCGGTGCGAGTCGATCCGTGAGCAGGCTCATCCGTACATCCTCCGGCCAGCGACGAACGTGGCCTTCACGCGCTCGAGCGCGAAGAGGTCTTCGTCGGGGTTGCCGTCGACGACAATGACGTCCGCTTCCTTCCCGACCTCGAGCGTGCCGATCACGTCCTGCATGTTCGAGACGCGGGCCGCCCGGATCGTGATCGACGCCAGGGCGTCCATGTTGTCAGGGCAGACGCCGACTTTGACCATGTGCGCGAGCTCGGGCGCGATGACGTCGTGCTCCACTGCCGGGCTGCCGGCGTCGGTTCCGAAGACGATCGGGACGCCGGCCTTCGCCGCGTTGACCAGCCCCTCGTAGCGCGCGGGGTTCGCGATCGCCTTCTGACGCTCTTCGATCTTCCACTCGGGAATACCGAACTTCCGCGCGATGTCCGGCTGACTCTGCTGGACCAGCGGGGCGAAGGTCGTGACGACCGGGATCTTCTTCTCCAGGAGGAGCTCGATCGTCTCTGCGGACATCGATCCGCCGTGCTCCACGCAGTCGACGCCGAATCGGGCGACGCGCTCGATGCACGCGTCGTACGTTGCGTGAGCGGTGATCGGGAGCCCGTTGCGGTGCGTCTCGTCGATCACCGCCTCGAGCTCCTCGTCGGTGAACTCGAGGGTGTCGTGGCACGCCATGATCTTGATGAGATCCGCGCCGCCTTTGACCTGCTCGCGCACCGCACGCCGCATCTCGTCGGCCCCGCTCGCTTCGCGGCAGACCCAGTACGTGTGTCCGCCCGTCTGGATGATCGCCGCGCCGCACACCTTCAGTCGGGGGCCAGGAACGATCCCCTGCTCGACGGCCTGCTTCGAGTAGAGGTTCATGTCGTGGAAGCCGAGGTCGCGTACCATCGTCACGCCCGCGCTCAGGCTCTTGAGCATGTTACCCGCCGCCTTGAACGCCGAGATCGGTCGTGCGTCGTCCATCGACTGGCGTGCCAGGTCGTGGATGCCGTCCCAGTTCAGGTGGGCGTGGCTGTTGATGAGCCCCGGCATGATCGTGCCTCCGGTCTCCTCGACCTCGGCCGAGCCGGTATCGACCTCGGAGCGAGGTCCGACCGCGACGATCCTTCCGCCCTCGATCTCCACGAAGCCGTCCTCGATGAGGTCACCGGCCATCGTCAGTACGCGACCGGTCAGCACCACGTGCGCACGCGGCACGTCGAACATCGGCTTGGTGATCTTGTCGTAACGCCATGCGGCGGGTTCGGGCATGCTGCGGGCTCCTGGGCGTGGTCGGTAAGAAGTGGTGTGGTCGCCGGTGTGGTTCGAATGGAGTTCGGTCGTCGATGCTCAGCAGGGGATCACGCGAGATCCGGGAGGGTGGCGTGTCAGGAAGCCACTCGCCACCTCGACCCGATCGTGTCCGACGATCAGGGTATCGATCGTACGCCACCCGTCCAGACCGGGGCGGTATACGCCGGGCTCGCATGAAAACACCATGCCGGGCCCCGATGACGTGTCGTCCCCGGGCGCGAGCCACGGCGCCTCGTGTCCCTCGACACCCATGCCGTGTCCAATGCGATGGCGGATTGCATCACCCAGGCCGGCGTCTCGGATCGGGGCGAGGGCCGCCTCGTTCACCTCGGCGCAACTCCGCCGGGCCTCGAGCGCCTCGACCGTCGCCGCGGCCGCGGAGGCCATGACCTCCATGACCGACGTCTGATCTTCGGTCGGCTCCCCGACGATCAGGGTGACGCCGCTCTCGGCATGGTATCCGCCGATGCTGCAGCCGATGCCCGCGATGACCGGCTCGCCGGGGCGAGGGCGGCGATGGGTGACGGAGCCGTGTGGCAGTGCGCCCCGAGGACCGGAGTGGACCGACGCGGTAATCCCCATCTTCGTACCCTGAAACGCCGCGCCATGCGTCTCGGCAAGAAGGTGTCGCACATGGGCTGTGCAGTCATCCAGCAGGTCCGCCTCCGTGCCTCCTTGCGCGATGATGTCACCACCGACCGCGAGGAGGCGCTCGAGCACCTCGTCCGCGAAGTGCGCGGCTTCCCGGGTCAGGCTGAGTTCAGTCTCGCTCTTCACGCTGCGCTCGGGGCGTACGTGGTCTACCAGATCGAGGTGGTCGAGGATGGCGGTCGCATCGGCCAGGAGGGTGGCGTCCAGGGTATCGATCGCCATGCGACGTGCTCCGACTTCGTCCAGCATCCAGAGTACGGCCGGCGTGACACCGGGGAATTCCTCGTATGTGCGGACGACGATGCCGGGGATACCCAATGCGTCCTCGTACTCCAGGTAGGGGACGAGCAGGATTGGATCGCCATCCGTCCCGATCCATAGGCCGATGGGACGCTCGTTCCGCGAAAAGTGCCAGCCGGTCGCATACGTGACGTTTCCCGGCGCGAGGACCAGCAGTCCGTCCAGTCCGGCGGCATCCGCGCGGTCGCGTAGCCGGGCTCGAACGCCGTCGTAGAAATCGGGCGAAAGTGGCTCGAGCCCGGAAGGTCGGGTCGGGGACGGCGTCAAAGCGTATCGTCGTCCCAGGGGCCCGCGATCTCCACGTCGGTGTCGACACCGAGCTCGGAGGCGAGCGATCTGAGGTCGTCGAGCGCGGCATCCTCGAGAGGGACCCCGACCTCCAGCTTCCGCGCGACACGTCGCGCCTCCTGCTCACCGGGAATCAGGATCTCATCAAAGCCCGGCCGAAGGGCTCGCGACTTCACCATGTCCGCGAAATCGTCCATCCGCCGGCGAAACTCCTCGAGGGGCATGAACCACTCGATGTCGATCGCCATCAGGGTGTGGCTGACATCCCACTTCCTGGGATCTGCATACGGCGTGAGACCGTAGCCGCCGCCACCGATCACGCCCGTCAGAACATCCGTCATGAATGCGAGGCCATATCCCTTGTACTGCCCGATGCCAAGCAGAGCGCCGGCCATTGCGGCGTGCGGGTCATCGGTCTCCTCGCCGTCAGGGGTCAGAGCCCAGTCCCGCGGGATCGGCCACCCCTCGGCAGCATGCCAGTTCATCATGCCTTTACCGGCGGTCGTCAGCGCGATGTCGAGCACGGCCGGGAATCCGAGTCCCGTCGGGACCGCGATCCCCCATGGATTGGTGCCGACCACCCCCTCACGGCCGCCCCACGGGGCCATTTCGGGACCCGCGTTCGTCATCGCGACCCCGATGCACCCGGCGTCGGGACCGAGGCAGGCGTGGACCGCGCTCGAGCCGAAGTGTGTCGAGTCACGGACGATGACCTGCCCGATCCCGCAGACCTTCGACTTTTCGATCGCGAGGCGCATCGCTCGGGTCGCGGCTACGGTACCGATCCCGTTATTGGCATCGACCAGCGCCAGCGCCGGGCTCTCCTTCACGATCTCCCACGGCGCTCCTGGGTCGATGCCGCCGTCGGCGAATCGTCCCCAGTAGCGCCTCAGCTTCTTGACGCCCTGACCGTGTCCGGGGTGAAACCGGAGCTCCGAAAAGACCAGGGCGCCACCGAAGATTTCGGCCTCCTCCTCGGGGAGTCCCATCGCCCGGAGGATGTCGAACACGAAGCTCTTGAGGCTCTCGAGCGTGACCGCGGTCATGGGTACGCGGGTCATGGCGTCAGCTCCAGGAGGTCGACGATGTTGGTGCCCGCCTGCTCGAAGCTGCCGAGTTGTCCGGCCGGCGCGGTCATCAGAATGGCGATGCCGGGGCCGTAGCCGGCACGTGGACCGTCCGTGGCACAGACGACGCCGATGGCACGTGCGCCGCGGAGGTATCCGTGGTTGTAGCGGCTGTCCGTGTCCTCGAGCGCGACCAGGTCACCGAGCCGGAGGTGGTCGAGTCCCAGCTCACCGAGCAGAGCGCGGTCGGTCGACTGCATGTGGAGGCTTCCTCCCTCGGACGTGAGGCCGAGCCCGGCACCGACCAGGTGCGCCGGGATGTGTGCGGTCACGCCGAACGCAACGTGCCCGTCCCGGGCCTGTGCGGGGAGCGCAGCCAGCAGACCCGGCGAGATCCCCTTCAGCGATACGCCAGGGTGTTCCGTGAGGGTGAGCCCCCGGCCCTCCGCGCGCACGAGCACCTGATCGCCCACGGCCATCTTTCCACGAGCCTCTCGTGGGATGTGCACGATGACCTGTTCGGAGAACCGCCCCGATTTACCGGTGACCACGCCCGTGGTGCCGGCGGCTCCACCGGTCATGACCTTCGCCCGGTTCCCGATGGACGCGAAAACGTTGAGTCCACGGTTCCTGTTGTCGTCAGCCTGGCCGATACTCACGCCCGGGTGGATGCAGTCGGCAGCCCAGCCGAACGCCCGGTCGCCCACCGACACGTTGTAGACGATCCCCCCGTAGGTGGGGAGCAGGAACGGCGTACCATCCGCTGCGAGCCGATACGGTTCGGCCGGAAGGCCCGGAAAGCCCGGATGTGCGACGTGGCCGGCGACCGAGACAGCGACCAGGTCGGCCTGATTCGTGGCGAGATCGTTGTTCTTCGTCATGCCTGCCCCCGGATGCCGAGCGTGTGCGCGATGTTCGCGGCGGGATCGATCTCGAAGTCCAGTAGCTGAGCGGGCCCGGTCATGAGGGTCAGGATGCCGGGACCGTGCCCCGTCATGACCGAGTCCCCGTGGATGCAGAGGCAGATCGCGACCCACCCGTCGCGGTAGGACCGACCGAACCGGTGGTCCACGTTCCGTATGCCGATCAGATCCCCGAGTCGCATCTGATCGATCCCGAGTTCGGCCATGAGTGCCCGGTCGCCGGACATCAGATCCTGATCGACGAACTCGGCGTTGAGTTCAGCGCCCGAGCCCATGATGCGGGGAGGAAGCTCCATCGCGACGGGGCAGTGGATCGTTCCGCCTTCCGCCCTCAGTCCCAGCGCTCGAGCCAGTGCCGGGCTCGTCTTCTTGAACTCGATTTCGGGGTAGTCGGCGAGACGAATCCCGCGCCCGACGGTCCGGATCTGGATCGTGTCGCCGATCGTCATCTCCTCGAGCACGTCCGGCTCGAAGTCGACCAGGATTCGGGCGTGCTCTCCGGTGACGACGCCCCTGGCGCCCCGCGCCAGTCCGGTGACGACCTCTGCCTCGTTTCCGATGCACGTCAGATAGTGAAGCGCGAAGTCGGCCCGCTCGTCGGAGTGCGCGATCGAGACCCCGGGCTCCACGTGGTCTCCGGCCCAGCCGAAGGCGCGATCACCCACACGGGCGCTGTAGGTGATGCCGGACATGCCCGGAAGCATGACACCAACGCCGTCCGGCCAGGGCGTGTAGCCACCACGCCGCAGCGCCGGCTGACTCACCTGGCCCGTCACGGCCATTTCGACGAGGTCGTCGTCGTTCCAGCGAAGCTCGGTATTCATTCTTGACAGCGTGAGAGGTAGGGGGACACGTTGCGCAGCCGATTGTCGACAACATACAGGCTGCAGCGCGAAGAGGCCAACCGCATGGGATACAACGAGTTACTGGAGCGTTTGGGGCAGGTGAACGATCTTTTGTGCTCCCAATCGCTCCTCAGCTGGGATGCTCGGACGATGATGCCGGCCGGAGGAGCGGACACGCGGGCGAAGCAATTGGCCACGCTTCAGCTCTTTGCGCGGAACCATCTCGTGTCGGATGAGACCCGGCGCATGCTGGACCTGGCCGAAGCCGAGACCGCGAACCTGGCCGACGACAGTGTGGAGCGGGTGATGTGCGCGCACGTGCGGGAGGCCATCGACTACCACCTCCGCATCCCCGCCGAGTTGGTGGAACGTCGGGCCGAGATGGGCTCCAAAGGGCAGCATGTGTGGGCGAAGGCACGAGCGGAGAGCGACTACGCCATGTTCGCTCCGGTCCTCGAGCAGACCCTCGACCTGAACCGGGAGATGGCCGAATGCATCGGGTACGAGGAGCACCCCTACGACGCCCTGATGTATCGGTTCGAGCCGGGTGAGACGATCGCGTCTCTGCAGCCGCTCTTCGCGGCGCTCCGCGAGGGACTACTTCCGCTCGTGCAGGCGATCGGCGAGAAGGAGGCCCCGCGGGTCGACTTCCTCGAGCGTCCGTTCCCCGTGGAGAAGCAGCTCGAGTTCGCGCTGAAGATGGCGCGCAAGCTCGGCTACGATACGGATCGTGGCCGACTGGACCTCACCGTCCACCCGTTCGAGATCTCCTTCACGCGGAACGACGTGCGGATCACGACACGGGTCAACGACGAGTGGATGCCGAAGAGCCTGTTCGGCACGCTGCACGAAACAGGGCACGGACTGTACGAGCAGTTCTGCGACCCGGCGTACACGCGTACCCCGTTCGCGACGGACCTCATCGGGCTCTACGCGGTGGGTGGCGTAAGCTTCGGAGCGCACGAAAGCCAGTCGCGGCTCTTCGAGAACCACGTGGGCCGCAGTCGTGAGTTCTGGGAGCTCAACTTCGGAGAACTGCACGACGCATTCCCGGAGCAGCTCGACGGCATCGACGTAGAGACGTTCTGGCGCGCCGTGAATCGCGTGCAGCCCGGCTTCATTCGGGTGGAGTCCGACGAACTGACGTACGACTTCCACATCATGCTCCGGGTGGACATCGAGGCTGCGTTGATCGACGGCAGTCTGAGCGTGGCGGATCTACCGGAGGCATGGAACGCCAAGGTGAAGGAGTATCTCGGACTCGACGTTCCGAATGACCGGCTCGGGGTCCTTCAGGATGTCCACTGGTCTTCAGGCCAGGTCGGGACGTTCTGCAATTACACCATCGGCAACGTGATGGCGGGGCAGCTGTTCCACACTGCGAAACAGGACCAGCGTGTCAGCGACGGGCTCGCGACAGCCGAATACGCACCTCTGCGCGAGTGGATGACTGAGCACGTGCACCGGCATGGCCGCCGGTACACGCGTGAACAGCTGCTCGAGAACGCCACCGGGGAGGGCCTCGAGCCCCGGTATTACATCGAACACCTCTCCTCGAAGTACTCGGAAATCTACGGGTTGGCGTCATGATGACGGCTCCACGCCGACTCGCGCAGCGAGTCCAGCTCAAGGACAAGCACATCATCACCCGCATGATGGAGATCGCGTCCGAACTCGACGACGTCATCAAGCTGGGTCGCGGAGACCCGGACCTCGACACACCCGCACACATCATCCGTGCCGGCCAGGAGGCGCTCGGCTCCGGGGCGACGCATTACACGAATCCGATGGGCATGCCCGAGCTGCGTCAGGCGATCGCGGACGATATCGCCCGATATGGGGGAGCCCACTACGCCCCCGAAAACATCGTGGTCACGCCCGGTGGGCAGCAGGCGATGTTCATCATTGCCCTCGGCCTGCTCGACCCCGGTGACGAGCTGCTCATCCCGTGCCCGGGTTATAACCCGTACCTGCAGGCCGCAGAGCTCACTCAGGCGAAGCTCGTCGAGATCCGAACCTCGATGGAGACGAACTTCACCCTCACCGCCGACATGGTTCGGGAGCACATCACGCCACGCTCGAAGGTGCTCGTTCTCATCAATCCCGGAAATCCGACGGGGACGGTCATCCCCCCGGACGAGGTGGCGCGGATCTGCGAGGTCGCCAAGGAGCATGACCTGATCGTCGTATCGGACGAGATCTACGCGCGCATCACGTTCAATGGCCATCGGGCGCAGCCGGTCGCGGCTCTTCCAGGCATGCACGAGCGGACGATCACGCTGTCCGGGGTGTCGAAGGCGTACGCGATGACCGGCTGGCGCGTCGGCTATTTCGCTGGCCCGTCCGATCTCATGCCGGCGCTTGCCGAGATTCATCATGCCTTTGCGATCTCGACGTCGGCCGTGGGTCAGCACGCGGCCCTGGCCGCCCTGACCGGCCCTCAGGACTGCGTGGAGGAGATCCGACAGACGTTCGATGAACGAAGGAAGGTGCTGTGCGCGGGTCTCGACGAGCTCGGCATTCCGTACGCTGAGCCCGAGGGTGCGTTCTACGTCTACGCTCGAGTCGCCGATACGGGCGTGGGGGCGACCGAGTTCTGTGAGCGACTCCTCGCCGAGGGTCGGGTCATGATCTTTCCGGGCAAGATCTACGGGGATTACACCGATGACTTCGCCCGCATGTCTCTGACCCAGCCGGTGCCCCGCATCAAGGAAGCGCTCGGGCGCATGGCCGGCGTCGTCGAGTCGATCCGTACAGAGCGAGCCGAACCGTAGCCCGATCCATCGACAACCAGATCAAGTGAGATCAGACCCGTGAAATCAGACAATCCGAACGTCAAAGGCATCAAGCACATGGCTTTCGGCGTGAAGGACGCGGCGAAGGCGCTGGAGGCCTACGCTCGTTTTCTGCACGTGCCGGCGGACACGGAGATCGAGTTCTTTCCGAAGTCCAAGAATCGGGTGGCTCTCTTCTACCTGGGCGGCATCGAGTACCAGCTCTGCGAGTCTACCGACCCCGATGGTCGGTTCGCCAAGTGGATCGAGGAGCGGGGATCCGAGGGCCTGCACCATATCTGCTACGAGGTCGACAACATCGACGATGCCCTCGCACACGCTCAGGAGCAGGGCGCTACGCTCCGCATTTGTCAGGCGTGCCAGGTGGTTGGTTCGCACCCCCATCCGGAGGGCTGGGTCGCATTTCTCGACGACGAGGCGGGTGGCATCGAGATCGAGTTCATGCAGGTCTACACGCCTGAGCAGCTCAAAGAATACGAGGACTACAAAGGAATCTGAGGTGACTTCGTTCCGTGCCTCGCTCGTATCGACCAGCCGTCACCCGACGGGACGCTGATGGTGAATCCCGTGCGTGATTTCGTGGGCTATGCGGACAGCCCGCCGGATATCCGCTGGCCGGGTGGCGCGCGCCTGGCGGTGAACTTCGTCCTCAATGTCGAAGAGGGTTCGGAGTATTCCATGCAGGACGGGGACGGACGGACCGACGCCTCGCTTTCCGAAGTTGCGACGCCGCGGGTTCCGCGCGGCGATCGTGACCTCGGTGCCGAAAGCATGTTCGAGTACGGCAGCCGCGTCGGATTCTGGCGAATCCACCGCCTGTTTCAGGAGCGCGGACTACCCCTCACCGCGTTCGCCTGCGCTGTAGCGCTCGAGCGAAACCCGGAGATCACGCGGGCGATCCGCGAGAGCGACTGGGACCTCGTGGCGCATGGTCGGAGATGGATCGAGCACTATCTGCTCGACGAAGAGACCGAGCGTCGTGAAATCGCCGAGGCGTACACGTCGATCAGCGAGCTGATCGGCCGCGCGCCGCAGGGGTGGTACTGCCGATACGCACCGTCCGTCGCGACGCGCCGCCTGGTTGTAGAGCACGGTGGCTTCTCGTACGACAGTGACGCCTACAACGACGAACTCCCGTACTGGGTCTCGGTCGGGGAGACGGCCCACCTGGTCGTGCCCTATTCGCTGGCCACCAACGATGCCAAGCTGGTCGGGGGTCCGCTCGTTACCGGACGTCAATTCGCAGCGTTTCTGATCGACGCCTTCGATGAGCTCCTCTCGGAGGCCGACGTACATCCGCGAATGATGTCCATCGGCATGCACGCACGGATCCTCGGCCAGCCCGGTCGGATCCGCGGGCTGAAGACCTTACTCGATCACATCGGCGGTCGTGACGACGTCTGGGTCTGTCGTCGCGGCGATCTCGCAGCCCACTGGCGGGAGGTCGTTCCGCCACCTTCGGACATCGGATCGTGACCGTTACCGTGCGTCCGCCCGACACCGTCGCGTTCGCGCCGTACGGAGCATTCGTCGACCCACCGAACGCGTTCGGTGAACGAGCGGTGTTCAGCCAGTGGCTCGAGCCGGTTGCCGGTCGCACTCAGCAGTCTCACGTGAATCGGGTGGCGTGCTCCACGCTCCCACTCAGGGTCGACCGGGTGGAATGTCACCCGCACGCTGCGCAGCTCTTCGTGCCGATGGGTGAGGTCTCCCGCTATCTGGTGGTCGTGATGCCGTCGGATGCCGGCGGTGATCCGGACACCAGCCGGGCGCAGGCCTTCGTCGTGCCCGGCTCACGAGGCGTCGTCTATGCCCCGGGCGTCTGGCACACGGGCATTTCCGTGCTTGACGCAGACGCCAGCTTCGCCGTGTTCATGTGGCGGGGGGGTGAGGATGACGACGTATTCGCGTCGGTACCGCCGTTCGAGGTGGTCGCGGGTGACGTGGCCGTGGAGGATGCCAGCGTGATCGAGTCCGCCCATGGCTGAGCCCGCGCTCGATCCGATCGAACAGACCCCGCTTCGGGTCCAGGTCGCGGCGCGCCTCCGAGCCGCGATCGTCACCGGTCGGTTGCGCCCTGGCGATGCGTTGACCGAGACCGCACTCGCCGAGCAGCTCAAGGTGAGTCGGGCACCCATCCGAGAGGCGATTCAGGACCTCGAAAACGACGGCCTGGTCGAGACTGTACCCTACCGCGGAAAGCGGGTGAAGCCGCTCACGGTGCGGGAAGTCGTGGAGATCTGTGAGATGCGGCAGCGCTTCGAGGTCATGGCCGTTCGTCGGATCGTCGAGAAGGGCACGCCCGCGGAGGCGCTGTGGGCGCCGTGCCGAGAGATGGAGACCGCTGCCGCGGCTGGAGACAGAGAGGCTCTCGTCGCGGCGGACGAGGCCTTCCATCGTACCCTGATCCAGCTCTCGGATCATGAGTTGCTCGCCCAGCTGTGGGCCGGGCTCTACATGCGCATCCACCAGATCATGTCGCTTCGCGTCGACGAGGACGTGGACCTGTCGGATATCGCGGGCACGCATCCACCGATCGTCGAGGCCCTCGAGGCAGGAGATGTCGAGACGGCTGTGCGGCTGGTTTCCGAGCACGCCGATGCACTCGCGGATTTCGATCCTGCGAGCATCGCGGAGTCGCAGGAATGAAGTCCGGGCGTATCCTGATCACGGGAGCCGGAGGGTTCGTCGGTCGAGCCCTGGCACTCGGCTTCGCCGAACTCGGTTGGGAGGTCTGGGCGCTGGATCGATCGTTCGACGACCCACCCGGTCACGACGGTATCCGGTACGTCGTGGCGGATCTGCTCGATGGGGCGTGGGCCGACGTTCCGCAGGTCGATGTGGTGGTGCACGCCGCGTGGCTCACGTCCGACCCCGCTTCACTCGGCCTCACGGAGGCCGAGTACCAGGCGAAGAATCTGGCGCCGCTGACGGCGGTGCTGTCGTATGCCACGCACAGGCCCCCGGAGGCTCTCGTTTTCGTGAGCTCGTCCGGCGTATTTGCTGCGGGCGATGCGGAAGAGGGGCTCACGGACGTTCACGTACCCACGGGCTCCTCACCGTACGCCACATCGAAGCGGCGGGGTGAGATGCTGACCTCGACGTGGGGGAGCGAAGGACTCGCGAACACGCATGTGATTCGACTCGGTTATCTCTTCGGGCCCCATGAGGCCGTCCGGCCCACTCGTCAGGGTGTCTCGCTCGTTGCACGTTGGATGGACGCTGCACGTGACGGTCGACCGATCGAAGTGCGGGCCGACGATCCGACGCGCGACTGGACGTTCACACCCGATCTGGCACCCGCACTCGTGCAATTGCTCGCGGAGTCGCCCGCTCGACGCCCCGTCCACCTTGGCAGCCCCCACGTGGTTCACGATCGCGAGCTCGCCTCGTGGATTTCGGACGAGACCGGGGGCGGCGAGGTCGTCACCGTCCCTGCCGGCGCACGTGTGAAGCCCCCGATGGTGCCGAGCGACCTGTCCGCACTCCGGCACGTCCAATGGACGACGCCCCGAGACGGCATACGGGCCCTCGTCGAAGCGGAGGCGGTGGCATGAGTCCGCTTCGGTTCATTCTGGTGGGGCTGGGGGCTCGCTCCCGTATCTGGCGTCGTGTGCTCGCGGAGCACGCCGATTGTAGACTGGTCGGGGTCGTGGAGACCGACGCTACCCGCCTCGAGGAGGTGCTGCACGAGCGCGCGGGGGTGGAACCGAGCACGGGCGGGGTGGCCGAGAGCCTCGTGGGTGGCTCGTCGCTCGAAGAGGTCGCGGACCGCGTGGAGGCCGATGTCGTTCTGCTGTGCACGCCGCCGGGAGGCCGCCACGGCCAGGTCGCAGCGGCGTGTGAGGCAGGCCTGGCAATTTTCGCCGAAAAGCCACTTGCGGATACACTGCAGGATGCGGAGGCTCACGTGGCCGCCGCCGCCGAGGCAGGCGTGCCACTGACGGTCGGCCTCAACTTTCGGTACCTCGCGGTCACGCGTGCACTCAAGGCGCTGTTCGACGCCGAGCGACTGGGCCGGCCCGAGTTCGGTCGGTTCACGTACGAGAGGTGGCGGGACGGCCATCAGCCTCACCTGAACAAGTATCCCCTGACCATGGCGCAGCCCATGCTCTGGGAGCAGTCCATTCACCACTTTGATCTCATGCGCTTCGTCTACGACGCGGAGCCCGAGCGGATCTCGGCGCGCACCTTCAACCCGTCCTGGTCGATGTACGCGGACGACGCGAACGTCGGTGCGCTGATCTCGTTCACCGGGGGCATCGAAGTGACGTACCAGGGCACGTGGGCCGGCAACTGGCAGCAGATGGGTTTTGAGTGGCGGACCGAGTGCGAGCGTGGGATCGCGGTGCAGGGGGACATGTTCGGTGATCTCGGATACGCCTTTCGAGACGACCCGAAGCTCTCCACTGTCTCGCTCGGTAATGAGGAGCCCTGGGTCGATGACGCCCGGGGGCTTCTGGAGGATTTCGTCAGCCATTTCCGAGACGGTACGCCGCTGCCGTGCTCGGGGGCCGACCACCTGAACTCCCTTCGGATGGTCGAGGCCTGTATTCGGGCCTCGTCCGGAGAAGGGACCGTGAGTCTCAACGAACAGTGAGGATGATCTGCTCATGACGCGTCGCATCTCTTCGGCCCGAACGATCATCGCGGCCTGCCTCAGCGTCGCTCTGCTCGCCGGGTGTGCGCAGCAATCCGACGACACGATCGTGGTCGGGCTCAGCGCCGACATTACGACGTTCGAACCCGGGATGATCTCCAGCCGAGACAACGCGAACATCGCGCGGCATATCTTCGGTGCGCTCTTCACGCTGGGCCCCGACGGCGAACACATCCCGGAACTCGCGCACACCCTCGACATCAGCGAAGACGGGACGGGCTACACCTACACGCTCAACGAAGGGCTCACCTGTCACGACGGTGAGCCGCTCACGGCGGAAGACGTTGCCTACGCGTTCAACCGTATCGCGGATCCTGCCAACCGGTTCACCGGGAACTCGCCGGGGTTCGTCTACACGTCGATCGGCTTTCAGAACGCTGAGGCACTCGACGAGCTTCGCGTTCGGATCAATATCGCGCAGAGGAACCCGATTGCCTTCGGACTCATCACGGAGCTCTACGTCCACTGCAAGGATTCCTACGAGCAGATGAGCCTGGATGAGGCGGCTGCGAACCCGATCGGATCGGGCGCCTACCGGCTTGCGTCGTGGACCCGGGGGTCCGAGGTCGTGCTCGAGAAGGTGCGCGAGCCCGCGAACTTCGAGCGGATCGTCTGGCGGATCATCCCCGAGGCATCGACACGTACAGCGGAGCTCATCGCGGGGAACGTGGACATCATCGCGAATGTCGTTCCGGAGCAGGTTGAGGCGATCAACAGCTCTGGTCGGGCAGAGGTCCAGATCGTCTCTGGCACGCGACGCATGTACGTGGGCTTCAACCTGTCGGAGGAGCACGCTGCGATGCCTGGCGGGGACGCGATTCAGGACCCTGCGGTCCGGCGGGCGCTTCAGTACGCGGTCGACGTGCCAACGATTTGCCGTCAGCTCCTCAGCGTCGAATGTGAGCGTGCGACGGGTCTGGTGAACGTGGAGAATGCGAACCCGAATTTGACGCCGTACCCCTACGACCCCGAGACGGCGGAGCGCCTTCTGGACGAGGCCGGGTGGCCGCGCGGAGACGACGGGACCCGCTTCTCGATCCGGATGCAGGCGGGCCAGGGGCGCTACGTCAACGACGTCAACGTCGTGCTCGCCATTGTGCAGTACCTCGAGGACGTCGGACTCGACATCGATCTGGAGTTGATGGAGTGGGCATCGGTCTACACGCCCCTCCTTCGCGAGCGGAGCACTGGACCCCTTTTCTTCCTGGGCACGGGCGGTGGCCTCTGGAGCCCGATCTACGACATGACGGACATCGCCCGGGTGGGCTCCGGCACCAATTACACGCACTGGAGTGATCCGAGGTGGTTCGATCGCTGGCCGGATCTGGTGAACACCGATGACATGGTCGAACAACGCGTAATCATCGACGAGATGCTGGAGGTCTTCTACGAGGACGGACCGTGGCTGCACCTCTACTTCCAGCCCGACTTCTATGGTGTCTCGAACCGGATTGCCTGGACGGCTCGTCGCGACGAGCACGTGGAGATCTTCGAGGCCTCGCTGAGGTGAGCGTGCCCGCGCGCGTCGAGTCGGAGGCGTAGCCCTCCATGGGAGCCTACGTCCTGCGGAGACTGCTCCAGAGCGTCATCGTCGTCATCGGCGTGACGCTGGTGAGTTTCCTCGCGCTCCAGGCGGGCGGCGACCCCACGTACCTCTTCGTGAGCGAGCGGGCGTCGGCCGAGGAGATCGAGGCGACGCGTCGCGCCCTCGGCTTCGATCGCCCGCTGCACGAGCAGTATCTGAGCTTCGTCGGAGATCTCACGCGCGGTGACTTCGGTCAGTCACTCTCGTACCGGCAGCCGGCCATGGAGATCGTACTGGACGCGCTTCCCGCGACGATCGAACTGACCCTCTTCGCGATGATCTTTGCGCTGCTTCTCGCAATTCCGCTCGGGGTGCTGGCGGCGATCAACCGCGGCACGGCGTGGGACGGTTCGATCACGACGATGTCGATGCTCGGACAATCGATCCCGAGCTTCTGGATGGGGATCATGATGATCCTCTTCTTCGGGCTCTACATCCGGCTCTTTCCGATTTCGGGTCACGTCCCGTTCCTGACACCGCTGATCGCAGGAGACCTCGGGACCGCCTTCTCCAACCTGCCGCGCACGATCTACCATCTGGTACTTCCGGGAATCGCGGTCGGGACGTATTCGCTCGCGCGCAACACACGCCTGGTCCGATCCTCTCTGCTGGAGGTGCTGGAACAGGACTACGTCCGAACGGCCCGGTCCAAGGGGATTCCCGAGTTTCGGGTGCTCGTGCATCACGCCCTCCGCAACGCATGGCTCCCGGTGGTCACGATCGTGGGGCTCGAGTTCGGCTTCCTGCTCGGAGGCGTGGTCGTCGTGGAGACGGTCTTCAGCTATCCGGGGATCGGCCGCCTTCTCTTCGCGGCGATCAACCAGAGGGACATTCCGCTGGTTCAGGCGGGTGTCATCCTACTGGCGAGCATTTTCATCCTGCTCAACCTCCTCGTCGACCTCATCTACGTACGGCTCGATCCGCGTGTGAAGCTGGCAGGAGGTCGCGGATGAGTGCGGCTCGCGGGGACGTGGCGGTGATGGAGAATCCGCACGGGAGCGGTTTCCGAAGTGAGCTGCGTCGGGCGGGCCGTGTTATGCTCGCTGCCCGCTGGCCGGTCTTTGCGCTGATCGTGCTCGGGATCGCCGCCATCGCCGCGGTTTTCGGAGGTTGGCTGGCACCGTTCGATCCGAATCGACAGAACCTCGTCCTCCGCCTTGCGGACCCCATGGCGGCCGGTCCGGACGGGGGCGTCTTCCTGCTCGGATCGGACGCACTGGGACGCGACGTCTTTTCTCGCCTGCTCTATGGTGCCCGCGTGTCGCTCACGGTCGGCTTTGCAGCGATCGCGGTAGGAGGCACCATCGGCATCATCGCGGGGCTGCTTTCCGGGTACTTCGGTGGTTGGATCGACGACGCGATCATGCGCCTCGGAGACATCCAGCTCGCGTTCCCGTTCATCTTGTTGGCGATCATGTTCCTCGTTGTCCTCGGCTCGGGCGTCTGGAACCTGATTCTGGTCCTCGGCATCGGGCAGTGGGTGACGTACGCACGCATCGTGCGAGCGGATACGCTCTCTCTTCGCGAGAAGGAGTTCGTCGAGGCCGCTCGAGCGATGGGGGACAGCACGCCGTCGATCATCTTCCGCACGATCCTCCCGAATATCCTCGCGCCCCTCACCGTCATCGCCTCCTTCAATGTGGCGAGCGTAATCCTCTCGGAGGCGGCCCTCTCGTTTCTCGGTCTCGGCGTCCCGCCGGACGTCCCGACCTGGGGGAGCATGCTGGCCGAGAGTCGTGATACGCTCGTCGCGAACAAGTGGTGGCTCGCCGTCTTTCCCGGCGTGGCGATCATGCTGACGGTGCTCAGCTTCAACATCCTCGGCGATTGGCTCCGCGACTTCCTCGACCCGAGGCTTCGCGAGCGTACCTGATGACCCCCGCTCCGCGGGCTGGTCGACTACCCATCTGCACTCACCTGCTGGAGAACGCATGAAGGTCGGAATCATCGGAGCGAGCTTTGCGAAGGCGGCGTTCCTGCCCGCACTTCGCCACACGCCCGGCACCGAGGTCGTCGCGATCGCGTCGGCCCGTCTGGAGAGTGCGCAGAGCGCAGCGTCGGACTTCGACGTCCCGAACGCGTACGACAACTGGGAGGAGATGCTGGGCGCGCACGACTTCGACCTCGTGTGCATCGCCACGCCGACCTTCCTCCACGCGCCGCAGACACTCGCGGCCATCGAGGCAGGCGCACACGTGCTGTGTGACAAGCCGACGGCGATGAATGCGGGTGAAGCAGCCCGGATGCTGGAGGCTGCGGAGGCCGCGGGCCGGATCCACATGATCGACCACGAACTCCGCTTCAATCCGAACCGCATGCGGATCGCGGAGCTGATCGCCGACGGCTCTCTGGGCGAGATCCGGCACGTCGACATCACGAACGTGGGCTCGACGTGGTCCGATCCGGCCAGTCGCCCTCGGGACGATTGGTGGAGCCTGGCGGAAAAGGGCGGGGGACGGCTCGGTGCGAACGGAAGCCATCAGGTGGACCTCCTGCGCTGGTGGCTTGGTGAGGTCGCGTGGGTCACCGGGGCCGCGCCGGTCATGGTTCCCGATCGGGTCGGGCGGGATACCGGCGAGGCGTGGACCGCCACCGCCGACGACGTCGCCTACTTCACGGCCGAGATGGAGTCCGGAGCCGTCGCGCAGGTGTTCATGTCCGGTGTCGCCGCGCACAACATGGGCAACGCGACGCGGATTTTCGGATCGAAGGGGACGGTCACGCTGAACAACGACGACGAGCGTCTCTTCTTCGCTCGTGCGGGCGGCGACTTCGAAGAGATCACCGTCACCGACCCGAACGCGGTCTTGCCGGGCGTGAACCAGGGGATCTGGAATGTCTCGGTCGTCTCACTGATGAGAGAGCTGTGCGGCGCGATCAGCGAAGGTCGGCCGCTGGGACATGGGGCGACCTTCCTGGACGGGCTCGCAAACCAGCGTGTGCTCGACGCAGTGAAGATGTCAGGGGCCGAGCGTCGTTGGGTACGCCCGGAGGAGGCGCATGACCGGCGCTGAGGGTACGGGTGCCGCCCCGCCGGCCGCGTCCGTTGTTACCCCGGTCGAGGGGCAGACGGTCGTGGTCACGGGCGCGGCTCAGGGACTCGGCGCCGCGATCGCCCGACATTTCCACGCGTCCGGCGCACGGTTGATCCTGATGGATATCAATGCGGAGCGACTGGCGGAGACCGCGACCTCGTGTCCGGGCGCCGTCTCGGTGGTGGTCGACCTCTCCGACGCCGCGGACACGCAGCGTGCGATCGACGAGGTCATCGGAGATCCGGTCGACACTCTCGTACACAACGCCGCGATCCTTCGGGTCGAATCGCTCGAGGACGTCACACTGGAAGGCTTTCAGGCCACCATGGATGTCGGCATCCAGGCGGGCTTCCAGCTCGCGAAAGCGGTCTGGCCCGGCATGAAGGAGCGGGGTGGGGCGCTGGTCTTCGTCTCGTCACGGTCGGGGATCGAGGGCTTCGTCGACGAGACCGCCTACTGTGCCTCGAAGCATGCGCTCGAGGGCTTCTCCAAGTGCCTCGCGATGGAGGGGGCGTCACACGGGATCCTGTCCGTAACCGTCACGCCCGGGATGTACATGCGTACCCCGATGTCCGAAACGACCTATCCGCCGGAGCTTCGGGAGAAGTGGGTCGACCCGATCGAACTCGCCCCGGCGTTCTCGTATCTCGCCACCCGTCCGATGGCCCTGTCGGGTCAGCGACTGAGTGCGTGGGACCTATCCAGGGAGCAGCCTTCATGAGCATGCAGGACATCTACGATTGGATCGACGCGAACGCCGACGAATGTGTCCGAGACCTGCAGCGTCTGGTTCAGCAGCCCTCGATTTCCGCCCAGGATGTCGGACTGCGGGAGTGTGCCGCGCTGGTCCGCGACATGATGCACGACGACGGTCTGCCGGCTGAGTTTCACGAGCTCGAGGAGGGCCCCCCGGTCGTCTTCGGGCACCTGGAAGCCAAGAAGCCCGCCAAGACGATCCTGTGCTACTCGCACTACGACGTGCAGCCCCCCGAGCCACTCGACGAGTGGACGCACGGTGGGCCGTGGTCGGGAGAGATCGTCGACGGCGTGATGTACGGACGTGGCTCGACCGACAACAAGTCCGGCGTACTAGCCTTCAACAAGGCGGCCAAGGCATTCCTGCAGGTGCGCGGCGAGGTTCCCGTGAACCTGAAGTTCCTGATCGAAGGCGAAGAGGAGATCGGCTCGCCGAACCTCGCGGCGTGGGCGGAGAAGAATGAGGAGCTCCTGAAGGCCGACGGGATGCACTGCCTCGACGGCTCCATGGAAACGGGAACGGAGGTGCCGGACGTGTCACTGGGCCTCAAGTCCGTGCTCTTCGTCGAGCTCATCGCCAGGGGCGCGAAGATGGACGTGCATTCCCTGAACTTCCCGCTCGTCGAGTCCCCGGTCTGGGAGCTCATCTGGGCACTGAACACGATCCTGGACCGCGACCGGAAGATCCTCATCGAAGGGTGGGAGGAGGGCATCTGGCAGCTTGGCCCGGATGACGAGCAGCAACTCGTCGACAAGGCCGCCCGGGTGGATCTGAACGCCTTGAAGGATGAGTGGGGCATTTCGGACTTCGCCCTCGGTCGTGACGGAGTCGACGCGATCCGGGCCCGGACCTACGAGCCGACCGCCAACATCCAGGGCATGATCGCCGGATACACGGGACCGGGTCGCAAGACGATCATCCCGAACGAGGCCCGCGTCCGAATGGACTTCCGCCTCATCCCGAACATCCAGCCAGCGGACGCGATCCGGAAATTGAAGGCGCATCTCGAGAAGCACGGCTTCGGGCATATCGAGGTCGAGGCCTTCGACGGAGCGGAGCCCCCGTACAAGATCTCGGTGAAGGAAGACATCAGTCAGGCGATCATCGCGGCCGCGACCGAAGTCTACGGAGAGCTACCGGTGGTGAACGGAGTCTCCGCCGAGGGCGCGATTCTGCGGCACGTCTGGATTCCGTGTGTCCTGACCGGCTTCGCGAATCCGGGTGCCAATCTTCACGCGCCGGACGAGAACATCCACGTCGGCCGGTACTTGCAGGGGATCAAGTACGCAGCCGCCATCATGGAGCACTTCGGGCGCACGTAGAACCGGGTGAGGGCCTAGGACTCGCCATCCCACGTCAGGAGGGTCGACGCTGCGTCTCCCGTGAGTTCCGAGATGCGCCAGTCGGGCCGGTCGTCCTCCGGGTCTGCCGTGAGACCCGGCAGGGGCGGTGCGACGTCGAGCACCGACGGGTGGAATGCGCGGCGGCAAAAGCCGCACTGCACGAATTCGCGCTCTTCGCCGCGCTGGGCGACGGGGACGTACAGGAAGGTCAGCATCCGGCGGACCTTCCTGTGCGCGTACGTGCGGGCGGCTTCGCAGTGCGGGCAGTGGAAGCGTCCGCGCGTCGGCGTCGTGACGACGCCACGGGCTCCAATGAGGACCATGGTGCTGATGCCGATGCTGGGGGGGCGATTCGGAGACCCCGAAGGGCCTGTTCCAGGTAACAACCATGGTGCGGCAAAATGCAATGATGACGTTTCCCGGCCGTTCCGGCGGTCATTCCAGCGACGGAGGATCGAAAGGTCCGATCCGACGGTGACGGTGTGCCAGGACCGGACGACCACAAGTCCGACCGCTCTCTGTCCACGCGGTCGTCGGATCACCACATTGGCGGTAGTCCAGTCTGCAGCCCCCGGCGCAGGACGGGCTGATCGCTGAAACGAAGGAGTGTCACATCATGGTTCGCACGGGATCCCTGCTCTTCATAGCCGCGGCGGGTACGGTTATCGCGCCTCAGACCCTCGTCGCCCAGGCCGGTCATGACGGGATGGCGTCGCACGACCATTCCAGCCCGGCGGTGGATTGCGCCACGCTGGCCACGCCGCCGTGGAGCGGCCTCTCGGTCCTGGACCGGGAGCGTTACGAAGAGGCGCGCGCGTCCGTAGAAGATCTCACCACGCCTGAAGCCGCGATCGCGGCTGGGTTCCGACCCGCTCTCGGCGACATACCTGGTATGGGTGTGCATTACGTACATGCGGAACGCAGCGAGGACGGCATCCATTCGGATCGGCCGGATCACTTGATGTTCGCTCCGGTGGACGGTGAGCCGACACTGGTCGGCGCGGCGTACGCCTTCGTCGATGTGCCCGAGACGGACGAGCCGATTCCATACGACAGCGATCTCGCCCACTGGCACGACCATCCGCAGTTCGCCCCCGAGGGGCAGACGCTCCACATGCTCCACCTGTGGTTCGTGCCGTCGTCCAACGGCCCCTTCGCGGGGCTGAACTTCTGGCTTCCCTATCACGGCGCCAACCTCACGCCGCCGAGCTCATGCTGGATGGCGGACGAGATGATGGCGGGGATGATCCAGCGGGTGGCATTTGCACTGGTTCCTGGAGACAACCCGATCGCGGCCCGTGTGGCTCAAGCTCGCGGGTGGACCGACCCGGAGCAGCTGCCGGCCGATCGTCAGGAGATTCTCGACCAGCTCGACTCCACCGCTCAGGCCCAGGACATGCAGGGATGGATGCAGGCCGCGGAGCGCTTCCTCTCCAACCTCACGGAGCGCGAGCAGGTGCGGACCGGAGTGATGCTCGAGCTCCTGATGAACGAGCAGATGTCATCGATGGAGCGGGCGCGGCGCGGCAACGGGTGAGTCGGCGGACGACCGCACGCGTGGCGGCGTCCCTCGCTTTGACGGCGCTCTTGAATCAGGGAAGCACGGGCGCGCGGCCGTGCGGTTACCGCGGTGGTCTCGGTACCAGAACCGGTGTCGAGGCCTTGTACTCCTCGTAGTCGGGTTGCCCGCCCCATGTGTTGTCCGCGCGCTCTTCGAGTAGCGGGATGCCGCTCCCCATCGTCAGAAGGATCGTGACGAACACCGGAGAGATCAGCGTCGCGTACTGCCACCCCTGAAGTGCCGGCGCGGCGATGAGGGCTATACCGGTCCAGAGGACAATCTCGCCGAAGTAGTTGGGGTGCCTCGACCACGCCCAGAGGCCGGTAGAGATGAACCGACCTTCGTTGGCGGGGTCGGCACGGAAGCGACTCTTCTGCTGATCGGACACGACCTCGATCCCGAATCCGACGATCCACACGAGTAGCCCGGTCCACCCGAGCGTCTCCATCGGTACGGAACGGGTCGACGTCATCGCAGCCAGTGCAGCTCCGGCTGTGAAGGAGATCCACATGCCCTGCAGCGTCCACGCCAGCAGGAACCGACTGAACGACGTCTTCACGGCGTCGAAGCGGCGGTCCTTCCCGTCCGCGCGAATACGCCGGAAGAGGAAGGTGCCGAGGCGGGCGGCCCAGACGCCCACGAGCGCTGCGAGAAGACCCGAGCGCACGTCGGGACCAGATCTCAATCCGACGGCGATCGCGGTGACGCTGAGATACGTCAGGCTCCCGGTGAGGTCGTAGTACCGCTCGGTCCGGGCCATGAAGGCGGGCACGAAGGCGATCCACTGAATCACGAATGCCAGCGCCACGCAGAGTCCGAAGAGAGGTAGCCCTCCGATCTGGGCGCTTCCCTGGCTTCCGGCCCATGCCATGCCGCCGGTCAGGAGAACAATGGCCGGGACCGCGAGGAGACTGGTGGTCGATGTCGAATCACTCATGCCGAACCTCCGGGGTCTTTGGCGGAGCTGAGCCGTGCGGAACAAACAAGGCGAGTGGAGAGCATACTCGATCGTGCGTGCTTGGTGCCGTCGATTGCCTTCGCGGCGCCGATCGCCGATCGTGTGGCCCGCACGGATCAATGACTCGGAAGGGGAGATCACGAGGGTGTATTCGACGGTCGTAACGACGCTCGGTTTCTTCGCGATCGTAGTGTTTACCGGTGGACTGGCACTGCTGATGAGCGTCGCGCTCGGAGGAAGTCGGTCCGGATTGGTATCCGCCCTCGGCGGCCAGGAGCAGCATCCGCTCACGTGGGCCTGGTTGCTGGCGCTCGTTGCGTCGACTTCGAGCCTGTACCTGTCGGAGATCGTCGGGCTGGTGCCGTGCTCGCTCTGCTGGTACCAGCGCATCGCGATGTATCCCCTCGTCGTCGTGTTGGGTGTGGCGATGTTCCGCCGAGACGTTGGCGTTTGGCGTTATGGATTGCCGCTCTCCGTGATCGGACTAGTCATCGCCGTCTACCACGTCACGATCCAATGGCAGCCCACCCTGGACGTCGGGACGTGCGCTACGGGCGCGCCCTGTACAGGACGTTATCTGGCGGTCTTCGGCTTCATCTCGATTCCGACGATGGCCGGGAGCGTCTTCCTCGCCGTGACCGCCCTTATGCTGCTGCTTCGGAAGCTGGAGTCAGCAGCCGAGGAGATCAGCGATCTCGATCCCGCTGACGATCGCGCCCTCGACTCGGCCTCCGACGCACCAGTCGCCGCAGACCCCCAGACGTAGATCGGGGTCGTACAGCGAGCCAGGTGGCATCCCGGGGTCGGCCAAGGCATAGCCCCATCGGTGGGCGCGTCCGAAGTGGACGTTCGGCATCGGCCCCCATCGGTCTTCTGCTTCCCGCAGAAGCAGGGCAGGGACCTCGGCTCGATCAGTGTTCCAGTGGCGCCGTGTCCATTCGGGGGTCGCGTGCAGCACCCAGGCCTCCGTGTCCGGCCGCTCCGGCTTACTGCTGTTCCGCGCGATCCATGAGATCGGCCCGTCTGACACGAAGGCGCCGTCGAAGTCCAGTGGGGCTGGTTGGTCGAACACGAGCATCGCTGCCCAGCAGGGAGCCATGTCGACGGAAGCCGCCATGGACCGGAGGTGCGGTGCTTCGCTGAGGAGCGGGATCGCCTGGGGCGCCGGGACCGCAACGACGACGTCGTCGAACGGGCCCTGTGCCTCGCCATCACTGTCCACAGCCCACCAACCATCCTCCGACCTGCTCAACTGCTCGATGCGGATCCCCGTTCGCACATCCAGCGAGGAGGCGAGCGCGAGCGCGAGGTCGACCATCCCCGGTACGCCGACGTATCGGGTCGCAGGCTTGGCCGGGTCGATGGCGTCAGCGTGGATCCGGACCAGGCGCCCATCCCACGGAGCCACCAGGCCCGTGTGGATCCAGTCACGCAGCATTGGCTCGACGCGCGGGTCGCGTACCGTGAAGAACTGTGCTCCGTGATCGAAGCGGTGCACATCGTGCTCGCGCGTGTTCGCCCTGCCGCCCGGACGACGCCCCTTGTCGACCACGACGACATCTCGACCCGCGTCGCGAAGCCGCCCGGCGGCGATCAGCCCCGCGAGGCCTCCACCGACGACGATCACGCGATCAGACATGCGTCGATCTTCCCCGGCCGAGCTCAGGCGCCGCGGAGCTCCGCGATCGCGTCCACCATGGCCTCGCCGGCCGTGAGCTCGCACACACCGTGCGACTCCTCGAATCGGAGGACCTTCACGACGCCGTCCGCCACGAACATCGAATGCCGCGTCGTGCGCCCGTAGAACCCGACGACCGGAGCGTCGAAGTCCAGGCCGAGGGCCTTGGTCAGCTCTCCGGCACTGTCGGCCAGCATGGTGATTCCTGCGTCTGCCGCGCCGGTCGACTCTCCCCAGGCCTTCATGATGAACGGGTCGATCACGGCGAAGCAGATCACCTCGTCCACGCCCTGCCCCGCGAGCGCCTCACGCGTGCGAATCAGGCTGGGAATGTGTGCATCCGTGCATGTGTCGGTGAAGGGGCCCGGCAGCCCGACCATCACCACGGAGCGACCGTTCGTACGATCGCTCAGCGTGATCTCCTCGGGACCGTTGTCCGTCATACGAAGGAGGGTCGCGTTGGGGAGGGTGTCGCCGATGGCAATGCTCATGGGCCGGATCGCTGGGGGAGGGAGCCCCACGAGGATTCATGCGTGGGGTGCAGTCGATTACGCATTCGGGTGCCGGCTACCCGTCTTCCGGTACGGGAGATCCGTTCGGATCCGAAGCCGGCACCCACAGGGCGCACGAATTGAACCGTCGTTGGAGCGACTACGAGATGGGACGCACCCGCTTCTTCAGCATGAAGAGCCCTTCCTGCATGCTCGTGACGATGATCGTCCCGCTGTCGAAGAACGGGTACGTGCTCCACGCACCTCCGAAGCCCGCACCAGTACGGTACGGCGACGTATCGAACATCCCGACTTCGACTGGATTGAGCGGATCGGAGACGTCGAGGATGTGAAGCCCGTAGTTGTAGTTCGCCTGGTACGTGAGGTCGCCCTTCACGTACAGGTTGTGCGCGCTCGCAGGCAGCGACCCAAAGAACTCTCTCGCCAGGACTGGGTCTTCGAGGTCGTCGAGATTCCATACCAGCGTCCGCGTCGTCTCGACATTTCCTGCGATGACGTCGCTTTCGTCATCCATGATGAAGTAGCGATGGTCCTCGGTGAGCCATCCCTGGTGCATGTAGGCCGGGTTCGGGTGCGACGCATTGGCGAGCTCGACCGGGTTCGACTTGTCCGTAACGTCCGAGATCTGGAACACGTTGCCCGACATGCGCAGGCAGATCTCACGCCCGGTGAAGTCGTCGTCGGGACCGTGGTAGACGACGCACTGCGCGTCATGCGTGCTCCCGGGCTCGGAGCAACCCACGAAGTCCGGGTTCAGCGGGTCGTTGATGTCGATCATGTGCAGCCCCGAGCAGCCCCGACTCGTGAGGTAGGCGAAGCCCGTGTCCTCGTTGATGATCACGTTGTGGCTGCTCTCCACGACGTTGTTCTCCACCCCCCGGTAGAGCACGTCGGGCTCGAACTTGGCAGGAGGGTTCGTGACATCCCGGAGGCGGGTCAGGTCGAAGATCTGCATGCCGTGTGCGCCGGCTCCGTCCGCCACGATGTAGGCGTGGCTCTTGAACGTCTTGATGTCGCGCCACAGCTGCGACCGGGGCGTGCGGGGCGTCTTCGGAAGATCCCCGATCAGCACCGGGTTCATCGGGTCCGTGATGTCGATGAACGAGGTCCCGTCGTTACGGCCGACGAGCGCATACTCGCGCCCCGTCTCCGGGTCGGTCCATCCCCAGTTGTCGTTCGCACGGACCCCACGGGCGTCCTCGGGTGCGGTGAGGAGAGAGGTCGGGACGTACGCGTAGAGCTCGATCTCCGTGCATTCGAACACCTCGACCGCTCCGTCCTCGGAGCAACGACGTTCCTCTCCCAGCACGGCGCCCATCTGATCGGGTGGGCTGATCAGCAACTGGGTCTGGGCCCACTCCCCGTCACCGCCCTTCTCGAACACGAAGACGCCGCCCGCCTGGTGATCCAATCCGCTCGCCGTGATCGCGACTACGTCGTTCGAGGCTACGATACGATGACCGAACGAGTCTTCGTTATTGGTTTCTTCCTCTGTAAATCGGAACTCCCGCAGGACACTCTCTGAGAGGCGGTAGGTGATGCCCGTCTCCAACCCTCGCGTGACTGGAGCGCCTACCCAGAGGGCGTCATCGGACATGGCGATTGCTGCGCCAAACACATCGCCCTCCTGGCCCTCCGGATGTGTAATACGCATCGGTTCGGCCCAGCCATCCGGTGAGTCATCGATAGCGAACGCGAAGGCCGCTCCGACGCCCTGATCATCGAAGGGCGCACCGATGACCACACCCGCGACTCCCTGAACGGGTGAACTCTGCGTCGGCACGATGGGCGCTCCGAACGTCGCATCGGTATTCGCGTCAACGGTGAGCTCCCCCGAATGCTGCCAGCCACCGCCATCCATCCGGTACTCGAAGACCCGTCCCGCGCCGCTGATACCGTCGGCGCTGGCTGCACCCGGTGCGCCGATGAGAAGCCGATCCTGGATCAACGCAATCGCCGCTCCAAAGCCGTCTGCGTTCGCCTCGGCGGGTGACGAGAAGCGTTGGCGCTCCGTCCATCCGTCGGACCCACGACGGTATGCAATGACCTCACCCGCGGGGTCGTCGGGAACGGCATCCGTAGCTGTACGCTGTCGGGGGCGAAGACGGGTACGGTCGGTCGTCACGTTCGCATGCCCGACCAGGAGCCAGTCGCCACCGGCCGCCAGCGTGATGCCGAAGTCGACTCCGCAGTATCCGTTGAAGTCACACCGTGGGTCCAGGCCCGCCGATACGTCTTCGGTGACCATGTCGCTGAAGGTCCAACCTGCACCGTTACGCTCATACGCGAAGACCGCGCCACCACGATTCGCGACAAACAGCGTATTTCCGGAGATGGCGAGTACTGCACCAAAACCGTCGGCCCGTTGGGCATCCGGTGCGGTGAGGATCGTCGTTTCAACCCACTCGTCGCCGGTCTTGCCGTACACGTAAACCATGCCCGGCCGGAACGTGTTGTTCGGCTCGCCGATCAGCATCGCGTCGCCGTCGAGGACCACGGAGTTGCCGAACGAGCCCGCCTGCGCAAGCACCGGCGCATACGCGAACGCGAGAGCCGCGAGGGTGAGAAGACCGGGGAAGAAGCGACGGATCGAAGCCATGGTGTCTCCGGGGTGATGCGGGCACGTGTGAAGGAGGTCGCGCCTGTCGTCATGAGCGTGGGCAAGCCTACGGCGGCACCGTGGCAGCCACAATGAGACGCCGGGGGATGGCCTCGCCCGGGTCACGGTCGCCCGCCATCCCCCTTCATCAGCGGATGCACGGGAAAGACGAGCGTGTCGTAGACGGCATCCGCGGGGCGGTTGCCTCCGGGGAAGTCCGACGCCTTGTCCGGATAGGCTGGTCGCTCGTGCGAGTTCACGTAGGCCGAGATCAGCTGTGCCTCTTCGTCGGTGAGCGTCCCGGGAGCGGTCAGCGGCATGGCGTACTTCACGTATCCGGCCAGCTTCCAGACCCGTGCAGCCCCGGCGCCGTCGTTCCAGGACATCGGGCCCCATAGCGGACCCGGCTCGGCGAGGATCAGGTCGATGCCCTGTCCGTCCAGCCCGTGACACGGTGCGCAGTGCAGGTTGTAGAGATCCTCACCCCGGTCGACGTCGAGTTCCTCGATCGGGATACGAGCGTCGACGGGAAGCTCGTTCTGGCCGAGCCAGCTAGGCCGCTCACCCATCGCGAAGCCCTCGGACAACCAGTTGAGGTAGGCGTCGAGGGCCAGCATAACCGGGTGGTCGTACGGTGGTACCGTACCGTTCATGGAGCGCTTGAAACACCCCGCGATCCGGTCTTCCAGACTGACGAGGCGATCGTCTCTCCTGCGGTACTGTGGGAACGTTGCGGCGACACCCAAGAGCGGCAGCGCGCGGTCCCGTTGGCCGGCGTTCAGGTGGCAGTTTCCGCAGGTGAGGTCGTTCCCCACGAACTCCGACGCGTACGTCTGCGGGTCCTGACTGATCTGGAAGCCGAGCCGGATCATCTCGGCCATGCGCGGATCGGGGTGGATGGAGTCCGCCATCGGATCCATCACCAGTTCACTGACGCGCTCCAGCGTCGCCGTTTCGGGGATGAGCCGCGCCGCCTCTTCCGAGACGGGGACGGTGTCCAACGGTACTGACTCGGACGGTGTGCACGCCCCGAGAAGTACTGCCAGGCAGAGAAATGGCGCGAAGGCGGGCAGGCGTGGCTTGATCGGGGCTGAGCCGATCCTTCGTGAGGTGGTCATGACGCGGAGATTGCGCGGCGGCGTCGGCTGCGTCAAAGGTCAGGATCAGGCGATTGAACATCCGACGGAGACGTTCACCTTGGACGCATGGCCCTCGTGGGCGCCCTGGGCGCTCCTCTTGATCGGTGTGCTCGGGATGGTCGCGCGGACCGCGCACTTCGTGCGCGTGACGATTCCGCATCACTATGGTTCCAACCCGGGATTCGGCGCGTACGAAACGTCGTGTCTTCCGTGGTGGCTGATCCTGTCGACGGGTGTGGGGCTTGCGACGTCACTGCGGGTCGGAGCAGTGGTGTTCGTGTTTGGACTCTTCGGCCTGGGCCTGTTCGCACAGTTCGTCGCACGGATTTCCGGCGACTAGCGAGGCCCTGGTTTCCGCGCCTAGCTTCCCGGGCCGCCCGGAGCGGCGAACGGACCCGAAACGCCCACGTGTGGGGCGGGGAAGATCAGCATGACCGCATCAATGTTTCGATTCGCGACGGTCTTGGCCTGCGGCCTGCTCTGGTCCGCCGGGGCGCCTTCGGCCGGACACGCCCAGGCCAATGTGGCGGGGGACTGGAGCCTGTCGGTCACCACGGACAATGGGGTGACGACGCCGTCCATGACCCTTGAGCAGGACGGCTCCGTGCTGACCGGGCGCTATTCGTCCGACACCCTCGGGGATCAGGGCGTTCGCGGTACGGTCGATGGCAATTCGGTGACGATCCGATTCTCCGCCACCCTTCAGGGACAGAGCATTCCCGTCGTGTATGAGGGGACCCTGGCGGAGGACGGCTCGATGACCGGAACGATCGACATCGCCGGCGGCATGCTTACCGGCACGTTCACCGCGACGAGAAACGCGCCCTCTCCCTGACGATGGTGGGCCGGTGGGCGTCGGTCACCGGCCCCTTCCGGATCAGTTCCGGCTGAGCTCCGCTTGGGCGCGCCGAATCAGGCTCGCCCACTGGTCGAGCTCGTCGGGGTCCCACACTTCGTTCATCGTCGCGCGCGCTTCCGAGTCCGGCACGCCCTCGACGAGGGTGCGGTACATGTAGACGAAGGCCGAGGCACGCATATTCGCGAAGCAATGAACGAAGACCTTGCGGCCCTCGTTCGCCTGCATCACGTCGAAGAACATCTCGACGTCGTCCAGCTCGGGGTGCTCCCAGTCGACCGGGATGTGCACGTACGTGAGTCCATTCTGGGCGACAAGGAAGCCCTCCTGGCCATTCCGTCGCTCGTCGGCGATCGCGAGGTTGACCACGACGTCGAAGCCCTGTTCCGCGAGCAGGGGGATCTGGTCATAGCCGATCTGCCCCGCCGAAGAGAGAGTCTCGTCCACGACCTGGAAGTTGCGGACGGTCTCGAGGGGCTGAGGGGTGGTCTGGGCCGAGAGAGGCGCAGCCAGAAGCGCGGCGGCGCCGAGCGTCGATGCGATGCGTGAGATATTCATGGACTCGTCTAGCCCCCGTCGATTCTGCGTGTTCCGGGCACGGCTGACTCCGCGCCACCGCGTCCGGTCTAGCCGACCCCCAGTTGCAGAACGAGCCACCGGGACCGAAATGCTTCGGCCTGGATCCCGGAGACGGTGCTGCTGCGCCGCTCACCCGCCTCGAACCATTCGACCGTAAGGCTGACCGGTCCCGAACCGGGCGGAAGGCCGAAGTGCACCGGACCCACACTCTGGGACGCGTAGCCCCCACCTGTGTCGATCAGGCGAGCCGACCTGAAGCCGTCCGATTCACGACTCAGGGTTACGGTGGTGCCCGCCCTGACCCATCGACCGGCCTGGTCCACGACGGCGACCTGCAGGGACCGGCCTGACCGCACGGGCGGGAGGTCGTTCCGGTAGAGAGGGTGGGTGCCGTCGACATGGTTGTTCGCCAGTGACAGATCGACGTCGCCGTCGATGTCGTAGTCGGCGAAGCGCACTCCATGGCTCGCGCCCCGCTCGAGCATCGACGCCGGCAGAACCTCCTCGAAGCCGTCCGGACCCCCTCGGAAGAGGTAGTCTCGGGCCTCGGCCTCGGAGGAGAGGAAGGTGCCGACGTACAGATCGAGCCACCCGTCGTTGTCGACATCGCCCCAGTCCGCCGCGACCGAGTGGTGATCTCCTGCCAGGGGTGTGCCCGGCGCCGCGTCGACGAACGTGCCGTCGCCCTGGTTCTGCCACAGAACGTCGGGGCCGTATGACGCGACGAAGACGTCGAGATCTCCGTCGTTGTCGTAGTCCGCGACCGCGGTGCCGACACTCCCGAGGTCCTCGGCGCGGCCGGGCTGACTCATGCCGAGGGCGGCGGCGATGTCCTCGAACGTCCCGTCGCCGTTGTTCCGGAAGAGCCCGTCCTCGTCTCCGTTCTGATTGGCGACGAAGGCGTCGAGGTCTCCGTCGCCGTCCATGTCGAACCACGAGACCCCGACCGTGCGTCGTTCGTCGCCGATTCCGCTCTCGTCGGTCACGTCGGTGAACGATTCGCCATCGTTTCGAAAGAGCGTGTTCGGCCGGTCGCGGAAGGCCACGAACAGGTCGAGATCGCCGTCGCCATCGTAGTCGATGAAGGCCGGCTGTCGGGTCGTTCCACCCTGAGCGACTCCGAGATCAGCGGCGACGTCGAGGAAGGTGCCACCGTCGTTCCGGTAGAGGCGATTGTCGATTCCCGCGGCGGCGAAACCGATGTAGAGGTCCGGGTCACCGTCCCGATCGTAGTCCCCCCAGGCGGCCGCTCTCGTCTCCTCTTCCGCGGCGAGTCCCACGTCCGCCGCGACGTCGATAAAGCTGCCCCGCTCGTTGCGGTACAGCCGGTTCGGTGCACCGCGGAATCCGACGAACAGGTCGAGGTCTCCGTCGCCATCGTAGTCGGCCCATGCGTTCGTCTGAGCACCCGCCGCGGAGAAGCTGTCTTCCTGCAGGCTCGAGAATGAGGGCGGGAGGACCGCTGCATCGGCGGCTGCGGAGTCGCCCGCGGGCGGGGCGTCACCGCCGCACGCGGCGAGCGCGAGGACAGCGAGAACGAGAAGTCGGGTCCATCGGAGACATGCAGGCATGTTCGAATCAGTCCAGCCGGCGGACCGAGGGCAAGAGTCTTGTCACGGGGTTGGTACGGGGTGCCGTCGTCGTAACGTCTGCGCTCACGGTTGCTGGTCGGGAAGGCGCGACCTCAACTTGCCCGCTCACCCCTCAAAGGAGCAGAGATGGGCACCGGGTTCGATTTTTCCAGGTGGACGCACGCGAGTGGCCGTATCGTGTGCCTGGCACTGGCCGGGTTCACACTTTCCGCCTGTGGTGGGGGTGCCGATTCGGATTCGTACCGCGTCGTCGTCGCGTCTTTCCAGCACGAGACGTGCACCTTCTGCCCCGGGGGCGATATCTCGGCGGAGGACTGGCGGGTCCGGCTCGAGGGAGATGACGTACTGACCTCCGGTTCGTACGTCCGTGGCTTCGTGTCTCAGGCGGAGGATTACGGAGACATCGAACTGGTCGGGTTGCGATCTCCTTCCGGGGTCTTCGGTGGGTCGTCCCGGAGCTGGAACACAAAGGAGGCCTTCGACGGGTTCCTCGACGCAATGATCGAGGATCTGGAAGCGGCGATGCCTGTCGACGGCGTCTATCTCGCTCTGCATGGGGCTATGGCTGTCCGTGACGTGCCCCGCCCGGAGGCCGAGATCGCCCGTCGTTTCCGAGAGGTGGTCGGCCCCGGCGTGCCCATCGCCGGCACCTTCGATTTACACGGGAACGAGGACGAAGAATTCCTCCAATACGCCGACTTCGCGTTCGTGACGAAGCGGTATCCGCACTACGACGCCACGGTGCAGGGCGGACGGGCTGCCCGGGCCGTGCACCGCGTCATGAAGGGGACGTATTCGCCGACGACCGCGACGCGTAAGCCCGGTGTCATTACGGCGACGGTACTCCAATGGACGGGCCAGTCTCCGTCGATGGACATCATGGAGCGGGCGCGACGTTGGGAGTCGCGTGAGGACGATGCCTTTGTCAGCGTGTTCTACGGGTATCCCTGGTCCGACGTCCCGGACGTGGGTGCCACCGTGCACGTGATGACGAACGGCGACCAGGCGTTGGCCGACCGGATCGCGGACGACATGAACGACTTCATCTGGCGAGTCCGAGAAGATTTTGCCATCGGGGGGTATCCTCTGCCGGACGAGGCCGCGCAGCAGGTAAGAGACGCCATACGCAACGGGTCTGTTCCGGTTGCGGTGGGAGACCATTCGGATCGCCCCGGTGATGCGACACACATCTTCAAATCGTTCGAGGCGGCCGGTATCGAACGGGTCCTGCACGGGGCGATCACCGATCCTGCAGTCCTCGAGCGTCTGGTGGAATCCGGGGCCTCGGTCGGTGATGTATTCGATGAAGAGATCGGAGGCTTCACGCCTTCGGGCGGTACGCCCGCGCGGCTTACCGGCGAGCTCGCGTATCTCGGCGAGTGGAGGGGCTACGACGTGGTCGCAGTCGTCCGCTACGGCAATGGAAGCGCGGTCATTCTCGTCCCGGCGTACACCCAGATCACGGATCCCGAAGCATTCCGTTTCGGTCCCCTCGACCCGGACGACTTCGACGTCTTCGTCGTCAAGTCACGCGTGCACTTCCGACGGGGCTTCGACGAGACCGGTTACGCGCCGTCGATCGTCGTGGTCGAGGCACCAGGCCCGTTCGTAGGTACGACGTACCTCGATGCTCTGCCGTACGAGCACGTCGATCTGTCGACCCTCTTTCCGTACGGGGCCCCTGCCGGACGTTAGATGTCATTCGTCCTCCTCGTCGCCGGAGTCTTCGGGCTCTGGGTTGGGACGCAGTTCGCGGTGGCTGGTGCGGTCAGGCTCAGTGAGCGCTTCGGGCTCTCGGAAGGCTTCGTCGGTCTGGCGATCCTCTCGCTGGGGACGGATCTGCCGGAGGTGGTCGTAGCGGTCGGGGGGAGTGTCCAGCAGCTCCGGGGCATCGAGGCGTCCGGCGTGATCGTCGGCTCAGCCCTCGGGAGCGTCATTGCCCAGGGGTCCCTCGTCATCGGGATCGCGGGGCTCGTTTCGTACCTCCCGGTGGCTCCGACCATGGTGCGTCGAGATGGTGCGGTTCTTCTGCTCTCCGTGGCTGCGGTCGCCGTCGTGGTGTGGGACCGTTCCGTAACCCCGGTCGAGGGCGCCGTCCTGTTGCTCGCCTGGGGCATCTACATGGCCAGCCTCCTGTTTGGCGAGAGACGGCGGCGTCCGGTCGAGGTCGAGGAGGTCGAGTCCATCGAGGCGCTGAAGACCCGCATGCCTCCGCCCGTCGAGATCGCCCTGGGCCTTCTCGTGGTGACGTTCGGTGCGCATGCCGTCGTGACGGGTGCGATCGGTCTGGCGGAGACGCTGGGGGTCTCTCAGACGATGCTCGGCGTGGTACTCATCGGGGCGGGAACCAGTCTGCCGGAGCTGGCCCTTTCCGTGCGTGCCGCCATCGAGAAGCGCGCGAGCATGTCGGTCGGGAATGTCATCGGGAGCAACATCTTCGATTTGCTGGTTCCGGTGGGCCTCGCCGCTGTCATCCACCCGCTTCGGGTGGAGGCCGGTACCATGACGTTCGACCTGCCTTCGCTGATCGTTCTCTCGTGCGTTCTTCTCTTCTTCCTCCGTCGTCGTCGCGGTGTCCAGCGACATGAGGCGCTCACACTGGTCATCCTGTACGTCGTGTATGTGGTTCTCAGAATCGGAGCGGGACTGCCGTGACCCCGGGCGATGTCGGGACGCCAGAGCCCGTTGCCGGGCGGGATCGGGTGGTCGAGTCGTCACGGCAGCCCCACGCGTGGCACGCCCTGGCCCCTGCGGATGTCCTGCTTCACCTCGAGAGTCGTACAGACGGACTCACGGCCGCGGAGGTGCAGGACCGGCTGAGCAGGTTCGGTCCGAACGAGTTGCCGCGTCCCCGTCCATTCCCTGCATGGCGGGTTCTGCTCGATCAGTTCCGAAGCGTCGTCGTGGCGCTCCTGCTCGCGGCGGCGGTCGTAGCCGCACTCCTCGGCGACACGCTCGAAGCCGGAGCGATCGCGATCGTCCTCGTGATCAACACGGCCATCGGCTTCGTCGTGGAGCTGCGAGCCCGACGGGCCATGGATGCGCTTCTCGAGTACGAGTCCCCGAGTGCCCGGGTACGCCGGGATGGTGAGGTGCAGGTGGTGTCGAGCGATCAGCTCGTCCCGGGTGACATCGTCGAACTCGAGGAAGGGGATGCCGTCCCGGCCGATGCGCGCCTGCTCGCAGCCTCCGCGCTTCGAGCGAATGAAGCGTCGCTGACCGGAGAGTCGTTGCCGATCACCAAAGACCACAATGCGTCACTGGCCCCGAGTACACCGCTCGCTGAGCGGCTGACCCTGGTGCACCGGGGAACCTCGGTCGTGGCCGGACGGGGTGTCGCCGTGGTGTGCGAAACCGGCGTCGATACCGAGATCGGTCGCGTCGGTACTCTGCTCGCCACCGTGGAGGCCGGGACCACGCCACTCGAAGCGCGCCTCGATGCTCTCGGGCGGCGTCTCGTCTGGGTCACGCTCGGAGTTGCCGCCCTCGTGACGGGGCTGGGCGTCGCCCGGGGTGAAGAGCTTCGGCTCATGATCGAAACGGGTGTCGCGCTGGCCATCGCGGCTGTGCCGGAGGGACTCCCGGCGGTGGCGACGATCGCACTCGCCATCGGGTTGAGACGCATGGCCCGGCGGCACGCGCTGGTCCGGCGGCTGGCGGCCGTCGAGGCCCTGGGCGCGACCACCGTCGTCTGCACCGACAAGACGGGTACGCTCACCGCCGGTGCGATGCGTGTGACCGCTCTGTCGGTCGGCGGGCCGGTCCTGCAGGTCGGAGACGGGGAGGGAGAAACGCCGTCAGATCGAATGGTTCGGGCGTGCGCGCTCACCACGCGCGCGTCGATCTCGCCCGACACCGAAGCGACGATGGGAGATCCGACGGATGCGGCGCTGCTCCGTCTGGCGCTCGACGCGGGGGTGAAGCCGGAGCAGGTCCTCGATGCGGCGCCGCGCGTCGACGAGATCCCGTTCGACACGGCTCTTCGGCTCAGTGCCTCGACGCATCGGGTCGACGGGGAGGACGTGATCTTCGTGAAGGGTGCCCCGGGCGCGTTGCTCGATCGAAGCGTCCGAACGGTCGGCCCGGCGGGCGACCGCTCGCTCGACGATGCCGCACGGTCCGAGTGGGTCGCGGCGAACGATGAGATGGCGTCTCGAGGTCTGCGCGTGATCGCTCTCGCCGAGGGTTCCGGTACGCGCCCGGAAGGACTGACGTTCCTGGGTCTGGTCGGGATCCTGGATCCGCCGGCGGACGGCGTACTGGAGACGGTTCAGCTGCTCAGGCGTGCTGGAATCCGGACCGTGATGGTGACCGGTGACCAGAAGGCCACGGCCGAGACGATCGCGGATCAGCTCGGGGCTCGACGGCCGGACTCGAGTTCGCTCGAGGGCAGGGAGATCGCGAACCTCGACGCGTCGGAGCTCAAGCAGGCGCTCGAGAGGACGGACGTTCTGTCCCGGGTCACCCCCGAGGACAAGATCCGGATCGTGACCGCCCTGAAGGAGTCGGGCGATGTCGTCGCCATGCTGGGAGACGGGGTCAACGACGCCCCGGCGCTCAAGGGAGCGGACGTTGGCGTCGCGATGGGCGGTCGTGGCACCGACGTGGCGAAGCAGGCCGCCGCGATCGTGCTGGTTGATGATCGGTTCGTCACCATCGGTGCCGCCGTCGAAGAGGGCCGTGTCATCTTCGACAACATCCGGAAGTTCGTCTTCTACCTCTTCAGTTGTAACATCGCCGAGGTCGCGGTCATCCTCGGTGCGAGTCTCGCCGGAGCGCCCGTCCCACTCCTTCCGCTGCAGATCCTGTGGCTGAACCTCGTGACCGACACCTTCCCGGCGCTCGCGCTGGCCCTGGAACCCGCTGAGCCGGACGTCATGGCCCGTCCTCCTCGCGATCCCGAGAAGGGCATCTTTTCGCCAGGATTCATGAGGGCCATCGTCGTGTACTCCGGGCTGATCACGGCTTCGACGCTCGGGGCCTTTCTCTGGGCGCTCGAGCGGGGAAACGCGGAGTCGGCGACCACCCTGGCGTTCATGACGCTGGCGCTCGCGCAGCTATTCCATCTCGGAAATGCACGCAGTCGAACGGCGGTCCTGCGTCCGGCCCGGGCCTTCGCCAATCGGTGGGCTGTGGCAGCGGTGCCACTCGTGATTGTACTTCAACTTCTCGCGGTGTACTGGACGCCCTTGTCGATCGTGCTCGATACGAGTCCGCTGACGGTGGCGGAGTGGGGCCTGGCCTTTGGTTTTGCCCTCGTACCTGCGGTCATCGGGCAGCTGCTGGCTCTGCGGGGCCGCACGTAAGAGCCCCATCTCCCACGGTCTGCCTCGGGATTCTCCTGACGGATCGCGCGCCTCCATCTGCTTATCCTCCGTTCTGCAGGCGCGCGGTGTCCACACTGGAGGTGGATATGAGGACTCACGTGGCGGGATCGTTGGCCCTGGCTGCATGTGCGGCGGCGTGTGGGCTCGGGGTCGTGGGCGGGGCGGACTTCGACCCCAATGCGGACTTTACGCGGTATGCGACCTTCACGTGGGATGAGCCGGACGACCGCCCGATCGGGGACCCACGTCTCGAGAACAACCCGTTCTTCGACGAACGTCTGCACGCGGCGATCGCCATCGAGCTTGCCGATCACGGGATTCGTGTCGCGGAGGCCGACGGCGGTCTCATCGTGCATCACCACGCGACCGTGAGGAATCGCGTTGACGTCTACGACGTCGACGAACGTGCCGGATACCGTCGTCCGGCGGGGTACAACGAGGGTGCGCAGGTCATTCAGTACGACGAGGGCACGATTCTCGTCGATATCGCCGATGCGGAGACCAGAGCGGTCATCTGGCGGGGGTGGGCCCGGTTCGACATCGGTCGCGCCCTCGCCAATCCGGAGCTCATGGATCGCGCCATTCACGAGGCCATCGGACGCATGTTCGAGGAATTCCCGGGGGGGTGACGCGAGCGGGAACTTCCCCACGGCGATCTCCTCGGCCACCTGACACCCCGACCTGAAGGATGATGCCACACTTCATGTGGAGTGGTGGTGTTGGTATGTCCCCGCCCAGAGGAGACTTGGCGAACGTAGCTGGAGGTGTTCGATGACCCCGCAGAGAGCTGTTCCTCGTCGCCCTGACGCCGATAGCGCGAACAATCGGTTCAAGGGCCACTTCCGGTCCATCTTCTGGACATCGATGATCCTCGGCGTGGTCGGGCACTTTGCAGCCTTCGAGTACTGGCCCGCAGTCACGGCGCCAGACATCTCGTACGTGAGCGCTGAGCTCACCGCGGTCGAATTGCCGCCCGAGATCGAGATTCCCGAGGCGCCCCACGCCATTGCGCGACCGGCAACGCCGGTGATCGCGACCACGATGGTCAGTGAAGAGGTCACAATCGCCCCGACCACCTTCGAGATGAATCCGGTCGAAAAGCTCCCGCCTCCGCCGGAGCGGTCCGAGGTGGTCGAGGACCTCTCCGTCGAGCCGACCTTCACGCCCTTCACGGTCGCTCCGGTGATCCTCAACCGTGAGGAAATCATCGACCAGATGCGGAGCGGCTATCCCCCACTCCTCAAGAGCGCGGGAATCGGCGGTGTGGTGCACGTCTTCTTCTACATCGATGCGGAAGGGCGGGTGCAGGCGACCCGGGTGAATCGGTCGTCGGGCTATGAGCAGCTCGATCAGGCCGCACTACAGCTCGCCGGCATATACCGGTTCTCGCCCGCGCTGAATCGAGATACGCGGGTTCCGGTGTGGGTCTCGTTCCCGATCGCGTATCAGGTCGTGAACTAGAACGCCTCAGGCGTCCGCAACCAGACCGGCCCGGCCCGTGACAGGGGCCGGGCCGCTCTCGTATGTTGACCCCGACACGGATTCTGGGGGTAGGGATGAAGCTGAATCGCACGGATGTGGGTTCGCTGGCCGCGATTGCATGTGCCGCGCTCGTCGCGGTCGGTGTAACCGGGCTGGTCGCCATCGGCGACCGACTCGACGTCCACGTCGAGCGTGCCCCGCACGTCAAGCACGTCGATGAAGGGGACGACCCCGTCGTCGGTCTGGATGGCGGCGTCCGTGTCGTTCGCGCGGAGGGTGTCGGCGCCCCTTCCAGCCCCCAGCCCCTCCTCTATGTGGATGGGCTCCGCATGGAGGGCGACCGGGATGCCGTGCTCGCCGATATCGACCCGGACGAGATCGACCGAGTCGAGGTGGTGAAGGGTGAGGCGGCCATCCGACTCTTCGGCGAGGAGGCCGTGGGCGGCGTGATTCAGATTTTCCTCAAGGACATCGGGTCCGCTCATCCGGGCGGCTGACCCACCAGACTATTCAGGGAGCAGGAACAGCATGATCAAGCGCTCGCTTATCCTCGGTGCGACCCTGGTCGCGACGGCGGCGTTCGTGGCCGCCGAGGCCTCCGCCCAGGACCCCGCGACCCGGTTCGGCCAGTGGCGGATGGACTCGGATGCGCCTCCGCCGGCAATCAACATCATGACGTACGAGCCATGGGGCGACGGAGGCATGTCGATCACGGTGGCCGCCACGAACGCTCGTGGGCAGGACTCCGAGTGGGGTTACGACACCATGTTCGATGGCGAATTCCGGGCTGTGTGGGGTCAGGACAACTCCGAGACGGCGGTGGAGTGGGTCAACGAGCGGACGACGCGGATCTCGAACATGCGTAATGGCCGGGTCACGCAGGTGATCATCAACACCCTCTCAGAAGACGGAAACACGATCGAGAACGAGTACGTCCGCATGGACGAGGACGGGAAGATCACGGGCGTCGGCCACGCGACCTATCGTCGGATTCAGTAACAGCCGGATTCGGCAGCACACATACGAGGGGCACGACCGATGCGACTCCTGAATCAATCTGCGAGGGGCGCGCTGGTCGTGCCCTTCGGGCTTCTCGCGCTGATGGGTACGTCCGCGTCCGCACAGACCGTCGACCTGCATGCGGTCGCTTCGTGGTTGACGCCGGACGTGCCGACCGGATACGAGACGCGCACGGTGCCCTGGCTGGCCGAGTCGCTGCCGGCCTGGGACGTCGACCAATGGGGAAACCTGGTTCGTGTCGTCGGCTCCGGAGCGCCACGCCGCATCGTGGCCTGTGCTCTCGATCGGCCCGCGCTCTCGGCCTCTCAGATCACCGGCGACGGGTATCTGCGTGTGCACCGCATTGGACGAGGTTCACGTCATCCGCTGTGGGATCAGCAGTTCGAGGCTCAGCAGGTGCGCGTGATCACGCCCGGCGGGCCCGTTGCCGGAGTCGTTGCCCGGAGCAATGGGCATTTCGCGGCCCAGCATCGTGACGAGACCGCCGTCGTTTCGGCGGATGACCTCTGGGTGGACGTCGGCGCGACGACGACGGCCGATGTGGAGCAGCTCGGGATCGGACTCCTCGACCCGATCGTCCGCCACCTGCCATCGTGGGCGATGGAAGGGGGCGTGGCCGGTCCCGATGCGGGCCGTCGATCGGGATGCGCCGTCGCTGCCGCGGTCGCCGAGGCCGCTGCGGCATCGCCCGGGCGCGGCGAGGTTCATTTCGTCCTGAGCGCCCAGGAGGGCTTCGGCTGGGTTGGGCTGTCCTCGTACGTGGCGCGAAGCGGGCAATTCGACGAATTGATGATCCTCGCTCCCGGGGGGGCGGCGGAGGTGAGCGAACGTCGAGAGGCTCGTTCCTTCGGTCGGATGGGCGGTGTTCTGGCGGATGCCGGACTTGGTACCGTGCATTGGGTCCAGCCGGCGGTGCTGGCGGCCGGAGCACATATGGAAGTCGTCTCCGAAGAGCAGATCGGCGTCCTGGTCCGTGAGGCGGCGGAGCTGGTGCTGGGAGAAGCTCCGAGTTCGCTCGACTGGGTCGACGCGCCCGATCGGATGCCGTTACGAGGTGACGTCTTCGACCCATCCCTGCAGCGGGTGGCGCAGGTGCTGACAGATCTGGTCGAGCTCTACGGCGTGCCCGGCCACGAATGGCCGATCCGTCGCTATGTGCTCGAGAATCTGCCTGCGTGGGCCCGCGATCGAGCCGTCGTCGACGATATCGGGAATGTGTGGGTGGAGGCAGGCCCGGACCGTGATACGACCGTGTTCATGGCTCACATGGACGAGGTCGGGTACGAGATCGAGTCGATCGCCGCGGACGGGGTCGTGTCGTTCCGAAGGCTGGGCGGAGCGGTCTCCTCCGCATGGGAGGGACAGACGGCGCTGCTTCACTTCGATCCGGAGGGGGCCCCGAGCACGCAGACGGCCGACGGCCTGGAGACGTCGGATCGTTGGAAGACGGAGTCACTCTCGGCCGAGGCACCCGCTCCTCTTCGCGGCGTCTTCCTGACTCGTGATCAGGCGGACGGAAAGAATCCGCCACCCGAGCGTGCCTACTTCGGACTCGACGGCGCCGAGCTACGGGTGCGGGGGGTACAGACGGGGCTCTCGGTCACGAGCTACAAGGAGGGCCTGCGTATGGGGGCGCACCGCTTCGTGGCTCGGGCTCTGGATGACCGTGCGGGAACGACGGCGCTACTCCTGGCGATGAACGCGATCGATCCCGACGCGCTTCCTGGAAAGGTGATCTTCGCGTGGTCCGTGCACGAAGAGGGTGGTTTGATCGGCGCAGGGGCCATGGCGCGCCGCTTCGCCCGAAGCACCAAGCGTATCTACTCCATCGACACCTTCGTGTCGTCGGATACCCCGCTCGAATCGCCTCACTTCGCCTACACGCCCCTGGGTGACGGACCGGTGCTGCGGGCGACGGAGAACTCGGGTGTGTCGCCGGATCGGGAACGTGCTCGCGTATTCGCGGCCGCTGAAGACGCAGGTATACAGATCCAGATGGGCCTCACGCAGGGCGGTACTGACGGCACTCAATTCACCTACTACGGGGCGCCGAATCAGGGGCTCTCGTGGCCTGGCCGGTACAGCCATTCTCCGGGTGAAGTGCTGGATCTGAGGGACCTCGCGAGTCTCGCCGAGCTGATCGAGGCGGTTGCCATGGCGGGAGAGCGTTAGAGGCTGCGTCGGTCGGATGGCTGCTGGTAGGGACAGGGTCTACTTTCTCCGCCATTCTCAGGACGTGTGAACCCAGCCGGACTCGAACCATGAAGCGCACTGCTCTGTTCGTGGCGATCGCCGCAGCGATGCCTTCCGTCCTCTCCGCGCAACAGCAGGACACCTACGACTACTGGCGACCGCAGCGCGACATGATCCGCTACGGGCAGCAAGCCATCCTGATGTGCAATGGGCTGTTCACGGGTGAGCGTACCCTGGAGCAGGTGTTCGACCAGGAACTCGCATTTCTGTCCCAGCCGGTCGGGACACCGCGTGGCGGTGACTACCTCGTCGACTGGGATCGGCAGGCCGTCGCGATCGGTGCGTCCGGGGGGACGCCGATCATGCGTGCCGCGTTCAGGGAGGGGATCGGGTGCGTGATCATGTCGCCGGATCAGACCTTCGAAGACATCGATGACCTTCCCGAACTCGTGATGGCCGCGCCCGACGGAGACCCGCAGCAGATCGCCTGGCCGGACGGGGATCGCGTCGACGAGATCTCGATCACGCCGGGTGTGAACGGAGAGGCGCTGCAGGCCGCCTCGGACTGGGCCTTTGACCGTGAGTCCCCCGAGCAGGTCACGCTGTCACTCATGGTCGTTCACGAGGGACGGATCATTCATGAGCGGTACGCGCCGGGCGTCGACCTGAACACGAAGACGCGCACGTGGTCGACCGCCAAGAGTATCGCCGTGACGCTGATCGGCATGATGGTCGATGAAGGGAAGCTCGACCTCGACGCGCCGCTCGGTTTCGAGTGGCTTCCCGATGCGCTCTCGCCGGAGGCGGATCCCCGCAACGAGATCACGCTCCGTCACGTGCTCAACATGGCGAGCGGACTCGAGTCCGTGGACAACCGCGGTCTGGAATACGCGATCGGCTCCGGCATGTCCTACTGGGCCGGAGCGAGTTCGGTCACCGGTGCCCTCAGCCGGCCCCTGGTGCGCCAACCCGGAACCGTGTGGGACTACGAGAACTACGACACGCTCCTTGGAGTGTATGCGATGAAGCTCGCGCTCGGTGACGACCAGTCGTATGCCGAATTCCCGCGCCGCCGTCTCCTCGACAGGATCGGAATGCGGAACACGCTGCTGAGCACCGACCGCTTCGGAGACTTCATCCTCAGCAGCCAGGTCTACACGAACGCCCGTGACCTCGCACGCTTCGGCCTGTTGTACCTCAACGGAGGCATGTGGGACGGCGAGCGGTTGATCTCCGAAGAATGGATCGACTTCACCCGAACGCCCGCGCCCGCGACCGCTGAAACCGGCAACTTCTACGGGGGGCAGTGGTGGCTCGTGCCGGATGGTCGGACCGACGTGCCCCGGACCGCCTACTCCACCGCCGGGAACCGAGGCCAGTACGTGATTGTCGTGCCCGACCACGACCTCGTGATTGTTCGTCGGGGTCTGGATTACGGTCGTCAGGGATTCGACCGCTGGGATCTGACGCGTGAGGTACTCAAGGCGTTCGATCGGGTTTCAGACCAACGGTAGAACTTCCGTCATACTGAGGGATATGTAGCCTGCAGAGCCTGAACTACTGCATCTGAATGTTTAAGACCGGCTACATACTCTCCCAGAAGCACGACCTGGTCTGGTTCCTGGGACTTCCGTTCTTCGCTGTCGCGATGGCGTTGGGCTTCCAGGCGTGGTTGCCGTACGTCGCCGTGGCGTCGATCAATTTGTGGATCACCATCCCGCACCACTACGCCGGGTGGGTCCGCTCGTACGGCATGCCCGATGTCTGGGATCGGTTCAAGGACCGTCTGATCATCGGTCCGATCGTGATCGTGGGCTTCACGATTATGGGTCTGCAGTTCGCGCCGATCACCCTTCTCCTGCTGGTCACCGCGTGGGATCACCAGCACAGCATCATGCAGCAGCACGGTCTCGCCAGGATCTACGACTTCAAGGCGGGCGCGGGGCTCAAGAACACGCGTCGCTACGACCTGATCCTGCATTGCGTGCTGTACTCGTACATGTTCCTGAACGCCCCGATGTTCAAGTTCCTGTGGATTCGGGAACTCCATCGGATGCGCGTTCCGCTGTCGGTCCCGGTCGTGGACGCGCTGCTCATGGTCAGCCAGATCGTACTGGTCGGCTATCTGATCGTGTACATGTGGCATCTGTGGAGGACGCATCAGGAAGGGGCGATCATCAACCCCATCAAATACGTCTTCATCTTCGCCAGTTACTTCCTGTGGTACTTCGTGGCGTGGAACACGAACTCGATCCTGCTCCACGCGGTGGCGCACCGTCTCATGCATGGGGTTCAGTACATCGTCATGGTGTACTCGTTCATGCGGAAGAGTCAGGAGAAAGGCACGTTCCGCACGGGTTTCTGGAGCAAGCTCACCGGTCCCGGCCACCTGCGATGGTTCCTGGCCGGCGGCGTGGTCTACGCGGTGCTCTTCCAGTTGATCATCAACCGGCCGCTCGACGAGTTCGGGTTCGGCGTCGTCAACTTTGCGCCGTACCCGGCGATCGAGGAGTTCGGTGTGCCGGCGATGGACTACTCGAGCGGCTATGCCCTCTTTTCGCAGATGATGATCTACGCGTACGGGTTGATGCATTACTACCTCGATTCCTTCATCTGGAAGGTCTCCGACAAGCAGACCCAGAAGGGGCTGTAATCCCGAGGAGAAGCTGTGGCTCTCGCGCCTGACAACGCGCCGTGGTACCGACGCTTCCGGATGCTGCTCGGCATCTATGTGCTCGGCATGCTCTTCGGCGGGCGGGAGTTTCTGATCGCGCGGTCGGGTGATCAGGTCGACCCGGGCTCGGAAGAGTGGTCTCGCATGGCAGAGGTGATCGCAGAGATCAATCCGGCTGACGCGGACACGGATTTCATGCTCGCCATGGAGGCGCTTCAGGAAGGCGATGAGGCGCGGTACATCGAGTACATGGAGACCGCGCTCGGAAAGGGCATCAAGCACAACAACTTCCTGCTCGCCGAGTATGCGCATCACCTCATCCGCATTCAGGCTCCGTTCGAGAACATCGACGTCGCTCTGAATACGTGGCGGGAGAACCACCAGCTGTCGTTCGAGATCGTCACTCTTCCCCTCGGCCAGGGACCGGCGAATCAGCAGGACTATGACGCGATTCGGCGGGAGATGGATGCCATCGACTGGGTCTATGAGTGGGAACTCCAGGAGCCGACACCCGAGCTTCCGCAGTGGGTGCTCCTCTTCCAGTTCGAGCCTGCCAGGGAGGCGGCGATCCGTGACGTGATCGAAGCGATTTCGATCCTGGGGCTTCCACCCGAGGCGCGCTCCCGGATGAGGGTCCGCTGCACGAGCTGGGACGGCTGTCAGTCGCAGGTGCGTTAGCCGCACCACCGCTCGGGGTTTCCCCAACTCGTTTCGCCTCGATCGATGATGAGGAAGACAACGACAGACCCCATCCGTTTGGCACTGATGATCACGCGTTCACTTGATCACGCGTTCACTGGGTGGGCCGTGGCCCAATTGCCGAGGGCCGGCCCCCGATCTGGGAGCCGGCCCTCGATGATGTCAGGACGTAGGTCGTTCTCCGGTCCCCGTTACCTCGGCTCGACGAGGCTCGATGTGAGACGCACGGGGCTCATGATCTTGTAGATGGGCGCGATGGCAGGTTCCCCACCCGCCGTGCTGCCGGGACGAGGCACCCACGCGTCCATGCGGTTCCAGTAGACCACGTTGTCCTCCGTTTCGACCTCCAGCATGTGGGCGACCAGTCGGCCCAGGTATTGGGCGGTCGGAATCACGTACGTCCCGACGGGGAAGTCCCGCGTCTGCGTGATGACGTCGCCGACCTGGATCCTCGCGACGGCCTGATGGTTGTACTGCCGTTCGTGCGTCACCCCGGCCACCGTATAGGCCTGAACCTCGATCGTAGCGGGCTCGATGAGCCGCTCGACGGTGATCCCGTGACGGAGCAGAAGGGCCACAGCGTCCTCTGCGTCGCGCGGCAGCGTATAGGCCCATGGCCGGTCACGCAGGGTGACGGCCACCGGCTTCTTCATGAGACGCGCCCCGGTGACCTCGATCGTGTCGATCGCCATGTCCGGCGGGTCGTTGAAGCCACCCCCACGCACGAGCAGGTAGTCGACGGGGTAGTCTTCGGCCCCGTACTCCATCTCGACCGCGATCTGACCGCGTGGCTCGGCACCCATCGCGATCGTCTCTGCGCGGGCAGCTTCGACGGTCCCCACCAGGTGATCCGCGTTGGCGACCGCCCATTCCGCGACCGCGAGATAGCCGAGATAGCCGGCGCGTGCGCCGACCTCGAGCTCCTGGCGCGGAGCTTCGAACAGGATCGCCACCGAGTTCACGATGCCCCCGTAGTTTCTCCCGATCCGGACCTGCGACCCGCCGGTATTCCACTGCTCCTCGGTCCCACGCTGATAGTACCAGGACAGCATGTCCTCGCCTTCGAGCTTCGCATCGATGGCCGGAAAGATTTCATCGTCACACAGGAGCGTGAGCTCGATCGCGGCGTCGTAGTGGCTCGTGCACTGGTAATTCAGGTTGTACGGGCGGGCTCCTCCGTTGTGACCATCGATGAAGAGGTGCGGACGCCACTCACCGATCAGGTTCTGTACATATGACTGGATCGTCGGGTGCTCGAGCTTCACGTAGTCGCGGTTGAGGTCGATACCCCAGGAGTTGCCGCGCTGACCGCCCTCGGATGCTTCGAAGCCGTCCGGGTTGATCTGCGGAGCGACGACGATGACGGCTTCGTCGAGGAGCGCGTTCGCCGCCGTACCGCGGGTCGCGAGGTCGCGCATCAGGACGAGGAGGCCTTCGCGGAAGGTGCGTTCACCACCGTGCACGTTCGCCGCAAAGAGGATGACGGGCCGATCGAGCGCCATCGCTTCCCACGGCTCGGAGATGAGGGGGCGCGAGAAGATTGCGTACGGAAGCTTCCGTCCCTCCCTCGTTTCGCCGTAGGTGCCCAGGCGCATGTCGGAACTCACGCCCCGCAGCTGCTCCAGATAGTCCCACATCTCGAGGTGGCGTGTGTGCGCCGTGAAGCCGTTCAGCTCGGCCGCGGTGCGAGGATACCCCTGAGGCACAGCGCCCCATTGGACCTGTGCGCTCAGCGCGGGAGCGCTCAGTAGCAGCGCCGTTGCAGCGACCAGCGTGTAGCGGGAGAAGAGGGGGCGCGATCGGGGCATCGGGGGACCTGGCGTTCGAAGGGATGAATTCGCCCAGAGCGGGGCCGCACGATGTAATGACGGCTGATCGCGGAGTGGGCTTTCGGAGACGGAAGGTAGGAACCGCGTCGGGAGGCGGGGAGGGGGGCAGACCCGTAGATTTTCCATGCTCGTTCCCGAGGGTATATGGAGAAGTCGATGAGTGGTGCGGTCGTCGTTTCGCAGCTGGGTGGGCCGGAGGTTCTCGAGTGGGTCGAACGCGATCCAGGTGACCCCGGCCCGACTGAGGTCCGTGTCCGACACACGGCGGTCGGGCTCAACTTCATCGACGTCTACCATCGAACCGGTCTTTATCCCCAGACGCTGCCGTTCACGCCCGGCGTCGAGGGCGCGGGTGTCGTGGAGGCCGTGGGGTCGGACGTGGATGACCTGGCCGTCGGCGCACGGGTCGCCTACACGAGCAACGGCCCCATCGGATCGTACTGCGAGGCCCGGGTGATGCCCCGGGCCCGCCTGGTCGAGCTCCCCGACGAGATCAGCGAAGAGACGGCTGCTGCGATGATGGTGAAGGGATGTACCGTCGAGTACCTCGTGCGTCGTACCTATGCCGTGCAGCCGGGGGACAACGTTCTGCTCACTGCGGCTGCCGGTGGCGTCGGTCTCATCGCGTGCCAGTGGCTGCGTGCTCTGGGCGCCAACGTGATCGGTACGGTAGGCACGGCGGAAAAAGGTGAGCTCGCGAAGGCGAACGGCTGCGACCACGTGATCCTGTATCGGGACGAGAACATCAGTGAGCGGGTCGCTGAGATCACGGGCGGAGAAGGGTGTCGCGTGGTGTATGACTCCGTCGGCGCGAGCACGTTCGATGCGTCTCTTCACTCACTCTCACGGCGCGGAATGCTCGTCACGTTCGGAAACGCGTCCGGGCCCGTAGAGCCGGTATCTCCCCTCCTCCTCGCCCGGCAGCAGTCCCTCTTTCTGACGCGACCGAGGTTGGCGGACTACTACACGACGCCCGAGGAGACCCGTGAAGGCATCCGGGCGCTCTTCGACGTCGTGCGTGCGGGTGAGGTCCAGCCGCACATCGGTGCCCGGTACCCGCTCCGCGAAGTCGCCGAGGCGCACCGGGCTCTGGAGGCACGGGAGACCGTAGGGTCGACGGTGCTCGTGGTGTAGACGGGCCCCCTACGCGTACCGGAGCGCCTGCATCGGGTCCACCCGGGACGCGCGCATCGCCCGGGAATGTCCCGCCTCGGGGCCGAGCTGATCCCCTACGGCTCGCTCGGTCGTCTAGCGCCCGGTTTGCTCCGCAATTGCAGCACGCATGGCTGCGATGGTGGCATCGGTACGGAACTCGATCAGGCGTCGACCGTGCTCGAGGGCGTCATCGATCGGGAGGATGCTGATCCCGTTGATCGACGCCTTTCCAGCATCGATCCGCTGCCCCAGACGCACGAACTCCGGATCATCGTTCATGATGATCGTCGTGATGTAGTAGTCGTCGTGGAGCCCCTCGAGTCGGGGGTCTTCATCGATGCCGAGTTCATCCCGCTGATAGGCGAGCACATCCTGGTAATTGTAGTACTCGGGAATGTGCGCGATCACGACGTCCTCATCCGCCCACTCGCTACGAAGTGCATCGGCGACCTCCTGCATCCCTCGCAGGTTCCCTCCGCTATCGCCCATGAGGAAGATCTGGTCGAAGCCCTGTGCCTTGAGGCTCACAGCGTAGTCACGCAGGACCGCCCGATACGTCTCCTGTGAGTAGCGGATGCCACCGGGGCTGCTCGCACGTTCAGGATTTCCGGGCTCGATCGTGACGATCGGGGCGACCAGCGTTCGTCCGAATTCGCGTGCGATCGACTCTCCCATCACACGCAGGACGTGGTTGTGCTTTCCTGTGGTCAGGTAGGGGCCGTTCTCCTCGATCCCACCGGTCAGGATCAACGCGGTCCTCCAGCCGTCTGCGAGGAGGTCACGAACCTCCGGCATCGTGAGCTCTTCGATCCACACGTTATCCGCCATCGCGATCGGTCGCTCGAACGTGCTCATGTCCTTCATTCCATCGCTTTGAGCCGTGACGGCGGCCGGTATGAGACCGACGACCGCCAGGGCGATTCCGACCAGAATGGATCTCTTCATCTGACTTGCTCCGACGCGATTTGCTTGACACCTAAAGGAATGGTCAACCACTTGTAACTTCCGCCTTGCGACTCTTACAAGAGGACACGAGAGCGCCCAGCTTCGTTCACGGGCTTTTCCCCCTGTCATGCGCGAGATCGACGAACACACCTCCCCCCTCAACGGCGAAGGAGAGCCCGACTTCTCGTTCGAGCTGCCTGCGAGTGAGGGAGGGCTGGTCCTCATCGTCGACGACGAAGCGTCCTCTGCTTTACTGCACCAGTCCATCCTCGAGGCGGCGGGTTACGAGGTAAAGACCTTCGAACGCGCTCCCGATGTGATCGAGCACCTCGTGTCGGCCGAGCCGATCGTTCTGGTGACGGACTACGATATGCCGGACATGTCGGGGATCGAGCTTGCGGAGCATGCACTCGACGTCGACCCCGACATCAAGATCATCCTCCTCACGGGGCGAGGAGACGAGACGACGGCTCAGTCCGCGCTTCGGATGGGCTTCACCGACTACATCATCAAGCCGCCCGAACCTATCGCCCTGGCGCGAGCCGTCCAGCGCGCGTTTCACCAGCGTTCGGGAGAGCGACATCACCGTGCGATGGTCACGTGGATGAAGGCCGAGCTTGGTCGCAGGCAGGACGAGATCCGAGACGTGACGCTGTCCACGCTCGCGGTGTTTGCGAACGCACTGGACTCGCGCAGCCCTCACTTCCAGGGCCACAGCCGGGCCGTTGCGCTGCAGGCCGGGTCGATCGCTCTGGCACTCGGTCTGTCGGAAGCCGAGGTCGAATCGGTGCGCGTTGCCGGACTCCTTCACGATGTCGGCATGATCGCGGTGCCCGACTCCATCGTGGAGAAGTCCGGAGCACTCACCGAAGAAGAGTTCGCGATCATCAAGACGCATTGTGATCGCGGTGTAGAGATCCTCCAGCCGATGGAACATCTCGGTGACTCGATTCGCTTCATCCACGAGCACCATGAACGGCTCAACGGGTCCGGCTACCCGAATGCCAGGCGCGGTGATGAGATTTCACTGGGTGGACAGATCGTGGGGATCGCGGAAGCCTGGGTCGCCATTCTCGAGAGTCGGGCGTATCGCTCGGGGCTTCCCCGTGAGGAGGGAATGGAGATGCTGCTCGAGTTGGCAGGGGAGTGGTTCCTTCCCGAGGTGACGCAGGCCCTCGTCGATTCGGATGTGGGGATGCTCTGAGGTCAGGGTGCCGCCCGAGCCGTACCCGGGTGTGCGAGCGCGGACCTTCACGGCTGTGACCACAGGCGATGGCGCGCCGATGAGCGTAGATTCCTGCTCGAACCCTCCGCCGATCGGTCAGCCGTCCGCTCGGCTCGATGCTGAACGACGCTCAGAAGGACGATCGATGAAGAAGATGTGGCTTGTGCTGGCCGCGGCCGGCGTGTTCGCAGCGCCGGCGCTGCACGCTCAGACGTTTCCGACCGACGATCCCGTGATCCGACAGATGTGGCAGGAAGGGATGGAGGACGGGTCGCAGGCCTACGCACTCGCACAGGTGCTGATGGACTCGATCGGGCCGCGTCTGACCGGATCTCCCGGATACGTCCGGTCCGCCGAGTGGCTCGAGTCGGTCTACGCCTCGTGGGGCATCGACGTGGATCGGCACGAGTACGGTACGTGGCGTGGTTGGGAGCGTGGCATCACGCACGTGGATCTGATCGAGCCGCGCGTCCGGACGCTGAACGCCACGATGATGGCGTGGAGTCCGGGCAGCGGAGGTATTGTCGAGGCCGAGGTCATCGCGCTTCCAGAGCTGCAGAGCGAGGCGGAGTTCGAAGCCTGGTTGCCTCAGGTCGCCGGCAAGGCCGTGTCGATCTCTTTCCCGGAGCCGACGTGTCGCGCGCCCGAATCGTGGGAAGAGAACGCGACCCCGGCCTCGTACCGGCGCATGCAGGAGGAGCGTCAGGCTGCCGAGCAGTCGTGGACACGGTCGTTGCTGGTCGCGGCCGGCATGGAGCGGGGCAGTGCTCGCGGAGCTGAGGCCACGGTCTCTCAGCGTCTCGAGCAGGCGGGAGCCGCGGCGATTTTCCGCGCGCTGTGGTCTGACGGTTGGGGTGCAGACAGGATCTTCGACGCCAGTACCGAGGAGATCGCCACGATCCAGCTCAGCTGCGAGGACTATGGTCTGGTTACCCGGCTGGCGATGAATGACCAATCCCCTCGCGTGCGGATCGACGCCGAGGCCGAGTTCACGGGTACCGTGCCGGCTTTCAACATCGTCGCGACGATGCCCGGGACCGAGCTGCCCGACGAGTATGTGCTGCTCGGTGCTCATCTCGACTCCTGGGATGGAGCGTCGGGCGCGACGGACAACGGGACGGGCACCATCATGATGCTCGAGGCTGCCCGTCTTCTGAAGACGGCGTACCCGAACCCGCGTCGGACCATCATCATCGGGCACTGGGATGCTGAGGAGCGGGGACTGATCGGGTCCAACAATTTTCAGGCCGACCATCCGGAGGTGATGGCAGGGCTCCAGTCCGCGTTCAACCAGGACAACGGAACCTGGCGGGTCGACTATATCCGCATGATGGGCCTGCGGGAGGCCGGGTCGCACTTCGCACGCTGGTTCTCGTCGATTCCACCGGAGATCACGCAGCACATCGAACTCGACATTCCGGGCCTGCCCGAGTCCGGCGGCAGCGATCACATGTCGTTCCTGTGCGTGCCGGCGCCGTCCTTCCGCTTCCAGTCGAACTACCCGGATTATCGTCAGTACACCTGGCACACCGGCCTCGATACGTTCGACAAGATCGTCTTCGACGACCTGCGCAATAACGCAACACTCGCGGCGATGGTCGCCTACATGGCGTCTGAAGATCCGGAGCGCGTGTCGCGCGAGACCGTGGTCTTGCCGACTACCCCTCCGGAGGGGCCGATGCGGGTGTCGCGTCGCACACAGAACTTCCCGTCGATCGGGGAGTGGCCTCAGTGCAGGACGCCGACGCGCAGCTACAACAACTAGTTCACGGCGCGGGCACAATCACGAGAGTGGGTCCGGCCGATGAGCCGGGCGGGTGTTTGACGTAGGCCATCGTCGACGGACCCTGCGTTCGATTGCTGAGCGTCGACGCGGCGTGTATGCTCGCGCGATGTACCTGCGCGTGTCGATTCGCTGTGCGGCCATCGTCGCCGTGCTTCTCACTGTGCCGGGCGTCAGCCCCGTGCTGGGCCAGCGCATCCAACGCATCCCTTCCTCGCTGATCCGAACGGTCATGCCCCTCGCGGACCGGTTCGGCGACGTTGCGGGAGATCCACCGGTCGTCTCGGCCTTCACCGTCCAGCCGGACGGCTCCGAGGTGGTATCGGGCTACGTCTTCCTGACCTCGGATCTGCCGCCTGAGCAGTACGGCTACAGCGGCCCGATCGAGGCACTCGTCGGGATGCGTCCCGATGGGACTCTCACCGGGATGCGGGTTACGGATTACAACGAATCGTACATGCGGAGCATGGGCGACTTCCTCCGGACGCCGGGTTTCCAGGAGCAATTCGCCGGGAAGCATATCGGAGACCCCTTCCAGCTCTGGAGCGATATCGAGGGCATATCCCGCGTATCGATCAGCGTGCGCGCCCTGTCCCGTGGGGTTCGTGACGCAGCCCGCAGGGTCGCCAACGCGTACGCATTGATCGATGGTCCGTCTGCGGTCGCGACCGACGTGGTGGACCCCATCGGTATGTCATGGTTCGATCTCCGCCAGTCCGGAGTCGTACAGCGCTTCGAGGTGACGGAGCCAGGTGAAGGTTCTGCCGGCATCGGTCTCGCGTTCATCGAGAATGATCGGCTGGGCGCGTATTTCCTGGGTGCTCAGCTGTATGAACGTGCACAGCGTTCCGCGGAGCGACGGGGGGGCGCGGACAATCTCATGCTCTATACGATCGATGGGTCGCGCCTCAGGCTGTTTCGACAGCAGGGATGGAGCATCGAGCAGGACGGTGACACGATCGGAATCGACCCGCGCAACGTCATCTCGATGGGGCTGCCTTCCGGAGGGATCGTCTCGGGTGAGGCGACGATGGTCGGGATCATGCTCGTGGATTCGTCGGTCGATCCGTCCCGCGCGTTCCGCTTCGTATACGACCTCGAAGAGTTCGGCGTACACACCGTTGAGTACCGGAGTCTCGAGGCGCGCCGGGCAGCGGCGGAGGCCGAGGCGGAGTCGGTGGCTACGGACTCGACCTTGGCTGCGGAGACGCGCTCGGAAGAGTATGCCGAAGGC